>Ga0070728_10004993_pt1 | contig 13377 bp, 6 predicted proteins | sample tdDd471_FD_66723 | JGI IMG/M metagenome (GOLD analysis project Ga0070728, IMG submission 66723) | Marine sediment microbial communities from the Atlantic coast under amendment with organic carbon and nitrate - tdDd47.1 | ecosystem: Environmental > Aquatic > Marine > Coastal > Sediment | place...
ACGCTTCTCCCTTTACCTATGGTGATTTTACAGTGAGTCAGCGGAACCTTACAGCAGCTGCTGTAGAATGGGAGATAGCGCCTTGGTTGGAAAGAGGAGAGCAAGAGGAGGCGCAACAGAGTCCGGACTTGATACCGATAATCAGTGAAATTGTCAATCGCGAGGGCTGGGAAGCAGGAAATGCTTTAGCCTTTGTGATCACGGGCAATGGCACGAGAACGGCTAAAGCTTACGAGAGTGGGGCAAACTTAGCCGCAAAATTAGTACTAGAGGTAGAATTACCGATTCCTAGCCAACCGATCACTGGTTTATTCATCAATGAATTAATGACCGCCAATGCTTCTTACCTTGACGAATACGGAGAGGCGGATGATTGGGTTGAACTGTATAATAGTACGACCGAAAGCATTAATATTGGAGGCCTTTACTTGACCGATGACTTCAGCAAGCCAGATAAATGGCAAATTGCCCTACCGCAAGAAGTACCAGCCGGTGGTTTTGTCGTGCTGTGGGCTGACGAAGATGAAGAACAAGGCGGTTTACATGCCAGCTTTAAGTTGAGTGCCGATGGTGAAGAGGTCGGGCTATTTCAAAAAACCGGCGATGGATTTATCGAAATTGATGCGATCTCATTTGATGAGATACCCATCGATGTCTCCTATGGTCGATTGACAGATGGGGGGGGCGAATGGGGCTATTTCGTAGGTTATAGTCCGGGGGATTCAAATAATGGTACGGCTCAATTTCTGGACGTGGCAGTAAGTTTCTCGATGGAAGATGGACTTTATATCGGCCAACAATCACTCGTTCTTAGCGTCCCCGATGACCAGGTGACCATCCATTATACTTTGGATGGTAAACCTCCTACCAACGATGATTTCTTATACGAAGGTCCTATTTCATTGACCACCTCCACGGTCGTGACGGCCCGGGCCTTTAAGCCGGGGTTTGTGGGAAAACAAACGAGTACGGGCGTTTATCTAATCGATGAATCGAATGATATGTTCCAGCTTAATATCCAGCTTGATCCCAAGTACCTGTGGGATGAGGAAACCGGAATGTATGTCAGTGGAACAAATGGTGTTACCGGCTTCTGTAGCGAAGCACCTAGGAACTGGAACCAGGACTGGGAGTATCCAGGGCAGGTGACGCTTTTTGAAGCGGATGGACGTAGGGCTTTCAAAGTAAATGCAGGTGTGAAAATAGGAGGCGGGTGCTCGCGCGGTAGTAAGATGAAGAGTTTTAATTTCTTCCTGAGGAAAGGGCAGTATGGAGATGAGAAGGTGGAACATCAATTGTTTGAGCAATTGGATATCTCGGAGTTTAAGCGCTTTAAAGTTCGGAACGGCGGAAATGATTTTAATCAAATGCTGTTCCGTGATGCAGCTATTCATGAATTGGTTCGCGGCCAAATTGATATGGATATTATGGCCTATCGCCCAGTTATTGTATACCTGAATGGTACATATTGGGGCGTATATGGGCTACGGGAATTCTATAATGAAGATTATATAGCATCCCATCACGAAGTAGAAGATGACAATTTGGATATGATTAGTAATCCTTTTGCGCCTTGGTCTGAGGTGAAGGAAGGGGAGGGGAGTTCTTTTGACAATTTGAAGGAATTTATTGCTGAAAATGATTTGGCAGATCCTGTGAATTACCAGACCGTAGCCGACCAGATAGATATCAATGAGTTCCTAAATTATTTTATTACGCAAATCTACATGGCTAATTACGATTGGCCGGCCAATAATATGGAGATATGGCGAGACCGCGATGGAGGAAAATGGCGCTGGCTATTTTATGACCTGGATGCCACCACCAATTATGGGCAATGGAGTTTATCCTACGCGAGTACCAATGCGCTTAATCACGCCACTGTGACCGACGGTCCGGTTTGGCCAAACGGACCACAAAGTACCTTGTTTCTCCGCAAGTTGCTCGAAAACCCTAGTTTTCAACAAGAATTCATCCAACGGATATGTTCCTATATCCAACTCGTTTTTGCTAGTGATCGGGCCAATGCTGTGGTGCAACGAATTCAATCCCAATTAGCGCCACAGATGGAACGCCATATTTCCCGTTGGAATAATAACTTTTGGGAATGGGGTGGCAATAATCCCTCCGGCGGTTCGGTAGCTGCATGGGAGACCTTTATTAATAACTATAAGCAATTTTTTGTAGATCGTCCTGGCTTTATGTATAGCCATGTAAAGAGTTATTTTGGACTGGATGATAGAGCCGAGTTGACGATCAACTATGATGAGCAAACAGGAGGCACGGTTGTTTTTCATTCTAATGAATTGGCAGTACCTTACCAATACCAAGGATCCTATTTTAGCGGTGTGCCCATACGAATATTAGCCGTTCCCAAGCCAGGATATACTTTTTTAAAGTGGAAGGAAACCGAAGAGACCAGCCCTGAAATCTTCTATATTCCCATGAGCGATACCAGCTTAACGCCCTTGTTTGTACCCACTGAGCCATTAATAACCGAAGTACATTATCAGCCCCAAGAAGGGGAAGAATACGAATTCATCGAAATTCACAATGCGACGGCTGATCCCATTGATATCAGTGCGTATCAATTTACAGAAGGCGTATCTTTTACTTTCCCAAATAATACTATCTTAGCACCTAAGTCCTACGCCATTATAGCCCGAGATCCAGATTTATATGGGCACCTGGCTTGTCAAGTTTTTCAATGGACAAGTGGGAGCTTAGATAATTTGGGAGAGCGCATTCAACTAGCGAATGAAGAGGGGCAGATAGTAGATGAAGTAAGCTATTCTAATCTGGCACCTTGGCCAAGCCTTCCCGCCGGATCGGGCCCCTCACTACATCTGATTGAAGCCTATTTAACCAATGACCAAGCCCAAAACTGGGAAGCTGCCGTAGCCGGAGGTACCGCTTGCGACGCCACCATCACTGATATTGTCCAGTTGAAAAGATCAGAGCCCATTAGCTGGACGCTCTACCCTAATCCAGTGAATACCACTTTATACCTCGAGCTTTCGGCCAAGTACCCAGAAACAGGGCAAGTTTCAGTATTGAATCTAGTGGGGCAGACCTTGTTGCAAAAACCGATACAGTTGTTAGCGGGAACGAGGCGGGTTGAACTTCCGCTACATGATCTTGCTGCAGGTGTCTACTTAGTCAAATTAAATTATAAGTCAGGACAATTGGTCCAACGAATAATGGTAGATTAGCTACCTGATGATTACCTATAAACCAACTTTACAACATGGATAAATTACGCAGCCAAGAATGGTTTGGCAAAACGGGAAAAGATGGATTTATTTACCGCGCCTGGATGAAAAATCAGGGTATTCCTGATGATGAATTTCGCGGGAAACCGGTGATCGGAATATGTAATACATGGTCGGAATTTACCCCCTGTAATGCACATTTTCGAGAATTGGCTGAGTCGGTTAAGATGGGAATATTGGAAGCCGGTGGTTTTCCGGTAGAATTTCCGGTGATGTCTCTAGGAGAAACCCTGATCAAGCCTACAGCCATGCTATTCAGAAACCTGATGAGTATGGATGTAGAAGAGTCTATTCGTGCCAATCCGATGGATGGTGTAGTCTTGTTGGCCGGTTGTGATAAAACCACTCCAGCCACTGTCATGGGCGCATGCAGCGTCGATATCCCCTCGATCGTCGTATCTGGCGGACCGATGCTGACGGGTAATTATCGCGGAAAACCGATTGCCACTTCTGATATTTGGCGCTACAAAGATGCGGTGCGGGCTGGCGAAATGCAGCAAGAGGAATTCCGTTCGGTAGAGGAGTGTATGTGCCGAAGCCGAGGGCATTGCGCGGTAATGGGTACGGCCTCTACGATGGCTTGTATGGTCGAATCTCTGGGCCTTTCCTTGCCTAGCAATGCGGCGATCCCTGCGGCCGATTCTCGCCGTAAGGTCATGGCGCAGATTTCGGGCCGGCAGATTGTGGAAATGGTGCAGAACGATCGAAAACTATCGGATGTATTAACGCGTGAAGCTTTTGAAAACGCAATCGTAGTTAATGCCGCTGTAGGAGGTTCTACCAATTTTGTCGTGCACCTGATGGCCATCGCTGGCCGCATTGGAATCGATTTGACCCTGGATGATTTTGATCGATTGGGGAGTCAAATTCCATTATTAGCGAATCTCCAGCCTTCTGGCGATTACTTCATGGAAGATTTCTATTACGCAGGTGGCGTGCCCGTTATTGTAAAAGCCTTGAAAGATAAATTACACAATAATCTTACCGTCAACGGTAAAGGCTTGAGGGATAATTGCGATGACGCAGAATGCTTTAATGCCGATGTTATTGCGCCAGATATGGACAAGCCTTTCCAAGAGGCCTCAGGCATTGCCGTGGTCTACGGAAACTTGGCAGAAAATGGCGCGATTATCAAGCCTTCTGCGGCGACTTCTGAATTGATGCAGCACACGGGCAAAGCGGTGGTGTTTGAAGATATCGAAGACTACCATGCTCGTATCAATGATGATGCTTTAGAAGTGGATGAATCCTGCGTGTTGGTGTTGAAAAACGTTGGGCCTAAAGGTTATCCCGGCATGCCAGAGGTGGGTAATATGGGCGTGCCTCCTAAGCTACTCCGGGCGGGGGTAAAAGACATGGTGCGAATTTCAGATGGACGGATGAGTGGGACTGCTTTTGGTACGGTCTTTCTACACGTTTCGCCAGAGTCGGCAGTGGGCGGGAATTTAGCCTTCGTGGAAAACGGAGACTTGATTGAAGTAGATGTACCTAATCGTAAGCTCAATTTACTAGTCTCAGAGGAAGTCCTAGCGGAACGCCGTAAGGCTTGGGCTGCCCCCGATTTGGGCTATGACCGGGGCTATGTTCACCTCTATATTCAAACGGTAGAGCAATCGGATCAAGGCGCTGACCTGACCTTCTTGAAAGGGAAGTCGGGGAGTAAGGTGACCCGAGACTCGCATTAGAGGGAGAGGACGTCAGGGGGTGATTACCCCAGGTGCACCTGGGGTAATCACCCCCTGACGTCCTCCCTCTGCGAGTGGCTACTTAGGCGAATACTTCCGTTTTGCCTCCTTAAAGATGGTTTCCCGATCAAGTGTCATTTTTTTCAAACGTTGCTGGGTAAAAAGCTCCATCTGGTCGGTGAAATGGGGGCTGTCTTCCTTGGCAGAAGCACCAAAGGCATTGATACTTTCGATTTCTACCCCCGCCTCAGAATAGCGAACCAATTCGATATAAGAATCACCCGCATAAGGTTGAAGTCGTCCGTCTTTTCGCGGGCGGCTGCCTACGGCCGCTAAAACATCGGGGCCACCCCCATAGGGAAGATCAACGGTTCCACGACTGTGTCGTTGTACTTGGCTTAAGGGTACTTTTACTTTTCCAAAGATTTCTTGCAAATAAGCTTGTGTGCTTTCTACGGAAGCCACTAACATCGCTTCGGTCAACTCATCGCCAAGGACCAGGCTTTCTCTCTTTTTGAGCTTCTTCAAAACATCATATAAACTTAAAATGAAAACAGATGCTCCTTCGCTATCCTCTGAAGCTACCCGATCCCAATTTTTGAGCAGTTGGATGCTGGTCGCAATTTGTGGGTATTTGGTTTCATCCAATGAGAAAATGGGCTCTAGTTTTGGAGCAGAATGAAGGGGTTTGTGATAGGCCCGATCAAATTTGATGGCTTTAAATTCTTCATAATCTATGCTTTTATCATTTTCCAATAGGTGATACAGTCGTACGGCCCGATTGGTGACAAAAGAAGGGTGTTCGTAACCAATAGTTGATGGAATTTGCGTTACATCAGGATTGTCTGACTCCCCCGATGATAAAAAGGGCGTATGATTACAGTTGTACACATAACCAGAAGGAGGATCCAGCACTTGCGCCAAACTATCCAATGGATAATATTCTGTCCATAAAGTTTCGGAGGTATTTCCGGGGACGACACCTGTCCAATCATAATTAGGATTACGTTTAGGAAAGCGGCCATTGCTGACGTAGTAAATATGGTCTTCCTTATCGGCATAGACAATATTAGTGCAAATGATACCTCGCATTTTCAGCGCTTCTTTCCATTCCTCAAAATTCTGTGCTTTATTCATGCGGTACCATTGTTCTGCCGCCCTGATATCTTGATTGGCGGGGAATCGCAGTGAAAAGAAGCCGTTTGGCGTCTCCACGGTCACCCCATATTTACTTTTGAAAAACTCCTGCTTGGCGCCTACCTTGATGAAACCTAGCAACTTAATATGCGCTTTGGTATCAAAAGACTCCAAGCGTTCCCATTTACCATCAAAGCGATACCATTCCTTGTTGGTGGGGTGCATTTCGAGCTGATAGATATCTGCAAAATCAGGCTTGTTGACGGTATGTGCCCAACCCAGATTGGGGGTAGTTCCACCGAATATAGACACGCCTCCTGCAAAGGTGCCGCCGAGGATATTCCAACCTTCTTCACTGCAAAGGTGAGCCTCATACCATGAGTTAGGACCTTCTAAGGGTTGGTGAGAATTGATGGCTAAATAAGTTTTTCCATCTGCTGTTCGATCTCGGCTGACCGCAAAGGCATTAGACCCTCGAGATTCATTGGGAGGTAGCGCCGCTACTTTCCCGCTCAGCAGTTTATTCAATTGTCCATCCACTCCTGATAAAAGGGCCATCCCAACGGTGTAACTTTTGATCAAATCCTTTGCTGTAACAGGAAATAATTTTCTATGTAAAATCTCTTTTTTATGATGAGCCGCATAACTATTGACCCCTGCCGCATAGGCCTCTAACACTTTTTTGAAATCAGGGCTAATATCCGTTTCATATTTTTCCTCTACAGCATCGCTAGCCCCTAGTAAATGAACACCTACATCAAAGATGGCTCCTTTTTTTCCATTAACCAGTCCGGCTAAGCCCTTGACGGGAAGCAATTGTTCTTGCATGGTTTTAAAATCGTCTTCTGCGGTAGCCCAGGCAAAACCATAGGCTACTTCTGCGTCAGTTTTGGCGAAAATATGTGGAACACCCCAAGCATCCCGAACGATGGTGATTTTTTCTGGATTAATCTGCGCTTGTAACTGAATGCTGAAGAGGAAAAGGACGATTATTTTAAGGGCTTGCATAGGAAGGTAAGGTATATGATGGTGATGAAAGCGTATGGCGTTCAAGATCCGATTAAAAACAGTTGCTCTGGAAAGATAATTATTTTTTTGCTTTCGTTTGTCTACTCTTCTCCTTGCTAGGGCAACCGCATCAAAGCCATTCTCCAAATTTGTGAATAGGCGAAGTAGTGAAGTGGTGGCATTCTTGACGGAGAACTAGCACGATTTTATATTTTACATATCAAATTATTTTCTATATCCGCTAAGAACTCACCATTTCACCTCTTCGCCACTTTACTATTGCAGCTTAGCATTTTAAAGCGTGAATCGGAATTTATCAAAAGACTAAGCACTTGTAAGGAAAGCTCTTTCGAAACCCTTATATTTAGTGTACAAATAGTAAAAACAAGCGAAATGTACCAACTAAAACAATGCCTAGTTCTATTAGGCGTCCTTCTCCTATTTTCCTATTGTAATCAGTCTGCGGATCAATCTGGTCCCCGCAAACTAGAGATTCTGTTGCTGGGGCATGATAGTGAGCACCATAATTCAGCAGCCTATCTGCCTTTAGTGGCGTCGGCTTTAACCCCCAAGGGTTTCAATTTTTCCTATTCTTCTGATTTGGATGATTTGAATGAAGCTAATTTGCAGCGGTATGATGCCTTAATGGTTTATGCTAATCACGATGAAATCGAGCCCGCACAAGAAAAAGCCCTACTACAATTTGTCAAGAAAGGTGGTGGCTTACTACCTATTCACAGCGCTAGCTTTTGTTTTCGTAATTCTGAGGCGTATGTCGAACTGGTCGGTGGACAATTTAAGTCCCATGAAACGGGCACATTTACAGCTGAGATTATTGCGCCCGATCATCCTGCCATGAAAGGAGTAGACGCTTTTGAAACTTGGGATGAGACTTATGTCCACGATTTACACACCAAGGATCGAACGGTGCTGATGGAAAGAGTGGAAGGCGATCATCGAGAACCCTATACCTGGGTCAAAGAATATGGGAAAGGACGAATGTTTTATACTGCCTTAGGGCATGATGAAAGAACTTGGTCTAAGCCCGGTTTCCATCGCTTATTGGAACAGGGGATTTTGTGGGCGGTAGGGGAGCAAAAAGCAGAAGCTTTGGCTCAATTGAGCTTTCCTGAACGGACGTATGAAGAGGCGGTCATTCCCAATTATGAAAAACGCGATCCTGCACCGCTTTTGCAAGCTCCGCTGGATGTTGAAGCCTCCCAGCAGTTGATTCAAGTTCCGCCAGGCTTTGAATTGGAACTTTTCGCTTCCGAACCTGATATCGTCAACCCCATTTGTATGAACTGGGATGAAAGGGGGCGGTTGTGGATAGTGGAAACGAGAGATTATCCCAATGAAATAAATACCACCTTGCACGAAGGAAATGATAAAATTAAGATATTGGAAGACACGGATGGAGATGGCAAGGCCGACAAGTTTACTGTTTTTGCCGATGGCCTGAGTGTTCCCACTAGTTTGGTCTTTTCAAATGGAGGGGTTATTGTTTCGCAAGCGCCCTATTTCCTATTTCTAAAAGATACCGATGGCGATGACAAGGCAGATGTGAAAGAAGTCTTGATGAAGGGATGGGGGACGTTTGATACTCACGCAGGTCCTTCCAATTTGCAGTATGGCTTTGACAATCAAATATGGGGCGTCGTTGGCTATTCCGCTTACGATGGCATAGTAGGCACCGATACCCTAAAGTTTTCGCAGGCGGTTTATCGGTTCGAACCGGATGGCAGTGGTATGGAAATGATGGGGAAGACTTCCAACAATACCTGGGGACTCGGCTTTTCAGAGACTTTTGACGTATTTATTTCCACAGCCAACAATACCCACAGTGGGTACCTAGGGGTGCCCAATCGCTTATTGTCTAAAGCCGAAGGCCTAAATGTAAAAGGAGTACAAAAAATAGATGGCCACTATGCCTTCCATCCCGTCACCCAAAATTTTCGGCAAGTAGATGTATTTGGTGGCTTTACGGCGGCGGCAGGTCACCAGCTATATACGGCCAGGAGCTTTCCTAAAGAATATTGGAATCGGATCGCTCTGGTTTGTGAACCTACTGGACATTTACTACACCAAGCCATTTTAGAAAAGGATGGGGCAGGTTTTAAAGAAAAAGATGGTTGGAACCTCTTAGCTAGCGCAGATGAATGGGTATCTCCGGTACAGGCCAGTGTGGGGCCTGACGGGGCGGTTTGGATATTGGATTGGTACAACTTCATTATTCAGCATAATCCGACCCCTAGTGGGTTTGAAAATGGAAATGGGAATGCGCATATCAACCCATTGAGAGATAAGCAGCACGGGCGTATTTACCGATTGCGGCATAAGGCCGCGGCTCCTGAGCCTACGATAGCTTTGTCTGTAACAGATAAGGAAGGCTTGTTAGCTGGCTTACGACATTCGAATATGCTTTGGCGGATGCATGCACAGCGACTCATTGTGGAAGAAGGCATCGAAGGTCTCGAAGAAAAGTTATATGCCCTTGTGGCTAATCCGACGGTGGATGAAATTGGATTGAATAGTCCTGCGGTACATGCGCTGTGGACGATGCATGGTTTGGGACTAATTACAGAAGCTCATTCAGCAGCTTTGGCTATCGCTCACCAAGCGCTTTCCCATCCTGCGGCGGGTGTGAGAAAGGCTGCTTTGATGTGTTTGCCAAAAAATGAAAAGCAATTAAACGTATTAATGGAAGCAGGTATTTTCAAAGATCCTGACCCCCATACTCGCTTGGCTGCCATAGTAGCCTTGGGAGATATGCCTAGTGCAGATTTGGTAGGTCAAAACTTGTATGAATTGAGTCAGGATCCGATGGTAAAGAAAGACGATTGGTTATCGCGAGCGGTCTATGCTGCTGCTGCCAAGCACAAAGCGAGTTTTTCTAAAGCGCTGCTGCGTGCCAAAGCGGAATTATTGGCCCAATTAGGCAGTGAAGAATTGGGCGGGGATAAACAATGGCAAAGACCTGAGCTGGATGAATCAGATTGGGCACCTATAAAGGTTCCCGCTAGATGGGAAGTAGCGGCGGGAAGAGCCTTGGAGCGTTTTGATGGTACTCTATGGTATCGACGTAAAATTGAGTTGACGGATGAACAAGCTGGAAAAACTGCTGCTATCAGTTTGGGTATGGTCGATGATACAGATGTAACCTTTATTAATGGGCAGCAAGTCGGGGGCAGGAGCAATGATGTAGAAACTAAGAGATTGTATTCCGTTAAAAAAGGAGTGTTGACGGCTGGTGAGAACACCATAGCTATAAGAGTGTCGGACGAGCGGTGGCGAGGAGGAATTTATGGAGATACTAGCGATATCTTTTTGCAAGTGGGACAAGAAAAATTAGATTTGTCGGGCGAATGGAAATACAAAGTTGAAAAGGTAATTCGGTCGTCCCAATCGATCTTTGCTTCAGGTATTTCGGTGGAAGATTTATTCATTAAAAACTATGGTCCTTATGCTAAAAAGATAGCGGGGGATGCTGCCATAAATGAGCAGCCAGTAGATCGAGAAATTGTCATCAAGACGATCCCTGAACAAATGAAATATGACCTTGTCAATTTGGAATTGAAGGGCGGCGAGACGGTAGCCATTATTTTTGACAATGTAGATGCGATGCAACATAATCTATTGATTGGATCCATCGGTTCATTAGAGCTTATCGGAGCGGCAGCCGATCAATTGGCGCAAGGCGGCGGCGAGACTGTCGATTATATCCCTAATATTCCAGAAGTACTCGCAGCCACCCCTTTGGTCAATCCTGGTGAATCGTATCGCTTAATCTTTAAGGTGCCGAAGGAGGCTGGTGAATATCCCTACGTATGTACTTTTCCCGGTCACTGGCGGATGATGAATGGGGTGATAAGGGTTGGCTCGGGGATTTAAAAGTAGAGAGGCTATGTTGAAAATACGGTTGAAAAACCCAATTACAGAAGAGGAAATCAGTACAATGATTCGAAGAATAGTCGGCGATTTAAAACCCAATATTCTCCTCATTGATTTTGGGGCTCATGATTTTGAATCTTTGGCTGTACTGCGGTTTTGTAAGGATGAATTAAAGAAAATTGAACCCAACTTATTGCAATTCAGGAAAATTGCCATGCTTTCGGTTCCTCCGTATCAGGGTGAGCCTTTATTGACGGATAGGTTGAAATATTTTCATTCAGAAAAGGAAGCCATGAATTGGCTTTCAGCAGCAGCTGGAAAAGGAACCCTCGACTAGGCTTAATCAGACAAAATACAATAACACAAAATACAATAACATAAAATCATTCAAACGAGTAGAAATATGAGCGGAAAATTCATAACACAAGCAGACATGAAGTGGGGTAAATCCCCAATCGGGCGAGATGCCATCGTGTCTAGCCCTATAGAAACAGGGGCCAAAAACATCATGGTCATTGATGCCGTTTTCGAACCAGGGAAACAACACAGCTTTCATCATCACCCCAATCAGGAAGAGGTCATTTACGTGACGGAAGGTGTTCTAGAGCAATGGATAGAAGGGGAGAAAAAGTATTTAAAGGCAGGTGATTCTTGTTTTATTCCGGCTGGAATGGTGCACGCTTCTTTTAATTCTTCAGATGCTGATGCGCGGATTATTGCTATCCTTAGTCCGGCTATCGGTGAGGAAGGCTATGAAGTGGAAGACGTGTTTGATCGTCCTCCTTGGAATACCATGCGTCCTGAATAGCGCGTATAAGAAGTTGTGAGTTGCGGGTTAAGCGAACCCGCAACTCGCAACTTGTTTTTATCCCTCCTAGGCGACCTCCTTATCCTTAAAGAAGATAGCAAACAGTATGAGCACTACTCCAGCCAAACCAGCAGGTACCATCCAGATATTCCACCAATGGTGACCAATAATTTCTCCTGCATCACTCATGATTTGCTGAGATTCGACCACATAACCAGAATAGACAGATCCGATGTACATTCCTAGGCCATAAGTCACCAAGGCAATTAAGCCCTGTGCACTGGACCGCACCTCTTCTGGTGCTTCATTATCCACATAAATCTGTCCGGTGACAAAGAAAAAGTCATAGCACAAACCGTGCAAAATAATCCCAGCATAAAACATGAAAACCAGTCCTTCATTATTACCGTAAGCAAACAATAAGTATCGAGCTACCCAACAAAGGATACCAAACATGATCATCTTCTTCACGCCTAGTTTCTTGAAGAAAAAAGGCATCAATAGCAAGAAGAGAATCTCAGACATTTGCCCCATCGTCATCTTGGCCGCTGCATTCACCATGCCCGATTCATTGAAGTAAGGATTGGTGAAATTATAGTAAAAAGATAATGGGATCGATACCAACAGAGAACCAATAATGAGTACGGCAAAGGAGCGGTCTTTCATTAATTTTATGGCATCAAAACCAAGGACTTGACCAATAGAAACTTTCTTGCCTTTACCTTTCGGAGGAGTAGCTGGTAAGAAGAAGGAGTAAATACCCATCAACACGGATACCCCACTGGCAATCAAGAAAGGTGTAGCGGTGGGTTCAATTTTCATGAAACCGATGATGAGCCCCGCAATGATCCAGGCAATAGTTCCCAGTACACGAATAGAGGGGAATTCTTTTTCCGGGTTATCCATTTGATTGAAAGCTACTGCATTGGCAATAGCCAGCGTTGGCATATAACATAGAGAATACAATAGCAAGGCCCAATAGACGCCGGATGGCGTAGTGATCGTGGAAATCCAGTATAATAGGCCCGCTCCGATCAAGTGCAAGGCACCCAATACCTTTTCGGCATTAAAAAATCGATCGGCAATCATACCTACAAATAGCGGGGCAAAAATAGCCCCTAAACTAATGGTACTGTAGGCATTTCCAACATCCGAACCCTGAAACCCGATTTCTCCAAAGTAAGTACCCATCGTTACATACCAGCACCCCCAGATAAAGAACTGGAAGAACATCATGATGGAAAGCTGCAAACGTGTATTGGTTGACATATTGCTAAGTTGGTTTTGATAGGAATCCCTTTGTTGCCTAATCAATGCATCTGATTGACTGAGCTGGGTTTCCCACCTTCTCGTTTTTTGAATAAAGTCTAAGCTTTTACTTGTTTTTGGGAGCTATTTGAGGACAAGCCTTGTATGCTTTTTGCCAAGCGAAAAGCATCTTGACAGAGGACGTGCTGCAATTTAAAAAACTTTTGAATTAGTAGGCTTACCCTGTCGCAAAAGATTACGAATAAGCGTTCCACAAGATAGAATAGGAAGGCGGAATTCGGAAAGCGGAATGTTTCCAAGGCTTCCA
>Ga0070728_10004994_pt1 | contig 13377 bp, 13 predicted proteins | sample tdDd471_FD_66723 | JGI IMG/M metagenome (GOLD analysis project Ga0070728, IMG submission 66723) | Marine sediment microbial communities from the Atlantic coast under amendment with organic carbon and nitrate - tdDd47.1 | ecosystem: Environmental > Aquatic > Marine > Coastal > Sediment | place...
TTCCGTCGCAAAATCCGTTGCATTTTCACTAAGTCTGTAATGCGAAACTCTAGAGTGGTATCAGCACAATCAGGCCTTCTTCCACGGCGCCATAACCCTGACCATCTTCAGTTCGGTCATAGGTAGAACGCAGCCGGAATGATGTGCCGACAAATTTTGAAGCACTAAAACCCATGCCTCGCGGCGGCGGACGGAACTCCGGATCCGTGCGAGTAGCAGAAGCAGAAAGATGACCGTCAACGACTGCCGTTGCGAGAGCGTTATCCGGCAGACTGGTCATTTCCGCGTCACAGCCGCTCAGGCTGCTCGTACACAATTTGTAACCCGCTCCGCCCACTACAGGTGTCTTGTCCGGGTCAGCCACGATGATGTCGCTGAGTCCCTGAGCCATTTGCAAAGCACTGATACGGGATTCTTCGTTGTTGGCCATGCGCATCTCAACGCGCGACATACCCATCAGCGAAAGCGACAACATAGCGATCACAACCAGCATGATCAGGCTGATAAACAGCACCACACCACGTTGTTTCTCTGCATATACGAATCTGTTATTCATCAGTTAGAGTCCAATCAGCATTCTGTTACGAACATTCGGGACGCTGACGGTGGTCATATAGACCCGTCGGCGAAAAGAATCGTCAGGTGTATAACTGGTGGCATTACTCAACCTGTATGTCTTGTCGTTGGTATAGCCGCCGTCGTCATTGAGCGTGCGCCCCAGCATAAATACACGTACGGATACCGTAGTTTCGGTCTCCGCTGCTGTTGGCGCGCTGATGTAGCTGTCGACGGATCCGTCGCCATTACTGTCTATGCCGTATTCCACCTGCAAGTTCTCAATGCCTGAAGCAATACACTCGGTGGTCATGTTGACGGTTACACCGCCGACCAGGATTTTGCGGCACAGTGATGGCTGACCATCGCCCGGTGAGTTGGTGTAGTTACGAATAAAATAGATAGCCGGGGAATATATGCGGTCTTCGAAAGGTATCGGGACACTGCCAACGATAGGGTGGACAAACAGCGAACCCACCGTGCCGTTGTAACGCACGACCACATCACCGTCCTGCAGATCTGTTATTGCCGTTGTGGCACCCGCCAGATGTTTAACCGCAATGATGTCAGTCCCGGGCACCAGCTCACTGGCAAGCAGGCAGCCAAACTGGTCGACCGCCTCGGCCGCCGTAATATTGTCCATGGCCATCAGGGTTGTATCGATGCCGGTGCTTGAGTCGGTTAATCGGTATGCAAATGTCTCGCCGTCGGACCGTTCGCAATCGTCGCCCAGCGAACCTGTCAGGCTCGTGTCAAAAACGATCACTTCAGGCACCAGTATGTCGCCTATATATCCGGCCATGCTGATGTCGCCGGTAATCTCCTGCATGGCGAAACGCGACTCATCCTGCATGCTGGCGTAGACCTCATCCTGCTGAAAGCTTTTGCGCGCCTGCGACAGCATGGTCAGGAGTGCGCCGGTCAGCAACAAACCCAGCATCATGGCGATCATGAGCTCGATCAGGGTAAAACCCTGCTGCTTAACTAATTTGGTTTGTATATCCATAGTCATCTTTGATTCGTCATCAGCTATTAGTTGTCATCAATGTAGGTTTGCATGACCAGCACATGACGAAACTCGTTGCTGTCGCCGTATTTGCCGGTGTCTTCACCACAGTCATGGATGGTCGGGTTGATGTGCTCGGAACTACCCCGCCACGCAATCGCTACTTCATAGACACCGTCGATACCGCCGGCGGGGCCTATTACGCAGGCGGACGGTTCCAGCAGACCACCCGTGTTCACCGTGCCAACACGCTCCATGGTGCCGTCGAGCTGGCGTTCCCATTGCCACTGGTCGAAGCTGGCGAGCTCGTTGTTGGCGCAATCGACACCAGCAGCGGTGCAATCCTTGGTCGGCGTATCGCCTAATGACGTCCCGCCCAGAACACCATCGACCAGATAGTTTTCCAGGGCTGACCGGTTACCACGCATACGCTGCAGGTAATCATTAGCCAGATGCGCTGCCCCCGTACGCTGAACCGATTCAAAATTGGATCGCTTCGACAGCACCTGCAACGATGCCGTGCCCAGCAAGCCAATAGATATAATCACCAGCGTCACCAGCACTTCGATCAGGGTGACGCCTCGTTGCATTTTCATTAGTGTGTTCGCTCTAGATTTCATCTGATATTCCAGTTACGAGCAGGTAGGGGACGAGCCATTGGCGAGCGTCTCGGACAGGACCGGGCGACCACTCGCGCGGATACTCAGCACGCGTGCGTGAGCTGCACCGCGGCTGTCACAGAATACAAATTCACCGGTACTGGCACCGACACTGACACCCATCACCCGGCCATTGGGCCTGTAGGTAAAACTGTCGGTGAACGTGACCGGTGTGATAGCGATGCTGTCATCACCCTCAGAACGCAGGAGGATCGACTCGCCGGTTCCACCCGGTGCTTTGTCGCTATTGGCATCGTTAAATGCGATCCAGCCATCGGACCAGTCAGAAGATGTCCCGCAGCTGGTGCCGTTTGCGCTGGCACACACAATGACCCGCTGGTTGCGCGTAATTGCTTCACTGCGAGCGAGCTGTATGCTGTATGCCATATCGTTACTCACGCTGACACGACGGTTGTTTAACACTACGCTTTGCATCCCGGGCACGGCGACCGAAGCCAGTATCCCGACTATCGAGATCGTGATCAGTAGTTCGCCCAGCGAATAACCGGCCTGTCGGCGGCGGAATAGAGACTGGTGCTGCGCTGCTGCGGTCGTTGTTGCCATGGGATTCGCGGCCTCTGCCGGGGTTGTCCAGGATTTCGTTGTTTCGGCCATCGATACTACGAGGGCTGCAACAGCAAAACCTTGAACAGAATCACGCACCGGGGCTAAACCGGGACTGGCAACCGATTTGGCGCACGCTTACGAAGCCATTTTTCGTGCTACAAAAACCTGAAAAATTCTCCGCTATCCGTTTGTTTTTATTGTTTTTTATTGATTCTCAGGGACACATTCCAGAAATAGCAGGAGAAGTTCAGCTGCTAACATAATTCCAAAATTGTGATGGGCGTCAAACTTTGAGGGGCCGAAAAAACCAGGGGACGAATGGTCATACAGGAACGATGAACGGTTTCGCTCTTCGGGATAGCCGGTCGAATTGCGCACGCGTAACGGGTCGCGCGTGCAAAACCTGACTACAGTAGATCGACCAGGCGTGCGCGGAATACTTCCTTGATAACCACAATCAGCGTGACACCCGACATGACCGCGATCACGGTCATCAGACTCCACTCGTTCAGAACAAAACCGAGCGCCAATGCCGCTGCAGGGGGATGCTCGGTATCGGTGATCACCATCACAAACATTGCCAGCCCGGTCGCTAACGCTCCGGCCAGCAAACGGATGTAATGCTCATCGAGAAAACCCAGGTCCGCTGCATAAGCAACCAGTAACGAAGCACAACAACCCACAAGCACGCCGACCAGGTAACCACCAATCAGGCAGCGCGGCCGCGATGCCCGCATGTTTGGTGCCGAAAAGGCCACCATGGAACTTGATGCCAGGGCTGCGATCAGCACCGCCTGGTAAACCATGTCCAGTAGCAGCAGCACGACGACCATCGTCACACCGACCGCACAGCATTGATAAACATAGCGGCGCCGGTTGCGCGAAAACTTTGGATCTATCCAATGCCCGTTTGCACGGAAACGCCCGAGCAGCCGGGAACGGATACTGGCACTACCACCCGGACGGTTCATGCACTCGCCCCCTGGGGGAGCCGGTTGCTGCCGGCAATGGATGCGCTAGCGATGATTTGCTCCAACACCGGGGTGGTCCGCTACTTGTCTATATGACCGAGGTCGCGACCAGGCGCAACGATATCGCGCACCATCTGCTTGATTTCCTTGGGTTCGGGAAAACGCTGCTGCTCAGCCCTGGACCAGATCAACTGATCGGCAATATGGACGTCGAATACACCGCCCGTGGCATCAGGGATCAGCGCGACTTCTGCAATATCGTGCTCAAATGTGCTCAGCAATTCCTGAGCCAGCCACGCTGCCCGGAGCAGCCAGTGGCAGCCGGTGCAATATCTGATTCGGACCCGCGGACGATCACTCATAGCCTGCTCCTGCTCCGGAAATTACCTGGATCAGTAGCAGTATGGCAAAGCCCGGCGCGCGGCGCGAGGCTCTCTGGTGGTCAGTCTTTCCGGTGCATCCGCAATAAAGTAGCGCGACGACCTACAGTGCTGTCACCCAGCTCATCGAGCACCGCAGACATAGATTCTGAAAAGTGCTTTTTCTCAGTTTTTTTGGCTTTATTAACGGCCGAGACCAGATACGGGTCCCATCCGCCTGTTTCCTCTGCGCGAAGATTGCTTCGATCTTCAGCGCTGGCATTATCAGCTTCAAAATTCACTTCTTATTCCCCTACCCTATTATTATCGCCTGGCATCCAGTGCCACTTTTTTATCTAAACCGAGCATGAATTTTTGTTATATATAGCTCGCCGTTTCTTTCGACAACGCCTGGTGTGGTATGGACCTGGAGGTCCCGTCACCGACGCAAACCACACATTAGCAGGACTTTCGCGACACGCCTTGCAGGCGCGACAAACCATTGAAAAATGGATACACCGAATTTACATAATCTTCAAACTGCGGGATGCCTGCGCAGACTCACCGCTGCCGTCTATGACTGGCTGTTAGTTATCGCGCTGATGATGCTTCTGTCGGTGCCATTCGTCGCCCTGCTTGATGATGCGATACGACCGGGGAATAACCTCTACAGGCTGGGTTTATTGCTGGTCGCACTGGTTTTCTTTAGCGGCTTCTGGGCCCATGGCGGACAGACACTGGGCATGAAAGCCTGGCGCCTGCAACTGACAACCATCGATGGTTCCCCGGTCAGCTACGGGCAGGCCATCTTGAGATTCCTGTGCGCGTGCGTCTCGGCGCTACCGGCGGGACTGGGATTTTGGTCGATGCTATGGGATGCAGATCAGCGTAGCTGGCATGATCGCTGGAGCAATACAACGATTGTCCTGTTACCGAAAAAAGGGGACCCTGCCGAATAGCGAGGGTTACGAACGGTTAACGCAGGCGACGCAGACCTGCCACCGTGCCAATAATTAATAAAACGGTCGGCAACCAGGCCACCATGACAGGACTAAGATCGAAAACCGCACTGCTGTCGGCAAAGGTACGGTTCAAAAGAAAATAACCCAGACCAATTAATACGCCGATTATCATCCGACCACCTGCGCCACTGGAACGTAACGAACCAAATACAAATGGCAGTGCCAGCACACACATCGCCGCAACACCCACCATCGTTGCCGCCCTTGTCCAGAGTGCAATTTCATAGCGATCAGAGTCCAGATCGTTGGCTTTCAGATGCTGAACATAGGCCCATAGCTCCTGGCCCGTAAGACTGCTTTCGCGAACTGTGGTAATTGCAAGCAGGTCGGTCAGCTTGCTTATTCTGTCTTGCTCGATCTCCGTACCTATGGTGATGCCGCTATCAACAAATTGCGACTCTCTGTAATTGTCTAGGGCCCATTCCTGATCTTCATCTGACTGCACCGAGTCGCCGCGACCCATGCCGGACAAAAACACACCGTCACCAACCCGAAAAACATAAACACCGCCGAAATCAGTACCATCGATAGATGGCCGTATATTAAAAACCAGGTTGCCATCTCTTAACCATGCGCTGGAACCGGCGATATCAGCCTCGCCACTTTTAGCAACCGCCCGCATCTGGCGGGCATAAAGATCCATTTGCGGTGCCATGAATTCGGCGACACCAGCACCGATCAGCGCCAGAATCACGCCGGTAAACGCCACCGATCGAGCCATGCGCAGCGGTGAAATACCCGCCGCCCGCATAATAATGAGTTCACTGCCTGAAGCCAGCGCACCCAGGCCGAGCAATGACCCAAGCAACACCGACACCGGCAACAAACCCACCGCAAGCCGCGGCATTTTCAGGAGAGCGTACTGAATCGCTTTCCACATGTCATAGGTGCCCTGGCCCAGATCATCCAGCTGCGAGACCAACTCAATGAAAAGGCCCAGCGACATAAGCACGAGGATGACCAGCGCTGTAGACGCTGTAATGGCGTTAAACAGGTAGCGATTAAGAATTCGCAACGCTTGCCCTCCCCCTGAACTTTACCCAGAGCCTGAGGAAAGCGTTGTTCTGACGCATCAGCAACACCACTGCAAATGCAATAAACAACAGGTGCACCCACCACAGACCCAGCCACGCCGGGACACGCTCCTGCTCCAGCCAGACCTTGGATGCGCCCAGCAGATTCGCATAGATAATATAAAGAAGGATACCGGCAATAAGATTGTTGTAACGACCCTGGCGAGGTGGTGCACGACTTAATGGCACAGCGATTAGCGTCAATACCATCAAGGTAATCGGCACCGATACACGCCACTGAATTTCTGCAATGGCGGCAGGATCGGAATCATCGAGCAATTCGGCCAGCGTCTGCGCTTCCTCGCTGACTTCACCGGGTTTGGATTCACGTATCTCGAACGGGATGCCATGCTCGGCAAACTTCATGACCTGGAACTCGGACTGACCGGGCACACCTTCATAGCGCTCACCATTCTGGAACGTAAGCACTTTACGTCCGAGCTCCGCGTCATTGCGCTGCCCGGCTTCTTCAGCGACCACTACGATCACCTTATCGCCGCGTCGCCGTTGCACAAACACATTAGATAAGGTGCCGTCATCATTAACTTTCTCGGCATACAAAATAGCCTGTTCGCGACCGAAAGAGAGAAAACGGCCAGGCGCAAGGATGGCCAGATCAGCGGTCTTTTTCGCCTCGTTTGCGATCTCCTGCACCTGGCGCTGCGCAGAGGGCCCCGCTTCCAGTGCCAGCCAGCCGACCACAACGGCAAGCAATAAAGAAAGCAACAATATAGGCCGGTACAGTGAAATATTGCCTATACCGCAAGCCATCATCGCGGCCATCTCACTGTCGCGGTACATCCGGGCAAATGCCAGCATGATGGCTATGAATATGCCGATAGGAATCAGTATGGTCAGATACTGTATGGACGACAGGCCCATCACCGCGAAGATGGCATTTTTCGGCAACTGCGCCCCGGCCGCATCGTCCAGAACCCGCGCAAACTGGTCGGTCAGCAAAATAAGCAGCAACACGCCGGTCACGGCCAACCAGGTCAGCGCCGTCTCACGGAAAATATAGCGGTTTAATATCGGGCCCATCGGTTAAGCAATCACCTGGTTAAATTCGCGGCAGTCGGGGCAAAAGAAATACTTTCTACCGCCCAGACTCCTAACAGCTAATATATCAGCCTCTGCTTCACCAGAGCCAAAAGAATCAAGTACACTAGCCACACTCTAATGTCGCACACATATATATCGAATATTTTGCAGGTTAACGGGCACTGCAATCCGCAACCCTTCGTTTCTATCAGCTCATCTTCAGGCCTTGTAAAGCAACAGGTCAAGCACTGAGCCTGCAGAGAAACCGAGGGGAACCGACCTGCAGGGTCGTAGCAAATAATCAGGAGCCAGTAATGCGTTTCGAAGTAACCACGGCGAACGCCGCCACACAAAAAACCGAATTGGTGATTGTCGCCGTCTATCAGGAGGGTGCACTGAGCACCGCCGCCAAGGCACTGGACAAAGCGGCCGGCGGAATAATCAGCGAAGTACTGCAAAACGGTGATATCAAGGCAGAAGTTGGCGACCTGCTGCTGCTGACGCATACGGAGGGCCTTGCATGCGAACGAGTGCTCCTGGTTGGTTGTGGTGACCGCAAAAAATTTGACCGGAAACAGTTCCGCAAAGCCACCCTGGCCGCATTAAACTGGCTGACCAGCCGGCCATACACGCAGGCCACTTCATACCTGAGTCAGGAAAGTGTCAGAGGCGCCGACGCCTTCCGCACGGCCCTGATAACGGCAGAAACCTGGCATACAACCAGCTACCGTTTCACGCGCATGAAGTCTGCGGGTGACAAAGCGCCCGTCGCACTGAAGAAACTGCTTTGCGCGACGCGCAACGCAAAAGCGGCGCCTGCTGCGCGTAAAGGACTCAGCCGCGGCACTGCCCTCGGCAAGGGCATGGGGCTAAGCCGCGACCTGGCCAACCTGCCGGGCAACCTGTGCACCCCCCGATATCTAGCCACCGCTGCCAAGAAACTGGCACGCGACCATAAAAAGCTGAGTTGCAAAGTGCTGGATGAGGCGGATATGGAAAAGCTGGGGATGGACTCGCTGTTATCGGTTTCCGCAGGATCAGCCGAACCTGCACGCTTTATTATTCTCGAATACAAGGGAGCGGCCGCCAGCAAAGACCCGGTCGTACTGGTTGGCAAGGGCGTCACCTTCGATACCGGTGGCATCTCGCTGAAACCCCCGGCCACGATGGACGAGATGAAATTTGATATGAGCGGTGCCGCCTCTGTATTTGGCACCTTCAGGGCAATCGCAGAACTGCAACCCAGGCTCAATGTAGTTGGCCTTATCCCGACCGTCGAGAACATGCCGGGCAGCTCAGCGACTAAACCCGGCGACATTGTTACGTCGATGTCGGGCCAAACCATAGAAATCCTGAACACAGATGCCGAAGGCAGGCTGATTCTTTGTGATGCGCTGACGTACGCACGTAAATTCAAGCCGGCCGCACTGGTTGATATAGCCACGCTGACCGGCGCGTGCGTTATCGCGCTGGGGAAACATCACACAGGTTTGTTGTCGTCATCGGATGCTCTCGCGAAAAGTTTGCTCGCCGCTGGCGAAAAAGCCGATGACCGGGCCTGGCGCTTACCCCTGACGGAAGAATACGCCGAGCAGCTAAAAAGTAACTTTGCGGATTTTGCCAACATCGGTGGCCGTGAGGCTGGCACCATCACGGCGGCCAGCTTCCTCGGGAAATTCACCAAGGATATGAACTGGGCACACCTTGATATCGCTGGCACCGCTTACCTTGGTGGCGCAAAGAAAGGGAGCACCGGCCGCCCCGTTCCAATGCTGCTAGAATTTCTGCTGGACGGTTAACCTGACAGCCCTGCCAACCATAGATACTCGTTAACTGAATAATCGTTAGGAGCGAAGCTTGCAAGCTGCTACTCGCGTAGACTTTTATATACTGGCGGCCAGCGAACCTGCCAGTCGCCTGCAGTTTGCATGCAGGCTGACTGAAAAAGCTTATGGCCTGAACAACCGCGTTTATGCGCACACGGCTTCCCAGGCCGAAGCCGAACAACTGGATAAGCTGTTGTGGACATTCAAACAAGGCAGTTTTATTCCACACCAGGCGCTTGGCACGGATAATGATGAACGTGCACCCGTCCGGATTGGTTCACCTGAACACTGTGAGAACGAAGGTGAATTACTGATCAACCTGACCGAAGCCGCACCAGAATTTGCCACCAATTTCACGCGCGTCGTTGAAATTGTGGATGGACAGGAAGCTTCCCGAGAGGCGGGACGCAGGCGCTTCAAGCAATATCGTGAAATGGGGCTGGAACCCGAAACGCATCAAATCGACTGACCAGAGACAGCTTATGAGCGATGATGACGATATACCAGTACTGCGTGACGCAGTCGCTCGCAGGCAACCGCTAAAGCTCAGTCCCGAAGAAATAGATGAGCTATGTGCCGATATTAATGACGCCGCAGCTGAATTAATAGACAAACTGCTGGCGGAAGCCATGCGAGAAGCCGAGTATACGCTGAGACAGCAGGTGAACGAACGCCTGAAAGATGAATTACCAACGCTGATCGAAAAAACCCTGCAGGACAACCTCAGCGATTCTTCCGACAATTGACTAACCGGGCTGTGCCCGAAAAAGGAACACTGTGCGCTGATGGAAAAAAGCTATCAGCCGGCCGCGATTGAGCAACGCTGGTACGAAACCTGGGAACAGGCCGGATATTTTTCACCCTCCGGCGAAGGTCAACCCTACTGCATCATGATCCCGCCACCCAATGTGACGGGAACTTTGCATATGGGTCATGCCTTCCAGGACACCATCATGGATACCCTGACGCGTTATCACCGCATGCGCGGCGACAATACGCTGTGGCAGCCGGGCACCGATCACGCGGGCATCGCGACCCAGATGGTCGTCGAACGACAACTGGAAGCAACGGGCGTCAGTCGCCACGACCTGGGCCGCGAAAAATTCCTCGAGAAGGTCTGGGACTGGAAAGAGCATTCCGGTAACAAGATCTCACAACAATTGCGCCGCATGGGCAGTTCGCTGGATTGGCAACGCGAGCGCTTCACGATGGACGCCGGCCTGTCTGAAGCAGTCACCGAAGTCTTTGTAAAACTGCATGAGGAAGGTCTGATCTATCGCGGCAAGCGACTGGTTAACTGGGACCCTGTGTTGCACACGGCCGTCTCCGATCTTGAGGTGATTTCCGAGGAAGAACAGGGCCATATGTGGCACTTCCGTTACCCCCTCAGCAGCGGCGATGGTCATCTCGTGGTGGCTACTACCCGCCCGGAAACCATGCTCGGCGATACCGCTGTAGCTGTGCACCCGGAGGATGAGCGTTACGCGCACCTGATAGGCCAGATGGTTGATCTGCCGCTGTGTAATCGCAGTATTCCGATTATTGCAGACGACTACGTCGATCCTGAGTTTGGTACCGGTTGCGTCAAAATAACGCCGGCACACGATTTTAATGATTACGAGATGGGTCAGCGCCACAACCTGCCACTGATAAATATTTTCACGGTCGACGCCGCGATTAATGATGAGGCACCCGAGGCCTATCGCGGCATGGACCGCTACGTCGCCCGCAAACACATTGTTGCCGACCTCGACGCGCAGGAACTGCTCGAAAAAATCGACGATCACCGGTTGATGGTGCCGCGGGGTGACCGCAGCCACGTAGTTGTTGAGCCCTACCTCACAGACCAATGGTATGTAAAAGTGGGGCCGCTCGCGAAACCGGCCATCGAAGCTGTAGAGGATGGCAGCATCCGCTTCATCCCGGACAACTGGTCCAAGACCTACTTTGATTGGATGCATAACATCCAGGACTGGTGCATCAGCCGGCAACTCTGGTGGGGCCACCGCATACCAGCATGGTACGACGATGCAGCCAACATCTATGTCGGACGAAGCGAAGAAGAAGTGCGTGCCAAGTATTCATTGAATAGCGACATCGCGTTACGTCAGGATGAGGATGTCCTGGACACCTGGTTTTCGTCAGCGCTGTGGCCGTTTTCAACACTGGGCTGGCCGGAACAGACAGATGCGCTGAAAACCTTCTACCCGACCAGCGTGCTGGTAACCGGCCACGACATCATCTTTTTCTGGGTCGCCCGGATGATCATGATGGGTCTTAAGTTCGCGGGCGAAGTGCCGTTCGCCGAAGTGTATGTGCATGGACTGATCTGCGATAAAGACGGCCAGAAGATGTCCAAGTCCAAGGGCAATGTACTCGACCCGCTCGACCTGATCGACGGCATAGATCTGGAAGCACTGCTTGAGAAACGCACGAGCGGTCTGATGCAGCCGCAGATGAAGCCGAAAATCGAGAAAGCCACCCGCAAGGAATTCCCGGAGGGTATCGACGAGTTCGGTACCGATGCACTGCGTTTTACATTCGCCGCACTCGCAACCGAGAATCGACGGATAAATTTCGATCTCGGGCGCTTTGAGGGTTACCGCAATTTCTGCAACAAGATCTGGAATGCAGCGCGTTACGTTCTGATGAATACGGAAGGAGTCGCCGCGACACATGATCGCAAGGACGAAAGTCTGGCGGACCGTTGGATTCGATCGAGACTGGCGCACATGATTAGCGAAGTGCGCACACATATCGAAGACTACCGATTCGATCTGGCGGCCAAAGCGCTGTACGAATTCACCTGGAACGAATACTGCGACTGGTACCTCGAGCTCACCAAACCTTTATTGCAGGATGAAGATACCTCGGCCGGTGCACGTGCAGCCACGCAGCGCACACTGATCGAGGTGCTGGAGACATTGTTGCGCGCATTGCACCCCATCACGCCATTTATCACCGAGGAAATCTGGCAGCGGGTCGCTAAAGTCGCCGGCATAGATGGCGACACCATCATGCTGCAACCCTACCCCGCAGAATCTGATTTCACAGTCGATGCAACAGCCGAACAAGAGCTGGAATGGATCATGGGCTTCATCCTGGGGATACGGCAGATCCGCGGCGAAATGGATATATCACCGGGCAAACCATTAACGGTATTGCTGCAGGATTTATCGTCCGACGATGCCGACAAACTGCAGCGGCATCTCCTGTTTATCAAAAAGCTGGCTCGCCTGGAAGATATACAGACGATCGCTCCCGCCGAGGAACCTCCGGCGTCGGCCACCGCATTGCTGGGCAGCATGAAGATACTGGTACCCATGGCGGGACTGATAGATGTCTCTGCCGAACAAAACAGGCTCCAGAAACAGCTGGACCGGGCAACCGGCGACTTGCAGAAAATCAGCGCCCAGCTGGCCAACGAAAACTTCGTGGCGCGGGCTAAAGATGCCGTGGTTGCCAAGGCACGCGCGCGTCAGGACGAATTGCAGCAGGAAATAGGCCAGTTGAACGAGCAGGTCGCGAAACTCGCTGAGCTTGAATAGGGTCACAGAATAACGCGCGCATTTTGCTCACCATAGTGAGCTATGAATGCAGAATTTTCCCAGGCTCGATCTCTTGCTGACCAACTGACCCTCGAAGTGGGCCGCGTCATCCTCGGCAAGGATGATGAAATTCGATTGTGTCTGGCGTGCCTGCTGGCCGGAGGGCACCTGCTGATCGAAGATGTCCCGGGCGTCGGCAAAACACTGCTGGCACGTTCACTGGCAACGGTGATGGACCTGAGGTTCAGTCGCATCCAGTTCACCAGCGATCTGATGCCGGCGGATGTCATCGGCGTTACCGTTTTCCAACAAAGCGATTCAAGCTTCGAATTTCACCAGGGCCCGTTGTTCGCGAACCTGGTTTTGGCCGACGAGATTAACCGGGCGACCCCGAAATCGCAGAGCGCCCTGCTTGAAGCGATGGAAGAACGCCAGATTACCGTCGACGGAAAAACGCGGCTGTTGCCCGATCCCTTTTTCGTTATCGCAACTCAGAACCCGGTGCATCAGATTGGCACCTACCCCTTACCCGAATCACAGCTTGATCGCTTCCTCATGCGCATAGAGTTGGGCTATCCATCCGCAGAACTGGAACGCTCGATACTCAAAGGGGATGACCGGCGCGCCATGCTGGGCGAACTTCGCCCCCTGGTAGGTCACGATGGCCTGATACAGATGCAGCTCGCCGCAAACAAGGTGCACGTTTCAGACGCGCTACTCGACTACATCCAGGCACTGGTTAAACATACT
>Ga0070728_10004995_pt1 | contig 13375 bp, 12 predicted proteins | sample tdDd471_FD_66723 | JGI IMG/M metagenome (GOLD analysis project Ga0070728, IMG submission 66723) | Marine sediment microbial communities from the Atlantic coast under amendment with organic carbon and nitrate - tdDd47.1 | ecosystem: Environmental > Aquatic > Marine > Coastal > Sediment | place...
CCGCTGGTGCCGTCGATGATCAGGCGGTTCGGCGCCGCCGAGGGGATCGTCCTGGGGCTGGTCCTGACCACCGTGTCGGTGGTCGGGCTCGCCTTCACCGAGAACCTCGCCCTCTGGCTGATCCTGCGCTTCCTGACCGGGTTCGGGGTCGCGACCCAGTGGGTGGTCAGCGAGACCTGGATGCAGGCCATCGTGCCGGAGCGTCGACGGGGCCTGGTGATGTCGGTCTACGTCACCTCGATCGCCGCCGGCTTCGCGGTCGGGCCGGTGCTCCTGACCCTGGCCGGGACCGAGGGCGTGCTGCCGTTCGCGCTGTTCGCCGGCATGATCGCCGCGACGGCGCTTCCGATGCTGCCGATCCGGCGCTGGGCGCCGGTGCTGGCCCTGGAGCAGCGCGGCAGCGTCGGGCGGCTGCTGCGCGAGGCGCCGACGGTGGCGATCGCGGCGGTGGCGGTCGGGCTGGTCGATTCCGCCTTCTTCACCTTCATCCCGCTGTTCGGGCTGCGGATCGGCTTGCCGCACGACACCGCGATCACCCTGCTGACGGCGGTCCTGGCCGGCAACGTGGTGCTGCAGATTCCGCTGGGCTGGCTGGCCGACCGGATGAACCGGCGGGCCCTGCTGATCGCCCTGGGGCTGGGCTGCTGCATCGGGCCGGCGGTTGCGGCGTGGACGCTGTCATCGGGGTCGCCGGCGGCGTATCCGGTGCTGTTCCTGTGGGGCGGGGCCGGCTTCGGGCTGTACACCGTGGCCCTGACCCTGCTGGGCGAGCGCTATCGCGGGGGCGAGCTGGCGGCCGCGAACGCGGCGTTCGTGATGACCTTCGAGCTCGCCAACCTGGCCGGACCGCCTGTTGCCGGCTGGGCCATGGAGGCATGGTCTCCGCACGGGCTCATGGCCTGGATGACCGTGGTTGCGGTCGGCTTCGTGGCGGTGGCGCTGGTGCGCGGCCTGCAACGCCGCTGAGGGCAATTAGAGGACCGCCGAGAGGGCCGCCGGTTACGGCAGCGGCCCCTTGGCCTGGCAGAACTGGCCTTTGGCGACCAGCGGCCGGCAGAAGTCCTTGGCCTCGGCCTCGCTGGCGAAGCCGGCGGCGAGCAGACGGGTGTAGGTGCCCCGGCCGCGGCCGCTGTCGAACTCGCTGGTCCGCATGGTCTTGCCCTTCAGCTGCGGGAACTGCCGCTGCAGGATCTTCCAGCCGTCGGACGCCCCCTTCTGCGAGCGGTACGAGGCGAGATGGACCGCCCAGTTGCCCCCGGCCGAATGGCTTGCGGCGGGCTTGGCCATCTTGCCTTCGCCACCCTCGACCCCGGCCAGCTTCTCGAGGCGGGTCACCACGTTCTCGAGGCGGGAGACCAGGGTCTTCGCCTTGTCTTCCTCGCCCGGCATCATCGCGCCGGGCTGCTGCTCGCCGGGTCCGGGCATCATCGTCCCGTCCTCGCCGATCGTCGGCATCGGGGCGTGCGGCGCCGTCATCGGCGCGGTCTCGACCGGCGGCGTCGGCGCAGCACCCGGCTGGGCGTCGGCATGGGCGCTCGCGAGATCGGCCGAGACCAGCTGCTTGCGGGTCGTGCGGTCGCCGATCTGGCGGTCGCGCAGCACGTAGTTCTGGACCGTCGGCGAATAGAAGTAGGTGTCGCGGTAGTCCTTGCGCTGGCAGTCGATCCGGAAGGTGTCGAAGCGACCGGCCTTGACCTCGACCGCCTCCTGGCCGGCGACCACGCAGCGATGCTCGTCCTGCCAGCCGGCCGGCGCGTTCTCGGAAGAGCCGCGCACGCTGTAGGCGATCACGTTGCCTTCCTGCAGCGGGAACAGCTGGTGCGGCGAGCCGATGATGGTCTGCCGACCGCGCCCGAGCTCCGGGTCGTCCGACCACATCAGCGGCGGCGTGACGACCGCGGTGTCCTTGGTCCAGATCAGGCCCTTGTCGTTGGTCCACACCACCCGGTCGGGCGAGGTCGAGACGACCCGCTCGGTGGTGACCGTCCCGTTGTCGTCGTAGACGAAGGAATCGCCCGGCGAGTAGATCGGCGCCGGGGCCGGGGCGAGACCGTTGGCGGGCGGTTTGGAGCCCGATTCGCCCCCGGTGAAAGAGGGCATCGAGGAGCAGCCCGCGAGCGCGACGGCGCCTATCACGGCTGCTATGAGCGACCGACCCTGCGCCATTGCTGGACGACTCTCCAACTTGCCCGAAAGCGAATCAGCCATAAGCATCAATATTTTGCGAATTTCTGTCAAGGATACCCAATATCCTGGACCAGGTCAGTTTCCGCCCTCGGACCGATTGACCATGGTCCGTCGCGGAGTCCACAGTTTGCTGCGGCGCCGTTCCGGCGTCGATCCTTCCCAGACTAGGAGGCTGTCATGGCCGTGGCGCTCGCGCCCAAGATTCCCTCGGTTCGCGACCGGGTGAGCGACGACGAATGGCGCACGCGCGTGGACCTGGCGGCGTGCTACCGGCTGGTCGCGCATTTCGGCTGGATCGACTCCATCTACACCCATATCTCGGCCCGGGTGCCGGGCGAGGACGGGGCCTTCCTGCTGAACCCGTACGGCATGATGTTCGAGGAGGTGACCGCCTCGTCGCTGGTCAAGATCGACGTCGACGGCAAGATCCTGATGGACAGCCCGTTCGAGGTGAACGAGGCCGGCTTCACCATTCACTCGGCGGTGCACATGGCGCGGCACGAGGTCGAATGCGTGATCCATACCCACACAGTGCCGGGCATGGCGGTCTCGGCCCAGGTCGACGGCCTGCGGCCGCTGACCCAGAACTCGATGATGTTCTACGGCGACCACATGGCCTATCACGAGTACGAGGGCATCGCGCTCGACCTCGACGAGCGGTCGCGGCTGCAGGCGGATCTCGGCAACCGCTACGCCATGATCCTGCGGAACCACGGCCTGCTGACCTGCGGCCGGACGATCGGCGAGGCGTTCGAGATCATGCAGAACCTCGAGAAGGCCTGCGAGGCGCAGATCGCGGCCCAGGCCGGCGGGGTTCCCCTGACCCACCCGTCGCCGAACGTCTGCGCTCACACCGCGGACCAGTTCTGGAACTACCACGCCAACAAGCCGTTCGGTGAGCGGGCCTGGCCGGCGATGCTGCGCCTGCTGGACCGTCACAACCCCGGCTACGACGCGTAACCGACTTCACTAGGCAACCGCTCAAGATATCTGGGAGTTCTTACGAATGGCACGCGTCCAGGCGGATACCGTCCTGACCGGTGGAAAGGTGTTTCTCGGACCCGGCCTCGGCTTCGCGGAGGCGGTCGCCACCTTCGGCGGCCGGGTCCTGGCGACCGGCAGCTCGGCGGAGATCGCCGATCTCGTCGGCCCGGCAACGACTCGGATCGATCTCGCCGGGCGGCTCGCCGTGCCCGGCCTGAACGATGCGCACCAGCACATGATGATGGTCGGGCTCGGCACCTTCGAGGTGAACCTCAAGGGCGAGGAGATCCGCACGGTCGACGACGTGCTGGCGGCCATCAAGGCGAAGGTCGACGAGGTCGGCCCGGGCAACTGGGTGCTCGGCCGCGGCTACGACCACTTCCAGCTCGACGTGAAGCGCCATCCGCTGCGCGAGGAGCTGGACCAGGTCGCCCCGGACAACCCGGTCTACATCCGCCGGACCTGCGGCCACATGGGGGTCGCCAACTCCAAGGCGCTGGAGCTCGCGGGTGTCCGCGAGGGCATCGCCCAGCCGGCCGGCGGCCACGTCGAGGCCCAGAACGGCAAGCTGACCGGCCTGCTGCAGGAGACCGCCCAGCAGCTCATGTACCGGGCGTTCCCGGCCGCGACCTTCGAGGACTTCGTGGCCGGCATCGAGGCCGGCGCCCGGCTCAACCTGTCCTACGGCATCACCAGCTGCACTGACCCGGGGGTCGGCCTGCGCGAGGGCTTCAAGGACTGGCAGGCCTATCTGGCCGCCCGGCGCCAGGGGCGCCTGCCGGTCCGCATGTACCTGATGATGCTGGCCGGCGGGAACGGCTGGGCCGACAAGGTCGTCGACATGGACCTGATGACCGGCGACGGCGACGAGTGGCTGCGGGTCGGCTGCATCAAGCTGTTCGCCGACGGCTCGGCCGGCGGCAAGACCGCGGCGATGTCGCAGCCCTATGCCGACGATTCCGAGAACCGGGGCATCTTCATCTGCAGCGACGAGGAGATGCACGGGATGATCGCGGACTACCATGCCCGCGGCTTCCAGATCGCCACCCACGCCATCGGCGACGCCGCCATCGAGCAGGTGCTGAGCGGCTACGAGCGGGCGATGGGGAACAACGTCGACACCCAGCGCCGGCACCGCATCGAGCACTGCGGGTTCCTCACCCAGGACCAGATCGACCGGATGGCGCGGATCGGCGTGCTGCCGGCGCCGCAGCCGATCTTCCTGTACGAGTTCGGCGACCTGTACGTCGACGCGCTCGGCCATGGCCGCCCGGAGGTGAGCTACCCGATGCGCCGCTGGCAGGACGTCGGGCTGCGGCCGTCGGCGAGCTCGGACGGCCCGGTGTCGTCGACCAACCCGTTCCAGGGCCTGTACTCGATGGTGACCCGGACGACCAACCGAGGGACCGTGCTGGGGGCCGAGGAGGCGTTCACGCTTGAGGAGGCGATCGGCGCCTACACCGTCAACTCCGCCTACGGCTCGTTCGAGGAGGCCGTCAAGGGCACCCTGGAACCGGGCATGCTGGCCGACGTGGCGGTGATCGACACCGACCTGTTCGCGACCGAGCCGGCGGCGTGGCTGCAGGCGCAGGCCGACCTGACGGTGGTCGGCGGCGAGGTGGCGTACGACCGGCTGGGGCAGATGTAGGCCGGTTCGGGGCTCAGAGCTTCCCGAAACGCGAACGGCCGGCCCCGAGGGGCCGGCCGCTGCGTATGTGCCCTGGATAGGGGCGGCTTACTTGAGGTAGCCGTTGTCCTTCCAGATCGCGTAGTCCTTGCGGAACTGCGACAGCGAGGCCCAGATCTTCTTGGAGTCCTCGTTGTTCTTGATCTCGTCCGCGATCACCTCGTTCCAGGCGGCCTCGAACTTCGCCAGCATGTCGTCCGACCAGCGGTGGATGGTCACGCCATGCTCCTGGTGGAACTTCATGGCCGCGAACTGCGCACCCTCGCCGCGCGTGAACATGTACATCACGTTGGCGTCGCAGGCGCCCTTGATGATCGACTTCTGGGTGTCGTCCAGCTTGTCGTAGGCCGGCTTGTGGATCAGCAGCTCGTTGAGGGTCGACTGCTGGTGCCAGCCCGGGAAGTAGTTGTGCTTGGCGACCTGGTAGAAGCCGAGGTCCTTGTCGATCGCCGGCATCGAGAACTCGGTAGCGTCGATCGAGCCGAGTTCGAGCGCCGGGTAGATGTCGCCGCCAGCCAGCAGCTGGGTGGACACGCCGAACTTCTCCATGACCTTGGCGCCGAGGCCGAAGAACCGCATCTTCAGACCCTTGAGGTCGTCGACCCCCTTGATCTCCTTGCGGTACCAGCCCGACGATTCGGGGGCGATGACGCCGCAAAGGTTGTAGCGGATGTTGTCACGGGCATACATCTCGGTGGCGATTTCCTCGCCGCCGCCGTACCGCATCCACGCCAGGTACTCGCCGGCGCCCGGGCCGAACGGCACCGCCGAGAAGAAGGCGTAGGCGTTGTTCTTGTTGACGTTGTAGCCCGGCGTGCCGAACGCCGCGTCGAGCGCGCCGCTGGAGACCGGATCGTAGTAGCCGGTGCCCGGAACCAGGGCGCCCGGCTCGAAGAACTTCAGCGTGATGTCGCCGCCGGACATCTTGGTGACGCCGTCGGCGACGTTGTTCGCACCTTCGCCGAGAACCACCAGCTTGCCGCCGAACGCCGAGTGCATTTTCCAGCGGACCCGCTTGGCGTCGGCGTCGGACGCCGCCCCAGCGACGGTCACCGCCGCCATCACGCCGGCGACGAGTGAAAGCCACATCTTACCCTTCATCGGAACATCCTCCTCCGTTCGTTCCCCGTTTTTTCGTGAAAAAAGGCCGGAGATCGTCAGCGATCTCCGGCCGAGCCTTGGCGAGACTGGGAGGTTTCAGCCAAGGAACCGGGTGCCTTGGTCGTTGCCTGGCACAAAATTACGAAACATATGGTCACCAGCAGCATCGTTGTCATGCTAAAGATGACTCATGACGATGGAACTGGCAACCGAAGAAGGGACTCGTTCCAAAATACTCCCTAATGAGGGCTTGACGGTGCTCCCGTGTCCGGGGGTGGCCAGGGTGCGGCTACCCTGGCCGCTCCGAACTCACTTGAGGTAGCCGTTGTCCCGCCAGACCGCATAGTCGGCACGGAACTTCGAGTACGAGTCCCAGATCCGCTTGGCGTCCTCGTTGCCGGCGATCTCGGCGGCGATGACTTCCTTCCAGGCGGCCTCGAACTGCGCGAGCTGTTCGTCGGTCCAGCGATGGATGGTCACGCCCTTGGACTGGTGGAACTTGATGGCGTCGAACTGCGAGGCCTCGCCCTTCACGAACATGTACAGGGTGGCGCGGTCGCAGCCGGCCGCCAGCAGCTCCTTATGGGCGTCGCTGAGGGCGTTGTACTTGTCCATGTTCACCAGTAGCTCGTTGATGGTCGACTGCTGGTGCCAGCCCGGGAAGTAGTTGTGCTTCGCGATCTGGTAGAAGCCGTAGCCCTTGTCGGTCACCGGCATGGAGAACTCGGTGGCGTCGATCGAGCCGAGCTCGAGCGCCGGGTAGATGTCGCCGGCGGACAGCAGCTGGGTCGAGACACCGAACTTCTCCATGACCTTGGCGCCGAGGCCGAAGAACCGCATCTTCAGGCCCTTCAGGTCGTCCAGGGTCTTGATTTCCTTGCGGAACCAACCGGAGGTCTCGGGCGGGGCGATGCCGCAGACGTAGAACCGGATATTGTCCCTGGCGTACATCTCGCGCGCCATGTCCTCGCCGCCGCCGTAGCGCATCCACGCCAGGTACTCGCCTGCGCGCGGGCCGAACGGCACCGAGGCGAAGAACGCATAGGCGAAGTTCTTGTTCACGTTGAAGCCCGGGGTGCCGTAGGCGCTGTCCAGGGCGCCGCTCGACACGGGGTCGTAGTATTTGATGCCCGGCACCAGCGCGCCCGGCTCGAAGTGCTTGATCTTGAAGTCGCCACCGCTTGCTTTGTCGATGGTGTCGACCAGCATGGTCGGCGTGTCGCCGATAATCGGAATGTTGCTGGCGTAGGCTGCGTGCATCTTCCAGCGCACGCGCTCGGCATGCGCGTCCGCGATCGTCGCCGTCAGGCCGATCGCAACCGCGGCGCCGGCCAGCGCCAACCGCTTCAGCCCCAAGGGCCGCCGAGTGTCCGACATTCTTCCTCCCATCTGCGTAGCTGCAGAAGTTAGTTGTCATGCTGACTTTCATCAGAGCAATGGTAGGCATGCTATTGATGCGGATCATCCGAGAAATATAAGAATCATGGATTCAGCGATGACAAATTCGATCCAATCAGATCTTGAAGACCAAGAGCGCGGGCGGTTTGACGACCCGTCGGCGCCATCGCAAACTGCGCCGCTCGGTTAGCTCCGGGCCCGTCCAAGCATGTCCAACCGCGTCGAGGTAGATCATGAGCCGCACCACGGTGATCCGTAATGCCGACTGGGTGGTAGCCTGGGACCCGGCGGGCGGACCGGGCGGCGAGGGTGGGCATGCCTATCGCCGCGGCATCGACGTCGCCTTCCGCGACCATGAGATCGTGCATGTCGGCGCCGGCTATGCCGGGCCGGCCGACGAGACGATCGACGGCACCGGCCGCCTGGTCATCCCGGGGTTCGTCGACATCCATTCGCACCCGAGCTCGGAACCCGGCAACAAGGGGCTCAACGAGGAGCTCGGCTCGCCGAAGCTCGGACAGTCCTCGCTGTACGAGTACATGCCGGTGTTCCGCATGCTCCCGGAGGGGGCGGCGCACGCCACCCGGTTCGCGGTCTGGGAGATGCTGCGCAGTGGCGTCACCACCTACTGCGACCTGTCGGGCGCCCGCGACGGCTGGGTCGAGGAGGTCGCCGAGACCGGCATCCGGGGGGTGCTGTGTCCGATGTACCGCTCGGCGACCTGGACCACCAGGGACGGCCACTCCGTGGTCTACGACTGGGACGAGGCGGCCGGCGAGCGCGGCCTCGAGCGCGCCGTGCAGATCATCGACGAGGCCGACCGGCACCCGTCCGGCCGGATGTCCGGGATGATGGGGCCGTCGCAGATCGACACCTGCACGCCGGCCCTGATCCAGGAGAGCCACCGGGTCGCCCGCGAGCGCGGCATCACCATGCAGATCCACGCGGCGCAGAGCGTGGTCGAGTTCAACGAGATGACCCGGCGCCACGGGATGACGCCGATCGAGTGGCTCGACAGCCTCGGTGTGCTGACCGCCGGCACCATCGTCAGCCACGGCATCTTCCTGAACGACCACCCGTGGCTGCACTGGCCGCAGGCCGACGACTTCGGCCTGCTGGTGCGCTCCGGTGCCGCAGTCGCGCACTGCCCCAACGTGTTCTGGCGCCGCGGCATCGCGCTGAACCACGTCGGGCGGTACATGAGTGCCGGCATTCCGCTCGGCCTCGGGACCGACACCTTCCCGCACAACTTCCTGCACGAGATGGAGATCGCGATGGTGGCCGGCCGGCTGATGGCCGGCGACTTCACCAACGCCTCGACCGCCCAGATCTTCCACGCCGCGACGGTCGGCGGTGCCCGGGTCATCGGCCGCGACGACATCGGCCGGCTGGCGCCGGGCTGCAAGGCCGACATCGTGCTGGTCGACGCCGGGCACCCCTACATGCAGCCGCTGCGCGACCCGATCCGCAGCCTGATCTACTCGGCCGGCGACCGGGCGATCACCGACGTCTTCGTGCACGGACGCCGGGTGGTCGACGCCGGCGAGGTCCGGACCGTGGACATCGCCGCCACCGCGGCCAGGCTGAACGAGTTCCAGCAGGTGACGATCTCCGGGGTCCGGCAACGCGACTGGGCCGGGCGGACGATCGACAAGATGGCGCCGATGGTGTTCCCGGGTGCCGACTGAGCGGCCAGCGAACGCCCGGTCAGTGGACGCCGGTTAAGCGGGCAACGGCTCGAAGACCAGCTTCGGATTGGGGTCCCGCGGGTCCGGCCGGATTTCGTTCATGCCGGAGATCGCCCGCAGCCCGTCGTCGGTGAGCTGCGAGAAGCTCCAGCGGGACGGGTCGAACGGCGCGATCAGTTCGGCCGGTCGCCGGCCGTACTGTGCGATCAGGTGCGGATGATACTCGACCACGAAAATCGTCTTGCCGGCCTCGATGATCCGGCGGGCGCCTTCCAGGACGCTGATCTCGTGGCCCTCGACGTCGACCTTGACCAGCTTCGGCAACAGGGCGGGATCGAGGAACGCGTCGTCCAGCGCCAGCATCGGCACGAAGTCGTCGACGACGGAGCGCGGTTCCTGTCGGGTGATGCGGACGGTCTGACCCTCGAGCTGGGTGCCCGGGTTGGCCTCGATCCGGGGCATCATCGAAAGCCCCGACCGTGCCGACCCGCCGACGTGAAGGATCCGGATCAGGTCGAAGTTGTTGATCGTGGCCATCTGCTCGAGCAGCGGCATCAGGTCGCGCTGGATCTCGAGGGCGAACACCACCGCACCGGTGGCGGCCGCGAACGCGCTGATGTAGCCGACGTTGGCGCCCACATCGATGAACACGTCGCCGGGGCCGAGGCGGGCGGATATGAACTCGATCAGCGTCTTCTCGTAGAGCCCGTCGTACTTGTCGACCATCTTCTTGAACTCGGTCGACGAGTAGTCGTTGATCGGGAACATGAGCTCGCGGCCGTTCGGCGCCTTGACGGTCCAGACGTTGGTCTTGCCGTAGCGGGCGAACCGGTTGTTGATGGCCTTGGCGACGCGGTTGGTGCGGCGGGCGAAATAGGCGGCGGCGATGTTCTGGGGCTCGACGATGCCGATCCGCAAGGTATGCGCCAGCGCCGTCAGGCTCTCGCGGGAGTACGGTGGCCAGAGTGCCGCCATGAAGGCGCCGATATCTTCCGGCTGCTGGACGGCGTGCCGCCGCGCTTCCTCGCGCGACTTGAAGCCGAAGGCCGAACGGCCGGGACGCTGTGTCGTCGACATGCCTGGACTATGGCACCGTGGCCTCGACGACGCCACCGCGCATCGCCGGCCGGCCGGGCCGGATCGCATCGGTACCGGTCGCTCAGCCGGCCGACGTCCTGGCGTGCGCGTCGGCGGCCTCGGCGGCCAGGGCATCGACCTCGGCCTGGATTGCCAGGGCTTCCGCGGCGACCGCCTCGGCTTCGGCGGTGCAGGCGGCAACGTCTTCCGCCGCCTGGGCCTCGGTCGCCTGGGCCTCGGTCGCCGGGGATTCGGTCGCCGGGGACTCCGGGGGCGACGCAGGGGCCGGCGTCCGAGCCGGCTTCGCCTTGGCGGTGCCGGCGGTGTCTTCGGGCTCAGTCGCCATGTTGGACCTCGTCGGGCTTCGGGTTCTCCGGGTCGAACCGGTCGAGCAGCCGCCGCGCGCTCTCTCCGGTCCGGTCGACATGCGCTTCGGCGTCGCGCAGTGCCGCCTCGGCCGCTTCGACGACCGGGGCCAGGCCGACTGCCGATTCCGGGTCGCGGGCGATCCGCTCGAGGACTGCCGCCCGTGCGGCGGCACTGATCGTCCGCACGTTCTGCAGGTGGGCCGTTGCATCCTGAACCGCCATCGCGGCCGCCTGTGCCGCCACCATGTGGGCGGCCTGCCTGGCGGTCAGGGCGGTTCCGCTCTCCAACAGCCGGGTGGACAGCGTCACGGCTTCGGCGATCGTGTCGTTGACCGCACCGCTGCCAGACGACCCGCCGGCCGGAGGATCAGCGACCATCGGGGCCTCCGGGCCGGCCGGCCAGCAAACGCTCCACGGCTCCGGCCGCGAACTCCTGGGCGCGCAGCTGGAAATCCTGCTGGCGCGCGACCGCCGCCATCATCAGCTCGGCAATGCCGTTCGTCATGCGGGCAAAGGCCTCCACCTGTTCCGGGACCGGCGACAGGTCGGCCGGGCCGGCTTCCGGCGCGGCCGGCTCTGCCCGGTCCGTCGGCATCAGCTGCCCTGCGGTCCGAGGATCGCGGAGACCGCACGGGACGTGGCGGCCTGGGCGATGGTGTTCATGGTCTGTTGCCCGGCCACCGCGTTCTCCATCATCAGGCCGGTAGCTTGCGCGAACGCGATCGCCAGCTGGCCCGCCGCGAGGCCGGGCAGCGAGCCGACCGCCGTCAGGTTCGACTGGGTGACGGCGTCCGTGATCTGGCCGTTGACCGGCGTGGGGATTGCCATGGTCCTGCTCCCTTCGGATATTGGCGTCCTGCTTGGTCGATTATACAGGCTTTGATTGTGACGGAAATGAGGTAGATCGCTCAGTGCGTTTTCTTGCGCGACCGCTTTGTCTTCGACCTCGCGACCGTGCCAAACTCGTTGCCGTCGTTCGGCAGCGAGGATGGAAGAGGCGTCGATGAGCGAGTTCGATGTGATCGTGAAGGGCGGCACGGTGGTCACCGCGTCGGAGACCATGCGGGCCGATGTCGGCGTCAAGGACGGCAGGATCACGGCACTCGCCGAATCGCTGACCGGCTCGGCTTCGCGGGTGATCGACGCGACCGGACGCTATGTCATGCCGGGCGGCGTCGACAGCCACTGCCACATCGAGCAGCCGTCCTCGACCGGCGGCAAGAACGCCGAGACCTGGGAGAGCGGCACCCGCTCGGCGGCCTGCGGCGGCACCACCACCGTGATCGCGTTCTCCAGCCAGGAGAAGGGCGAGGGCGTGCTGAGCCAGGTCCGGGCCTATCAGGAGAAGGCGAAGAAGGCCTGCATCGACTACAGCTTCCACATCATCGTCTCGGACCCGACGGACGAGGTGGTGCAGAACGAGCTGCCGCCGCTGATCGAGTCCGGCCTGCGGTCGATCAAGCTGTTCATGACCTATCCGAAGAACCGGGTCGACGACCGCGAGATCCTGCGGATATTCGAGGTGGCGCGGCGGCATCAGGCGCTGGTCTGCGTCCATGCCGAGAGCCACGACGCCATCATGTACATGACCGAGAAGCTGCTGGAGGCCGGGCTCGGGCAGACCAAGTACCACGCCTGGTGCAAGCCGCCGCTGGTCGAGCGCGAGGCGGTCACCCGGGCGATCATGCTGGCCGAGCTGATGGATCAGCCGATCCAGATCTTCCACGTCACCTGCGAGGAGGCCGCCGAGGAGATCCGCCGTGCCCAGGCCCGTGGCCTGAAGATCTTCGCCGAGACCTGCCCGCAGTACTTCGTGCTGACCGCCGACGACCTGGATGCCGACCAGCGCGACGGCGCCCGGCTGATCTGCTCGCCGGCGCCGCGCTCGGTCGCCGACCAGCAGGCGCTGTGGAACCACGTCCGCGCCGGCACCATCGGCAACATCACCTCCGACCACGCGCCGTACAACATCGACGCACCTGACGGGAAGTTCTGGTCCGGCGACAACGCGCCGTTCAGCCAGATCGCGAACGGCGTGCCGGGGCTGGAGACGCGCATGCCGATCTGCTTCCACGAGGGTGTGGTGAAGGGCCGTATCGACCTGCAGCAGTTCGTGGCGCTGACCTCGACCAACTCGGCCCGGCTGTTCGGCATCTACCCGCAGAAGGGCACGATCGCGATCGGTGCCGATGCCGACATCGTGGTCTGGGACGCCGAGAAGAAGGTCCGCATCACCCAGGACATCCTGCACCACGACACCGACTACACGCCGTACGAGGGCATGGACGTGATCGGCTGGCCGGCGGTCACCCTGTCGCGCGGCCGGGTGGTGTGGAACGAGGGCGAGATCGACTGCGAGGCCGGCTGGGGCCGGTTCCTGGCCCGCCAGCCCTACGACTACATCAAGCCGCGCGGCGTGTTCCCGACGCCGTTCAACCCGATCACCGGGAAGATCGAGGGCTAGATTTCGAGACAGACGGCGTCTGGGCGCCGGCGGGGATCGGTGCCGGCGCGACGGCGTGCCTCCCTGGCCGGCCGGGCGGCCGAAGCGTCGTGTCGGCAACCAATGTTAGAAATCTATCATGTAAAAACAGGTGTCGATGTCGGCAATTTCTAGAAATTGCCAAGTATTATCAACTTGAACGAGAAATGATAGTTCCTCTATACCCGCACATCGGGATGCATGTGCGCGCAACGGAGGACTGTCGATGGCTACGATTACCGGAACGTCCGGCAACGACGTCTTGAGCGGCGGAGCAGGCGACGATTCGCTGGTCGGCGGCGCCGGGGCGGACACCCTGTCGGGCGGTGGCGGCAACGACGTGCTGTCGGGCGGCACCGGCGACGACGTGGTGGAAGGCGGGGCCGGTGCCGACACCCTGAGC
>Ga0070728_10004998_pt1 | contig 13368 bp, 14 predicted proteins | sample tdDd471_FD_66723 | JGI IMG/M metagenome (GOLD analysis project Ga0070728, IMG submission 66723) | Marine sediment microbial communities from the Atlantic coast under amendment with organic carbon and nitrate - tdDd47.1 | ecosystem: Environmental > Aquatic > Marine > Coastal > Sediment | place...
AGGGTATGATGAGAAAAATTAGCTGTAGGTAACCATCTAAATCAACATGAAAAAACAGGGTTGTTACGTATACAAACTGTAAATGTCATTAAGAAGGTGGCACAAAAACCTAGCAACATCAAAAAGTGTTTTTGACCTTTATGGAACCAACAATACCCTGACAACAAAAAAGCACTCCATAACCCCAGATTGTTCCAAACAATCTCTCAGATAATCTGGAATTATCTGGGATGGCACGTATAATCGGGAAAACCGAACTGCTATGAGGAAAACCTCGTTCACCTATATACCGAGCCAGACAATTATTAGTCCTGCACCGGTAACAACTGGCTGCGAGGTATCACAGCAAAAATATTGCGATAAAAACAAAACTTGAAACTGGGAATCTACAGACGAGGATACGTTCTAAGAATCTTCCCCGACAAGAGACATTGTCACGTGAACGACTCCTTGGTCCTTTTCCTGCTGCACAGGTAAACCACTTCGGCGAAAAACCTTGATCATTGATGTGTTCTGGGCAAGCACTTCAGCTGTGAATTGCGAAACACCTTTCTGGCGTGCGATGGCTGTCAGGTGCTTTATCAAGATAGTTGCCATGCCCTGACCATGATAATCTTCTTCAACGGTAAAGGCTATCTCGGCACAGCGTGCACCATCAGGGGTATTATAGGCCGAATAACGGCAAGAACCGATAATGGTTTCAGCGCTTTCCTCACCTATGGTTACCACCAGTCCAACATCGTTTTCAAAATCAAGTTCAGTTGCTTTTTGTAGTTCCTCCTCACTCAAGCTGTTTTTTCTCTGAAAAAAACGGGTATAGATCGATTCCGGCTCCAACTCGTTAAAGGCTTTTACGATCAAACATTTATCATCAGGTCGAACGGCACGAATCCTCACCTGCAAACCGTTTTTTAACGACTCCGTCTTATCGTACATTGCTGTTTCTGCCACCATCAGATTTGCCTCCCCTCATGAGCTTTATCCGTCAAAATCTGCCTCTGTAGAATTTCCTACCTGGTAACATACAATTAAACATCCACTATCGACACGCAAAAAGCTTTGGAAATGCTATCTCCTCTGCCGTTTACAGAACCTCTACACTCTATATTTCTCTTTGTATCATAGAACAGCTCCTTATCGTTTAGCATGGTCCAGAGACTGTTTACCTGTCATACTTTTAATATTTATTGCCCAAACCCGGAGGTTATCAAGAGACATGTTCTCAAGGATCCATTTTTTGTTCGAATATTGAGACATGATCTCTGTCAGTCCTTTAATTTTTTCTGTATGGGAAGAAAGTTCTTTAGCCGTTCCAAATCCAATGACACTCTGAAACGAGAACGACCAGTTACAAGGGCTAGCTTTGTCCTGGACAACCTCTACCCCTGATTCAAATTCGAAACATACGTTATTATTGACTGAGAGTATCTCGATTTTCCTGCCATTTTTTGCTGTATGGAAGTAGATAGTCGCCCCATCGTAGCCAAATGATAAAGGAACTATATATGGGACATTATCCTGTGACAATCCCAATCGACACACCTGACATTTCTTAATAACCTTTGAAATCTGATCAATTTCTCTAATTTCTTTTTCTTTTCTCCTCATCAAAGCCTCCAACCCCTGTATCATTTTTGTCATATTGTTTATCAAACACTTGCTGGAGCCAATCGGATACCATGATGCCTAAATTTTGGCTTTATTAAAAGAGCCAGATAGACAATATTTCTGGGGATACAGTCACCGGCAATTTGTATACTTTCAATATAGATATTCGGGGCTGAGGCAAGCTCCAAAGAGAGGGAACTAAATCCATATATTTTCCTCAGATCTGCAAAGATAGCTATAAAAGGGTCTGTTCTTGTTGCATATTCATACTACTCCTGGCAATATTTGCAAAATATCCCTTAAACATTTTCACAGTGAGGGCGCTAGATGAATCAAGCCTTTGATAAAAAAAGAAAAATACTTATGCTTCCCTGCGCGGGTGCATCCTGTGTCGGCCAAATGACCTTTCTAGCAGTTCAGGAATTGGTGCTGGAGGGCAAAGGTGAGTGGGCTGAACATGGAAAAGTTAGGGATTTACAGACAATTAGCAGCAAGCCAACTGATTCTCTCCCTTTTATTGTGGTAGATGGATGTGATCAGCATTGTGCTAAAAAATGCCTTGAAGCAATCAGTTGCGACCTTGAGTTCCACCTGTCCCTTGCAGATCTGGGCATACTAAAAACAGAATCTTCTGAAATTTCCTACGATGAGCTTCAACTGGTGAAAGATGCAATTATCGCAGAAAGTACGAGATTGTCCAAACACCCCCCCATGATGATGGGGGGGTGCAGTTGTCGATAGAAAAGATAAAAGCCCCTATTTTTGTAAACAAGAATGAGGCAGATATCTACAATGTTTCAGCGGGAACTAAACAGAGAAGACCATGGTCTGTATAGGGTTCAACTTATCCACTCTTCAACTTCACTCTGTTTTGGGGCACGACCCACACATTTGACTTCTCCGTCAATAACTACCGCCGGAGTAGAAAAAATTCCCAATTGGGCTATCTCCTGAAAATCCGTTACCTTGATAACATTAGCCTGAACCGCTTTTGCGGCAACGGCTGCCTCAACCGTCTTCTGCGCCTTTTCACAAGAGGCACATCCCGGCCCACATACTTTAATTTCCATATTGTTCCTCATTTCTTGTATTGAGATAGTGATTGCCTGCGCATTAGTCTTCCCTTGCCAACCAGAGACATTTGCAGACAGAAAAGATTTAAATAATAAGATTGAACAAAAAACCAGTGAATAAAATTCCGCTGCCAACAACTCCGATAAAGACAGCTATTAATTTTGGTTTAAGCACCTTACGGAGAATGACCATTTCCGGGAGTGACAAGGCGATAACACTCATCATAAAAGCCAACACGGTACCCAGTGCTGCACCCTTGCCCAGGAGCGCTTCCACCACCGGCACAATACCTGCTGCATTGGAGTACATGGGGATACCAACCACAACAGCGGCCGGCACTGACCACCAGGCATCCTTGCCCATGATCGAGGCCATAAAGGTCTCGGGCACATAGCCATGAATGGCTGCCCCCACACCAATTCCGGCAACGACATAGATCCAGACCTTGCCAACGATATCACGCACGGCTTCCCGACCGCGACCAACGCGGTCGATCCATGTCAGTTTTTCTTCGATGACCACCGCTTCACCGGCCCGCATTGCCTGTACCCAGTCTTCAATCCAATGTTCCAGTTTGAAGCGTCCAATAACCCAGCCCGAAACAATCGCAATCATGAGACCTGTAACAAGGTAGATGATGGCGACTTTCCAGCCAAGCAGGCCATAGAGCAAAACCACGGCAATTTCATTGACCATCGGGGCCGCAATAAGAAAAGAGAAGGTTACGCCTAAAGGGACTCCTGCCTGAACAAAACCGAGAAAGAGCGGTACAGCAGAGCAAGAGCAGAACGGGGTAACAATACCAAGCAAAGCGGCCATCACGTTGCCTGCCGTCTCACGTTTTCCAGCCAGATATTTACGGGTTCGCTCCTGAGTAAAAAAGGATCGAATCATGCCAATTACAAAGACAATGAGCGTCAGCAGCATCATCACCTTTGGAGTGTCATAGACAAAAAACTGAATAGCCTCACCAAAATGACTTCCCTTTTCAAGACCCAGCAGAGAGTAGGCAAAATAATACGAAAAGGGTTCAAGTTGTTTGTAAATGACAAACCAGAGAACAAGGCCGAGCAGCCCTATAAAGATAGCCTTGATCATATTGCTTTTATTAGGTCCTGTCTGAAGATCTACAGTTGTATCTTTGCAGTCACAGCCACAGTCAGTGCCAGCTGGTTGAATTGCTTTCATAAACGTATCCTTTAACTTTTTGGTACACAATAACGCTGCACTGCCGCAGCGGGTAATGCCTTACGCATCCTACCCAGCTCGCCATCATCATCCAGCCAATCTCTTAGTTCAGTCAGTATTGTTTTCGCAAACACCGACTCGCTGCCATCCGCAAGACTATAAATCATCCAGGTGCCCTGCCGTTTCTTATCTACTAAACCGGCATCCTCCAGAACCTTCATGTGTTTGGAGACCGTAGACTGAGCCAGACCCAAAACCTCTTTGATTTCACAGACACAGAGTTCCTCTGCCTGGAGGAGTTTTACCACCCTTACCCTGTTTGGATCTGACAGAGCTTTCATTACTCGTATAAATTTTTTCATCGCAATCCTTGTAACTTTCAGATATTCACATATCGCCATTTAGCGATTAATATAGCACCCAATTATTCACTGTCAATGACAAAAGAACTTGAATTCGAAGTTGCTGACAATTAGGAGCGAGCAGTCACCTTCTATTTAAGAAATATCAAAAAAACGATACCTTTGATCTGGCATCATTGACAAAACAACTTGAGGTTGAGCCAGGTTTCAACATAGGTTTTTTCAGAGGAAAAAATGACTTGACTGATATGTATTTCATAATATCTTTTCAAGACCTTGACCAATATTGTGGGAGAAAATGTTTCCGGAGGCACCGTTTAAATTATAACGGAATTTCAGTGAGATAAACTATTTACAAGAATTCTCAAAATAATAGGGGCATATCTCTTTTTTGAATAAAATAAAGGGCTTTAATAAAAAAAAGCCTTATTATGTAAAGTTGCAGTACAAAATTTTCGCTGAATGTAAAATAATAACAGAAATTCTGAGTGAAGGCGAAAACGTTCGACATAACAAGAAAGTATCGATCGCCAAGGGATCAAAATATCTTTCTAAAATTTCATAGGGATTGGAGGTGTATTTTTGCAAGCAGTAGTTAAAAAATGGTTTCGTGATAAAGAGTCTGGATTTCTCGACAATGGAGGAGGTTCAGATATACTGGTGCGCAAGGAGGATCTTGTTGGTTGTGCATTCTTGAAGATTGGGGCAACCGTTAATTTTGAGTGCCATCTCGGTAAGCAAGGATTAATTGCCAAAAAAGTCTCCTTATTTAAGCAGAAAAATTTAAACAGCAGGAAAAAAGAAACTAAGAAATTTCGCTTTGGCGTAATGACCTGAAAGGGTAATTAGCGTAGTTAACTTTATAAAATGTATATAGCATTTAGCTATTTACAAACAGAATGAGGCGCTAAGCAATACACGGCTCTTTCCCTAAAATGGTGGATACGAAGTTAAGCCACATTCCGTCATCTTTCCATTTCTCTCCAACTCCGCAGGAATTTTATATTCTATTGAAGAATGACGCCTCCTGCGTTTGTAATAGGCCTCGATAGAATTGAAGAGAGCCTGACTAGCCTCATTTTTATCCCTGAAGCGCTCATGATGTATCAGTTGAGTATTCAACGTGTGAAAGAATAACTCGGCAACAGCATTGCCCCAATGCATGAGGCAAGTCGAAGAAAGTCGCCAGCAAATTGATATACTGAACAAACGGAAATAGGATATGTCATTCTGCAGGAACTAATATTGACAATTGACTCTAACGTTCGAGCACAAGTGCTTATTGATTACTTGGGTTTCAGAGAAAAGGAGAAAAATATGGAAAAAGGTGACATTGTCATGACTGATCACCCCGACAGCAGGTCAAGAAATCTTGTACGATCTTTCGGTATAGTTCAAGAAATCACAAAAGTAGGTGATGTAATCATCGAATTGGCTGATGGCTCCTTGATCAAGCGGAAATTCCAGTCAATCGCTGTCTACATCCAGCCTCCGTCAAACTGGCGTGAGTTGTTAACGCAGCAGCAGATCGTATTCTCCCAGCCAAAGAACCAAATGATGGCTCGAGGTTCATATCCAAAGCAACAGAATAATTAATATAAAACGGCATTACCTGATTTCAACTTAATTTGACAATCAGCCTGGGGTAATGATCCCTAGACCAAGAGGAACAATCTTGGATCGACCGTACCTTTGCAATAAGAAACCTATCCGACAACCTAACGCATTGTCTGTTGATAAGTCCATCCACCCTTAGTATTACTAACACTAAATAAGTGTATGTGGAGATGTGCCGCTTCTGCCTATCTTGCAATATTGTAGGCTATACAGACCGATATATTTACTTTTATGCTGTAGACACACAAAGAGAAAGGGTGATTTCATGAGTAGTAGATTGAAACACGCCATCACTGTTGCCGTCATGCTGGCGGTGCTTGTCTTTGCGGGTTGCGCGAAGTTACAGATAGAACAGTTACCGAAAGAGGAAGCTGTATTCTCCTTCACCGCCACTGCTGATATGCGTCAATTTGCGGGGCCAGAATATCAGTCCTCGGAGTATTTCCTTGGGACCTGTGAAGCAATCAGGGAAATCGGCAAAGGGGCCTTCATGGTATCAGTTGGGGATATTGATCCACCACAGCATGTTTTTGGTACAGTCAGAAAAGTCTTTGGCGAGGACTACCCCTGGTATCCGGTGGTCGGCAACCACGAAGCAGAAACACAGGAAGACATGACATGGTTGAGAAACTGGGGAAGGCAAGACATTCCTAATCTGGTACGAAGAGGTCCGAAAAATAGTGAGGAAACCACATATTCCTTTGACTTCAAGAATGCTCACTTCGTAGTGCTCAATGAGTACTACGATGGTAATTCGGATACGGGAAGTGATGGTGATATCACCGAACCGCTTTACGAGTGGCTCAAGACAGACTTGGAGGAGAATTCGAAACAGTTCGTCTTCGTGTTTGGTCATGAGCCAATTATATCGATTCCTGACTACCATAACGGACGGCATCGACACAAGGGTGACAACCTGGATGCTCATCCGGAGAATAGTCATCGGTTTCAGCAACTTCTTCGGAAACACAAAGTGACCGCCTACATCTCCGGACATACACATGACTTCTCGTATTCACAAATAAACGGGTTGTGGCAACTCGATGCAGGACATTCCCGTGGAATCGGAGACAAGGGTGCACAAAGCACTTTTCTTAGAATACTAGTTGGGAAACACACTTCCTGGGTAGAGGTGTATCGTGACGATGCCAATGGGGGGCGATATCTTTTAACCCAAAAAATTGTACTATATTAAGCAGACTCCGTCTTGAAAATCGTTGGCATCGATGGTGAGGAGGTGTACCGGCGCAGAATAAGCCCCTGGAGCCCTCCGGGAGCTAAGCGGCATAGCTCAATTCCCCGTTAAAAGATAATTCCACAATCTCCGAGAGAATCTGGAAAAATCTCATCTAACAGACAACAAAAATCAACAGGCATTTTGAGCCACAGACTCAGGCAGATTATGAACAAATGGGACGCTCATACAGGTTAACCCTGCTTCCGCTTTAGTAAATTGTGTGATATCAGTTGATACGACCTTATACCCCAACGCCTTAACGAGTTCGATAGTCTTGGGAAATGCTGCATTCATACAGATGGTATTATGTAATGGAAGAACATTGGCTCCAAATGGCTCGCTTGGTAACGTTTTAATTAACTTATAATCTCGAAATGGTGTTTCATCTACCCAATCGGGATTTATCAGAATGTTTTTTTCATCCAAAGCTGTACACCCAGTTTTGAGGTGTAGACATCCTCTCACTGAGACAGCAGTTACCTCATAACCCAAGGGTTCAAGAATGTTGCAAAGTGCCTGGAACCCAAGGTTATTGGTTCGAGGGGACTCCCCAACGTAGATACGCTTGCCAATTTTCAAGACATCTCCCCCCTCAATTTTTGCGGGGAGAGAAATTTGCTTCACATCTCGATACTGGCGAAAGAACATTTCAAGGGCTGCGCTTTCTTTGCGGCGTGATTTTACCCCCATGGATGTCAGCACAGCCAATTCATCGAAAACAATAATTGGATCTTCGACAAAGACGCTGTCCGGCAAAGAAATATTGTCATCTAAAGTAACAATGCGAGCCCCGCATTCCTCTAGCATTTTACAATAATTATTGTGCTCCTTAACTGCTTTCTCATAGCTTATGGGCTCACTCTCAACAAATGTGAGTTCGCAATCCTGCAAGGCTGGTGACGGCAAATGTGTTACACATGTCAGCATATAATTTCTCCTAAAAAACAAAGTTTTTCACCCACCTGATCTTTCTTTCCGTTCTCTTGAATACCCATGTGTATGATCGCTGTCCCCTTTTCTCGGCTCAGGGTGTTATGGAGAAAGATACTGGGATTTCAGTAAGACAGAATACCTGTTTCACGGGTAATTATCATCTTTAAGAGTGCACTTACCATTTGAATTACCTCATAATTTCAGAAAATTGACCTACACGAATTACCTTGGATACGAGATTCACAATAGGCACATCAACTTTGCTCAAAATGGGAATACGTGAGATATTTGTACTGGCTACCATAAGTCCATCAAAGGAAATAGAAGGTGCCATTCTTTTCAATTATTGGGAGGTATTACCAGCTCTGAAGTAACGTAACCCACAACATTGTAGGCTACGCTACTACAACATTTACAACTTGTCTTGGTATGCTCCTGCGGAGTAGGTCAACTCATAACTGTGTGAGTAAATCTCAATAAGATTCCCGAAAGGGTCCTCACAGTAAACCATTCGGTATGGTTTTTCCCCTGGGTAATACTCCCTTACCGGCATTCTCTGTTTGCCGCCATTTTCTACAATTTTAGCAGCCAGACCTTCAACATCAGGATCTTGTACACAAAAGTGAAATACACCAGTTTTCCAATATTCAAAGTTGTTTTCACGTTGTTCTGCGTTTTTAAATTCAAAAATTTCAACTCCGATCTTGTCTCCGGTTGAAAGGTGAGCAATCTTAAAGCTGCCCCAGCCTTCACCGAAAACGTCATCGCACATTATCCCAATTGCAGAGTCATCTGATGCTATCTCAGTCGGAGGCATGATTACGTACCAACCGAGTACCTTTGTATAGAAATCTACGGCTTTATCAAGGTCAGTCACAGATAATCCGATGTGAGAAAATGTTCTTGGATATGTCATTTTAATGCTCCTATATATTTTATTATTGTTCAGGTGTTATCCCTGGTACAGTGACACTATAGCCATTGGAAATAGAGTAACAAGAAGGCACTATTTTGTTCGACACGAACCGATTGGTTCGAATTGCATTGTTTAGTGAGATCTAAACTTAATTATTTTTTTTGAGGACATAACGATATTATGATCAAGTGGAATGAAAAGCAGTATCACTGTCCTGTTGAAGTTTCCATGGATCTGCTAAGTGGGAAATGGAAGTGCTTGATGCTTTGGCATTTGCATGAAGGAACAAAGCGTTACAAAGAGCTGGAGAGAAGAGTGCCTGGAGTTAGTCAAAAAATGCTAACGCAGCAATTAAAGGAATTGGAAAAAGATGGACTGATATTACGAACTGTATACCCAGAAGTACCACCACGGGTTGAGTATAGCTTGACAGAACTTGGTCAAAGCGCCTTTCCCATTTTAGAGAAGATGCATTCATGGGCTGTCAAACAGTTGGGGCTCAGTGAACCAGAAGCATAGGTTCAAAGGGGAAACATTAAAAGGTAGCAAATCTTCTCATATTGAGATGCTTCCTTATATGTTTCAGCCACAAGACCAGTAAAACGACACTGGGTATGGCTCTCTAAAAGTCAACAGAGCTATATTGGAGATTGACCAAGATAAAAGTTCTGATATCTCCTATAGATCGAACCTGCAGGTTTTACCATTTAGACAAGACAAACTGGATTTATCCTACCAAAGATTTTCTGATTGGTTTGTCAACTCGACCGAGACGAGAACATATCAGGAACTATATCAAGTTGCAGGCTGAACCCCCAGGTAAAGCTTGCCAAGAGATAGCTTATGCTGCCTTAAAGCTTATGTTAACAGCAGACCTCCCCTTACGGAAATACTCACTTTAATAAAATAGTAGAGGAAGTCGGTCTTACATTGGTCGGCGTCGGATATCACTCTTGTAAATTACCAAAGAGCGAGTTGTTTCCCAAGGGATCGATACTATTGGGCGTCACCTTGGGAGTGGTGCAATAAAAAAATGATTGCTTATCTGCTAGCCAAGCTTGGAAGCAGAAGTTGCCAGTCCTGGTCAAAACTGATCATTGACAAGTAGACACAGCTGGATGGATAGGCCTGATGAAGTTCGCTCAAGTTCTTTACGGGATCATAGGAGCTGGGCTCTTCCATTGGCATCCTGCCTACACTCTTATAGAACAACTCTATTTTCGTTGACATCCATGCCTCAACTATGACATCGTCGCAGATACGGCGGAGGCTGTCGACATCTTCATTTTGACCTACCAGAGGCTGAGTAATCATGAAATCTGCCCCCGCTTCAAGTTTCTCGCGGGCCCTATCAAGTTCGAAAGGCATGGGCTTATAGGGATTGAAGGCCGCGCCAGTGACAAACTGATCTCCATACTCACCCTTAATGTATCGCAACAGATCCATGGTTGTGGCGATATTATATGTACCACCAACACTTAAAGGATCCAAACGCGGCAGCTTCGGCCCTCCGTCCCCTCTGATGACGAGCAAATAGCGTATACCAAATTCAGCAGCTTTCCGCAGAATTGCATCGAGGTCATCTTTGGAGTGAAAGGTATTCAGGTTTAAGACAATTTTTTCAGGGGCTGGCCAATAGTTGGTTGCTTCAAAACACTCAAAGGCGCTATATCTTGGACGGCCCATAGGGTTATCGGGGATGGATATACCACAACCGGAGTCTATAACCCTTCGGCATCTATCAGCAAAGCGGTTCAGTAGACCCGCAACCTTATCTTCGGGGGTCCTCGCAGGTGTTAAAATCTCTATCAAATAGGGCCAGGTAAACATCATCGCGCTCCAGTTTTGTCGAGTTATAGTTTTCTAGATCATCTCCGTATATAAACATCCTTGTTATAATGAAATAGGTTGGAAGCAGCAGACACCAAACCTTCTTTCTTTTATTACCTTTTGTGTCATTTACTTTCAACATTACAGGAAATCTACATTAGATTTTCCGCTTCTGCCAGCGGTAAAATTGTCAGCCCCTGAGAGAGATGGAGCAATAACCAGGAAAGTTCAGATTCTGCCCAAGATAATTTGGAATTATTATTTCATGTAGTCCACATGCAGATTTTCCCTTCAACTGCTTTTTAATGAGTAGCTCCCCCACCGAAAAATTATAGAACTCACGGAGTTTCTGAAAAGGTGCGCATTTTTATTGTTCTCGGTGCCACAGATATGTGTAAATCAAATAACGGCTTGTCCCTACTGGATGAAAAACAATTTAAACTCGACCTTTTTGCTGGTTGCTGTTTTGCGGGTTTTGCAATTCTCGGCGAACGACACAGGTACAAGAACCCTACAGCGCAAGAAAAACGACCGCCGTCACCGCCATGACGATCGACAAACCGGACCCCACCTTGACGAAGTCCTTCGTCTGGTAGCCACCCGATCCCATAATCATCAGATTGCACTGATGGGCAAACGGGAGGACGAAGGCGCAGCTGGCCCCGTAGGCCACGGCAAGAAAGGCCATGCCGACATCGACGCCGCTGGATTCCGCTGCTGCAAATGCAACCGGCGAGAGGATCACCGCTGCGGCGGCGTTGTTCGAGGTGGTGCTGAGCAGTGCAGAGATGGTAAACAGCACACCGAACACGTAGAACTGCCCCATGCTAAGCCCGGGAGGAAACAAGGTCGCCGCGAGTTTTCCAGCCACACCGGTCTGGAAGAGTGCGTCACCAAGTGGAATCGTCCCAATGATCAGAAAGAGGATGCGCCAATCGATTGCTTTTTGAGCACCTCGAAGCGAGACGCAGCCGGTAGCCACCATTAGGAGCGCACTGGCGAGCGCACTGACCGCGAGGGGATACCATCCGAGAACTGGAGGTGCGAGGGCCACCGCCAGAAGCAGCAGTGCGATAGGTGCGCGCCGGACATCTTCCTCGGATCGTTGCCGATCCAGGAGAAACAGATTGTCGTTCTCCTCGAGCTTCGCGAGTTTTCGGGCTGATCCGTACACGAGCAGGGCGTCGCCGAGTTCCAGCGGGGTCGTTCCAACTTCTTTTTCGATAAGTTCACCCTGCCTCCAGATGGCAAGGACTGATAGACCGAACACGCCGCGAAAGCTGACGTCAACCAGGGTCCGACCGAGGAAAGAAGAATAGGGAGAAAGGGAGACCTCTGCCATGTTTATCCCACGCCCTAAGAGCTGCTCTAACTCATCTTCAGTGGCTGTCTCTATGGGAATTGAATTTTTTTCAGCAAGTTCTTGTACGACCTCATCCCTCCCGCCGACGAAGAGCACGTCACCTGTCTTGATAGTCAGATTCGCTTGGACGTTCAGGAATTCGTCCCTAAAACCCTTCTTTCGAAGTATCTGGACCACCTCGACCTCGTACCGCCCTCCGAGGCTCGCCTGTGCAATCGTGTTGTCGGCCAGCACGGACCCTGATGGAACGGTCAGCTTATAGAGTCTCGTCTGTGGATGGTACCGCCTTAACATCCGGTCCCGGAAGTTTTCCCTCTTCGGTGCGCCTTCCGCCCCACCTTGACCGAGCAACCTGGTCCCGATCAGAGCCATGTAGGCGATGCCAGCGACAGAGATGGGAATTCCCACAATAGCGAACTCGAACATGCCAAGAGTCCTGGCTCCCCCGCTGAGTCGCTCGAGCTCACTGCCGAGAATGAGGTTCGGAGTTGTTGAGATCAGGGTGAGAGTGCCACCAAGAATCGCCGAATATCCGAGGGGCATCATCAATCGAGAGGGGGATATGTTTGTCCTGCGTGAGAGCACCAGAACAGCCGGCAGGAAAACCGCAACGGTGGCGGCGTTTGACATGATCGCCGAAAGGACGCAGGTAGTAACCATGATCAGCAGGACCAGGCTCCACTCCTTTTTGCCACCAAACCGCTCAAGCATTCGCCCCATCAGCGTAGCGACACCACTTTCTTTGAGGCCGGCCGAGAGTACGAAGATCGCTCCGAGAGCTATCACTGCATTGTTGCCGAACCCGCGGAGTGCCGCCTCGGCCGGACTGACGGTCCCAGTGACCGCGAGCACAACGGGAATCGACAGTGCGGTGGCCTCGATGGGAATCAGCTTGCTGATGAAGAGTACCATGGCCACAACCAGCGTGGCGATTGCGATCCATGCGTGAATGTCCATCTGTAGCTATCCTCCTTGCTATGGTTGAATTCACTCTTCTTCTGTTTGACGAAGTCGACACACACTATGCAAATCACCGGCAGCAAAAAACAGAGCAAAGCGGCACTTTCTGCTGTCCAAATACATTTGCCTTGTGATGGGTATATGTCATTTCTTGTTGTAAGTAAACGCTCCAAGCCCTTTGACCATAAATGTCATTCTCAATCTCTTTATCTACCTTCAAATAAAGAATGCTATCAGCAACTAATCCAAACATTAATCCGTCGAAAAATATTCCGTGCCC
>Ga0070728_10004999_pt1 | contig 13368 bp, 10 predicted proteins | sample tdDd471_FD_66723 | JGI IMG/M metagenome (GOLD analysis project Ga0070728, IMG submission 66723) | Marine sediment microbial communities from the Atlantic coast under amendment with organic carbon and nitrate - tdDd47.1 | ecosystem: Environmental > Aquatic > Marine > Coastal > Sediment | place...
TGGTTGCTCCGACATGCGTTTAGCCTTTGTCTTTATTTTGCATGTGACGGTCTAGGATACGTTTGAAGGGGTCTTGTCCTTTCGGAATCATTACTTTTCGGGCACGTCCACCACCAACAACTTCACCGACAACACCCATTTCTTCGAGCATATCCATAATACGAGCAGCACGTGGATACCCTAATCCCATCCGACGCTGAATCATGGAGGCTGAGGCTTCTTGTGTTTCGACAACGAGTTCGATGGCTTCTTCTAACATAGGGTCTGTTTCTGCAAGAAATTGGCGACGAGTAAGACCACGTTCCCATGGTCCATTAAAGGTTGCTTCTGATTGACCCAATTCAATTTGTTCTTTGTGCCAAGTTTTCCAATAGTCAACCACTGCCCGAACTTCTTCATCTGATACAAAACAGCCTTGAATCCGTTTTGGACCTGCGGCATCAGATGATAAATAGAGCATATCCCCTTGACCGAGAAGTTTTTCTGCGCCGATTGTATCGAGAATCACACGCGAATCGACACCTGATGCAACCGAGAACGCAATCCGCGACGGGAAGTTTGCTTTGATAAGACCGGTAATTACATCGACGCTCGGACGTTGAGTCGCAACCACCATATGCATCCCAACCGCACGTGCCATCTGCGCAAGGCGTGTGATTGTCTTCTCTGTCTCTTCGGGACGACTCATCATCAAATCCCCGATTTCATCAACCATGATCACAATATAGGGTAGATATTCACTACCTCGCCGACCTTTACCATGTTTATCATTATAGATGTCGATATTTCGTGCTGAATGTTCTTCCAGTAGTTTGTAACGTCTATCCATTTCACGTGTACACCACTTTAAAACACCAATAATACGCTCAGTATCTGTTTCGACAGGACCTAATAAATGCGGAATTCCGTTAAAACGCGCTAACTCAACCATCTTTGGATCAAGCATGACCATCTTGACCTGGTCGGGCGTGTTTTGCATGAGTAGGGCAGTTGCAAGCGCGGCGATACAAACAGATTTACCTGACCCCGTTGTTCCGGCGATTAATAAATGGGGCATTTCTGCAAGATTGATTGAAGTTGGTGCGCCTGATACGTCTCGACCAATAGGAATATATAGCGGAGCATCTTTTTTCTTGCTTTCATCGTAATACGTTTTGCTTTCGAGTACATTGCGGAGTGCAACAGTACTTGGTTTTTTATTCGGGACTTCAATACCCATATAATTTGTGCCGGGAACAGGTGTTTCGAGTCGTAATCGTTTTGCTGATAAGGCGAGCGAGAGATCACTAGAATAAGATGCGATCTTGTTTAAACGAATACGCTCTGATCCGTCTGTTTTATATGGTTGGACGGCATAACGGGTTACAGTTGGGCCGACTTGTACATCAATAATGTCAATATCAACATCAAACTCAAGTAAGGTATTTTCAATTAATACAACTTTGTGATTGATTTCATCTTCTTCTGGCATCAATAAATCGACGAGATTAAGCAGTTCCAAATCTGGCAAGGATTTTAAACGGCGACCTGTACGTGTTTCTTCTTTCATCTCGTTAACGATAAAATATTTTTTGAGTCGTCCATCAGGGCGTTCTACAAGGGGATAACCTGTGGTTTTATCTTTTTTACCAGTTTTCTTACCAATGAGATTATAATCGGTCAACTTCTCTCGATTGGTTGCAAACAGAGGATGGTTGTCCAAATCTGGACGCGGTTCTTGTTTCTTTTGAACTTCTTCTTTAATGCTTTGTGCTTTTAATCGCCGCGCGCGATCAGCACGTGCTGATGGTGATAGATTACCGGAATCAATCCGAATCCGCATGATATTTGTGCGATAGTTAGGGGATGTGATGATTTGTTTGTAGACTTCTAATTCATCCTTGATTTTGGGCTCGTCGCTTGTTCTTAGAAGCTGCTCGCTATGTTTCTGTAATTTTTGATTATATCGCTTAAGATTCTCAAGGATTTGACGGCGTTGTACACCAATAATGATGATGAGACAGATAATGATGATTGCTCCAAAGAGCAAAAGAGCAACTGATCGCCCTAGGAGCCAATAGAATGGAAAGCTTAAGCCCCATCCCATTAATCCGCCACCTTGGCCTGCTCGCGCAAGCGCACGAAGCTCCACATCACTATTACTGAGATGTAACACCGCTAATACAGCAAGGAATGCAATTTCTATTGCTAACATTTGCACTGAGCTAAACTTGATTTTTAGACCCAACTTGGGTAAAAAAAGTGCGACTCCAAAAGCGAATAATGCCCCAGCTACGATTATGCCACCATTGCCGAAGAGCGATTTGAGGATATTAGACCACGCAACCGCTACGACTGCTTGAGAGGGGATGAATAATGATATAAATGATAGTATTCCAAAAATTAGTAGGGTAATCCCAAGGACTTCATCAATCCACGGCGGTAGGCTATCCTTTAAATCTTCCCAAAAATCAAAACTAAGCCCTTCATCATCATCTAATGGTTTGATGATGTCTTCTGGTTTGGATTTGGGTTGTTCTGAATTTTTATCAGATACTAACGTTGTACTTGCTGAATTTATCGACTTGTCTTGCGCCATAACATTCCAATATCATTACAGTTGTCAAACTTATTATAATACACTCTTGAGCGTCTGAGAAAACTTAAATAAAAAAGGGACGTTTTCGCCCCTGTTCATGTGTGTAAATTGGGTTGATTTTACACATGGCGCAGGCTTAAACCTAGTCGTCTTGCTTTGCTATTGATGCTCAAGATGCGTGCTTTGACAATTTGATTTTCAGAGACGACATTTCTGGGATGTAAGAATTGCCCTTCGGCGAGTTCTGAAAAGTGGATTAACCCTTCTAATCCCTCTTCAATACAAGCAAAAGCCCCAAAATCAACAACATTTGTGATACGTCCTTCTATGATTTCTCCAACTTTATACCGCTGAACCACAGTTTCCCATGGGTCATCATGGAGACGCTTTAGACTAAGTGCAATACGTTCTTTGGTTTCGTTGACATCGAGGATATATACAGTGACTTTTTCGCCACTTGTTAACATATTGCTGGGGTGTGTCACTCTTCCCCAACTTAATTCACTGATATGGATGAGACCTTCAACACCACCTAAATCCACAAATGCACCAAAATCACATAAGTTAGTGACATGACCTTCAGTCACGGTATCTGCAACCAAATCGTGTAAAATTTCTGATCGTTTGCCAGATTCAACTTGGGCAGCACGCTCAGAAAAAATGAGCCGATTATGTTCAGCATTGAGTTCGATTACCCTCAAATTCAGAGTTTGCCCCACATGACTTTCCAGAGTTGTTTTTCGATCATCATCATGATTATTTTTTAGTGAAGAGGGTAGTAATTGACTGATTGGTACAAACCCGCGTAGTGATTTCCATTGAACCAACAATCCGCCACGATTAAATCCAATAACATTTAATAAAAGGGTCTCATCATTTTCTTGCACAACGGTGATAGCGTCCCAATCAGCTTGTTTATTATCTGTTTCTGCTGGGATTGTTAATATGTTGTGTGATTGAGATTGATGGTTAATTGTGAATTCTGGCATACAGTCAGTGGGATGATCAACGGACTTGGCATATTCACCTTCCCGTAGCAATGCTTGCCAGTAACCTTCTTCTAAACGATTGTTTAAGTATTGGTCATCATCTTGTGTCGGACGATTTGTTGGCATATTGTTTCCCCACCTCAGCGTATAACTTCTCCCAAGTCAGTATAATTATAAGATTTGGATAATTTACTGTCAAACAAGGGTAGTTTTCGGTTAGATAGGAAAGTGATTACCTATGAATGAACTTCTTGTTCTTGTTTTAAGATGAGATCAGCTACTGTCTCGATAGCGACTCGTTGTTTACGATAGAGATCGGCTTCACTCATGCTTAAGCGTCGGGCAACATCACGGACTTTTTTCTTTTCAACAAATCTCAATTGCAATATATTATATAATGTCCATTCCGGACTCATCATTTTGCGCTCGCCCTCAGGTTTGAGGGAATTTATCGTATCGTCCAATAACTTGCGGAGTGCATTGATTGGGGTCTCGTTTTCTTGGATTTGAAGCTGAACAATATGTAACTTAATGAGATTGCTCTGTGTAATCCCTGAGCCACCCCAATAATGCCGTAATGCGGCGCGGACTTGTTCAAATAAATCGTCCCGATCAGGCAATGGATCAATTTTCATTGTCGACGTAACTGATTGCCGATATTCAACATCTTCTGCCCGTGAACGGGTCATCTGGAATTGGGGCAGTAAGCCAGAAAGTAAATTATAAATTTCTGTTTGTAATTGCATATCATCAAGGCTTTGTTCAACACGATCTAAGTAGGCTTGAAGAATACTAATTTCCGCCTCTAACTTTTCTTTCAGCGACCCATTTGGATTTAGTAATCCTAAGATTCCAATCGTCATAGGATGATTGCTGTCGGTGCTTAAGCGACTGCTGAATAGGGGAAGCAGGGCATATCCTTCCCATTCGATATAGTTAGTATGTAAAGCTGAATATTCTAAAATACGTAGGGATTGTAGTAATTCCGTATTTTGTATAATCTCGTCTTCTGAAAATTGCACATTACCGATCGATTGTAAGAATTCAGGCTCATCACCCTCGAATGTGATAACGAAGGCTTTATCAACACGAAGATAATCACAGATTGATTCTGTTGTTGCTTTAATTAGTTGAATAAGATCACTCCGAGTAAGGACTTTTTCGTTCAGGGTCTGTAGCTTCGTAATTTGATTGTCGTCCTCATCCCGATAGATGAAGAATTTTTCTAATATCGGTAAAGAGAGTGAAACAAACCACTGCCACAATAAAACGGCAGCGACAACTGCTAAAGGTGTAAACGCTTCACCGGGTAAACTCAAAATTCGGGATGCTTGTGCCGTAAAATTGATAACTGCTAACGCAATCAAACCGGTCGCTGGTCCGCGCAAGAGAAAATCAAGTAATTGCTTTTTGACCAAGCGATCTGCTTTGTCTGAACCAAAAAAATACAGGGGATAAGACAAAAATACGAGCATCAAAATGATAATTATATTGGCGATGTTGACAAGAATTAATCCGAATATCGAAAATTCATCACCGGGGTTAAGCAATACAGAATACGGAAAGATACCGATGGCGGGTGTTAAAATGGCAATTTGAAGGTAACCCATCCGTCGCTCTGTACCCCGAGTGAGGCAACGTTTTCGTGCGCGTTGGACATTATAAAATGCAAAACCATTCGCCCCGAGGAAGTAAATGACATATAAGGTAAAAACGAATCCCGCTTGAATGCTGACATTGCCATTCACGTTAACAAATTGAATGAGCTCATCTGTAAATGCCACTAAAACGAGGAATGCGCTGGCTATCAAATAGAGAATACGCACAATGCGTTTACGTCTTCCACGTGAGGGTAATCCAGTTGTGGCAAGGAGTGCATCTGACAAATGTAACATTGCAGCAGGAATGAATGCGATACCAATCCATTGCAACTGTAAACTAATGCGATGGGCGTTATGATCGGGGCCAAGTGATATAAACGAATCCACGACATAAGCAATTGTTACACAGGCAAGGACAACAGCTGATGTTTTTGCAACGCGATTACTCAGATTTCGGGTCAGAGTGAACAACAACAACGAAACAGCAATAATAGCATTCCCAGCTGTTAAGGTTTCATTGACAGTTTGGAGAAAAGTTGTCGCTAAATCCAATGTTAATTCCCAACTTCAACAGGACAACCAATAAACGGAATCACAATTGTAGCAAACATTCAATAATTTGTTCAGGTTTTAAAGCGATAAAGAAAAGAACATGACAATTTCTTGGTTGGGCAAAAATTGGTCATTGAACCCACAAAAGCTGAACCCATGAGATTTTGCAAATTCAACACAAGGATTGTTGGTGGTTGGGATTTCAAATATGATGCGCGTGAGTTTATTTTCGTTCGCCCATAACTGTGCGACATTGACTAAGCGTGATCCCAACTGTTGTCTACGGTAAGGCTTATCAACAACGATGTCCTGTAAGTATGCGACGCGATAAATAGGGTCAACGCGTAATGAGATATAGCCTAAAAGGGTATCCGATGTGGATTCAACCAAAACAATAAAACAAAATTGTTGTTCGATGGTTGCTGTTAATCGTTTTGTATCGGAGGGGTGACTAGCATCTAATGAGCGCGGAAGACGCTGTTTGCGTAGGGTGATGTGTGTCTCGTCAATTTCTTCACGAATATTCATCTGCCAAACATGCTCGGTTTGATACGTACTGTCCAAACTCACACATTTGAGCACATCACTTTTAACACCGTCACGGATTACTAGTTTAGGTTGCTCAGACATAGGCATTATGACAAGTAAACATCCCCGAATGTGTTTGATACTAACATATTCACAACCGGCATATCGTCTTGCGTCTCTAAGGAAACATAGTCACCATTTTCGGTCATATGATAACGGGTATCATCAATATGGAGATTCATAAAATGTCCCTGGTCAATTGTGATTTGGCTCGCATATCCAAATGGAGTTGTGATGTGGATTGTCCCAAGTGTGGACGAGAGGCGAACATCGTCAAGGGCTTCAAAGGGTGTGACGAAGTGGATATTCCCGATGCCTGTAGCAATTCTTACATTAGATACAATACCCTCTGCTAAATCTAAATTGACCTGACCCAAATGCGATGTGATGAGGAGTTGCCATGGTATCTGTTGCGCAATGAGCATATCCCAATCAGTATACGAAAACCACGGGGTATGTTGTCGGCGCATTGTCAATTGAGTATGTACACCATCTACTTTTAATTCAGGGCGGGATTGTACTGGAAAACTACGATATGCAATCAAACGTTCTTGATTAGATGTTGGAAGCATGGCAATCGCAACATCAATTTCACCAGATCGAATGTCAAGTGTGGCACTTTCGACGCTTCCTCTTGTAATCCCAAAACTCTTGGCATCACTACTAGGACGGATGTCCCCACGTAACAAAATCCATGCACCTACCAACACAAGAAGCAACGGTGAGAGATTAAGAATATTGATGTCACCCAACAAGATGAAATTATGTAACAAAAGTATGACCCCAATCGCAACAAGTGCGAGGGGCCATATGATTGGACTTTTTGATTTTGAATCTGAACGGCGAGATTGACTCAAAAGTCTATCCTTACACGTCGTATAGATAATCTTTAAGGATTACGTGTGCAGAAGATTGACGCAAGCGATTGAGCGCCTGTGCTTCTAGCTGACGAACACGTTCACGAGTCACACCAATGGTTTGACCAACTTCTTCAAGTGTATAGACACGACCATCTGCTAACCCATAACGCAAACGCAAAATTTGAGCTTCGCGTGGTGGTAATTTATCGAGTGCTTGTTGTAGCTGTTCGTGAAGTAAATGTGTAGCCACTTCATCAGACGGTGCAGGGCTGTTGACATCTTCCACGAAATCTCCAAAGGTAGAATCGCCTTCGTCGTCAATGGGTGTTTCTAAGCTGACAGGACGACGGGAAATCTCCAACAAGTTTTCGACCTTGTCTGGTGTGGTTTCCATACCGATTGCAAGCTCATCAATTTGTGGCTCACGACCAAGCTCTTGCAAGAGTTGTAATTGAACCCGACGCATACGATTCAGTTGATCGCCCATATGGACTGGCACCCGAATAGTACGCCCTTGATCGGCAACGGCACGGCTTACAGCTTGACGAATCCACCATGTTGCATAGGTACTGAACTTGTGTCCACGTTGATATTCAAATTTGTTGGTCGCACGAATCAGACCAATGTTACCTTCTTGAATCAAATCAAGGAACGGCACACCACGGCCAATATATTTCTTGGCAACGCTGATGACAAGGCGCGCATTAGCACGAATGAGGTGTTCTTGTGCTTTTTCACCATCCATGATTGTGCTACGGAGTTCTTGTTCTTCCGTCCACATCAAGGTATTTGCACCATCTTCACCTTCGGCTTCAATACGTTCATCTGCAAAGACAGCTGCTTCCATACGCTTTGCCAAAAGAACTTCCTCTTGGGCAGTGAGTAAGGGTACACGTCCTGCTTCTTTAAGGTACAGTCCGACAACATCATCAGTATCCAATGCGGCTTGATACCCAGCGTCGCTTGTTAGATCTTTCTTGAGAATATTGAGTAAGGCATCCCGTTCATCAATATCTTGATCTTCATCGTCGTGATCTTCAGGAAGCAAATCATCTGCATCATGCTCTTTATCGCTATCTTCTTCCTCAGTTTCAACAGCATCTTTGCTTGAATCTGGTACGACTTCTACACCGGCCTCAAGAAGACTATCCATGAGATCGTCAAGCAGGGCAACATCACTTTCGACATCTGGCATCAATTCCAAAATGTTCGCATAAGTAATGAAACCTTGTGTGTTTGCTTTGTTTATCAGTTGTTTACGAAGTTCTTCTTGTTGTGTCATATTTGTTATATTATCCAATACAGCTACCACAAACATGCCTTTCTATTAACCTAGTTTAAACGCATCCCTTTTAATAAACACTATTCTCAAAAAAGTGATTTAACAAATAAAAATATTTAATATTGATTTTTGTGCTAATCTTGCACTACTATGCTTCCTATATACAACGTTTGGAAGTTATGGTCTTACTCATGCCCGAGTTTTAGTGACCAAACCCCGTTCATTATTATGGGCGGGGGCTTCTAAATCCACTAAGTTGTTCCAGTATAAAAACTTAACGCGAATTTGATTAATTGTCAAGTTTTTGGGTGTTTTCAAATGCCTCTAAATATTGAATTAGATATAGAATCGGCTCTGGCGGTACGATATAGACATCTTCCTTATCATCCACAACCGTATAAAAACCACGTGTTGTTGCGTCTGTCGACACAGGATTGCCTACCATAAATGTGTGTAGGGTTTCGTCACGCATAATTGCAGACACAATGACGAGGGCATCTTGTTCGTTTAACCCGAATGTGTCATATTGGTTACGACTTGATACATTCAACTTTGTCGAATACGGAATTTTTTCTAATGTTATCGCTAAACTATTAGCATATTCTTGGTTTGTCGGCTGTGTCTCATCCGAAATGACTTTCCAAATCCCTTCTGGTGATTGAGCAACACTGACTTGCGAACTTAATACAGGGTCAAGAATATTTACCAATGCGACATCTTTTGCCTCAATATCTGGAAACATTAGACCATACTCTAATTGTACCGTATTATTGATTGGTGTTGCATTAGTAAATGTTTTTATCTCGTTTTCTCGTTGTGTAGATTGCATAGTAAGCAACACAATCATCCCGATAAATATACCGACGAGTGCTACTAATGTAAGTTGATTTTTTTTCATCGTAATCGCCTTCCCCAGATAGCTATTGCAAAGACTAGCATGATACCAGGCATCAAGATAATCGTTGTAAATGCAATCAGGTCAATTGTTTGGACATCTATAAATATAATCGGAAGCCCTGTTGCGAGAATCTGCGGCTCAAAACTGACTTCTTCAGTAAATCCTGTCATCCAGCCGATGCTATCGAAGAAAAGGATAGAATTGCCTTGTGGTGATAGGATACGCCCGTTGGTTATAAAATCGGTATCACCGACAAGCACTAGTTTACTACCTGTTTCTTGGTCGTTAGCCCAAGCGACAGTTGTAATGGGCCCTTGGATGTCTTCACCCTCATTATATTCCCAGCTATTGTCACGGATTAAACGGTCAATATCATTTTCTGCCCAGCTAAATGGTGAAGTTAATATGACACTACCGTTGTTTACAGGAGGTGTTTCATCCACTTCTATGGGACGTGCGAGGCGGAATAAGGTTGTACTTTGTGGGTCATTTTCAACATTCAAATTCATCCCAACTGGATTACCGGGGTAGACAGCCGCACTGACTAAATCAGTAGAAGTTTCTTGGCTTGAGGCTTCGTCTATGACGACATAATCTAACCCACGTAAGCCGAATGTCTCCCACAGATAGTTATTAAACATACTCTCTTCCTGCAAAAATGAATCAGATGTTAAGATGACGTCGCTGAAAATAAAGAGTGCGCCACCACGTTGAACATATTCATCAATGACATCAATTTCGGCTTGGGTGAGTTGACGTTGTGGCCGTGCAAAAATAATGGCAGATGCATCAACTGGAATTGAATTTCCTGAAGTCGCTAATTGCTCAAGGTTTAGAAGATCAGTTTCGATCCCGTTGGTACGGAGCAATGAGTTAATGATAGATGATCCCTCTGCTGAGTCATCACCAGCACTTAATGTATCTAGTCCAGTTTCAAAATAGACTTTAAACCTCCCACGCAACAATAGCCTTGTGATGGCTTCTGTCATATCCCGTTCTTGGATATTTGTGCCAGCTACAGGGATTGTACTCTGGAATATAACTTCACCATCTTCACGCTCAAATGCGACAAATACGTTAATACCCTGAGCTAAGTACGCTTGATAGGGAGCTGCTTTGGCGGGCTCGGTTAACGGATTAATGTATTCGAGCGTAATTTTATCGGTTGCATCGTCGTAGAGTTGCCAATATTGATTGTCAACTTCTTGCAAGCGTAATTGTCGTGGAGCATAAAAACCTGTGATACGGATACGTGCCTCGATACTACGATTGACTGCCCCGATGACATCAAGGGTTTCTGGACTGAGTGTGAATCTCTCTCCCTGTGTCATATCAATAGTTGCGCCTGTCCGCATGACAAAAATATAAAGCATTGCGATAATACCGACGATCAATAATGTTGAAAATACTGCCACTGTACCACGTTTGGCTTGTCGCCCCATAATAAAGTTTTTGAAGTCATCAGGGGTCATCGTTATCCATATGCCAAGTCCAGTTAAACTGATGACAAAAGCGAATCCTGTAAATATAGAAAACCCGCTACCCCACAAGATACTGAGGATGCCAACAATTAGACCAGTGCCTGCAATAAAACTGCCAGTTGTACCGAGTGTTCCCCGTGTGATAACAATGTTTCCGCCGCGATTTAACATGGGTTACCATCTCCTCGATTCAACAAATTGGATTGTCAAGAACAACATAATCACAATCATGCCTGAATAATAAACGACATCACCTAAGCGGATGATTCCGACTGCAAATGAGGTCGAATAATGCCCTTGCAAGGTCAAATTTCGGATGACGCGCGCTAGATCAATACTCGCAACAATATCCCCTGCGAGGTCACCAATCCATAAAATAAATAGTGTAATCGTACTGAGGAATGCGGCAATAATTTGATTTTCGGTTAGGGCAGAAAACATTAATCCAACTGCTAATGTTGCACCACCATATAACCAGATGCCAAGATAAGATGCCGTGGTATGTACAAAATCAGGATACCCAATATTGACAAGTATGATCTGATAGAAGAGTGTGAGACCGAGCAAAAACGAGTAATAAAACCACGCACTTAAAAACTTCCCGAAGACAATACTATAATCAGGAACAGGTGCGGTTAAGAGTAATTCTAGTGTGCCTTCGCGTGATTCTTCTGATAGTAAGCGCATTGTAAATAACGGGGCAAATAATACCATCAAGAGTGATAGAAAGTCCGGTATTAGAGAAGGGTCAACCGATTTTACCGTGATGGAACGGGCGAGATCATTATTAAAGATGATACCCGTCATCAACAAAAACGCGAATGCAATCAAATATGCTAATGGTGATGAAAAATAAGCCGATACTTCTCGACGGAAAATAATCCATGTCGCTCTCACTATTGTTCTCCTTTGTTAATAATGTCGAGGAAAACGTCTTCCAAAGATACATCTAATTGTCGCATTTCAATTAATGTGAAATCACTGTTAGCGATGACCCGTGTAATGGGTTTTTGGAGCGCATCATCTGATGGAATATGTAAAATAAAACCACGGCCCTGTGGTTCAATTTTCTCAATCATATCAAGACTCCTTAGTAGACGCTGATAGGCTTCTTGATTGCCACCATCGAGTTCGATATATAGTTGACGTTGTGGCATAAATTGTTTACTCAGGTCGCTAGCTGTGCCTTGTGCGACCACTTTACCTTTGTTGATAATAACCACGCGGTCGCAAACTTGCTCAACTTCTGTAAGGATATGACTACTAAATAAGACGGTATGGTCATTTCGTAGGCTTTTTACAATATCACGAACTTCAATGACCTGCTTGGGGTCGATACCAATTGTCGGCTCATCCAACACAATTACAGGAGGATCATGGACTAATGCTTGTGCGAGTCCTAAGCGCTGTTTTAGCCCTTTTGATAGACTACGCACGAGCTTATCCCGTCGATCTAGCAAATCAAAGCGGTCTAGTACAGCTTCAACTTTCTGTTTGTGATTTTTGACATTATGCAACTTAGCGACAAATGCAACATAATTGAAGAGTGTCATATCAGGATAGACCGGCACTTTTTCTGGTAAATAACCGACTCTTCTACGGACTTCCATAGAATCATTCATGACATCAAAACCCGCAACAGATGCCGTACCACTTGTGGGGGGCATGAAACCAGTTAAGACACGCATGGTAGTTGTCTTACCTGCACCATTTGGACCAAGCAATCCAAGGATTTCCCCTTGTTTCGCCTCAAAGGACACACCATCGACAGCCATATGCGACCCATATTGTTTTTTGAGATTCGTGACTTCTATCATCTATGACTTTCCGAACTTCGTTTTCATTGCATCTAACAAGTTGGGAAGGGTACTTTCAAACGCCTTTTTGAGGAGATTTATCTGCTCCCAATCCGGTTCGCCTGTCAGTTCATCCATAAAAAACTTCTTCACTTCTATGTTAATCGAAATTCCAGTGCGTGGAAAATGTTCATGTACAAACCATGAGATCGGACCACCACGCCAGCGCACATCTTCTCGCACATCCAATTGTCGTCCCATATAATTATAACGACGTAAATCTTGCGTAAAAGTATCGAGGATATCACGCCAATAGGTACTATCCATATTGCTTGTGCCAATGTTAATTTCTGGATTGTCTATGGGTGGGGCAGGTGGCATATCTGCACCATCACGACGATGATTGTAGGTATGGATGTCTAAAACGACGATATAACCATATTGTGATTCAATCGCTTGCATCACTTCCAGATAGGTATCGTAGAAAGCGTGATAATTTTCCATTGTGCGGTTAATGATGTCTTGGGGCAGTGGTGTTTTCCATACTTTTAATCCCCATGCTTGTTCTGGCGTTTGGTAAATTGCAATGTCTTTGGGACGGTTGAGATCAACTTCAAAACGTGAGTGTAAGCCTATAAGATAGGTGGGTGCGATTTTTGCCCATTCTTTTGTAAATGGGTCTTCCTCATATAATCTTTCTTGCTCATTGAGATTGTAGTAGGGAAGGAGTTCATCTCGGACTT
>Ga0070728_10005001_pt1 | contig 13364 bp, 15 predicted proteins | sample tdDd471_FD_66723 | JGI IMG/M metagenome (GOLD analysis project Ga0070728, IMG submission 66723) | Marine sediment microbial communities from the Atlantic coast under amendment with organic carbon and nitrate - tdDd47.1 | ecosystem: Environmental > Aquatic > Marine > Coastal > Sediment | place...
GACTTTAAACTACTATTAATACTTCCTTTTCCATTGCTTGTAACTGGAGGAATATTCGTAGTTGTCTTCTTTATTTGTCCTGTATTTTGTTGGGGAGATTTTGTTGATTTTGGCTTCGCTTGCACCTTACCAACCGTCATTATTGGGATTTCGTCAGACGGCTCTACTTTTTTTTTTGTGTAACAATACGAGCTAAACGTATCAATGCAAATTCAATATGCAATCGCTTATTTTTAGCTGCTCGATACTGTTGTTCGCTATCATTAATAATTTTTAGCGCTTCATACAGAAAATCAACAGAGCATTTACTTGCTTGTTCTGTGTATTTTTCTTTTGTGCTTTGTCCTACTTCCAGCAAACTAGCTGTTGCAGTATCACGACACATCAACAAATCACGCATATGACTATTTAAGCCAGCCATAAAATGCTGAGCATCGAATCCTTTCAAAAGAATTTCATTGAAGATGAGTAAGCTTTGCTTATAATCTTCTACTAAGAAAGCATCCGTTAGTTTAAAATAGTAATCGTAATCAAGAACATTTAAATTCTCAATTACTTGTTGATAGCTAATTTCTTTACCAGAAAAAGCTACGATCTGATCAAAGATCGATAAGGCATCACGCATAGCTCCGTCTGCCTTTTGGGCTACCACAGCTAATCCTTCCTCATCCACGTTAACTTGTTCGCTCTCTGCTACATATTTTAAATGGCCAACAGCATCACTAATGGTAATGCGGTTAAAATCAAAAATTTGACAGCGCGAAAGAATAGTAGGGAGAATCTTATGCTTCTCAGTTGTTGCCAAGATGAAAATGGCATGGCGCGGTGGCTCTTCTAAAGTTTTAAGAAAGGCATTAAAAGCCGCTTGGGATAACATGTGAACCTCGTCGATGATATACACCGAATATGAACCTAGTTGAGGCGGAACACGCACCTTATCAATCAAGCTACGAATATCATCTACCGAGTTGTTACTGGCAGCATCTAGTTCATGGATATTATATGAACGATTATCGTTGAATGATAAACAAGACTCACACTCATTACATGCTTCAAAGTCATCAGAAATATTAGAGCAGTTGATAGTTTTAGCAAAAATACGCGCGCAGGTAGTTTTGCCCACACCACGTGAACCGCAGAACAAATACGCATGTGCTAAATGGTTGCTTTTAATAGCGTTCTTTAGCGTTGTGGTAATGTTGCCCTGTCCTACTACCGATCTAAATGTCGCCGGTCTGTATTTTCTAGCTGAAACAATATATTCCATGTTGCTCTAAATATGCGATGACAAATATATAATTTCTGCCTGCCTTGAGCAATGGAGCAGCACAGAAGTTATTAACAACGGTATAAAAAAAATGGATACAATCTTTATTGCAGCTTGCTTATAAAGTTTGCATCTGTATAGAATACCATTTATTTGATGAGATGAGTGCACTTAATACCCCATGCTTTTTTAAATCTGTTTATGATTTATTATTTCTTACCGCTTCCTCTAAAATAATCTTCTTTTTCAGCAAAGAGTACATTAAAGGTTGTTAAGCTACCATATGCCCTGGTTATATATTGCTGAATATGGATTTTTTCTTCATCATTTAAAGAGGTAGATGAATTAATGTTTTGTTCTAATACACGCAGTCGATCACGTACCATTGTTATCTTTTTAAAGAACACATCCATCGGTATTTCTTTGGGTTGAAGAGAGTCGCCTCCTGGATGTAACACCACTTTACCTCCTAACCATTTATTGCCCAGTTCAACTTCTGCGGGTAATGATCCATATTCATCCAGTACAGAGGCCACAGCTTGCCTTAAATCGCGTGCCGTAACGGCTTCAATTCTTCCTTCATCGGGACTTTCAAGGATTGCAAGATTAGTACTCGTTTTAGGAATTTCCATTTTCCCACCATCTTCAAAGAAAACGGTATAAACTCCTAAATTAATTTTAGCAATGATTCCTTCACCATAACGTGGGTGTTCAACCCGGGTTCCTACTTTTATATCTATTGTATCCATTATAATGATTGTTTAACTTGCCAAAGTTGGCATGGTTTTTATTGACTAATTTAGCTAAACAATCTAAAAAGATAACAGGATGAAGAAAATTTTTATTGTAACCATAGCAATATTTGCTTTGGTGAGTTGTAAATTGACCCAAAGCGTTGGAAAAGGTGAGCAGTCATCACAAGAAAAAGTTTCAGTAGAACAGCAATTCGTAGAAGAGAATAAATGGGAATTAATAAGTTTTAATGGGCAATCACCTAAAGATGTTGGTTTTGTACGCACAATACCTGCACTTATTATAAATATGGCTGAAAACAAAATTGGTGGAAATGCAGGCTGTAACTCTTTTGGTGGTGCGGTAATGGTTGAAGGTAATACCATTAGCTTCGATAAGATATTTTCAACAAAAATGTACTGTGAAGGAGTGCCTGAGCATGAATTTTTCCAGATGCTTGAACAGCCATTGCAGTTTGAAATAGATAATAATGTTCTAAAACTTGAGCAAGAAGGAAAGATACTTTTAGAGTTTAAGAAAACCGCTAATGTAAAGTAGGAATGCATTTGGTGAAAAAATAAAGATCCGATCTTTAACTATGTTATACATACTAAAGGTCGGATCTTTTCTTTTTCTTATTTCAAAATTTATTTTGCTATTCCAAATAAGTCATAGTCTTCAGAGTCTGTTATTTCTACCTGATAAAATTCTCCTGGTATTAAAATTTTATTGTCTTCTTTATGAAGAAGAACTTCTTGATCAACTTCAGGTGAATCAAATTCTGTACGCCCAATAAAGTAGTCTCCCTCTTCCCTATCAATGATTACTTTGAATGTTTGGCCAACTTTCTCTGCATTTTGCTCTTTGGCAATACCATTTTGAATTTCCATAATGCGATCGGCACGCTCTTGCTTCACTTCATCTGGCACATCATCTTTGTATTTCTTAAAAGCATAAGTGTCATCCTCATGAGAATAAGGGAATACACCTAAACGCTCAAATCTAGCATCTTTTACGAATTGTTCCATCTCAGCAAAGTCTTGTTCTGTTTCGCCAGGATGGCCAGTAATAAATGTAGTACGAAGGTGAATACCAGGCACCTGCTTGCGCATTTCTTCAATTAAGCGGTAAGTCTGACTCTTACGAACATTACGTCGCATAAGCTCCAGCATATTATCACTAATGTGTTGCAAGGCAATATCAAGGTAATTACAAACCTTAGGATTATCGTTCATAACCTTTAATACATCTGTTGGAAAACCAGCTGGATAAGCATAGTGTAATCGAATCCATTCAATGCCATTAATTTTGGCTAATTCGTCTATCAGATGTGGTAATTTGTAATCTTTGTAAAGATCGTATCCATAGAAAGATAAATCCTGTGCAATTACCTGAAGTTCTTTTACTCCGGAATCACTTAAGCGTTTGGCTTCATCGATTAAATCCTCAATTTTTCGACTTTGATGTTTGCCTGTAATTAAAGGTATTGCGCAGTAGCTACAAGTACGGTTACAACCTTCAGATACCTTTAGGTACGCATAATGATTTGGCGTAGTTAATGAGCGCTCATTCATTAAATCACGACGGTAGGTAGCACCAACTTCTGATATTATTTCTTTCCAATTAAATTTTCCAAAGAACTTATCAACTTCCGGTAATTCCTTTTTTAATTGTCCCGGATAGCGCTCCGACAAACAGCCCATTACATAAAGCTGTTTGATATCTCCACGTTTTTTTGCTTCAACAAATTCTAAAATAGTATCAATGGACTCTTCCTTGGCATCACCAATAAAGCCACATGTATTAACGATTGCTACTTCACTATCTGGTACCTCAGGATCATGGGCTACTTTTATGCCATTGGCCTTAAACTGACGAATTAAAAACTCACTATCAACTAAGTTTTTTGAACACCCCATTGTCACAACATCCACTTTCTTTCCTTTAGCCCCTGCCATACTTTTAATTTAAGTACTGAAATATTTAAATTATTATCAAAAAAAGCTGTTCCAGATAAACAGCTCTAGTAATTCCTCTATTTGAATAGAGAATCAACAAATTCATTCCGGTTAAACACCTGTAAATCATCAACACCTTCACCTATACCAATGTATTTCACTGGAATACTAAACTGATCTGATACACCAATAACTACACCACCTTTAGCTGTTCCATCAAGTTTAGTAATGGCCAATGCTGAAACCTCTGTAGCTAAGGTAAACTGCTTAGCTTGTTCAAATGCATTCTGCCCAGTTGATCCGTCCAAAACTAAAAGTACCTCATTTGGAGAATTTGGTACAATTTTTTGCATCACGCGCTTTACCTTGGTTAACTCATTCATGAGATTAACCTTGTTGTGAAGACGACCGGCTGTATCAATTATTACAACATCAGCACCTTGGTTTTTAGCAGACTCTAATGTATCAAAAGCAACTGATGCCGGATCGGATCCCATTTTTTGCTTTATTATTGGCACATCAACTCTTTCGGCCCAAACAACCAACTGATCGATTGCTGCAGCACGGAAAGTATCAGCTGCTCCAAGAACTACTTTTTTACCAGCTTGTTTAAATTTGTTTGCCAATTTACCAATGGTAGTGGTCTTGCCCACGCCATTAACTCCAACAACCATAATAACATATGGGTAATCACTTTTTGGCAATTCAAACTGATTAACATCTTCCCTTTCATTTTCAGAAAGTAAGTCAGCTATTTCTTCACGTAATATATCATTTAGCTCTGATGTACTCAGGAATTTATCCTTCGAAACACGAGCTTCAATGCGTTCAATAATTTTTAGTGTGGTATCCACACCAACATCAGAAGTAATTAAAATCTCTTCCAAATCATCAAGAACAGAGTCGTCAACCTTTGTTTTTCCAACAACAGCACGCGTTAACTTCTTAAGTACACTTTCCTTTGTTTTGGCCAGTCCCTTATCAAGACTTTCTTTCTTAGCTTTAGTAAAGCTCCCGAATAACCCCATGAATAATAAATTTTGAGCGCTAAAGATATAAAATTGTTGCTTAGTAATTAGTCAGTAAGTCGTAGATTTTATATACATGTGTTAACAATCACTTCCTATGACTTATTATACACAAAAAGCTTCCACATTAATGTGGAAGCTTTCGTGATATAAGGTATATTCAAAAATTACTTTTTGAAATATTCTTTTGTCATTTCGTTAGGCACAATCTCTTCACGGAACGTATAAGCCCCTGTTTTAGGAGATTTCACCATTTTAATCACTTTAGTGTGACCTTTACCTTCACCTTTTTGCAACGATGCTACTGCTTTCTTCGCCATGGTTAATCAGTTTTATTTGATTTCGCGGTGTAAAGTAACACGCTTCAAAATCGGATTATACTTCTTTAACTCCATGCGATCAGGAGTATTTTTTCTGTTCTTAACGGTAATATATCGGCTAGTTCCTGGCTGTCCGCTTTCTTTGTGCTCTGTGCACTCCAAAATAACCTGAACGCGATTACCTTTACTTTTTTTAGCCATTTCTTACTCCCTTATTAATAGTTAGCAATAAAACCTTTTTCCTTTGCTGCTTTCAAAGCTGCTAAAAGACCAACTTTGTTGATCATACGCAAACCAGCTGCAGATACTCTTATACTTACCCAACGGTCTTCTTCAGGTAAGAAAAATTTCTTTTTGAAAAGATTGATATCGAATCTTCTCTTGGTTCTTCTCTTAGAGTGAGAAACATTATTTCCCACCATGAATGATTTACCAGTTATTTGACATACTCTTGACATCGCTCAACAGTTTTTTTCGGATACATTTTTCAAACAGAGCGCAAAATACGGTATTTTTATTGGATTATACAAATAGTTAAGGTGATAATTAAGTTGTTTTTTCATTTTTTTATTAATCTTCCACCACTATTTCAATTGCCATCACAACTTTGAACAAAGCAAATCAGGCACATCAAGCTCATTAACTGCCAATTAGCTTTAGCAACAATATTAAAGCAGCCTCCGATGATCGTTGTATATTTCGTTGACGTATTTTACCAAAATTAAAACACTGGCTTTTCACACCAAAATCACCAGCCAGTGCAATCCAAACCGTGCCCACAGGCTTATCATCCGTTCCACCACCCGGCCCGGCAATACCAGATGTTGCAACGGCGTAGTCTGAGTTCAATAAACGTTTAGCTCCCAAAGCCATTTCTTCAACAACCTGGCTGCTAACAGCACCAAACTCATCAAGTGTTTCTTTTTTAACGCCTAACACCTTTGACTTAACAGCATTTTCATAGGCCACAACTCCGCCTTTAAAGTATTCTGAACTACCCGCTATGCTTGTTAACAAATGCCCCATGGTGCCACCTGTACAACTTTCTGCTACAGCTATGGTTTTCTTCTTTCGCTTTAACACATCACCCAACAACTCCTGAATTCCTTTGTCTTCTTCGGCATAAATACTATCTCCTATAATGGCATAAAGGCCTTGGGTGAGTATTGCAAAATCTTTCTCAACCAGCTCTAAATTATCTGATTTTGAAGTCAGTCGCAGGCGAATCTTTCCCGGACCTGGCAGGTAAGCCAATGAAATGTTTTTGGGTATCGTACCCTCCCATCCTTCAAGCTGTTCGGCCAAAACAGCCTCAGGAATATTAAATACCAAAATGGTTTTATGCAGAATATGACCAGTTGAATAACGCTTTTGCAAACGTGGAATAATCGATTTACTCATCGCGGTTTTCATCTCCCCCGGAACGCCAGGCATGGATACCACAATTTTATTATCCTGATTAAACCACATTACAGGCGCCGTACCTACTGGATTATTAATTACCTCACAACAGCCAGGAACATAGGCCTGTCCGGCATTTAATTTATTAATTGATTTAACCCTTCCTTTTACAAACCGCGCCATATTATCATATGCCTCCTGGTTAAAAATCAATTCAGAATTAAAGAATTTAGCCAGTGTTTCTTTGGTAATATCGTCCTTGGTTGGCCCTAAACCTCCTGTCAGCAAAACAACATCAACCCGATTGGTGGCCTCATTTAAAGCATTTGTTATAGCGGTTTCTGTATCTTGAATGGAAGTAATGCGCGATACATCAAAACCGGCTTTATTTAACTCTTGTCCCATCCAGGCCGAGTTAGTGTCAATTACCTGGCCAATCAGCAATTCATTACCAATAGTGATTATTTCTACGTTCATTTTTTCGTTTTAGTCCTTATTTATAGCCCGTATTCGCTGTAATAATGGAGGGTGAGAATAATGAAAAAAGACATACAAATGATGCGGTGTTAAATTACTCAACGCATTAGATGAAATGGTTTTCAAGCCACTTATCAATGCTTGTCCCAAACCAAAACCATTTGCATAAGCATCAGCTGCATATTCGTTCTTACGCGATAACATGCTCATAAAAGTACCGCTTATAAAAGATACTGGTGTATAGAGCATTCCAAACACCAGCATTCCAATATGAAAATTAGGCTCTTCAACACCTAAAGCATTCGAAAGCAATGGAGAATTGACCAATAATCCAAAAACATAGAGGATAAAGCCCATTTGTACCACACCGGTTATGGTTCCCCATAAGGTATGTTTTAATTTGTAATGCCCCACTTCATGAGCCAATACAGCAACAATTTCATCTGTCTTCAAATCATTAATTAGGGTATCGTATAAAACAATTCGCTTTCTGCTCCCTAGTCCACTAAAAAAAGCATTGGCTTTGGTGCTTCTTTTCGAACCATCCATAACAAAGATATTATCCAGCTTAAAGCCTGCCTTGGTCGAGAACGCTTCAATTGCTGTGCGCAGCTCTCCTTCCTCAAGCGGCGATTGCTTGTTGTAAAGGGGCAAAATTAAAGTGGTATAAAACATGGCCATAAAAATGGAAAACCCACTGATGACCATCCATGCGTATAACCAGAAGTATTCGCCTGCAATGCCAAATATCCATATAACAACTGCCATTAGCGGTGCTCCAATAACTACTGAAAGCAAAATGGATTTTAGCATGTCAAGAATAAAAGTACGAGGCGTTGTTTTGTTAAACCCAAACTTTTCTTCAATTACAAAGGTGCCATAAACACTAAAAGGCATACTGATGACTGAAGATGCTGTACCGATGATGGCAAAAAAGACTAATGCCTGAACAATGGCACTATCACTTAGTGAAATAGCCCATTCATTAATAATCGCAAAACCACCCATAAAAAGAGCCAAAATCATAACACTAAAGCTGATTACATCGCTTAACAAGCCAAAACTATAATTGGCCTTTTTATAGGCCTGCTGTTTTTGATATTTTTCGGCGTCATACATTCCCTCCAATTCTTTAGGAATCGCCTCGCTTACATTTTTATGATTCAGCTAATCAAGCCACTGATCAAAAATAAATTGCGTTGTTAGTATAGCAATAATGATATTAAATATTTGTTGTGCATTCATTTGTTATTCTTTATTGGCGTCAATCTTAGTGTTTAATTCTTTTATTTCTTCCTGCATCTCCTTAACTCGACTTAACAATTCGCGCATTACCGGATTTGAGCTTGAAGCATTACGCATTTCTTCCTCTCTTAATCCAAGTAAAGTATCAATACGCCCCAAAATTAACTGAAGCAGGATAAACAGAACAAAAAGAATAGGAATGGAAATAAGCAGATTATCGAAAATTAGCGCTCCCCAATTGGTTTTTTCAAAAGAACGAAGAAAAACGAAACCAATCATCAGAAACTGAATATAACCAATATACATCCGGGCTCTATCAATGTAAATTTTCCACCTGATTAGCGACTGCTTATTAAGTTTTATATTTGCCATAGCTTGCATTTGTAACAGAAGTGCAAAGATAAGCATCAATCATAAACTACTGCTCACATCTCCATTTTTCAACTGCCTGCTCAAAACTTGTTGCTATTTGTTGCATCAAAGCTAAATCATCAGCATATTTTTGATTCATCTCGAATTCTATACCCAAATATTTTTTTTCTTCTTTATCTCTAAAATACCGCACATGCCCGTCAGGTTTGCCCCTGAAAGGGTAATTGAAACGAACACGACAATGTGGCAGCTTTTCGTTTAATTGCTTTTTCCAAATCTTTGCAAACCGCTTTTCTTTGGTTCGCTCAGGGTTGTAGAGAATACCGAAATCGGTTTGCCTTTTTTCTCCATTTAAATTGGGCGTAAATGAATGTACTGACAAATGAAGAACAGTCTTATTCTGCTTCCAAAGTCTGGAAATCTTTCTTTCAAATGGCAGGCGAAAACCATAATAATAAGTATCAAGAATCGATTGCTTCTCGTTTTTTGATAAAGGCTTAGTAAATTCAGAAAACAAGGTACGCCTATATAGCGAACGATTAACATCAACAAGCAAACGACTGACCGTAGCACACTGACTATATGAAACATATCTCAAATCAAGCAATTCATATAGTTTAAGAGCTCCAATATCATATCCACGATGTGATTCAAGTTCATTTCCGGCTTTCTCAAATAGCATTTTATACTTGTTGGGTATTTCATTGCCTCCATGTTCGCAACTTAACACAACCACCTTGTTGAGAGCTTTCATTCTACTTTTTAAGTTGCTTTATTAATAAATCACGATTAATAATTTTCACACTTTTACCTTTGGCTTCAATTATTTTTTCGTTGTGTAAATCGCGTAACGCCCTGCCCAAAGACGGACGTGTAACACCAAACATATTCGCCAATTCCTCCTGACTTTTCGGCAGAATTATTTCACCATTAACCGGTCCGGAAATTCGCAACAGGTAATGCGCTATTTTTCCACGAATGGTTTGAAAAGACAGAAAACGAATTTTATCGGATAAGAATTGTGTTTTGCTTGAGATAATATTCATAAAGTTATTAAGAAACACTGAGCTAATTTGCATAAGCGCAATCACCGACTTCTTTGGCAGGTGAAATATCTCTACCGAATTATTTGCAACAATATTTACAGGAGAGGTATTATTCTCACCAAATAAAAAAGCTATGGCCAATGGTTTTGGCGGATCAATATCTTCGATTTTAATGGCTTTACCTGAAAAATCAATCATTTCTCCTTTTACACTGCCCTTTAACATGATCATTAATGAAAGGCATTCATCACCACTTTGTGCAATCATGTGCCCTTTTTCATATTTTTTTATTTGGTAGGGAATTTTTTCGAGCAATTGACTTATTCCCTCATAATCAATACCTTTAAATAAAGGACACCTTGCTAAAACTTCCATGTTTAAGTAATTTTGTACCAAATTAAAAATTAATTTCGATTTTGTAACATTTGTTACAGTCTTCGCCACCAACTCACCCTACATTTGCCAATGTAAAAATGATAAAACCACAATACAATGATAAGAGACGTAGTTAAGATAGACGAAGACAAATGTAATGGATGCGGTGTTTGTATTCCATCATGTCACGAAGGTGCTTTGCAAATTATTGACGGCAAGGCTCGTTTAATCAGCGACTTAATGTGCGACGGATTAGGCGCCTGTTTAAATCATTGTCCGCAAGATGCCATGACCATTGAAAAACGCGAGGCTGAGCCTTACGATGAAATCAAAGTAATGGAAATAATGGTTGATAAAGGCATCAATACTGTAGTGGCTCATTTAAAACACTTAAAGGATCATAATGAGGTAACATTTCTAAAACAAGCTGTTAATTGGCTTAAAGAAAACGAGAGCAAGTTAAGCTTCAAAGTTGATGATGTTATCCGTCAGGTTCATAAACCAAAAGTTTCGGTAATGCAACAAGGCCATGCCGGAGGCGGATGTCCGGGTTCGGCAGCCCGTTCAATTGAACGACCAACAGCAGCACCCGCTGCAACAGAAAATGCCGGAGAAGCGCCTTCTGAACTAAGGCAATGGCCGGTTCAGATGCACCTGGTTAATCCAATGGCACCTTATTTCAGGGATTCAGACATGGTATTAGCAGCCGACTGCGTAGCATTTGCCATGGGTAACTTCCACAGTAAATTTCTGAAAGGCAGAAGTGTAGGCATTGCCTGTCCTAAATTAGATAGCAATCAGGATGTTTATGTCGATAAGCTGGTACAAATGATTGATCAGGCCAAAATCAATACACTAACCGTTGCTATTATGCAGGTACCGTGTTGTGGCGGTCTGCTTCAGCAAGCCAAAATGGCTGTTGAACAAGCCAACAGAAAGATTCCTTTGAAGTTAGCCATGATTTCTTTGGAAGGAGAAGTATTAAAAGAAGAGTGGGTGTAGATTGAGTAGAGGGAAATAAGCAGAAGTTCAGCCATTTGGCACTTCTGCTTTTCCAGAACCAATTACACAATTTAAAATATTGGGTTAGGTAGCAAAGTGAGAGATATCTCAACCGTCCAATCTGCGGGGTAGTCACCTCATCGAGATGTTTCTCACTTTTTAACAAGCAATTAAAATTAAACACAATCAAATAACTAAAATCGCAATAATCATGAGTATGTTTTGTTACCAATGTCAGGAAGCCGCCAAGGGAACAGGCTGTGAAATAAAAGGAGTTTGCGGAAAAACTTCGGATGTCGCCAACCTTCAGGATTTACTAATATACACCACCAAAGGTGTAGCTGTTTTAAGCCAGTTAGCCGATGAAAAAGGTGTAGCACAAGAAAAAGCCAATAAGTACATCATCGATGCGATGTTTATTACGATCACAAATGCCAACTTTGACCGCAATAAAATTGCAGCTAAAATAAAAGAAGGTTATGCCATTCAGGATGCTATTAAAGCCGAGATTGAAATACCATCTGACCTACATGACTGCGCTGTTTACAGAGCCGCTGATGAAAATGAGATGGAATCAAAGGCCTTGCTGATCGGTATTTTATCCATTGAAAACGAGGATATCCGTTCGCTTAAGGAACTTTTAACCTACGGGCTTAAAGGAATGGCTGCTTACGGCGAACATGCCTGGAACCTGGGTTATGAAAACGAAGAAATTTACAAATTTGCAAAAAAAGCATTGGTAGCAACCTTATCAGAAACCATTTCTGCCGACGAATTAGTAGGCTTGGTATTGGAGTGTGGTAAATTTGGTGTTGATGTAATGGCTTTATTAGACAAAGCTAATACCGAATCTTTTGGTAATCCTGAAATTACTTCAGTTAACATTGGTGTTAAAAATAATCCTGCCATACTAATTAGCGGACATGATTTAAAAGACCTGGAAGAGCTTTTAGAGCAAACACAAGGAACAGGAGTAGACGTTTATACGCACAGCGAAATGTTACCTGCTCACTACTATCCTAAATTTAAGAAGTACGAAAACTTTGTAGGCAACTATGGTAGCGCCTGGTGGAAGCAAACAACCGAGTTTGAATCATTTAATGGCCCTATCCTATTCACCACCAACTGCATTGTGCCACCTAAAGCATCATATAAAGATCGTGTTTACACAACAGGTGCATCAGGTTTTGACGGTTGTGTGCATTTCCCGGATCGTGTTAATGGTCAGCCAAAAGATTTCTCTGCCATTATTGAGCATGCCAAGAAATGTGCTGCCCCAACAGAAATTGAAACCGGTGAAATAGTTGGTGGATTTGCGCACAACCAAGTACTTCAACTAGCCGATAAGGTTGTTGATGCTGTTAAAGGTGGTGCCATTAAAAAGTTTGTTGTAATGGCCGGATGCGACGGACGCATGAACGATCGTAACTACTATACCGACTTTGCCAATGAGCTGCCTCAGGATACAGTAATACTTACAGCTGGCTGTGCCAAATACCGTTACAATAAATTACCTCTTGGAGATATTGGTGGTATTCCTCGTGTTCTTGACGCAGGCCAATGTAACGACTCTTATAGCTTGGCAGTTACTGCTCTTAAATTAAAAGAGGTATTTGAGCTTGAAGACATTAATGACTTACCAATTGTTTATAACATTGCCTGGTATGAGCAAAAGGCTGTAATTGTGCTATTAGCTCTTCTTCACCTTGGTGTTAAAAACATCAACTTAGGACCAACATTACCAGCATTCCTTTCTCCTAACGTAGCGAAAATTTTAATTGAAACATTTGGCATCGGTGGAATCAGTACAGTTAAAGAAGATATCGAAAAGTGGATTAATTAATCCTCTTTCCACTCATCACAAGAACCTGCATCTCTTTTTTGAGGTGCAGGATTTTGAGCATCATAACTAATTACCTGTCAGTTATTTAGAATAATTATCAATAAGTATTTAAATGCCTAAATATTTGTTTAAACTGGGCAAAATCAGTTATCTTACTATCACTAATCTAAATCAAATGTTGTATGAGTAAAAAATTGATCGATTTTCTTAAACCTCCTGAACATTGGAAAGTGCCAGTGCTGTTGGCTGCCGGTGTTATTGTTGGTTTAGGCTTCTATGTGTTTTATGTTTCAAGGGC
>Ga0070728_10005003_pt1 | contig 13359 bp, 5 predicted proteins | sample tdDd471_FD_66723 | JGI IMG/M metagenome (GOLD analysis project Ga0070728, IMG submission 66723) | Marine sediment microbial communities from the Atlantic coast under amendment with organic carbon and nitrate - tdDd47.1 | ecosystem: Environmental > Aquatic > Marine > Coastal > Sediment | place...
TTCTTTTTGTTGTTCCAGCAAAATATTTTGCTGAATGTATCTGCTTAATTCGCCTTCCATTTCCCATGCTTTAACAAGCGGAGATTCAAAGCGGCTGAACAGGCCAAACAAAATTACGGCAGCCAGCAATAACGAGTAGAGTCGGTAAACCAAAGGTGAGCTGCTTTGCAGTTTTGACAAGGGGTAGCATACTATTAAGGAAAGTGGAATTATCATGGTGATGCTGTATCTTGAAATTACTCCCCAGCGGAAAAACAGATAAGGAGCTGGTGCGACTACAAGCCAGAGCAACAAAAATTTCCAGTGTTTGGGCTTAAAGTAGCAGGTGGCAATAATTATTGCTAAACCAAGTATAATTCCCACAAATTCGGGAAGACTCCAGCCTACAAGATAAGGCACCAGACCCGCTTGGGTAATGGGGCAGCTTGCCGCTGCAAGATAGGAAAACCAGAGGGCTATGCTGTTGCTGATATCAAAGTGCATTTCGCCTGTTTTAAACAAGCTGGAACCAAGAGCCCGATTGATGCCTGAAATGCCGTATAGCAAAGCTGGAAGTAGAACTATGCTAATGTATATCAAAGCTCGCTTTGGGGCCTGACTGGAACTGATTCTGATTAGCATGGCAGCCGGTATCAGCATTGTGTAGATCAGCATTGATTCTTTGGTGAGTAATCCAAGAAAAACCAGAACGCAAGCCAAAATCCAGTTGCGCATTCTGTTTGCCGAATCTTTTGAAAAAATCAAACCGAGTGCCAAAATACCCAGAGCTTCTGTCAAAGGGCCGCTCATGGCGCAAATCCAGACGGTAGTTTCATAGCTTAGTGGATTTGTAGCTACAAGCAGCGAGGCCATGAATGCCGAAAATTTTGTAAAACCGATTTTTTGAGCAAAGAAGAAAACCGCCAAAACCAGTGCTATGTAAATTAAGGTTGATATTAAACGCGCTGTAAGTGGCAGACCATCGGCAGGTTGAGCCGCTGCCCAGAACAGTATGTCGAATATGGGGCGAATGAATTCAAAGCCTGTGCCCGGTGTGAAACTTGGGTCTAAAACTCTTGTCAAATGAGCATAATCATCCCTGATCCACCAGAATCCAAGGGAGGCGATAGAAACGGTGACGGACACCACAATCAAAATAAACGGTAGTGTGTGACTGGATTTGCTTGTTGTTTCTCTAGCGTTTGAGTTTGTCATTTTTCCATGTGTAACGAGTTTAAAAAAGTAGCTCAGGCTATCATAGCCCTGCAAGTTTTCCCAGATGTTTTTTGTGTCTTCAACATCAGGATATTTGCAGCTTTTTTACAAACGTGATAGATTTGTTCTATTCGCAGATTTGGCGGGTGGAAAAACTTAATCGTATAGGATGTAAGTATGCGACATTTTGTTTTTACAAAAATGATTTTGCTTTGTGCAATGATGGCGGGTTTGTGTACGCTTGCATGCAGGCAGGAACAAGGTTCGCTGTTTCAGTCTTGTCTTGATGACACTGATTGCACAAGTGTGGAAAGCTGCGTTAATGAAATCTGTCGGCAAATGTGTGTCATCAGTATCGACTGTGGCATGGATCAGTATTGCTATGAAGGTTCCTGCTATTATAATGATTCAGAAAAACCATACGACTCACTTCAATGCATTGACTATCTTGATTGTCGGTCGTCTCAGGTATGTATAGACAGTGTTTGCCATGATGGCTGTCTTGACAACAAGCACTGCGAAAAAGGGATGTATTGCACGGAAGATCCAGACCATGAACTGGGACAATGTTCCGAGTGTATCTCTGATGATCACTGCATGATTCATCATCTTTGCCGGGATAATTCATGTTTGCAAAAATGCTGGGTAGATGCTCATTGTGGGAACAGTGCCTACGGGCCAAACTGCGACTACGATACTGGATATTGTCAAGAGTGTGTGAACGGTGCAGACTGTAAAACGGATGAAAAGTGCGAGGAAAATGTTTGTGTCCAAATAGACCATAGATGCAAAAGCAGTGATGACTGTTCTGTGGAGATGCCGTTTTGTCAGCTTAATCTGGGAAAATGTGTGCAATGTCTGGAAAAATCGGACTGTAATGCCGGCTTTTACTGCATTGATAATGTTTGCGAGCATAAATGCAAAACTGACGATGATTGTTTTGGAGAAAGGTTTTGCCTGAGCAACGGCATTGGTTTTGGCGAATGTGTAGATTGCATTAAGGATGAACATTGCGCAGACAACTTTCATTGTTTCAATGGTGCCTGTTATCGAACCGAATGCGAATCGGATTTGAACTGTAGCTATTACGGATTTTGTCATCCCTTTGAGAAAATGTGCTACAGCTTTGAAAGTGGTGCCTGCAAAGATAATTGGGATTGTCCAAATGCAAGGATTGTCTGTGATCCTTATACCCACCAAAGATGCATGAGATCATGCACTCGTGGATGTTTGTACTCTGAAGAGCCCTACTGCGATGATACGATTCCCTTTCCTGCCTGCTACGAATGTCTGGAGGATAGTCACTGTGATACCAGGTGTGACAGGATGAATAATACCTGCGTAAAATGCAGCAATGAAGAACCCTGCGCTAAAGCAGGGCTGCATTGTAATGTAGATAATGGGGAGTGTCTGGCTTGTCTGGATGATAGCTATTGCAAAAATGGTTATCGTTGTAGCGAAACTGATATGGGTGTGCAATGTGTTGCCTGTATAGAGCACTCTGACTGTACAACCACAGAGCTACCAGCCTGTAATATTTACGATAATACCTGTGTGGAATGTACCAATGATTCGCACTGCAAGGAGGCAGGATTACTTGCTTGCAATACTTATAATAACACCTGCGTGGAATGCACTAATGATGATCACTGCACTGATGACTTAAAACCCAATTGTGGAGAAGAGCAACATTGTATCGACAAGTGTGAAGATCAATGTGTTCTCGATGAAATAAAGTGTATTCCGTCAATGCCCGGAGAGAGTTACTACTTTTACATTTGTGGTGACTATGATAATGATCGCTGCACCGAATGGTCTACTGGACAGTATAGATGTCCTTATGGGCAAAATTGTTTTTCGGGTGAGTGTAAGTGTCTCAACGAATGTGAACCGGATGTGGTTAAATGTGATCCGGCAGATAATACCAGCCTTTTGACCTGTATTCGATATGATGGTTGCTATAAGACCAGCAGATATCAATGTCTAGACGGTGAACTCTGTATTGATGACGAGTGCCAGATTCCAACCGATGGAGATGCAGAATCAGCGGAAAATATGGAATAATCAGGGAAATTTGCGTCTGATTAAAAAGAAAAAAATCAAAAAATATGATTTTCAGTATTGTACTGCCAATATAACTGCCATTAAGTGATTGTTCGGATACGAACAATCTGAAACCTTCTAAGTCCCGAGAAATAAAAGAATTATTATGGAATAAATAAATAATGGCTCAAGTTAAAGGAATTCAATGAATGCCTGTTTCATTGTAATTCTGTGAAAATATTATGAAATGCTTTTGAATTCCAGCTTGACAGCTTCTGAGAATTCAGTATTATGATATTCCTTGAATGAACGGTCATTCATCGTAGATTATTAGCTCAGGAAAAGATTCCTGAGATTTTGCTTTAGTCTCTTTTTGGAGAGATTTAAGTCCGGTTATCCATACAACGGAGGTTTCAATGGCAAGAGAAATCAAAAAAGTAGCAGTTGTTGGCGCCGGAATAATGGGCAGTGGGATTGCCGCTCACTTGGCTAACGCCGGTGTACCAAGCGTCCTGTTGGACATTGTTCCCCCCAACCTGAGTGATGATGAGAAAAAGATCAAAGCCAAACGCAATGCGTTTGCTGCTGGTGCCGTCATGAAGATGGTCAAGCAGAAAGGCCAGATCCAGCCCTTGATGAACAAGCGCGCTGCCTCATTGATCACTGTTGGTAACATCGAAGACGATCTCGGTCTCGTCGCTGATTGCGACTGGGTAGTCGAAGTTGTCCTCGAACAGTTAGATATCAAACGCACCTTGTTTGACAATCTGCAGAAAGTTATGAAACCTGGTACCATCGTTTCTTCCAATACCTCCGGTATTGCAATTAAAGACATGGTCGAAGGCTACCCGGAAGATTTCCAGAAAAACTTCCTCGTAACTCACTTCTTCAATCCCGTACGTTATATGCGTTTGCTCGAACTCGTAGCAGGCGAAAAAACCGATCCCGCAGTTGTCGAAATGATCGCCAACTTCGGTGAGACATATCTTGGAAAAGGTATTGTTTACGGTTATGACACCCCGAACTTTGTCGGAAACCGCATTGGTGTAGCCGCCATGATGAGCACCCTTTCTGCAATGGTCGAAGATGGTATGACCATCGAAGAAGTCGACGCAGTAACCGGTTCCGCAATGGCTCACAAAATGCCGACATTCAAAACCGCCGATCTGGTTGGTCTTGACACAATCGGTCACATCATCACCAACACCGCCGCTGCACTGCCGAACGACGAGTTGGCTGATGCCATGGTAATTCCTGAATACCTCAAAGCTCTTATTGATCAGGGCGCTCTTGGTAACAAAACCAGAGGCGGCTTCTACAAAAAGGGTATGATTGATGGCAAAAAAGCCAAAATGGTATTCGATTGGGAGAAAAAAGAATATCGTAAAGCCGAGAAAGTCCGTGCCGACAGCCTTAAAGCTGCCAAAAACACAGATGACTCCGGTGATCGCTACAAAGCTCTGGTAAATGCCGATGATAAATATGGTAAATTTGCCTGGAAACTGTTCTCACGCGGAAGCCTCTATGCAGCAAATCGCCTGTATGACATCTGCGATGACGTAGTTAACATTGATAACTCCATGAAATGGGGATATGCATGGGAACTCGGTCCCTTTGAAACATGGGATGCAGTTGGTGTAGTAGAATCCGTAGAACGCATGAAAGCCGACGGACTCGAAATTCCTGCCACCGTGCAGACAATGGTCGAAAAAAGCGAAGGCTCCTGGTACAAAGTCGCTGAAGGCGTAAAATACTTCTGGGACGTAAAAGACAACGCTTACAAACCCGTAGCTACCAAAGACAAATGGATCAACCTGCAACTGAAGAAAAACTTCAAACAGCCTTTGAAGAAAAACTCCAACGCCAGCTTAATTGATCTTGGTGACGGTGTTGCATGTGTCGAATTCCATTGCAAAATGAACGCCATTGACAGTGATCTTATCAACATGATCAATGATGGTATTGATTTGGTGGAAAGCTCTGACGATTGGGCCGGTCTGGTAATTACCAATGAAGGCGATAACTTCTCCGTTGGTGCCAACCTTGCCATGATCATGATGGGTGCCATGGGCAAACAGTTTGACATGATCGAAGAAGCCGTTGACGGTTTGCATAAAGCTGCCATGCGCATGCGTTATAGCAACAAACCTGTCGTAACAGCTCCCTTCGGTATGGCTCTTGGTGGTGGTTGCGAAGTTATTCTCGCTGCTGACGCTGTTGTTGCTCACTCCGAACTGTATGCCGGTCTCGTAGAACTCGGCGCTGGCCTCATTCCTGGTGGTGCCGGTAACAAAAACATGCTGATCCACTCTCTGGAAAACATTCCTGCTTCCAGCAAGATTGATCGTTTCCCGATCGTCCAGCAGGTTTTCGAACAGATCGCCATGGCAAAAGTAGGTCTCTCTGCTGCCGAAGCCAAGGACATGAAAGTCCTGCGCTACAGTGATCGCATTGTTCCTAACCGTGACGAAGTTACCTATGAAGCCAAACGTATGGTCAAAGGTATGTACGAAGGTGGATACACCCCACCAGCCAGACCTGACTTCCTGATCCTTCCTGGACAGCCTGGTATCGCTACATTTGAAACCGGTCTGTACAACATGGTACAGGGTGGCTACGTAACCGAATTCGAAGTCAAAATTGCAACTAAACTTGCAACAGTTCTCTGCGGTGGCGACATTGAGCCTAACACAGCCGTAACAGAAGAACGTTTGCTCGAACTCGAAAAAGAAGCATTCATGAGCTTGGTCGGTGAGCCAAAAGCCATCGAGAGAATGCAGTCCTTGTTAACAACCGGACGCCCACTGCGCAACTAAGTTGGTCGTTGACGACATATTTTGGTTATACCTTTTTGAAAAGGAGAAAATATTATGAACAGCATGAGAGAAGCTGTCATTGTTGCCGCCAAACGAACTCCGGTTGGTAGAGCAAACCGTGGTGTGCTGAAAAACACACGCGTAGAAAAACTCGGAAGCCTGGTTATTAATCAGATCCTTGAAGACACTGGTGTAAAAGGCGAAGACATTGACGATTTAGTCGTTGGTTGTGCTATGCCTGAAGCCGAACAGGGAATGAACATTGGCCGTATCGTCGGCTTGGCTGCTGGTCTTCCTGACAGCGTGCCTGCAGTTACAGTTAACCGTTTCTGTTCCTCCGGTATCGAAACAATCGCTATGGCATGTGCTCGTGTTATGGCTGGTTTCCAGGACATCGTTCTGGCTGGTGGTGTTGAAACCATGTCCATGATTCCCATGGGCGGAAATAAAATTGTTGGTAACCCCGAAACAGTACACGAACATGCTGTTGGCGCATATTGCTCCATGGGTAATACCGCTGAGAACGTAGTTGAGCGTTATGGTGAAGAATACAATCTGACCCGTGAAGAACTCGACAAATTTGCTCTGCGCTCACAGGAAAATGCTGCTCGCGCAATCAAAGAAGGCGTTTTCAAAGATCAGATCGTTCCTGTTCCTTACACCATGTGGAAAAATGGTAAAAAGGTTGAAGGCGTTCTGGAAAACGACGAAGGTCCTCGCCCCACAACCATGGAGAGCCTTGGTAAACTGCGCCCTGTGTTCCGTGCCAAAAATGGTATCGTAACAGCCGGTAACTCCTCCCAGATGGATGACGCTGCATCCTTCGTGCTGATCATGTCACGCGAAGAAGCCGAAAAACGCGGTCTGAAAATTATGGGTATCTTCCGTAATTACCAGGTCATTGGCGTTGATCCTGAAGTCATGGGTGTTGGCCCTGCCGAAGCCATTCCACTGTTGAAAGAAAAAGCCGGTTTTGAATATGACGACATCGACATTTTCGAAATCAACGAAGCTTTCGCCAGCCAGGCTGTTTACTCCGTTCGCAAGATCGGTATCGAACACCTGATGGATCGCATCAACCCCAACGGTGGCGCCATTGCTATTGGCCATCCGCTAGGTTGCACTGGTGCTAAACTTACCACACAGGTTCTTCATGAACTCGAACGCACTGGCGGCCGTTTCGGTATCGTCTCCATGTGTATCGGTGGTGGTATGGGTGCTGCTGGCCTGTTCGAACGCCCGCAGGACTAAGTTTCACTTTTTAGTGATACAAAGAAATATCAAACCCCCGAAGGTGAAAACCTTCGGGGGTTTTTTGTGGTTTATGGGGGCTTTTAGTGTTGTGAAAATTTATTAGGTTGACTTTATATTTTCGGGTACCTACCCTTGTTTCCAGGAAACAGTAATAAAAACTAGATGGGGAGTTTTGAAGTGTAAAATTTCAAAAGGAGGGAGTGTCATGTTTAAAGACATCTTGCTTTATACCAATTATCTGGATGATGCTGTTAGGGAAGTGAGATCTATCGGTGGGTATGTTACTCAGAAGTTAACACAAACGATATTTGTTACCCTTTTACCTGATTATTATGATCCAGAAGCACTTGGGAGATCAACACCGGATCGTCCCGAGAAGTTGGATCCGATTTCAAATCTGGTGGCAGACGGCTGGGAAAAGGTGTTTTTGCAAAAAGCAATGGAAGAGGAAGAGGAGGAGCCAATAAAATGGAGTGATCCCGGATATCAAGCTCCAGGAAAAGATGATTCAGAAGATAAGCAGTTCGGGTATGATTATAGTGCGTATCTGAAAGGAAGCGTTGCGATGGGGCTAGTTGTTGTTTCAGGCCCTGATAGTGATCTGCAATTCAGTGATGGAAACAAAGTCAGAGTTTTGGGAGAAGTTATGGAAGGGTTACAGTTTCTGGCAAGGGAAGCACCATTATTTGATGTCGTTTTTGATTTCGATATAAATTTTATAAATATAAATGCTGCAAAGGATAGTACATGCAATTCTGGAACGAAATATGAACCCTGTGAAAAGATATGGAGAGATCCTGCATTGAATAAAATGGGCTATACATCTACCACAGATTATATATCTACACTTAAGAATTTAAAAAGCACAAAATTTGCATACGCCGCCTATTTTACAAAATATCCACAAGAAACTTTTGCATATGCGAATGATAACAGATTATGCATGCAATATGATAATGATGGCTGGGGACCTGCAAAAATCAACAGAGTATTTGCCCATGAAACAGGCCATGTTTTTGGGGCTGCTGATGAATATAATGGCACTATAAAATGTAAATGTGATGCTAAAGGTTATTATGAAGTCCAAAATTATAATTGTGTAAATTGTACTCCAAAGCAGGTTGATTGTCTTATGGACGAAAATTCGTTATCGCTTTGTTTTTGGAGTCGTGGTCAGCTTGGCTGGATACCGAAAATAGAAAATGGTTTGGGTAGCATCACTATTGATAAGGAATTTTCATACACTTTTATTGCAGATACTGAAAAGAAATTGTGGAATCTTAGCTGGGATGGAAAAAAATGGTTTTGGGAAAAGCTACAGACTCCTGGCAATGTTGGTGTAGATATGGCATTAGGCAGTATTGTTACTAAGACTGGCAAGCCATATGTGTTTTTTAAGGGCAGCGATGGAAATGTGTGGAATCTTCACAAGTTTGATGGACGTTGGTCATGGGAAAATCTGAAAACTCCCACGGGAGTTTCAATTGAAGAGGCAATGGGAAGTCTTGCCTACCTTGATGAACGGCCCTATGTTTTCGTCAAAGGTAGCGATGGTAATCTGTGGAACTTGTGGGATTATCACGGCAAGTGGAATTGGACCAATATGAAAACTCCTTCCGGGGTTTCAATCGAAAAACAAATGGGATGTGTGGTTGATAATGCTGGTCAGGTTTTTATCTTTATCCTTGGGAGTGACAATAATCTATGGGTGAGATTTTGGGATCTTGACAAATGGAGCTGGAATGGTATGGAACTGCCACCTAATATTTCAGTGAAAGAATCCATTGGCAGTGTTGTTATTTATGGTAACAGACCATACAATTTTTTTATAGGTAGCGATGGAAATATATGGAACCACTATTTTAAAGATGGAAAATATTTATGGGCCAACCAAAAAACACCTAGTGGTGTTGCAGTTGATAAGTCAATGGGGATTACTGTAGCTGACAGTGTTCCCAATGTTTTCATAAAAGGTAATGATTTAAATCTATGGCGTCTCTATTACCATGATGCCAAGTGGATATGGCAAAATATGGAAAGTCCATCTTCTGGTGTATTGGAAGAATCAATGGGTGCCATTACCATTAATGACAATAATCCATATGTCTTTGTTTCAAGTTATGACGCTAAATTGAAAAACAGGTTGTGGTGCGGGATATATGACATTGGCTTGATTTGGATTGATCTTTTCTAAGCTTGGCGTGAACACAAATTTAACAAGCAATATCAAACCCCCGATGGCGAAGCCATCGGGGGGGGGGTTGCGGTTTATGGGGGAGGATCTTCAGATAATGAATGTCTCTTGAAAACAAGCAGGTGGAACAATTGGGTTGACAGCAATTAAAAGGGTGTATAGCTTTTTAATAAGGAACGGCGAAATTGCAAATTATGGGGGCTTTTTCTTACACCAGCAAAAGGAGCGTAACATGTTTAAGGATGTCATGCTTTTCACCAGACAGGTTGTTGATGCAATGAGAGAGATTGTTTCGCTAGGTGGTTATGTTACCCAAAAGCTAACTGATTCGATATTTATGGCAATTTTGCCGAAGGAAATTGACCCGGCAAGTTTAGGGCGCTCTACTCCTGATCGACCTGACGACCTGAATTATATCTCCAGTCTGGTTGCAGATGGCTGGGAAGCGGTGTTGAGAAAGAAGGCTGAAAAAGGTTCAGAGGAAGAAGGCGTAAGCTGGATAGACTCAGACAATCAGTCACCCGAGCATTGTTTTACAGATGATATTCCTTTAATTGAAGAGGATCACAAGTATTTGAGTGGAAGCGTTGCTTTGGGACTTGTAGTTGTTTCCGGGCCAACGGATGAATTAAAATTCAGTGATCAAAACAGGGCCAGAGTTATAGGTGAAACCATGGAAGGCTTGCAGTTTCTTGCAAGAGAAGGTAAGGAATTTGATGTCTGCTTTTGTTACGATATTCGCCTGCTGGAGATAAACGCAAGAAGAGAAGGCTTTTGCAAGGATATCCCCGGTAAGGAAGCCTGCGAAAAGATCTGGAGAGATCCGGCTTTGACAAAGATGGGTTATCCAACGGGACTAGGTGGGCTTGGTCAATATGTGGCGGATCTGAAAGTCAACAAGGCTGCAAAATGGGCCTATCCCATATTGTTTACTAAATATCCTTTGGAGCATTTTGCATACGCAGTAGACCGCCAAAGAGTGGTAATGCAATATGATAATGATGGTTGGGGGCCTGAAAAGATAAACCGGGTGATTGCCCATGAGACCTGTCATATCTTCGGTGCGGCAGACGAGTACAGCAAAACCTGTGACTCTGATTCATATGGCCGTTATAAGGTGGCCAATGAAAACTGCAAAAAATATACTGAAAAGCAGCGTTCCTGTTTGATGAATCGGGATGCTTTGACAATGTGTTTCTGGACGCGAGGTCAGGTTGGCTGGATACCGAAAGTTGAAAAAGGTATGGGAACTGTGGTAGTCGATAATGATTTGACCTATACCTTTGTGAAGGATGACAGGCAAAGATTCTGGAGCCTTTGCTGGGACAGAAAAGAATGGCGTTGGGAACATATCAATAATCCGCAGGATGTAAATGTCGATCTGGCATTCGGCAGTTATGCGGATTTAAAAGACAGACCTTGTACTTTTGTGAAATGCAGTGATGGTAAGCTATGGAATGTATGTAAGCTGGAAAATCGCTGGCTCTGGTCAAATCTGGAAAAACCATATGGGGTAACTATTGAGCAGGCGATGGGTAATCTGACCTATCTGGATAAACGTCCTTGTACTTTTGTCAAAGGTAGTGGTGGCAATCTCTGGAACCTTTGGCGCTACAAATCTGAATGGAAATGGACAAACCTGAAAAAGCCGGTAGGTGTCAAAATTAACAAAACAATGGGCAGTGTGGTTGATAAGGTTGGGCAGGTATACAACTTTGTTTTAGGAAACGATAATAATCTCTGGGTTAACTTGTGGGACAGGCAAAAATGGTCCTGGCATAATCTGGAGCTTCCCTTGAATGTTACCATTGTGGATTCAATGGGAACGGTGGTATATCGCGGTGATCGCCCGTATGTGTTTGTGAAGGGTAGTGACGGCAATATCTGGAACTTGTATCTGTATAAGGGCAAATGGTCCTGGAGCAACTTGAAAACTCCTGAAGACAGAGCTGTTGTTCAGTCCATGGGTAGTGTTGTTGCCGACAATAAGCTGTTAAACGTATTTGTCAAGGCCGATGACTATCATTTGTGGCGTCTGCACTGGGAAGATAAAAAATGGCATTGGCAAGATCTGGGAGGTCTGCCGAATAAGGATGGTATCAGTCAGTCTATGGGTACGGTGGTTGTTAATGGTATTTCGCCACATGTTTTTGTCTCAGGTTTTGACGGCAGGATGTGGTGTAGATTGTGGACTCGGAAAGACTGGTTGTGGGAGGATCTTTTATAAATTACTTTTCTGTGCTGAAATAGATTTAACTTGGCATAGCCTTATGGAAAAAGCCCCTCGCATTTCGCAAGGGGCTTTGGTGTGTGCATTGGATATTATTTGTATTAGAAGTTTTCAAAGAGAGAACCGGCTACCCAATCCACCCAGCCGGTAGCAGTGCGCTGGTAACCACCTGATACAGTGGCGCTTTCGTTGTTGGCGTAATTGTCATAACCGCCCGAAACTGTTGACCATTTTCCATAGGCAATGTTGGAACCGCCAGCCGTAATGGTTGCCAATATCCCGCTTGCCAGATTTGTACTACCACCTAGTACAACTGCGCCTTCTTGGGTGGAATCATTGGAATATCCGCCATGAACAGCTGCGTAGCGACTATTGTATGAGTTGCCTGTAGAATTACCTGTCATGTTTAGATGACCTGCAGTGATAGAACCCCAGTTGCTGTAGGTGATATTTTCCTGTCCGCCAGATACGGAAGAACCTTCTGCGTTTGCCAGGTTCTGATCGCCACCTGTTACTGAACTGTAGAGTCCCATGGCTTCGTTGTTGCTTCCACCTGTTACAGAAGAATAGGCTGAGTCGTTTGGTGCGGTTAAGACACCTGCGGTATTGTTGTATCCGCCTGAAACTGCAGCGTAGTTACCGTAGGCCTCGTTTTCGTAGCCACCAGAAACCACAGTTCCCCATCCACGTGCAATATTTAAAGATCCGCCAATAGCTACTGAATACCATCCATTGGCAGTGTTGCCTATTGAAGTCGTGTAGTCATCGGGATCTACTCCTCCTCCTCCAATAGCAGAAGAGTGATAGGCGGAAGCTGTGTTGTTGCGACCACCTGCTGCAATTGCTGCATATGCAGTTGCGGTGTTTTCATATCCCCCAAGAATTGCGGAAAATTGACCGGATGCAGTGTTGTTAATTCCTCCACATACGGTTGATTCTGCTCCAGTGGCTGAGTTTCCGGAACCACCAAATACTGCTGACTCGACAGTAGAGGCAGTGTTTCCAGATCCGCCAACGGTTGTTGATGCGGAAGCCGATGCTGAGTTGCCAGATCCACCAACTACCACAGCAGCGTCAGAACCGCTAACACTATTGCCATAGCCACCAAATATGGAGCCAGCCAGTGAGGCTGCGTTATTGCTTCCACCAACTACTGTAGCGTGGGAGGTTCCACCAGTAACTGAGTTTTGGTTGCCACCCACGATTGAACCCCAATCGCTGTCTGAAATTGTATTTGAAGCACCACCTGTAATTACTGCTTGGTTGGAAGTTGTGTTGATCTCGTTATAAGAACCGCCCGTAATGGAATTTTTACTACCGTCGATTATCTTATTGTGTTCGCCACCCAAAACAGTATTAGCTTCGCCGGCTGCAGCATTATTGGAACCGAAGATGACACTGTTTCTGGTTTCACTTGTAAACCAGTCGTGTGAGTTTCCTACTATAAGGTTTCCTTTGGATGAGCCATCTGCTTGAGCCGTGGTGTATATTCTGACATTGGTATCACGAATTTCTACTACTGAATTGCCAGCAGAGTCTGTTGCTATTTCTACATGTTGAAGTTTTTGGTTTACACAGTTTAATATTTCTGCATCTGTTCCAGAACATAATGTTGCCCATGCATTCTG
>Ga0070728_10005004_pt1 | contig 13359 bp, 13 predicted proteins | sample tdDd471_FD_66723 | JGI IMG/M metagenome (GOLD analysis project Ga0070728, IMG submission 66723) | Marine sediment microbial communities from the Atlantic coast under amendment with organic carbon and nitrate - tdDd47.1 | ecosystem: Environmental > Aquatic > Marine > Coastal > Sediment | place...
ACGAATGTCACCAGTGAGTCTGCTCGATACGGAAACTTTGCGATGGAGTTTTTGATCAACAACATTATTCGAAATGGAGGTGAACGTCGTTATTTAGAGGTTAAGATTTTCGGCGGCTCAAAAGTTATTAAGCGAATGTCTGATGTCGGAGAAAAGAATATTCAATTCATTTTAAAGTATGTCGAGTCAGAGGCATTGAATGTATTAGCCAAAGATTTGGGAGGAGAGAGCCCAAGAAAAGTGGTCTATAACCCAATGAATGGCATTGTTCGAATTAAAAAGCTTCGTAACCTTCATAACGACACCATTATCCGTCGAGAAGATAATTACCTTCATCAGATCGAGGGTGATACTCAATCTGCGGGTGAAATTGAGTTGTTCGATTAATGAGTAAAAAGATTAAAGTTCTGATTGTTGATGACTCGGCGTTAATTCGCTTGTTGTTATCAGAGATACTCAATAGTGATCCCGAGATCGATGTAGTCGGGGTCGCGACCGATCCTTATGAAGCTCGAGATAAAATAAAGCGGACGCAACCGGATGTCATTACCCTTGATATTGAGATGCCAAAGATGGATGGTCTTACATTTTTGGCAAACTTAATGCGCCTTCGGCCCATGCCGGTGGTCATGATATCGACGCTAACTGAAAAGGGCGCTGATGTTACCCTAAAAGCGCTTGAGTTAGGCGCATTCGATTTTGTTTGTAAGCCTTCCACCGATGTCAAAGGCAACTTAAATTCCTATGCAGAAGAAATTTGTGAAAAGGTTAAAGCGGCAGCTCGCTCGCGAATACATCCTAATGATCTGCCACCGAAGGCTAAACCAACAAGGTATAAAGCGGTCAGCGATACGTCTATCCAGCTTATTTCAATCGGTGCGTCGACGGGAGGCACCGAAGCCATTAAAGAAGTGATCCGCCGCCTACCGACGAATCTTCCTCCCATTGTTGTGACTCAACATATCCCAGATGTCTTTTCGACTTCTTATGCCAAGCGACTGAATACGCTCACCGATATCGAAGTAATTGAAGTCAGAGAGCGCTTGCCCTTGGAGAGTGGAAAGGTTTATATTGCTCCCGGTGACGATCATCTTTTTGTAAGCAAGTCCGGTAGTGGGCTATACGCGAATATCAAAAAGACTGAGTTGGTGAATCGTCATCGTCCCAGTGTTGACGTATTGTTTCTTTCTGTTTTAGACGCCGTCGGAGACAAATCATTGAATGTTATTTTGACTGGGATGGGGAGTGATGGAGCAAAAGGAATGCTCGCTTTGAAACAAGCTGGTGCCATCAATTTGGCTCAAGATAAAGAGTCCAGTGTGGTATGGGGAATGCCCGGATCAGCGGTTGCTCTTGGAGCGGTTTCTAAAGTATACCCACTTGATAAAATGGCTGAAGCTATTATTAAACACCTAAAGTAAAGCTATCTGATTGATTATTAACAATAAATTCTGGTTTTTCTGACTGTTTTATTGGCCGTTAGAGCGGAACCGACTAAGCGTGAGATTGTTTGAAATTCTTGCGCATTTACGTTGATAAACTATTATTAAATCAGAACTTATAACAACCGATAAACGATATTTGTATTTTCGTGTAATGGAGTCAAAGCATGTCTGTATCCAGTGTCAAGTCCGGAAATGAGCTGGTCATAAAAGTTTCGGGAAAATTCGACTTTAGTTGCCATCAAGATTTTCGAGCGACCTATGAAGATCTGCCGGAAAAGCCCGAGAAATATAAAATTGATTTAGGAGAAACCACTTACCTAGACTCTTCTGCCTTGGGTATGTTGTTGCTACTTCGAGATTTTGCAGGCGGAGACAATTCAAAAGTCCATATCGTTAATGCAAATAGCGAAATCAAAAAAATCCTCTCCATCTCCAATTTTGAACAGCTCTTTGCGATCGACTAGACCTATGTGAGCTATTGAACTCGTGAATATTCTAATCGCTGAGGACAATTTCACGGATCGGTTGATTTTAAGAAAACTTGTTGAGGCGCAAGGTCATCAGGTTGTAGAAGCAGAAAACGGCTTTATCGCTTTAGAACGCATCGAGGAGTCACTACCTGATATTATTTTGCTCGATGCGATGATGCCAGAGTTGGATGGTTTCGAAGTCGCTCAACGGGTCAAAGCAAACTACCCTGCCCATTATATCCCAATTATTTTTATCACATCGTTGTCCGAAAATGATTCATTCGTTAAATGCATCGAGTCTGGCGGTGATGACTTTTTTACCAAGCCCTTTAACAAAGTAATTTTGCAGGCCAAAATTTCTGCATTTCAGCGAGCTAAAAATCTATACGAGACGGTCATCAAACAAAAGCAAGAGATTGAGTTTCATACCGAACATTTGATTCAAGAACAGCAAGTTGCAAAAAAGATCTTCGATAATATTGCCCATAAAGGAGCTCTAGCCGAACCCTATATACAATACGCAGTCTCACCAATGTCAATTTTTAATGGTGACATATTGCTAGCAGCAAAGCGTCCTTTGGGCGGAATTAATGTTTTTCTTGGTGACTTCACCGGACATGGTTTACCCGCATCTATTGGTGCAATGCCCGCGAGTGATATTTTTTTTGGAATGACGGCTAAAGGATTCGAGCTCTATGAAATTGTGCAAGAGTTAAACTCCAGATTACATGCAATCTTACCAACCGGTTTCTTCTGTTGTGGTTTGATGGCAGAAATTGATTTCGAAGAAAGCAGTTTGAAACTTTGGAATGGTGGTCTCCCAGACGCTTATATTTTGGATAAAAAAAGCGGTGAAGTACAAGAGTTACCATCCAACCATTTACCATTGGGGATATTGTCAGAAGAACAGTTCAAGATAAATTTAGATGTAAGAAGCTTTGAGCATGGCCAGAGCTTATTTGTTTACTCTGACGGAGTTATAGAAGCTGAAAATGCTGAAGGCGAGCTTTTTGGAAGAGATAGGTTGCTTGTTGCTTTATGCGAATCAGTAACGGAAGGTCGCGGATTCTCGACCGTTAAAAAGGCCATTAAATCCTTCGTCGGAGAGATGGAGCAGGGTGATGATATTACCTACATCGAAGTAAAGAATCACGAAGAACTTAATTATGAATCTTTTAATCAGGTTGCTGGACATTTTCACATTTCGGGCCCCAGTGATTCTTCATTTGTTCTTACATTAGGACCAGAGTCGTTAAAAAGTTTTAATCCTTTGCCGGCGCTCTCTCAGCATTTAATGGAGATAGGCAGCTTACGCAGCTATCGAACGCAAGTTTTAACCATCTTAACCGAGCTGTACTCAAACAGTTTTGAACACGGTGTTTTAGGTTTAAGTTCAGAACTGAAAAAGTCGGCTGACGGATTTGCTGAATATTATCGGCAGCGTGAAAAGAGAATCAAAGAATTAGCTGATGGTTATGTCAAGATCAGCATGGAACATGAGAACATTGAAAGAGGCGGGCGGTTAGTTATTGAAGTTTGCGATAGTGGTGATGGGTTTGATTACAACAAACTGCAAAATAGCTTTGATGAAAAATATTTGAGTGGAAGAGGTTATCCACTGATCAACCAGCTAGCTGAGTCAATAGAGTTCTTCGATAATGGTAGTCGTGTAAAAGTCGTTTACAAATGGCAAGTTGAAGAAGTTTAATTACTGTTGCATGATTGAACCATTCTCATTCATACTGTGGCTTTATAACTTTCGCACAAGTTATTCAGTTTTAAAAATTTAAACAAGGGCATGTTGAGCAATTGACTATGAGAGAGACCTTAGAACAGTTAAAAGAGTTACTTGGTGCCGACTTTGGTGAGCTTGTGAGCGCTTTTGATATTGATAACCGGCAACATTTAAGTAACCTTCGACAAGCGATTGTTGAATCAGATGCAGATACCGTTGCTCGCGAAGCTCATAGTATCAAAGGGGCAAGTAGTAATTTAGGTGCCTTGGAACTGGCCGAGAAGTGTCAACTACTCGAAAGTGCAGGAAAAGCCAATGATCTTTCGGGGGCTGACGATCTTTTAGATCAGATTGAGCAGCTTTTTGAACAAGCTGTCAGTATTATTCGATCGGTTTAGAGATAAATTCACTGTCCGGCGGCTGATGGGTGAAGCCGCTATACCGCTCGAAACGTTTCATTCACGTTAAACTAATCATTGCTTAGATATTAGTAAATTAATTGAAGCTATTTCGCTGCCCTAAATTATCCGACCTTAATATTCCAGCCTCACTGTTCGTAGTAATCTGTTCTGTTTCCTAGTTTTTCGTACTTGGTACTCTGTTTGCATTCATCTCACTTAGTCTTGTTTTCAATGCTAGTTGGGAGTTGCCAGTGGCAAACATAATCAGCCAAATTTTTGATACAAATCGCAGCAATCAGAGCGCCAGTGAGTCGTCATTGAGTACGCGTGGCTCTTCGGGAGGGGATGCTAACTCTTTGAAATTTAGAGAGTATTTAACTTCGAATCAAAAAGGCGTTGCAATAGAGTACTCAGCAACGGTAGCGGCCGATGGAGAGTTTGAAGGGAGCTCTGGTAATAATTTTATCAATAAAGTCATGTTTGAAAACGGCAAATCCTTGCCGTTGGAGCAGTTAGAACGGTTGTTGGATAGTGACAGTGGCAAGGGTAAAGCTTTTGCCGAACAAATTGCATTAGAGCAAGAGTCTGTTTCTGAGCTGCAAGTGGGCTCATCCACTCTTCAAAGTGGTGACGCGGCGAGTGAACTTTTAACCGAGATAGATGATGCAGAGCTACCTAACGGGATAAACTTAACATCGAAAGCCGAGGTTAGAGTCTCGTCCGACGGTTTAAGCGGTCACATTAACCTTCCAATTCATAATAAAGAGTTCACGCATGTTATAGACTCGGCTCAAAGTAAAGAGATTATTCAAAACAAAGGCGCTTTAGCTGAATCTTTAACGCCTTCGAGTTTGTTCCCGTTGAATAATAAGTTGAAGGATGCATCTATTCAAAATATAGATGGTTATAAAGCCGGTGCTAATCAGATCGGTCAGGCATTCTTTAATCAGCTTGAAGAAAAAACACAACCAGGCGAGAAAACATCACTCGTCGGGTTACGTGAAGTGCTTGAAAAAGCTTCGTCAGATTCTGGCAAATTGAGCAATAATCCTCGACAACTTGTCGATGGTATTTCTCTTGATAAACAAACAATCAATGAAGCGATGCGAAAAAAGGAAGTGTTTGAGCAGATTATTCGCTCGGCTACTGAGTCTTCAATTAAATCAACTCAAGCCACTGATGAAGCGACAAAGCCGTCTAATTTCACCGATCCTCTGAATTCGCTCATGGCAGCCAAGGATCCGTCGGCTACAGCGACCAAGACCGTGGCTCCATTGGCTGCGCCAATCGTTTTACATCAAAAGGGCTGGCAGGGAAACTTTAGTCAAATGGTTAACTGGATGAATGCTAAAGGCATTGAGCAGGCAGAGATACAACTGGACCCTAAAGAGTTAGGACCATTGACCTTAAGAGTTTCGCATAATCAGGGCGATGTTCAAGTCGTCGTGCAAGCGCAACATGCTCAAACTCGAGATCTGTTCGAAATGAATCAAGACAGACTAAGAGAAATGCTTTTGCAACAAGGAATTAATCTGTCGCAGTTTGACGTGAAGCAGAATAATTCACAACACCGAGAAGGTGATTCTAATTCAGAGAGTTTCACCGAGCAGCCAAGCGGCAGTGTTGATGAGATAAGTGAGCAACACTCAATGTCGATCATTAAGCCACAAGGACTGCTCGACCTATTCGCCTAACCTTTTTCAATGTTCAAAACCCAAGCGAATTTTTGTATTGGGTTTTGCCATCAAACTTCTCGCTAACTTCTATACTTATTTGAAGCTGATCGCTTGCGCCGAAACTTTGGCAGGTTAAGAAGTTTAATCCCAACTGTCTGAATATACCCGTCAAATATTCGTCGTTTCTCATTAACTTATTGATATTAAAAGACTAATGTGTGGCTTTTTTTCTGGCACTAACCTTGCAAAAGAGCATGTAAAGTTATTTCTAGAGATAAGCCATTCACCGACAGGAGCAGAATATGGCTGAAGAAGAACAAGAATTAGAGTTGGATGTTGAAGAGAAAGGGGGCAAAGGAAAGCTCATTATTATTATTGCAGCTGCCGTTGTTTTGATCGGCGGAGGCATAGCGGCTTGGTTGTTTCTTGGCGGAGATGATGAGCCTGTGCAAGAAGAGGTGAGTGAAGAACAGCAACAAGAGCCCGAAAAGGGCCCTGCCATATACGTGGGTGTTCCTGAAGCGATTATTTCTCCGCTATCTGGAAACTCTCGAAATCGAATGGTGCAAATTAAAGTGAGTTTTGTCGTGCGCTCCCCTGAGTCTGAAGATGTCGTTAAAAAGCATATGCCACGGTTAAAGAATGACTTGCTCACTTTGGTTAGCGGCGCTAATGCTGATGAAATCATTACCCCAGAAGGTCGACAGAAACTTCAGCAAGATTGTCTGAAAACGGCGCAGCAAACCATGGTCACTCTTGAGGGAGCTGAGCATATTGAGAAAGTTTTATTCGTTAGCTTTGTGATGCAATAGATATGGTTACTGATTTATTAAGTCAAGATGAAATAGATGCATTACTCCATGGAGTCGATGACGGTGACATTGAAGTTGATGAAACGGCGTCAGCGCCTGGCGAGGCAACGCCTTACGACTTTACTTCACAAGATCGTATTGTCCGTGGAAGGATGCCGACGCTTGAAATGATCAATGAGCGATTCGCGAGACACATGCGCATTAGTTTATTTAACCTAATGCGTCGTAGTGCTGACATTTCAATTAATGGAATTCAAATGATCAAGTTTGGTGAATATGTTCATAGCTTGTTCGTTCCTACTTCTCTCAACATGGTTCGTATTCGTCCATTAAGGGGAACGGCACTTTTCACTCTAGAAGCCAAATTAGTTTTCATTTTAGTTGACAACTTCTTCGGTGGAGACGGTCGCTTTCACGCAAAAATAGAAGGCCGAGAATTTACTCCGACGGAACGCCGTATCATCCAAATTTTACTGGAACAATCATTCATTGACTTAAAAGAAGCATGGTCTCCTGTGATGAAGGTCGACTTCGAGTATATGGACTCAGAGGTTAACCCAGCACTGGCAACCATTGTTAGTCCATCTGAAGTGGTTGTGGTTTGTAGCTTTCACATCGAGCTAGACGGAGGCGGCGGTAATTTTCATGTAACCATGCCTTACTCCATGATAGAGCCCATTCGCGAAAAGTTAGATGCTGGTGTTCAAAGTGATAGAGATGATGTTGATTCGCGTTGGACCGAAGCATTACGAGAAGAGGTGATGAGTGCAGAAGTCGAATTAAATTCAACCTTGTTGCACAAACAAGTCACTTTAAAAGAAGTTATGAAGTTTAAAGCAGGCGATATCATCCCAATTGAATTGCCCGAAAAAGTCGTGGTTGATGTTGGCGGTCTTCCATCATTCCGTGCGAAATATGGGCAGTCAAAAGATAAAGCGGCGTTACAAATCATTGAGCAAATACCAAGAGGGCACATCACCCGAGCATTAATTGAGGATATAAGTGATGACTGAAGAAAATGATGTGAATCAGGATGAAATGGCCGATGAATGGGCTGCTGCCATGGCAGAACAAGATGACACAGAGTCCGCTCCCTTGGAGAATTTAAAGGACGAAGGTAAGCCTTTAAATAATGAGAACCTGGATGTCATTCTCGAAATTCCTGTGACACTTTCGATGGAAGTGGGCCGAACCAACATTGCCATTCGTAACTTATTGCAATTGAATCAAGGTTCTGTCGTGGAGCTCGATCGACTTGCTGGAGAGCCATTGGACGTTTTGGTTAATGGAACCTTGATTGCTCATGGCGAAGTGGTCGTTGTTAATGAGAAGTACGGCATTCGTTTGACCGATGTGATGAGCCCAAGTGAACGCATTAAAAAGTTAAAATAATGATGAAATTTGCCTACTATACGTTCGCTTTTTTAGTTACTACGCCGTTATTTTCTGCATCAGAGACGAAGGCAACGGTTCCTTCGGCGTCTAATTCATTGATGTCAGTCGGTGTTGCATTACTGTTTATTTTATTAGTGATTTTCGCGTGTGCTTGGCTACTACGAAAGTTAAGTGGTCAAAATCTTGGTCGTAACAGCTTAATCAAACTTAAGTCCAGTTTTATGCTAGGCGCAAAAGAGCGTTTGATTGTTGTTGAAGTAGATGGAAAGGTTTTATTACTTGGCGTGACGGCTCAGAATATTTCAAAAATCGAAGAACTATCGACTGACTGTTTAGAGCAATCAGAGAGTGCTCTGCGTCCGACCTTTCAAGAGGCGTTTAAAAGTCAGCTAAAAAAAGCGATGGGGAAATCTGATGATGTCTAAATTGAGCAAAGCGTTTTTGGTCATTTGCATCTTCTTTGCTTTACCGGCCATCGCGCAGCAGACCTCTGGAATTTTACCTGCGGTGAAAATGGTAACGACACCCGAAGGTGCTCAAGAATACTCGGTAACGTTACAAATTCTGATATTGATGACATTGCTGACGTTTTTACCAGCCATTGTCATTATGATGACCAGCTTTATAAGAATTTCTGTGGTGTTTGCGATTTTACGACAAGCACTGGGCCTACAACAAACACCATCAAACCAAATATTAATTGGGCTAACTTTATTCTTAAGCCTATTTATTATGGCGCCAGTCATTAATCAAGTAAATGACGAAGCCATTCAGCCTTATTTAAACGAACAATTAACCTCGACTCAAGCGCTAGAAATTGCAAAAGGGCCTTTTCGTGAATTTATGTTAGCGCAAGTGAGAGAAAATGATTTGATGATGTTTGCTGACATAGCCGAACATGCCATACAACCGGGGCAGTATGACGACGTACCTTTTACGATATTGGTTCCTGCGTTTATTACTAGTGAGCTAAAAACCGCTTTCCAAATTGGGTTTCTAATTTTTATTCCATTTCTTGTTATCGACCTTGTTATCGCGAGTATCTTAATGGCGATGGGTATGATGATGTTGTCGCCGATGATTGTCTCGTTGCCATTCAAGATTATGCTATTTGTGTTAATTGATGGTTGGGCGCTTATTGTGGGCACATTAGCAAATAGTTTTGGGTGACCGAGATGACTCCAGAAATTGTTGTTGATGTTTTTAGTCAGGCATTTGGATTAGTGATTTTACTAGCCGGTTTTATTTTATTGCCAGGGCTAGTGATCGGGTTAATCATTGCTATATTCCAAGCGGCAACCAGCATTAATGAACAAACGTTAACCTTCTTACCCCGTTTACTCGTCACATTATTGACGCTGTCATTTCTTGGGCACTGGATGGTAGGCAACTTAGTGGAGTTTGCCACCACACTTTACAACAGTATTCCTGAGCTGATTGGATAAATGGTCGTTGAATTCGCAGCCATCAATGACTGGTTAGCACACTATATTTTACCTTTTTGCCGAATTTCTGGAATGCTCATGGCAATGGTGATTATTGGTACTCGTGCGGTTAATCCTCGAGTTAGACTTTTTCTAGCACTAACCATCACCGTGGTTGCAGCACCGATGATTAAAGCAAGTTTTGCAGTCGATTTATTCAGCTTATCAGCGGTTTTTCATATTGTTCTCCAGACACTGATCGGTGTCGCTATTGGTTTTATTTCTCGTATTGTGTTTGAGACCTTTGTGGTCGCCGGACAAGTCATTGCGATGCAAACTGGCCTGGGTTTTGCTTCATTAGTTGATCAGAATACCGGCGTCAGTGTTCCGACGCTTGGTCAAATGTTTGTAATGATGGCGACACTTATCTTTCTAGCCATTGATGGACACTTAAAATTAATCGAAATAATAGTTATGAGCTTTGAAACATTGCCAATCAACGAATCTGAGTACTTCTTTATCAACTTGAACCGTTTGATAGAGTGGACGTCACTGATGTTTTCTACTGCTTTTATGATGGTGTTGTCAGCGATTGTTGCATTGCTCGTAATGAATTTAAGCTTGGGTGTTATGACGCGTTCGGCTCCACAGCTTAATATTTTTGCGGTGGGTTTTCCGATCATGACCGTCGTCGGTATGACGATAATCTGGTTTTTACTAAAAAGCTTCTTGCCTCACTTTATTGCTCAGATTGAGCAGGGGCAATCTCTAGCTTGTGAACTGTTATTCACGGAGTGCTAGATGGCCGAGAATGATAGTGGAGAACGTTCCGAAGAGGCCACGCCCAGGCGACTCCAAAAAGCGAAAGAGCGTGGACAAGTTCCTCGATCGAAAGAGTTGACGACCGCTTTGGTTTTGTTGACAAGTCCGTTAGCGTTAATGATGTCATCTTCTGAGATCGCAAAAGGTTTTGACTCCATTCGGCAGTTAACGCTCTCATTAGATCGCTCAAAAATATTCGATACAAAGTTTATGTTTTATGCGCTTGGTGAAAGTATGTTGGCTGTTTTCTCTTCACTGATAGTCTTTTTCGTGGCCGTGTTTTTAGTGTCGCTGTTTGCTCCAATGTTGCTTGGTGGAATGTCGGTAAGCGCAGAAGCTATTGCGCCTAAGGGTAATCGTATGTCGCCCATGTCAGGCTTTAAACGTATGTTTGGAACCAATGCAGCAATGGAGCTAGCGAAAGCAATCGGAAAATTCGCATTAATAGCTGCTTTTTCTTATTGGGTGATTGAGTCCAATATTCTAAATTATTTTATGTTAGGTCGTTCAACGCCTGAGCAAGAAGTGGTCAGTGCAATTAATTATATTTTGGCTGCGTTATTGATGGTCTCTGCACCGTTAATTTTGATTGCCATGATTGATGTGCCATTTCAAATGTGGAATCACGCGAAACAGTTAAAAATGACCAAGCAAGAAATAAAAGACGAGTACAAAGAGACTGAAGGGAAGCCCGAGGTAAAAGGTAAAATTCGACAAACACAACGAGAACTTGCTCACCGTAGAATGATGGAAGCAGTGCCGGATGCTGATGTTGTTGTTACCAACCCAGAGCACTTTTCAGTCGCGTTAAAGTATGATCAGTTAGCAGGTGGTGCGCCGGTAGTCGTGGCTAAAGGTGCCGATCAAATTGCATTCAATATTCGTAAAGTCGCCAAAGCCCACGATGTGGTCATTATGGAAGCGCCTCCATTGGCACGAGCGTTATTTCATACTACGAAACTCGACCAAGAAATACCGCAAGAACTTTATCTCGCTGTGGCGCAGGTGCTTGCCTACGTGATGCAGCTGCATGAATATAAGAAAGGCCGTGCTAAACGTCCTAAAACCATCAATGAATTTCCAATTCCCGACTCGATGAAATATTAGGAGTGGACTGTGGCTGAAGCAACCCAAAATAGAATGAAGTTTTTCTCAGTCAGCGGCGCTGGAACACCAATACTTGTATTGATGATTTTGGCAATGATGACCTTGCCGCTTCCTCCTTTAATGTTGGATATGTTTTTCACGTTTAATATTACTCTCGCATTGTTGGTCTTACTGGCGACGGTGTATACGCTGCGACCATTGGAGTTTGCGGCGTTTCCTACGGTACTGCTTGTTGCTACGTTACTGCGACTTGCTTTAAATGTTGCGTCAACTCGCGTGGTGTTATTAGAGGGGCATACTGGACCCGGCGCCGCGGGTTCGGTCATCGAGTCCTTTGGAGCCGTTGTTGTGGGTGGCAACTACGCTGTGGGTTTGGTGGTATTTGCGATACTGGTAATCATTAACTTTGTAGTGGTTACTAAGGGTGCGGGGCGAATTTCTGAGGTAAGTGCACGATTTACATTAGACGCCATGCCAGGAAAGCAGATGGCCATTGATGCTGATTTAAACGCTGGGATCTTGACGCAAGAAGAGGCTCGCGATCGCCGGGCAGACGTAGCTAAAGAAGCTGATTTTTATGGTGCAATGGACGGTGCCTCAAAATTTGTTAGAGGAGATGCGGTTGCTGGGTTGTTAATTCTGCTGATCAATATTTTAGGCGGTGTTGCCGTTGGTATGGGCCAGCACGGTTTAGATTTTGGCACGGCCATGCAATTTTATGCACTACTGACCATTGGTGATGGATTAGTTGCGCAAATTCCTTCGTTATTATTATCGACTGGCGCAGCCATTATGGTTACCAGACAAAATTCGTCAAACGACATGGGAACTCAAGTGGTCGGCGAATTGTTTACTAAACCGAAAGCGTTATGGATTACGGCAGCGATTTTATTTGTGATGGGGATTATTCCGGGCATGCCCCATGTTGCTTTTCTCTTTTTAGCGTCAGTTACCGCGGGTGTTGCTTACTTATTGGAACAAAAGAAAAAGCAAAAAGCTGAAGATGAGGCAATAGAGCAGGAGCGACAAGAAAAAGTGGTTGAGTCGAAAGAACCCCAGCTGAAAGAATTGTCGTGGGATGACGTTCCGCCGGTTGATCCTATCGGCTTAGAAGTTGGCTATCGATTGATTCCATTGGTTGATCAGTCGCAAGATGGAAAACTCATGGGAAGAGTGAAGGGCGTTCGTAAAAAACTGTCTCAAGAGCTTGGTTTTCTCGTCTCACCTGTGCACATTAGAGACAACTTAGATTTGTCGCCGAATGCCTATCGGATCACCTTAATGGGTGTTGCTGTGGGAGAGGCTGAGATACGTCCTGACCGTGAAATGGCGATTAATCCAGGTCAAGTATTTGGAGAAATCGAAGGCATACCGACCAAAGATCCGGCCTTTGGTCTTGATGCCGTATGGATCGAGCCTGGCCAAAAAGAGCAAGCCCAGTCCATGGGTTACACAGTTGTTGATGCAAGTACCGTTGTCGCGACGCACTTGAGTCAACTGGTTCAAACGCACGCCAATGAATTATTGGGGCACGAAGAAGTCGAGCATTTATTAAATAAGTTAGGCAAATCTGCTCCGAAACTCGTCGAGAGCTTAGTTCCTGATACTTTACCCCTTGGGGTGGTGGTGAAAGTGCTGCAAAACTTGTTATTGGAGCAGGTACCGATTCGCGATATGCGCACCATCGCCGAAACTTTGGCGGAGTATGGGAGCCGTAGTCAAGATCCCGGCGTTCTAACCGCTGCGGTCAGGATCGCGTTAAGTCGATTAATTATTCAGAATATCAATGGGTTAGATCAAGAATTGTCGGTTATTACCTTAGATCCAAATCTGGAACAAATATTGCATCAGTCGCTACAGTCCAGTGCGGATGAGAATGTCAATATTGAGCCTGGGTTAGCAGAGAAGCTCCAACAGTCATTGAAAGAAGCTGCTGATCAGCAAGAAGCAACCGGAAAAGCGCCAATATTACTGACATCACCGGGACTGAGAAGCAGTCTCGCACATTTTGCACGATTTGGAATTCCTGGACTGCATGTTTTGAGTTACCAAGAAATTCCAGATAACAAACA
>Ga0070728_10005009_pt1 | contig 13352 bp, 8 predicted proteins | sample tdDd471_FD_66723 | JGI IMG/M metagenome (GOLD analysis project Ga0070728, IMG submission 66723) | Marine sediment microbial communities from the Atlantic coast under amendment with organic carbon and nitrate - tdDd47.1 | ecosystem: Environmental > Aquatic > Marine > Coastal > Sediment | place...
GGAACTTGAGATCGAGGAGATCGTGATTACAGGGACCCATATCCGGGGGATTGGTCTGTCTGTTGGTTCAAAGACTGAAATCATTGATCGGGTGGCTATTGACCGTTCCGGTTTTGCGACGGCTCATCAGATCTTGCAGAATATACCCCAGGCCTTCCAGGGGGGCGCCAATGAGGATACGCGCATAGGAAGCGCCGGGACAAATATTACGTCAGCCTCCAGTATTAATCTTCGCGGTCTGGGAACCTCGTCGACGCTGGTGCTGTTAAATGGCCGCCGCTTGCCTGTGGCGGGATCGAGCGCGGGATTCACCGATATTTCCAATATCCCGGTCAGCGCCATTGAGCGGATTGAAGTGCTGCCTGACGGGGCGTCGGCGATTTATGGCTCCGATGCGGTGGCTGGCGTCGTCAATATCATTTTGCGCAAGGATTTTGACGGCGCGGAAACCGGGGCCCGCTTTGGCACGGTGACCGAAGGCGGCCTGCAGGAATATCAGTTCAGTCAGACCTTTGGCAAAAGCTGGAACGGGGGGAACGGTTTGATTTCCTATGAATATTATAACAGGGAGCCGCTTTTTAATACGGAAAGAGATTTTGCGGCGGATTCTGACCTCCGGTCGCTGGGCGGGGATAATTTCAGCAATAATTTCAGTAATCCAGGAAATATCACGGGGGGACTTTCCTCAGCGCCGCCGTTTTTTTTCGGGGGTCAGTTCGCCATTCCGGAGGGACAGGACGGGACCGCCCTGACACCTGGGGATCTGATACCCGTCCCGGGGCCGGATGTTAATAATCCGAACGAGTTTAATTTCGGCAATAGCAATTTGGGGCGCAATATTCAGCAGGATCAGGAAAGACATAGTGTTTTCGCCACCTTGCGACAGGAAGCGGCCGAGAGGCTGGAATTCTTCGCCGAAGGGCGTTTCAGCCAGCGGGATTTTGACAAACGCGTCATCGCATCAACTTTTACGCTTTCAGTTCCCTCTACAAATGCGTTTTTCGTAGATCCTTATGGCGGCGCGGAAACGATTTTTGTCAATTATGACTTTTTTGACGATATTGGGTCCGCCCGGCAAGTAGGATCGGTGAAAAGCTATAACGGTGTCTTTGGGACAACATATGAATTTGGCCGGGATTGGCAGCTGAGGGGGTATGGATCCTACAGCAAGGAAGACAGTAAAATCAGATCAGCCAATCAAATTGATTTTTTTGGCGCCTTGCCCCTGGCCTTGGCCGACAGCGATCCGGCGACGGCGTTCAATCCTTTCGGGGATGGTTTGAACACCAATCCGGCGACCCTGCAAGGATTGCTTTTTCCCGATGATGCCTTCGCCAATGATTTCGAGTCTGAAGTGTGGTCGCTGAATCTGGTGGCGGACGGGACATTATTTGAACTGCCGGGCGGGGGCGTAAAACTGGCGGCAGGTATTGATTTCCGGGATGAAAGTTTTGCGTCTATTTCCAAAAATCCGTTTTTGGTCGGCGGCATTCTGGAGGATACGGGAGACCGGGAAGTATTCGCTGCCTTTGGGGAGGTTTATATACCTCTGGTCGGGGAAAATAATCGTCGAGGTGGTGTCGAGAAGCTTGCGGTGTCCGCCGCGGTCCGTTATGAGGATTACAATGATTCCGGCAGCACCACCAATCCGAAAGTCGGCCTATTGTGGTCGCCGGCGGAGGGGTTGAATATCCGGGGCAGCTATAGCACGGCTTTCCAGGCTCCAAGGTTGTTGGACCGGAACACAACAGCGAATGGCGCTGTGATTGTGCCGCTGCCTGATCCAATGGGCGTTTTTTTCGGCTCGACAATATCCCTTCTGCAGTCCGGATCCGGACCGGATCTGGAGAATGAAACCTCGACCAACTGGACGGTGGGGTTCGATTTCGCGCCGCCTGGCGTACCGGGATTAAAGTTTGACCTGACCTATTTTTACATTGATTTCAAGGATCGGCTGGCTTCGGTGCCAAATCCCTTAACAATCTTTTTTGAAGAAGAAAGATTCGCCTCCCGGATTAACAGAACGCCAAGTCAGGCGCAACTTGACGCCATCTGCAGCAGTCCGGAATTCTTTGATACGGGACAACCCTGTACGGTGGCGAATATCGGGGCGATTGTCGATATCCGGCTGGACAATACCGCCCGAACCAAGGTCTCCGGCCTTGACGGGAATTTCTTTTACGGCTTTGACCTCGGAAATGGCGGGGGAAGGCTGGATTTCAGGCTGAACGGCAGTTATCTGTTCAAGTTTGAGGAGCAATTCAGCAGCATTGCGCCGGTTTTCGATATTGTGGATACGATCAACAATCCGGTTGATTTCAAAATGCGCAACAATATCACCTGGAGTCATAATAGCGGCTTTAGCGCAACGGCTTTCATCAATTATACGGACAGCTACAAAGATAATCTGTCTGACCCTGAACGGGACATTGATTCATGGACCACGGTCGATTTGACCCTGACGTATAACACCCGGGACGGTCTGGGCAACATGGGCCTGAATGATACGACCTTCAGCATTAGTGTCCTGAATGTTTTTAATACGGACCCGCCCTTTGCCAATAATCCGATCGGCGTGGGCTATGATCCGGAGAACGCCGATCCGCTGGGCCGCTTCATTTCTTTCAATTTGGTCAAGAAATGGTGACATGGGGGGAGTAAGAGGAAATATAATTGGGCGCGAAGAGTACAGCTTTAAAGTAAGAGGGCCGTTGGGTAGATGTCTTGATAAGCACTTCCAGCGTTCAAATTCCTCCGTAGATGCGGCCAACGGACTTGCCATTTGGGCGCCATACGGAGACTCAACTGGCGGAGAAGAGGATAATTCTTCGCCTTTTTTCCACAATGTTAATGATGTGAAAGGGAAATATTAATGTTTTTCGGAAGGATTCACTGCGGCGTTTTTATCTTTGGCGTGTTTTGGATCGCCCATATTGCAGGAAGCGTCCTTGAGGCGCAGGCTGTCGGGAAGTCGGAACAGCCTCTCGCATTACACCCTTTTACGGTCGAGAAATCCATAGAGCGCACATTGATCATATCAGACGCCCTTTATTCCCCGGATGGCCGGAAATTTATCCTTCTTACACGAAAGGGAGATCTGGTTCATAATGTCAATATTGAAACAGTTTTGCTGTATGAGCGGGAAGCGGTGGCGCAATATCAAGAGGGCAAGATATCGCACCCTCCGGCTCCAAAAATCCTGTTGTCGCGTAAAATTTCTCATGACTGGGGATATATTACCAACCTGAAATGGGTAAATGACCAGGAAATAGGCTTCACCGCAGAGGGGGACAAGGGGCAGACACAGGCTTTTGTCTATGATTTGGTGAAGGGGAAAACGACACAACTCACCCATAGCCCGACACATGTAACGTCTTTTGATGTATCCGGTGATCGGCTGATCTATTATGCACGAAGTCCCCTGAAACAGAATCAGGTTGTCCGGGTGTCTGATCAGGGATTGCATCCGCTGCTTTTTGCCGGCATTGATGTGCCTGTCATGGCCACCCGGACGCCGGTCGAAATTTTTACCGGGTCACGCCATGGAGATGAAAAAAACAAGGTAAATCTGCCCGCCATGGGGCATTTTGACCATTCTTTGTGGCTGTCCCCGTCGGGCCGATATGCCGTGGCGCTGGTGCCGGCGGTCAACGCGCCGCCCCATTGGGCTGACTATAAGGTGCCCATGCATGAAATTTTTGGATTCACGCCTGAAAAAATAACCGCAGACCCCACGTCGCGGGAACTGGTCAATCGCATGCGTTACTGGTTGATTGATTTGGAGAAAAACAGCTCCCGTCCCCTGCTGGATGCGCCGTCAGGCGTATTGGCCGTTAACAGGACGCCAGTGCGGGTTTTTTGGCTGAAAGAGGAAAAAAGTGTGATTGTCACGAACAGTTTCTTGCCCCTGAAGGTGAAAAACCGGGCGCTCAGAACCCGGCGCGAACGAGGACCGGCGATTGCTGAAATTGACCTGAACTCTGGAAAGGTCACGGCGATCATGTGGGAACCAACGCGGGTTGCCGGTAAAGAGGGGGGTATCGGAGAGCTTCCGGAACGGATTAGCCAAATTGACTGGGACCGAAATCATGAAACGCTCACCCTGACCATTATTCAGAGAGACAGCGGCAATCGCGTCCTTAAGAGCTATCGGCGCCAAGGAACCCATTGGGATATCTTGGATAAATCACCAGACAGGGAACTGCCCCCGGATCATGCGAAGCCTGTAATTGAGCAGCATCAAACCCGAAACCAACGTCCAATGCTTTATGTGGGAGCCGGGGATGACCGCAAATTATTGTTTGACCCTAATCCGTGGATGAAAAGCTATTGCTTCGGTAAAGCGCAAAACTATCAATGGCGGGATGATAATGGCGTCGACTGGCAGGGGGGATTGATCCTGCCGCCGGATTATCAGTCGGGCAAGCGGTATCCCCTGGTGGTTCAGACCCACGGCTATGATCCGGAAGAATTTCTGATCGACGGACCATTTGGCGGCGCCACGGCTTTTGCCGCCCAGCCACTGGCCAATGCGGGAATTGTCGTATTGCAGGTGGAGGATAACAATAGCGCTATTACCGGCGATGAGCGGGAAACAGCAAGAGTTGCGGCAGGTTTTAAGGCGGCAATTGATCAACTGGTGAGGGAAGGGGTCGCAGACAGCCAGAAGGTCGGCATGACGGCATTTAGCCGTACGGGCATTCAGTCCGCAAAATTTATCGCGCTGTATCCTGATTATCTCGCGGCTTATCATCTGGCGGATGGCTCTGCCGGCGGCTGGTTGGACAGGCTGTTGTTTCTCAATGCGCCCCGCAGCGCCCGACAGCAACTCGATTATCTTTTTGTCGGCAAGCCAGAGGTCTGGGACGTTGCGGTATGGGCTGCATTAAGCCCTCTGTATCAGTTGCCAAAAAGCCGTCCGGCAATTCTTCTGGGGGCCAATGGACCGGGAAGTTTGCTGGGTTATCTGGAGCTTTACGGATTATTACGCGCCGGGGGACATGCAGTTGAATTCATCCTTTATCCGGAAGGCAGCCATGTGTTGTTGAAACCTGCTGAACGGTTGGCGTCGCAACAAGGGAGTGTTGACTGGTTCGCTTTCTGGCTGACGGGGGAAGAAGTTTCTGATCCGGCTAAAGCAGAGCAGTATAAACGTTGGCGGCAGCTTAAGATGCAGCATGAGAAACGTCCCTCCGGGAGAGAATAAACCAAATGGAGGCTAATAATGATCCTTTAACCAAGAAGCTCTATGCCGCCCTGGCAGGCTGTTGAGAAAAGGTATTTTCACCATCATTCCGGGGTCATTCCGGGCGAGAGGTAATGAGCCGCGAGGAAACGGAATACATATTTGGATATGACCAATATATTGAAATATATCATATATTCCCGCTTTCGCGGGAATGAGGGCTTGGGTGTTTCCAAGTCCTTCGGGTCCGGAAAACATTTTTCAGCAGCCTGCCAGAGCTATTCTGTTTATCGTCGATTATCTCGGATGGTAAAAGACAAAACATCCGGACATGGGATCCAGAAACAGGGGAGGTATTGTGCATCCGTGGGTTTTATGTGTGACGTTGCCGAGGTTGATGAGTTTGGTCATGTGATTTTCCTTGGGTAAAGATGAAAGAAAGTCAGCCTTTATCTGACGGTTAAAGTATATGGATGTAAAATATTATATAAAACATATACTTACAATATATTTGGCGTATCTGGACAAACAAGAAAGGATGATCATGATGGTCAGGTTGCTTCTGCTGGTGATTGCTATTTTCTGGTGCGCCTTGATTGAAAAAGGCGATGCCGCATCCGAAAATGATATCATGCCCTTCCCTTATGATCTGGCCTATGACCGTCAAACCTTGATGCCTGAAGAAAGAGTGGCCGTGTCGCCGGATTTTCGCTTTGCCGCCTATAGCATACGACGCATCCCGGCGGACGGGAGCGGTGATTTCATTGAACCGGCCCGGGGCACGCCGGCGTTGATTAAAAACAGCAGGATTTATCTGATCGGTCTTCCTGAGGGGACGCCGCACCCCTTGTGCAGCCTGAAAGGGAATAGCTGGCGTCCGGTATGGTCGCCGGACGGGCGATATCTGGCCTTTTACGCGGATCAGGAGGGGGCGCCGCATCTGTGGCTGTATGAGCGGGCAGCGAACCGATGCCGGAAACTGAGCGCCCAGGGAATCAAGGCCAAGGGCGTGCCCGGGGATGAGCCGATCTGGTCGCCGGACAGCCGAACTCTTTATGTCTCCCTGCCTCTCTCGGAAGATACAGGTCCGACAGATTCTGAAATGCAACGATCCAAAATTTCGGAATCCACGGTTCAGGTGCAAAAAAGCGGGGAACTGGCGGAAGTAAAAAATAATAAACCGGGGATGAAGCAGCTCCCACAATATCACCCGAGCCATTTGGCGCTTCAGCATTCTACCTTGGCGGCCATGGATGTCGCCACGGGACAGGTGGTCCCGCTGGTCAGATCCGGCGCAACACCCTTGCCCGGCATTGGGCGGATTTCTCCTTCGGGCAAGTGGTTGAGTTACCTGTCGGTTGTGGCGACCTCGCCTCATACAGGATTGCTGGGTGTTGATTTGGCCGTAGTTCCGGCGGCTGCCGGGAAAGCGGGCGTTTCCGGAAAACCCCGTATGCTCGCCCGGGATTTGATGATGGTTGGCGGCGATCCCCACCGGATGAATTACAGCTGGCACCCCACCCGGGATATTCTGGTTTACCTGAAAGACAATGCGTTGTGGCGGGTTGATTTTGACAAGCAAGGCCCCCAAAAAGCCCGGCGGATGGCGGCCTCTCTCGGCAAGCTGGCGTCAAGCGTCAACTGGTTCACCGGCGACGGGCGCGCGGTGGTGGTCGGCATCGATGCCGATGAGGTTGCGGAAGGCCCCTTTGCCTATCTCAATCCCGGTGGCTTTGCGATTGTCCCTCTGAGCGGCGGGCCAATCCGGAAAATTTCATTCGATCGGGAGCATTGGGAGTTTCACCGGCTGATCATGCAGGACAACAGGCGTGTCTGGCAGCCCGACGGGACGTCGGTGATGGTTGTGCTGCGGCATCGCGAGACGGGGGAAACGGCTGTGGCCGGTCTTAATCCGGAAACCGGGCGGCAGAAATTATTTTGGCGCGGGCCCGGCCGGATTAGCGATCTGGCGGTGGCGGGCCGTTATGGTCTGGTGGGCAGCTATGAGAATTTTAACACGCCGCCGGATATTTTTCTCTTTTCTGCCGATTTCGCCACGCGAAAGCGGTTGGCTCAAATTGATCCGCGGCTGGAAGGCTATAGGGTCGGGGCGACGACTTTTCTGACAACCACCGTTCCGATGGCGGATGGTTCTTTGCGGGACGTGCGTACGGCCGTTCTGTTGCCGCCCGGCGCGAAACAGGGCGACAGGCTGCCGGCGGTGGCGATCATCTATCCCGGCGAGAGCATGTCCCGGAGTGCGATGCAATATGGCGGCGCCACGGGGGCGGGCGTGCCGCCGCTGATTTTCACCAGTCGCGGTTATGCGGTCCTGTTGTGCGACGTGCCGGTCAGGGTCTGGGGCAAGGCGGGTCGTCCGGTGCGGGAAATGACCGACGCCCTGCTGCCGCAGATTTACCATGCGGCCCATGCGGGCTATGTGGATATCAACAGGCTGGCCTTGTCCGGCGCGTCATATGGCGGCTACAGCACCGCGGCGATCGTCAGCCGGACCAATCTCTTTCGCGCCGCTATTCCGGTCACAGGACTTTATGATACGGCGGGCGGGGTCATTCACAGTTGGGGGCCAGGCAGTCAGTTCCGGCTTGATGCACCGTGGCGTAATTTGCAGGCCCATCTGGACAATGCGCCTTTTTTTCAGTTGGACAAGATCGAAACCCCGTTGCTGATTATCCACGGCGGGGCTGATCCGGCCATTTCGGAAGCCCGCAAGTTCTTTAATGGCTTGAAGCTTCTGGGAAAGGCGGCGGAACTGGCGGTTTATGAGGGCGGTGGTCATGATGTGACTTCCTGGCAACGGGTACAGGTCGCGGACGCCGCCCGCCGCATGACGGCGTTCCTGGATTTATATCTGATGAAGAAAAGGGAGAAAAGCTCTCCCTAAAAGGATGTGCAGCCCAAAAGGGCCGCACATCAAGGATGGTCGATTACCGTGGTGAATAATAAGGAAATGCACCAGGGAAGGGATCAAGGAACAGAGGTGGTTGGGGGATGCCGCGGGTTATTGCAGATGCGGCGCCCAGATCGATAAGTTTTGTCATATCTGACTCCTATGTCTAAAGTTCAAATGCCAGATTATCATCCGGCAATTAGAAGTATAGAATTATAAATGTTCTTTTGAAAACATATACTTAGAATATATTTTTTGAATATTTTTATATGATTTATTGAAGTGATTGGAGGAGAGAAAAATATTCTCTCCCTTATGTTGAAGGATAATTATGTTGAGCGCAGAAAGGAAAGGAATGTCCAAATACGCAGCTGTTAAACTGTGTATTTAGTTTTTAGTTTTTCCTTAGAAAGGAAAGTAAAAAGTGCAGCACCCTGGCCAAGGGTCGATAAACATTGGAATGCAGGGGCACCCTTTGGTGTTTTTTCGGATGTCACCAAGTTCAATGAGGCGGGATATATAAACCATAATTAACTCCTTTCTGAATAGCGGTGGGCAAATACATCAGATTTTTCGTTGTCTATTAAATAATATTACTTTGAGTTGTTTATGTAAAACATATACTTGGTATATATTTTTGAGATATTTTCTTAGCCAATTAACGTTAAACAGCTATCTTGTATTTTCGGTTGTACCAGCTTTGTAACCATGCCTCTGTTGTGAAATGGCAAAGTATATTCATGCGCTCGGAAGGTGTGAAGGCCAAACTCCCTGATAAAGAATTTTCAAGATTTTTTCGGTTTAAGATACCTTCCTTCATTAAGATGCCATTCATTAGAATATTACGGATCAGGGGAATATTTTGATCAAAGACATTCATAAAATGACGGGTATTGGTTCCTTTGGTGACCCGTTGCAGGGTTGCCGGCGCGATGTCCTTGTGAAAGGCGAGCCGAGTTAATCCACGATCCTTACCGCCGGTCGTCATAATCCAGGTTGGAATTCGCAGACAGGCCTCCAACAAGGGCTGTGAGCAAAGCGGATTCACCGGCTCTAGAAAAGGATTGCCATTTAACCTGGGTTCATGATAGAGCGGAGAGGGAGCGATCATGGAAATGTGAAATAATTTACCATTGGGCAAGCCCGTGGATTTTTTTATCCAGGATGGCATCTGATTTTGTATATCTTCTTTGGTCGCAAATGTTGGCGTCAGAATGGATGTTTCGCTATTAAAATATTCTGCAAAAGGATTGGCGGAACCTTTGATTATATTATCGCGAATAGCATCATATAGTACTGCCCAAACAGATCGTTGTTGCAGTCTGGCGGCCTCCAGAGAAATTTTGAAAAGCGCGGGCCGTATGCCATGCATCTTGACATAGTCGCTTGCGCTGAAGTTTGTTTTGGGTTGATAGAAAATACCATCTCCTCCACCGCCGGAGAAAACCGCTTCCGCACCGATCTCCTGAGCAAGGTTATTTTCACATTGACTGCGATCGAGACAAAAAAGCGACGGAGATGGTGAGGGCGCGAAGATCAGCTTGAAGAGGAGATTTAGATCTTCGTTCTCGATTTTCTGTTCATGTTCAATAAGGGTCGTTTGACAATAGTCTGCCGAAATACGGGCATAATGCCTTTCATCGCCATCTGCGGGGGTGGTGAAAGAATTGATGCAGGTGATTTCAGGTGATGTCGCTGTTTTCCGCAGACAACTCAAAACAATGGAGGAGTCCAATCCGCCAGAAAGACGCAGCAAAATATTCTTATAACTGGAGGCCCAAGATGCAACACAGTTTATTGTCGTGTTTCGTAGGACTTGGGCTGCTTCCGCCGTATCTTCGATAATATTGTTCCGGGCAATCTCACAAGCGTCCCAATATAGTTGGTTTTTCTTTTTGTGATGGGATAATTCCAGACATTTTCCCGCCATAAGCTCAGATATTTGTTCAAGGCCGGTATCTTCTCTCAACATGACTTCGAATTTCATGTAGGCCGCAATGTAATCCCAATTGATAGTGAAGTTCAGGAAATCAAAATCAACCACATCTTTCATGAAAGAAAAGAATATAGTGACGCCATTATATGAAATGTAAAGACAGGGGTATCCTCCGGAGGGATCACGAAGCACGCGTGTTGTACCGCTCTCTGGATCTTTCAAAAAGGCGACATAACGTCCCCAGAAACGATTAATCAGGGCGCGGCCTTCAGAATCAGAGATTTCCCTGCTTTCTAGGTCATCCAATAAAGCATTTGAGCAGAGATTTTGTTTTGCAGATTGGCCGGGGGCGCGCGGAGTGAAGTGACGATCAAAGAGCTTTCCCAGAATGACGCCTTTTTTATTTGTTAGTGGATAGGCCTGCATCTGTCCTGGGCGCTCCCCGGTATGAAAGACCCGTACGCCATGATGCCGATAGGCTACCGCCCAAGGTTCAGAACGTGCATTTATTTCTTTAGCGATGAATTTTGCAGTAGCGGTAGCCTTGGAATTCTCAGTGTCCCAGATCAATGATAAATAACGGTACATTGTAGCATTCCTTGGTTAAACGGTCATGATTGGCGTAAAGAAGGTTGTATAATCAATTGAGTCATTTAGGAGTATTTTCCCTTCCTGAATCCAACAATGGGCTTCAAAGGGGCCGACCTTCACGCCAAAGACCCATGTGGGATAATAATTGTACCGGGCCATGAATTCGATCAGTGACAGGCTGTCATACAAGCAGTGGTTCTTTGCCGTAAATACAAGAGGCCTCAGGCTTCGAAAAATTTCCAGTAGCTCCCGGATATCTTCGGAGTCGGGGGACGTATGTCGGAATGCCCGTCGGATCTTTCGCTTTTTCAGATTTTTAATAATCTTTTCTAGTGACGTAAAATGAAGGTGGAATTGCGAAATCAGGGATGCGTAAAAAAAATTGAAAATATGCCGCAGGTTGATTTTGGGTTTTAAACCGAAATCATGGCCCATGAGATCATAGGTTGGCCGTTCAAGGGTGACGGGTTGAGTTTTTTTACCCTCTTGTGTGTTTTCAGTCAGTAGATTGTTGGAGATCATTTCCTGGATCAGGTGGTTAAAGTCAGAATCGGTTCCTTGTGCGGATGATCGGCCAGGAAAATCTTCGGGTTGTGGAAAACCAAGGGCTAAACAGAGTTGCCGGGCGTGTTCGGGAATGAGACAAAGATATTTGTCGCTTTTCAAATCCAGAAAGACAGCGTGATGGTTGGTAAAACACAGATAGACGTGTTTCCTCAGACGTAGGTTACTTTCGACTATGCTGCTCATTTTCACGTTACCTGCTGGTTATTGTTGTAAGAGAATGACCGGATTTGTAACGTTTTTCCGGCTTCTGGATGCGGAAAACGCTATTGCGTAACTCCATTTTTTGGACGATTAACTGTGGCTTACTCTTTTTTTTGCTTATCAGAAAAATTGTCTGCTGGCGGCATCGGATAAAACGGATTTGCGAATGGAGGAAAGTAAGGATAAGACGCAGTCTTTGTTTCAGCTTGATTGGCCTTCCGGGCTGTTTCTTTGGCATCAGGATCTTTGCTGCTGTCATTTTCGGGGCGGGGAAAAGGAAAACCCACATGTTGGACCCATTGATAGGGGAGCATGTCCTTGTTTTGTTCCTGTGACTGACTCAGCATTTCCTTATTTTGTTCTTGAAATTGTTTCAACATTTCCAGCTGTTGTTCCTGAAATTGCCTCAAATGGTCGTAAAATTTCCTATAGTGCTCATTGGCATTTTCCATTTTTTCCATGTCGCTTGTTGCAGGATTTTGTTCGAAAAATCCCCAAGGCGAATAATAAGGTCGTTCAGGCTTTCTGGTTGATGATGTTGTATCCTCAATAACCGGATATTTTTCGTTATCGGTTTTTTTGCGAATATTTTTGGGTTTTCCTTCGTTTGTCATAGCGTGCTTTCCATAACGTTCAGTTGTTCAAGGGTAAGGGTTTTATATATTTTACAATAAAATTTAGCGTAAAAATTGCAAAACATATATTAATAATATATTATGAGTATATTTATGACATGCTTCCTCTTATGATGTTTGAAGGTTCCCATGAAAATTATCCCCTGAAGAGGCGATGACGTTGCATAAATTTAAGTGAGCATCAATAATGCCGGGCATGGAGTTCTTTCAGAATCTCAACCCGTCAATTAAGCCGGGCAGCAGCAAAAAACGTTTGTCATGGTAAGAGTCAAGCGCGGCGCTCAGGCTCCGGTATTGCTTTTTGTAATATAACTGGCGGAAATGTAATAGTTCTTCCCTTGAATCATCAATCATTTCATATTCACAGCGACGAATATAGTTGAGTTTGTCATTTAAATTCTGAATGATGCGCACAATTTCACTATTGCAGGAATGAATGGCAATCTGCAGAAACAGATCACTGAGGGTTTTAACCAGATGCCGGGGATCTGGATCGGCGGATTTCAAGTTGTCATTGTCAATGGGGGAAATCTTGGAGAAACAAGACATTTTCGCCAGATTGCTTTTGGTTTGGGCCTTATCCAGTGATGCCTTCAACAGGATGGCGTTAAGTTCATAAAGGTTTCGGATTTCCGCTTCGGATATACGCTTGGTGAAAAAACCTATTTTAGGTATTCTGGAGATCAGGCCCTCCGTGGCAAGTTGACCGAGAGCCTCTCTTACAGGGATTGTGCTGACATCCAGCTGGTCAGCAAGATGTTCGATAATCAGCCGCTCGCCCGGGGCAAATTCATGATTGACAATTTGCCCCTTCAGGCGGTTATAGACCGTATGAATAACAATTTCATTTGTTGGTTTATGCGCCATACAGCTACCCCTTCATTGACCGGCAACTGGAAATGTTTCAACCATCTTCCGGTAGCTATCGTGGAAAATAACCGCCAGAAAATGAAGGGAAGGGAGATAAAGTTCCGGATTCCGATGCTTTTGGACTGAGGCGAAGGAAATGATATAGATCAGTCCACCCCCGCCATATATTGGAATGCTGACGCCCTTATATATACCCGCTTCTTTCATCCATTGTCTGATCAGGGTTTGATGGGTATCCAGGTCGCATTCTTCCGATACTCTTTCCCAAAGAATAGGTTGTGTGATCCGCGGCTCATAACGGGCCACAGAATTAATCTGTTGCTTGTTATGGTCAAAATAATAATGAAACCAGCTGTCAGGATAATTGGTTGCGATATAGCGAAAAGGATATTTCGCTTCTTCGTTCGACTGTTCTGTTGTCGAATTGTCATAAGGAGAGAATACTGCATATGATAT
>Ga0070728_10005010_pt1 | contig 13350 bp, 7 predicted proteins | sample tdDd471_FD_66723 | JGI IMG/M metagenome (GOLD analysis project Ga0070728, IMG submission 66723) | Marine sediment microbial communities from the Atlantic coast under amendment with organic carbon and nitrate - tdDd47.1 | ecosystem: Environmental > Aquatic > Marine > Coastal > Sediment | place...
CGCGCCGAGGAATGGCGCCAGGCATCGGCCAGCACCCAGGCCACGGCCGATAGCATGGACACCGCCGCCCACGGCGTGCTCACCGACCAGGAAGTGGCCCGGCAGTCCCTGGACCAGCTGAACTCCGCCATGCTGGGGATCCAAGCCTCCACCGAACAGACGGACCGGTTGCTCGCGGAAATCCGCGCCATCGCCACCCAGACCAACTTGCTGGCCCTCAATGCCGGGGTGGAAGCCGCCAGGGCAGGCGACGCCGGCAAGGGCTTCGCCGTGGTGGCCGAAGAAGTGCGCAAGCTGGCGCTCCGGGCCAGCGAAGCGGTGGAGTCGTCGACCGGAACCCTGGAACAGTCCCTGGAAAGCAACATGAAGGCCGGGGAAGCCAGCAAACGGTTGAGCGGCTCACTGGATGAGATCCAGTCGCGACTGCACAGCCTGCGGGATGGCTCGAGCGAGATGACCTCGGTCCTGGCCGACGGCCAGTCGGCGGCGGAACAGGTGATCGAGATGGCCATGCGGGAACAGGCGGCCGGACGGGCGGCCCGCTTGCCCGAACACGATGGTCAGGCCCTGGCGGACCTGGAGCAATCGGTGGCCGGCATCCTGACCTGCAGCCGGATCCTCACCAAGATGGAAGGGCCGGCCACGACGCCTCGCCCCACCAACACCCAGCCGCCCTGCTATCCAGAGCCCGCGCCCCCGGTTGCTCAGCCGGAACCGGCGATGTCCTCCAGCTCTTCCCAGCGCCTGTAGACCTTCTCCAGTTCCGCCTTCAACTCATCGAGCTGTCCTTGCAGCGTCGCCACCTCGTTGCCGCCGGTCTTGTAGAGCTCCGGATCACCGAGACGTTCGTGGAGTGACGCCTGCCTGGTCTCCAGCTCCTCGATCTGGGCCGGCAAGGCTTCGAGCTCCCGCTCTTCCTTCCACTTGAGCTTGCGGACCTGGGAAGCGGTGGGCGTGGTCTTGGCCGCCGGACGCTCCGGTCGGGCCTTCTCCTTGCGCTGGTCCTGCCAACCACCGGTCTGGCGCTCCCAGTCCGCGTAACCACCCACGAATTCCCGCACCCCGCCCCGACCGTCGAAGGCCAGGGTGCTGGTGACCACGTTGTCCAGGAACTGGCGATCGTGGCTGACCACGAGGACCGTTCCCTTGAACTCCGCCAGCAGGTTCTCGAGCAGCTCAAGGGTCTCGAGGTCGAGGTCGTTGGTGGGCTCATCGAGGACCAGGACATTGGCCGGCCGGGTGAACAGGCGCGCCAGGAGCAGGCGGTTTCGCTCGCCGCCGGAGAGAGACTTCACGGGCTGGGCACAACGCTCGGAGGTGAAGAGGAAGTCGGCCAGGTAACTGATCACGTGACGGTCGCGGCCCTCGACCGTGACCTTGTCATGCCCGTCGGCCACATTCCAGCGCACGGATTTCTCCGGGTCGAGGATGGCCCGCAGCTGATCGAAGTAGGCGGTCTGCAGGTTGGTGCCCAGGCGCAGGCTGCCGCCGCCGGCCTCCAGCTCACCGAGCAGCACCTTCAACAGCGAGGTCTTGCCTGCTCCGTTGGGTCCGATGATGCCGATGCGATCGCCTCGCATGACCGTGGCATCGAGATCGGTGAAGAGCTGCTTTCCCCCGCGATTCAGCGACAGCCCCCGGCCCTCGGCCACCAGCTTGCCCGTGCGTTCGGCCTCGTTGGCGTTGAGGCGGACCTCGCCCTCGCGATGCCGCCGGTTGGCGCGCTGGAGGCGCATCTCCTCGAGGGTGCGGACCCGCCCCTCGTTGCGGGTGCGACGGGCTCGTGTGCCCCGGCGGATCCAGACCTCTTCCTCGGCCAGCTTCTTGTCGAACTCACGATTACGGGCTTCCTCCTGCTCGAGGAGCGAGGCCTTGCGCTCGAGCCAGGTGTCGAAGTCGCAGGTCCAATCCACCAGACGACCACGGTCCAGTTCCACGATGCGGCGGGCGAAGCGGCGCAGGAAGGCACGGTCGTGGGTGACGAAGAGCAGGGTACCTTGCCAGCGTTCGAGCTGTCGTTCGAGCCAGGCGATGCTGGGGATGTCGAGATGGTTGGTGGGCTCGTCCAGGATCAGCAGGTCGGGTCGGCGGACCAGGGCTCGGGCCAGCAGGACACGCCGCTTCTGGCCAGCCGAGAGTTCGGATGCTTCGGCAGTGCCGTCGAGTTCCATTTCGGCCAGGATGCGGTCGACTTCGATGTCCGTCTCCCAGTCAATCTCACCGGCAGCCACCACTTCGCGGACGAGGCCGTTGAGGGTGGCGGGAACATCCTGGGGCAGCAGAGCGGCGGTAGCCCCCCGGGTCAGGACCCGCTCGCCCGAGTCGGGAGCCCGCAAACCGGCTGCGATCTCCAGCAAGGTCGTCTTCCCGGTACCGTTGCGACCCGTGAGGCAGACACGCTCCCCGGGTTCGAGGCGCAGCTCCACGCCCGCCAGCAGCGAGGGTCCGCCAAAGGCCAGATGGACGTCACGAAGTTCGAGCAAGGCCATACAGTCGTCGTTTCGTTAAAGGCTCATCGGATTCAAACGATAATACATGGGAAGAACCGAGAAAGCTCGGGACCAAGCATTCGTAAAAGGAATTCCACGGTGTCAGCTTCGTCCACCAATCAGGTAGCGCACTCCTACGAGGTCAGACTCAGCACCGACATGCTGTCGCTGAAGGTCACCTTGCCTGATCCCCATGCTGATCTCCAGGGCAATGCCACCCGGATTGCCGCCGAATTGCCGGCGCTGGAACTGGCCGTCGAAATCGGTGAGGACATCATTCTCGGGCTGTTGGAGCAATCCTGCCAGCCCGGTGAAGATCTGGTCGAGTTCCCCTTGTTGACCGGCAACCTCCCGGAACCCCCGCGCGATGGCACGGTGGAATGGCAGGGCGATTTCTTTGCGGCAGGGTTTTCCGTGGATGAGGATCACGATACGGTGGATTATTGGGATCGGGCCGAGAACCGGGCCGTCAAGAAGGACCAGCTTCTGGCCGTACTGTTGCTGCCCCTCGAGGGCACTCCCGGCATGACCCTCCAGGGCAACGAAGTCTCGGTGCCCAAACCCAAGGCCGAACGTCTGCGCGCCGGCAAGGGGATTCGCACCGAGGAACAGGAAGACCGGGTCAACTACTACGCCGACGTGGCGGGACGCCTGAGTTCCAAGGACGGCAATGTCGGTGTCGAGGATGTCTATTCCATTCGCGGCGACGTCGACATCGAGGTGGGCAACATCCATCACACCGGCACCCTGCATATCCAGGGCGATGTGAAGGAAGGCGCCACCATCGAATGCGACGGCGATGTGATGATCAAGGGCATGGTCGAACCGGCCAACATCATCTGTGGTGGCGACCTGGTGATCGGTGGAGGTGTCGTGGGCGACGAGGAGCACCGCATCCAGGTGGGTGGGACCATGCAGGCCCGCTACCTCAATGATGTGACTCTTCGCTGTGCAGGCGACCTCACGATCATCAGCCAGATCGATCATTCCACGGTGGAGACCCTGGGCGGGATTTGCGTTTCCAAGGGGCGCATCGCCGGGGGAAACATCACGGCCTACCGGGGTGTTCGAGTGGGCCATGCCGGTGCCGCCGGCGCCACGGGTACCACGTTCATCATCGGGGCCAATTACGAGATGGAAGAGCGGCAGATCGCGCGTCGGGCCACCATGATCAAGCTCCAGGCAGCACGGGATAAGATCGCTGCATCCATCAGCCAGGTGCTGGCGGCCGGAGCCATGGATGATGCCCGTCGTAAAGTGGTAGCCAATCTCGAGGCCAAGATGAAGCAAGTGGATACCGCCCTCCATGCCGAGGCCGAGAAACAGAATCATGAGGCCGAGGAATCGATTCGTGGAGCGGTCCGTGAAGTTGCCGTGCTGGAACAGCTGTGGTCCGGAGTCACCTTCAAGATTGGCGCCAGCATGGCGGTGAGCGATCGTAGTTACGACAAGCCTCGCCTGGTGGCCTTGCGCCGCGACAAGGTGCGGGTGCTGCCCATGGGTGAGCTTAATACGCCTGATTAGGCCCAACCCTCCCAGATCCTGACTATTGACATTCAACCCCCTTCTTTGCTAGTGTCCCGATCGGGATATTTATCTGAATTCTTATTAAAAAATGTATCTGGAAGGGATTGTTATGCGATCTATCGCCCAACAAATGCATCTGTCCTCCATCCATATTTTTGTTCTCCTTTTCTGTCTTTTCATCCTTTCATCTCCACCGTCTCTGGCCCAAACCGGCACGGGATGGGATGCTCTCTGGAGCAACGATTTCACGACGGCCATTGAGGCTTTTAACAAGACCGATGATGCGGCTTCGCGGCGTGGTCTGCTATTGGCCCAGCTGGCCCTTGATCGCGACCCCGAAGCGGTCGAGACGTTGGGGCGATATCTGGATGCCTTGACCGGTGCCCCCACTGATGCCTATGCCCTGGACTATACTGTCCGCCACCTCAATCTGAACGGCACGACCCTGGCCAAGATGCTGACCGAGGGTTACCAGTCCCTGGCGGAATCAGAGAGTCTCGCACCGATCGACCGCCGGCGATATCTGGACATGCAACAGCAGATGGCCCTGTTCGCCGGTGACCGTGGGACGGTCCGAAACCTGGCCGAAGACCTCAACCGTATTTCTGACTGGGGCGTGCTTGGTCCCTTCGACAATACTTCAGGGTCTGGTCACGGGAAGGAGTTCGTCCGGCTGGTGGCATTCAATCCCAGGGAAACTTTTGATGGGAAGTTTGGACAGCCCATTCATTGGTTTCAGCCGGTGCTGTTGCCCCTGGATGGAAGTATCAGTCCATCGCATCATTTCTACCAGAATGACAACACCACGAGCTACGTACGGACCGCCGTCAAGATTCCCGAGACCGGTCAGTATCTTCTCAGCCTGGGTTTTGAAGGCGATGTCGAGATCAAGATCAACGGCGAGGTCCTCCATGATGCCCATCAGGAGATCGCCGGGCGTGAGCGCCTGCACTGGCAGATCACTCTTCCGTCCGGTTGGAATCGATTATCCTTCAAGGTGTCACAACGTGAGGACGGCGACTTGCTGGCCGTGGGGCTGAGTCATGTTGATGGCTCGACGATCAAGAATCTTGAGACGGCCGTGGAGAAGAACGGAATGGGCGTGGGGACTCCCCTCGACCCGATCCTGCTGACCAGTCCCCTCGATGAGGAGCTCCACCAGCTGGCGACCGCCACTCCTGATGATCCCGAACTGGCCCTCTGGGACCTCATGCGAGCGCGTCGGAACCTTTCCCCCGATCAGCTACTCACCTTCTGCGATGAACTGGTCGACCGCTTCCCTGAGGTTGGCCTGATCCGCCTCGAGGTCGCCATTGCTCGCCGACAAGCCGGCAGCATCTCTCGCTTCGACCAGGAGATGACCGAGCTGGCCGAGCTGGCCCCTCAGCTGGCCATTCCCCATATCTACCAGGGATATGAAGACCTCAAGAAGCAGTACCACAGCCGTGCGCTGGAGCGGGCCAAAAAGGTTCTGGAGCGGGCGCCCAACTCGCCTTCAGCCTACAAACTCAAGCTCAGTGCCTACCGCCAGGAACTCCAATGGCAGGATCTCAAGACTGCCGCAGAAAAGGCTCAACGTCGTTTCCCCGAGGATGCCTTTCCCTATCTCGCGCTCATGGATTGGGCCGAGGAAATGGGTGACCGCAAGGCGTTGGCCGACTATCGGGAAGAAGCCTTCAAGCGCACCTCCCCCGATCAGCGCAGCATCTCTCGCCTGCTGTCCAACTGGAACAAGGAAGACTACGGTGAAGTGCGCAAGTATGCCGAGAAACTCGGTGAATTGATGCCCGACAACGTCAGCATCTGGCAAACCTATGTCCGGGCCTTACTGGCCGAAGGGAAGCCTGAGAAGGCGGCTAAAGAGATTCCCTTGCTGATGAAGAGCTTTCCCCAGGATGTGGACCTGGTGGCCATGCAAGCCAACACGGTCCTCATGGGCGTAGGATTCGATTGGGACGATTTCATCGCACGCAACCCCGACCTCCTCGATGCCGCTCGTCGGAACCGGTACCTACGCAACGATGGGGAACTGGAAAAGCTTCGCCAGCAAGCCTTCGCTGCCGAAAACCAGGGTCGGAAGGCGGCAGCGGCCGGTATCCTGATGACGGCGCTTCCGGCTGACCCAGGAAATTTTCGCCTGCGTGACCAGATCAGGAACTACCAGGGCAAGCGGTCCTACCGTGAGTTTTTTCCTGATGCCGACACCGAGGTTCTACGAGCCAAGAAGGTGGACCCGGCTGACTATAGTGGTGCCGAAGCCATCGTCATTCACGCCCTGCGACGACACTTCGTGTTCGATGGTCAAGCCAGTCTCCACGACCAAACACTGGTGGTTCAGATTGTCGATCAGGATGGGGTGAAGGAATGGGAACGATTCGCTCCCTTCGCCGGTTCGAGCCTGAACCTGACCTTCCTGGAATATGAAGTCCTCAAGGCCGATGGTGGTCGTGAAACAGGGCAGATGTTCCGACAGCAGGTCATGTTCAAGGGCCTGGCACCGGGTGACATCATCTATCTGCGCTACCAGATCCCCGCCATTGTCACCGGCAAGCTGTCTGGCAACATCTGGGATCAGCATCTCTTCGCCTTCTCCTCCATGCCCTGCATCGAATCTATTTACGAGTTGGTCACACCGGTGGGGATGGAATTCGCTCACAAGACCTGGAATGGGGAAGACTATCTCGACCAGGGGCAGGTCCAGCCCCAGCAACGCAAGGTGGGCCGGGATTTCCAGTGCATGGTCTGGCGCTATCTCAATCTGCCGCCGACTGGCGACGAGCCTCAGGCTGCCGATTCTCGCCTCTACCTGCCCTGGGTGGATGTGTCGACCATGACCGAGTGGCCACTCATTGCCGATTGGTACTTTGACCTGGCCAACGGTCAGGCCGAACCGGATGCCGAGATCACCCGCAAGGCCGAGAGCTTGGTGGCCGGGGTCGAGACCACCGATGAAAAGGTAGACATCATCTACCGTTATGTGGCCAACGAGGTGACTTACGAGTCGATCCCCTTCTACCAGTCGGCGCTCATCCCACGGAAGGCCAGCACGATCATGCGTGATGGTTTCGGCGACTGTAAGGACATGAGTTGCTTGATGATCGCACTTTGTCGGGCGGCCGGCATCGAGGGTATGGATTTCACCCTTTGCACTCCCAACGCACCAGCCTCGCCCGGATTCATGCCGTCACCACGGTTCAACCATGCCATCGTCTGCCGAACTCAAGGATTGAATCGCCACACCTGGTATGACCCCACCCTGCGCTATTCCGAGCCCGGCCAGGTGCCGAGCTATCTGGCCGGCGTTCCGGCCCTCGTGGCTGACCGATTCGACGGTGACCTCGTGGTCGTGGAACCCGAAACTCCCGGAGCATATCCGACCCAGACCAGGACCCGCATCGAGCTTGACCAGGCCGGCAACGGCAGGATTCACCAGACCACAACCATCCGCCAGGTCGACCGGGTTGCCCGGACACGCCGCACGCTCATCGGGCTCGACGGCCCCAACCTCGAACGGCGGCTGGCACGATCGCTGGCCGTGGAGTATCCCGGGGTCGAAGTCCAGGCCCAAACCAACGCGGGACTCGATCCGGGGAATGAAATGGTCGAGATGGACAGCCAATTCAAGATCCCTGAAATGGGGCTGCTCGAGAGCGGATTCCTGGCCATCGATTTGCCCTGGCGCACCGAGCTGCGCGACTGGTCGGGTGTGGTGGTGGCCGATGCTGTCCGTCGATCTCCCGTTGATCTGCGAAGCCTCAATCTGTGCGAAGAAGAGAGCCTCGATCTGGTGCTGCCATCGGGCTACAAGCTGGCCGCGATTCCTGAAGGCAAGTCTCTCCAGGTGGGCCATTGCCGCTACGAAACCCAGTACGAGCGCACCCCCGAAGGCTTGCGGGTCACGCGGGTTCTCATGCTTTCCGGCGATCTCGTGGTGCAGGAGCAATACCCGGAATTCAAATCTTTCCTCGACAGTGTCCGACGTGACATGCAGCGGTCACTGCACTTACGCTTGAGTTGACGTCCTGATCACAGGCCGGTCGCCTGCAATAGGCGGCCGGCTACCCCAGCAGCCTCCAGGGCATGATGACGATTCCACGCATTTTTTTCCCGCCATTGCGCTATACTGATCACCCCACAGCAACTTGTTGAGATCATCGCCCTTCGCCCGTGAAGACCGGCATGACAGCTCGCCAAGCACCACCAGTCTCGGGCCAGCCAGGGAGGAATCCCATGTCTGTGCAACGCCTGTTCCCGGCCCTCATTGTCCTCTACCTGATCCTGGTCCTGCCCGCCGCCGCCCGCACCTGGCTGATCAATCCCCAGGGCACCGGCGACGCCCCGACCATCGCGGCCGCCATCGACTCGGTGGCCCTCATGGACGACATCATCGAACTGGCAGACGGGATCTACACGGGAGACGGTAATCGCGATCTTCCCCCCATCGATAAGAATGTCGTGATCCGCTCCGAGAGTGACGACCCCACCGCTTGCATCATCGACCTCGAAGGGTCGGCCGACGAACCGCACCACGGATTCACCTTCTACGGAGACGGCTGAAAAGATGTCGAAGCCCTGGGTCTTCAGGGCATTACCATCCAAGGCGGATACTCCAGCGCAGGGTCGGCTCTTCGCGCCGGCGAGGTCGGGCTGAAGATTGAAAACTGCGTCTTCCTCAACAATGTCGCCTTGACCCAGGGCGGTGCCGTCAATGGTGAGTCGGTGGGTCTGGAGATCGTCCAGTGCCGATTCATGCACAACTCGGCCTCCCAAGGCGGCGCGATCTGCATCACCTCCGGCGACCTGATGTTGGAGTCCTGCACCTTCATCGAGAACGAATCCGCCGACGGCGGGGCCCTGGCCATGGCCGCCATCTTCGATGGCCACCTGACCAATTGCACCATGGTCGGCAACACGGCCGATCGAGGCGCCGCAATCACGGCCGTCTCCGTTTATTTTGCCATTCCTTTCTCGGCCTGCATCATCGCCGACAATCTTGGCGGTGAAGGCTTCTACTGGGATGGACAGAACTCCATCGACCTGGACAACATGGACATCGTCGGCAACGAGGGCGGTGACTGGACGGGCGCCATCGCCGACCAGTTCGGCCAGAACCACAATTGCAGCCTGGATCCCATGTTCTGCGCGACTCCTGAGGACCCACTCAACTTCACCCTGCATGCCGACTCTCCCTGCCTGGCGGACAACAACCCGGGCGGGGTGCTCATCGGCGCCCACGGCCAGGGCTGCGGTGTCCCCAGCGGAGTCCATGACGGGACACCGGATGCGGCCAAGCTGGTCGAGCTCGATTGCCATCCCAATCCCTTCAATCCGGTGACCACGTTGACATTCAGGCTGGGTCAAGCGGGTTGGGTCGACCTGACTCTCTACGACCTCGCTGGGCAGCGGGTCATGGGCCTGGTCCGGGGCGTCCATGGTCCCGGACAGCATCAGGTCAACTGGAATGGCCGGGATGACTCGGGCCGTGGCATGCCGTCGGGAACTTATCTGGCCATCTTGAAGCTGGGATCGGAGGTGACCACACAGAAGATTTCACTGGTGCGCTGATGCCAACATCGGTGGCGGCCTTTCCCGTATCACAACTATCCTGAACGGAGACTCCAACCACCCAGTGAGGTCTTCATCATGGTCCAGCGCCGCCCCCATGCCATCACCATCGTCCTGATCCTGTGGGCCACCGTGGCCTCCGCTGGCCAGGCCACCATCGAACTCCAACGCGCCCTGGCCGATTTCGACGACGTCCTGACCACCGGGCGCCTGGCTGATCGCGCAGTGTCCTTTGTCGACCGGTCCCAGTTCCTTGGTTCATCGGAAGCGCCGCCCGTCTCGTCCCAGGCCTGGCGCCAGTTCCTCCATGAGATGCATCAGGCCTCGGTGAGCCCGACCGATTGGCCCGAGCCCGGGTCAGTCCTGGACCGGGCCCGATCTCTGCGCGAGGATGGGATGGTTGCCATCGCCCTCCTCGATGTGGCCTACGAAGCCCTTGATCCCGAGGCCTTCTCCAGTGGCCGAGTCGCCATCAACGATGACCGATTGGTGGCGTCGGCCGAGTTGCTGGTCCAGCACCGGGCCGTGGCGGCCAGCGCCCTGCTCCCGAATATCTACAATGGCCAGGCCATGAGCTTCATTCTTCCTGCCGATCTGCTCGTCGTCGATGAACCCCTCACCATGGAAATCGATGCGGACGACGGCCTTGGTTTCAGGGAATTCTTGGTCGACGAGCCCCTGACCGTGCACTACCGATCCACCGGCACCAGAACCCTCACCGTTCGCCTGACCGATTCCCATGGCGACATCCACCACACCCGATTCGAGATCCACATCCTGGCCCTGGTCACCCCCGAGCCCTCCGCCACCTGGCCCCTCACCGCCGGCATTCCCCACGACGGCGCCGTCGCCACCGGCGAAGCCTTCATCTACCTCGCCGATGGCCATGATCAGGTGACCGACCCCGTGGTCGTGGTTGAAGGCTTCGACCTGGACAATTCACTGAACTGGCCCGAGCTCTACGACCTGCTCAACCAGGAGAACCTGCTGGAGGATCTCCGCGCGGCCGGCCGCGACCTCGTGGTGCTCAACTTCACCGAAGCCACCGATCCCATCCAGCGCAACGCCTACCTCCTGGTGGAACTGCTCCAGACTCTCGATGCCCAGCTCAATGGCGGCACCACCTACCCGGTGGTGGGCGCCAGTATGGGCGGACTCGTGACGCGCTACGCCCTATCCTGGCTGGAGAACGGCGGAGGCGGTCACCATTGTTCCCTCTTCGTGTCCTTCGACGTGCCCCATGGCGGGGCTGATATTCCCCTGGGCGTGCAGAGCTGGCTCGAGTTCTTCCAGGGCGAGTCCACCGAGGCGGCCGCCATGCTCGAGCGATTGAACAGGCCTGCCGCACGCCAGATGCTCCTCTACCACTACACCGCCCTCGACGGCAGCACGGCCGGACCCGCCCCCCAACACGCCGCCTTCCACGCCGACCTCGCAGCCCAGGGCGATTGGCCCTCGGAGCCCCGCCTGGTCGCCGTGGTCAATGGGAGCGGCCTCGGCTCTTCCCAGGGATTCAACGCCGCAGCCCAGGTCATCGAATGGGAGTACGAGAGCTTGCTCGTGGACATCGTCGGCAATGTCTGGGCCGTGCCCGATGGATCGAGCCACGTGGTCTTCGACGGCCTCATCGACCTCATCTGGCCCCTGCCCGACACCCAACGCACGGTGACCGTGGCCGGATCCGCCCCCTGGGATGGGGCCCCTGGCGGGTACCGCAATACCTTCGCCCAGCTCGACGACACCTCGGTCCCCTACGGCGACTTGCAGGCCCTGCACGACAATCACGCATTCATTCCCACGGTGAGCAGCCTGGCCATCCCTGATGTCGATCCCTTCTTCGATCTACAGGGCGCGCCCGATCTGCTGGGGCTGACGCCCTTCGACGCCATCTACATCCCGGCTGAGAATCAGGAGCATGTGGAGGTCTCGGTCGAGGGCAAGGGCTGGTTGCTGGAAGAGATTCTGGGGAGCACCACCGGGGTTGCCGGCGAAGTCGACCTTCCGCTATCCCTGCTGCTGCATGGGGCGGCACCCAACCCCTTCAACCCTCGTACCGTGATCAGCTTCACCTTGCCGACTCCCGGCCCGGCGCGGTTATGGATCGTCGATGCCCGGGGACGACGCGTGCGTGAACTCATGAGAGGGGAGCTGGCCGAGGGTGACCATCAGGTGACCTGGGATGGCCGCGACCAGAGCGGTCGTGGGGTGGCCGGTGGTGTCTACCTGGCCGTGCTCGAGCAACAAGAAACCCGGGTGGCCCAGCGACTCACCCTGGTCCGATAGACCCGACGACAACGACCCGGCCGAGCATGGCACTCAGCCGGGTCGAATCCTGTTCAGCCCTTGGTGGCGGTCAGCCTTCCACCGTGGCGATGCAAGCCTCGGGACTGTCGTCGCTGTAGATCAATTTCATGAGGCCGGGATAGTACCGGTGCATCATGCCCGCGCCGACGCCCACCAGGTTCTTGACCATGATCTGCGCCAGCTGGCCGCCCTCGATGTCGATGCTGGTCTTGTAACGGACCTCGCCATCGCTCATATCGAGCTCGAAGTTGCCGATCTTCAGGCCGTAGTTGGCCCGGGCGATGTACTCGGCCGTGGCCAGGCGTTTCTCCTCGGGGGCCGCCGTGGGGCTGTAAACGTAGACAATGAGCTGGTCGGCTTCTTCGTGGGCATCGATGAAGACCTTGAAGCTCACTCCATCGCCGGAGATCCCGGTCTTGAGCAAACCTTTCTCATCATCACGCTCGAAGGGCCATTCGTCCGACTCGAGGAATTTCTGGGCGATGTCCAGGAAAGACGACATGAGGCTTCCTAACCTTCGTTAAAGTAGAGTGTCTTGCCATATCACACGTCAAATGGAGACTTTGACGATCAATAAGCAAAATCGGGGCCAAACATCCTTCGACCTGCCCCACTCCCGATGCCTTCAGGCTACCACGACCCAGCGCCTTCAACAACGCCCCACCTTGCCCCCTGCCCCGTCTTGCATCATCATTCAGTTCTTCGGTTCAGGATGGACCCCACTAGCCCGCGCGAGGATCGCCATGACCCAGCTCCACACCGCCCGCATCGCCCAGGAAACCGCCATCAACGCCCAGCAAGTCGCGGCCGTGGCCAGCCTCCTGGACGAGGGCGCCACGGTTCCCTTCATCGCCCGCTATCGCAAGGAAATGACCGGGAGCCTGGACGAGGTTCAGATCACCACCGTGCGCGATCGGCTGGCCGAGCTCGCGGCCCTCGACCAGCGCCGCGCCGCCATCCTGAAGTCCCTCGAGGAACGTGAACTTCTCACCCCAGAGCTCCAGGCCAAGGTCCAGGGCGCCGAGACGCTGACCAAGCTCGAGGACATCTACCTGCCCTACCGCCCCAAGCGCCGGACCCGGGCCACCATCGCCCGCGAGCGGGGCCTCGAATCCCTGGCCACTCTCCTCATGGCTCAGGACAGGGCCACCGATCCCGAGGCCGAAGCCAGGGCCTACATCGATCCCGAGAAGGAAGTCCCCGACACCGAGACCGCCCTGGCCGGGGCCCGCGATATCCTGGCCGAGCAGGTGAGCGAGGATCAGGAATCGCGCGAACAGCTGCGGGCCCTCTTCCGCGATCGCGGCATGCTCACCAGCCGGGTCCTCAAGGACAAGGAGACCGAGGGCGCCAAGTTCCGCGACTGGTTCGACTGGGAAGAGCCGGTGCGCAAGGCGGTGAGCCACCGCATCCTGGCCATGCGTCGCGGCGAGGCCGAGAAGATCCTGGCCGTGCGCATCGCCCC
>Ga0070728_10005016_pt1 | contig 13341 bp, 11 predicted proteins | sample tdDd471_FD_66723 | JGI IMG/M metagenome (GOLD analysis project Ga0070728, IMG submission 66723) | Marine sediment microbial communities from the Atlantic coast under amendment with organic carbon and nitrate - tdDd47.1 | ecosystem: Environmental > Aquatic > Marine > Coastal > Sediment | place...
TGGGTGATCGGCAGGTAGTTGCTGTCCGATACCCAGCTCCCTGCCTGGCCGCTGGCCTGCGAGTAGGACCAGCCCCCATCGTGCCCCGCCCAGACCGAAAGGCCGTTGGGGTGCCACTGCATAGCGTGGTAGTCCACGTGAAGCTGGTCGTCGATGACCTCCGGCCAGGTCATTCCCCCGTCGGTGGTTCGCAGCAGGGTCACGCCGCCAGCCAGGACGACGTCGGGGTCGGTCGGTGATACGGCGATGACGTTGTTGTACCAGCCCTGGGCGCCCATGTAATTCACCGGCGGAGAGACGTCGCTCCAGGTGTAACCGTCGTCGGTGGTCTTGTAGATGCCCTCCATCACGATGTGGTCTTCGCTATCGATGTGAGAGAATGCGACATATATCACCGAGGGATCGGCGGCGCACACCGACACCGAGCCTCGATGGACATCCGTCGGCAGAACAGGGTCGAAGACCGACACCCAGCTCTGGCCGGCGTTCAAGGTCACGAGCAGACCCTGATCGACCGCAGTCGCCCAGAGCGTGTTCGGTCCGGCGGCGCTCGGAGCGAGGTCTGTCATGATGCCGAAGTGGGTGTGTTGCCAGGTCTCGCCCCCATCGGTGGAGCGGTAGTACCCCATCTCCGTGGCCATGTGAACGACCTGGCCGTCGATGCCGTAGCGAATGCGATTGATCACCGTGGGGTGGGGAAAGATGGTCTTGTTGACCCATGTCTGCCCGCCGTCGGTACTCTTCCAGAGACTGCTGCCCGGATAGACGAAGAGTTCTCCGGTACCCAGCAGAATGGTGTTCTCATCGGCGGGATCGACGGCGAAGCACCCGATCCACTGGCAGGTGACGTCGTCCGAGAGGGGTGAGGGGAACAGGAAGTCGTAGCCCCAGAGGCCACCGCTGGCGGCAGCCACCATGGTGCCCGGACCGTTGAGTGCGTCGATGTCCAGCACCCGTCCCGAGAACAAGCCGCCGGTCGGCGTCTGGATACCGGAGGGGCCGACGAGTTCCCAGCCGGGGTCGCTCCGCTTGTCTACCGCTGCTGGCAGGTTGCGAACCTCCTGCCAGGCCTCCTCGAGGCGGCCGGGGGGCAAGACATCGCCGTACGGTTGATGCAACTCGGCGAGATACCGGCGCATGATCTCGGGGCCCTTGATCGCCGGATCGTTGAAACCTGGCCCACTGGCCGGGGATTCATCGCGGAATGTCGGAGGCTGGTCGGGCAAAGCAAGGAACGCCAACAGAACGAAGCAGCAGGTCAGTCTGAGTATGGGTTTCGATTTCATGGGGCGCCTCCCAACATGACTGGGTACAGGCCCACATCAGGATGCTGTATCAGCACGAAGGCGGAAACCGAACAGGTGAATCGTCTGATGGCCGCACAGGCATCCCCGAACCTGTGACGAGTATTCCTCCCCAACGAAGTCGAATTTCCGGCAATGCGCTACGGTTCTGAAACGAGCATTTCGTAAACGGCTCGTGAAGAGAAAGTCTTGTGTATAGGGCCGAAACAACTACGTCTTACTGGTAAAGATTCGCAGTGCCATAGGAATCACTGCGGGAGCCTCCCGGCACAGTCTACAGCCGATTTCTCCGCCGAACCGGTCCTTGCCAAACAGCCACTCGGTCCCTTGATCAAGGCAACCTCTCAACCCCCATCGCGCAGCAGATCGTAGGGTGTCATCACCCTTTCAACCAAGCCGCTCATCTCCTCTAGATCGAAGGCCCGCATGGTGTTCGTTCGAACGTTCCCGAGTGCCGCCAGCGTGTAACTGAATGTCGCCGCAGCCACATCGTTCTCGGCTTCGAAGATATGGACGAGGTCGTATTGTCCCACTGTCCACAATGTGGCCAGAATCTTGATGCCCTCGCTTTCGATCCGCTCGGCGAACGCCTCCGCCCGCGCTGTGGTCTTGCGGAGATTCTTGATTCCGGTGTCGGTGAACATCAGCAGACTGACATACTTGGCCATGGCTCACTCCCTCGCTACGATTGCTTCCCCATATTCCCGCTGGACCACCATGGCATGGATCCGCGGCGGTCAACAAACAGGACCTGCCACTAATCTATTTATAATAAAACCGTTGCACTGTTCTGGGTAGGTCTCTCGGATAATCTCGGAGACCCTGTCTGCCTGTGCTCACATTCTCCAGGCCAACAGTTTCTCCTCCGCAGAGATATCACCTCGGCTACTCTTGATTGCTGAAACAGGTAAGATGCCCGTCACCATAAAAGATCTTGAACTCTTCGGACAGGAACGACTTCAAGCAATCGGCAACACTAAAAACAACCACCTTCCCCGCTGCATGGTTGAGCTCACCGGCAAACTTCTCGTAGAAGCGGCGGCCTTCGCCTTCCGGACGCACCGGACGATAGATGTAGATGAAATCCATGCCCCGCGGGGAGTACTCGAGCACATCCCCTACCTCCCAGATCACCCGGTGCGGCTCGATGCCAAGCCAAACCTGCAACTCCTTTCCCCAACCGACCATGCGGCTGGAGATCTCGATCTGGATCACACTGGTGTGGGGGTAGAGCTTCTGCAACAGCAAGCCCTGCAATCCGTTACCTGCCCCGAAATCTCCGCTGACGGTATCGGCTTCGATATGGTCGCCAGCCTTGAGAATCGGTGATATTCCACCGGCGTGACACCAGTATCCGCCATGACGTTCCAGCCGCTTTCGCTCGTCGAGTGTGTAGGGCGCTGCATGTCCATGAACATGGCAGTAAAGATTCAGAAAGGCCTCTTCCATAAGCTCGGCACAATTCACTGTTGAAGACTCACGAAAGCGGCGCTGCAACTCTGCAAAGTCCGGGCATAGATCGAAGGGATCAGGCGGTGGCGGCAGCCCCGCGAACAGTTCCATCAGGGTCAATAGACGATCCTTTTCTTGCGTCGGGCGATCATCGCTCAGAAATACACGTCTGAGGCGATCAGAGAGAGCGTCGGTATCATACATTGCGGGGCATCCTTTTCGTACTTCGAACCCTGCCGGAGGGCTTGAATCACATGATACTTCACCAGTCGGTCCCCAGTCTACAAGAGTCCCAAAAACCAGACTCGTAAGGTGTGATTATTAGCCGAGTTACCATCGTCGAAAGTAATTTATCATTTTACGCTAAACTTGTGTATTCACTTGTATTTACAGCATTTTTAAGACACAATGACAGACATGGAGGGAATGCACTCGATTCGCTCTCTGCACGACCGGCTGGAGCCGCGATTCTGGTGCACGATTCAGGCAAAGGAGGAAAGCCATGATCCTCCCTATTATCGGTCCACAAGCATCCGGCAAGGGCACCCAGGCCAGCAGGCTGGCCAAACACTACGGTCTCTTTCACTTTTCCAGCGGCGACGTCCTACGCGATGAAGTCAAGAGCGGGTCCGACCTCGGGAAGGAGGTCGCCCGGATCATGAATTCCGGGAAACTGGTCAGCGACGAGCTGATCTACGATATCATCAAGAAGATCTGCGCGACCCACCCTGAAGGCATCCTTTTCGACGGTTGTCCTCGAACGCTTGCCCAGGCGGAAAGGCTGGTTGGCGAGCTGGAGATCGATCTCTTGATAGAGATCTCCATCCCGGACGAGACGGCATTGAAACGGGTGACCAGCAGGTTCCATTGCAGCCAGTGCGCCCGAGGATACAATACCGTCAGTCTGCCGCCCCGGACCGCAGGTATCTGTGATGACGACGAGGCGCCATTGGTTCAACGGGATGACGACATGCCCGAGGCGGTGAAGAAGCGGCTCGCTCTCTATCACCGACAGACGGTTCCGGTCATCGAGTTCTATCGCAACCTCGGCGTGTCGATACGCACGATTGACGGTGAACAATCGATCGACGAGGTATTCGAGGAGATCAGGCTGGCAATCGATTCGAGCCGAGAGACCGGCCCATCAATGACCGTGAGGCACCCGGCACCATCAAAATGGAGGGTTTGAAGATGGCTGTGAAGGAATCCACAAAAGCGTTCCAAGAGGACCTGGTCACCAAGCTACGGAGCTGGCAGAAGATCGAAGAGATCTCAGTGGTATCCGCCGATCGTATCATCGAGAATACGGATCATCCGCTGGTCAAACTGGTCATGGAAATCATCCGAGCCGATTCCAGGATGCATTCTCGGGTCCAGCAGCTGATCGTCGAGTGCGTGGAAGAAAAGCCGATCACCCTTACCCCCGACAACATGACTGAGGTGTGGGAAGCTCTAAACCATCACATGGCGCTGGAGCAGCAGATGGTGGATATGGTCGATGTTACTCTGCGCGAAGTGAAGAAGCGCAAGATGCTGATTCCGGAGTATCTGCTCAATTACCTTTACACCGACGAGCTCAAGCACAGTAATCTGCTTTCATTGCTCGAAGAGGTCAAACAAGGAATGCACCCGTACGGAGCTTGATTGGCCAGCGGTGTTCCGGGTCAATGCCATTCCCAGTCGATGTAGCCCGGCTCGACGTCGACCATGGCATTGACCATCAACTCGACGAGTCCCCCGTAGCCGATGCCGGCCTTTTCCCAGGCATCGTAATGCTTGATGATATCCCGAAGCTGCCCCTTGCAGTTACTGCACGGGGCGCAGACGTACTTGGGATGTTCCTTGTCCATGGGTTCGTCCTTGAATGTCTCGAGTACCTGCCGGAACTTGCGCCGTCCCGAGAACCGGTGCCGCCACTCGTCGAAATTGTGTCCGGACATGATGGCGAACCCTGAGCCACCGCCACAGCAATAGTTCTCGACTCCGTGGGGCTCCATTTCCCGGAATCGTTCTTCGGGAACGACGGCTTTGATGATCTCGCGTTGCGGCGAGACGATCCCCATCAAACGGACCATGTTGCACGGGTCGTGCATCGTGACCGGAAAATCGTTCCGGCTCTTGTCGAACTTGATCTTGCCCGAGCGCACGATATCCAGCAGCACGGTCATCCCACTTTCGCGTGGTATATTCAGGTCCCCGGCCAGAACCCGGTCGGCGATCACCGTCAGGGCCTTGTGCGCATGACCGCACTCGCCGAGCACGATTTTCTTCACCCCGAGGTTTTTGGCGGCCTGCATGTGCAGCATCGCAGTACGCGCAAACTGAACGTCGTCGTACCAAACTCCATAGTTGATGCTGTCGTAGGCGGCCAGTTCACTGGAAAGAGTCCAGCTCAGGCCCGCGGCATTGAACAGGAGAGAGAACGCGCCCGGGTTTTCGGGCCAGGCCATGATCTCGCCGGCATTGTGGATGAGCAGGATATCAGCCCCGACCTTGTCGAACGGTGACTCCACCGTGATTCCGGTCCTCTCCGTGGTGTCCTCGTCGATGAACTCGAAGTTGTCCTTGACCACGAGGTCGTTCATCCCGGTGGAAGAACCCACCTTCTGTTGCAGGACCGAGCCGGCTTCGTGCAACTCCTTGACGGTGATACCCATCTCCTGACTGGCGATCTTGCGGATCTCGCGGGCCAGTAGCGCGTTGTCGACTCCGAGTGGGCACGTCTGGGCGCAGCGCCGGCAAAGATTGCAGCGATAGGACAGTTCGATCAACCTTGCAATGGCCTTCCAGTTGAGATCGATCTCGCCATGCACCCACTCCGCCTCGCCCTTGATGTACTTGTGATAGATGCGACGGAAGATCTCGGACCGGAAAGAGGGGCGGTAGATCTCTGATTCACCGCTCTCCTCGTAGATATGGCAGGCATCGGAGCAGGTCTGGCACTTGGCGCAGTACTCGGCGGAGATGATGAGCGGCTGCAGGAAGATCCAGTTGTTCTCTTCCTCGAACAGTTTCTTCATACCGGACAGAAAAGACTGCACCAGCTCTGCTTCTTCCAGCTTGGTCTCGGGCCTGGGAATGTTCACGGCGATCGTACCGTCGAGGTCGCTCTCGTACCTGAGTCTCGCTTCATCGCTGAGAGGAGTCGCCGCCGGTTCGTCGTCCAGCTGGTCGAAGGGAGGCGGCAGCGGAATCTGCTGCGCAATGGGTATATCTGCCAGCGGTCCGCAGCTCGTCGCGATAGCGGCCGGTTGAATCGGCGATTCCGGCTCTGTCCCGTGGTGCGGATTGACGCAGTTCTTGTCCATACTATTTCCCATCCGATGCTGCCGGGTTCTCGGTAGCGACCTCGGCCCACGTTTTTCGTTCTCCCGAATTCCTGATGTGGGGTGCAGCCCATCCGACTGGTTGGCTCAAAAGATCATCGACGCTCGCTTCCAATCCGCTGCCCGGCAGGTTCGGTTCGTCGTTCCAGCGCACGGCGTGGTAGGCAAAGTACTTGCCCACGAAATGTGACATGTGAGTCAGCGGGATATAGGCCAGCAGCAGGCTCAGCAAGATCACCGAGATGCCCAGTATCGTGTATCCGCCACCGTCGGCAGGCAAGGCGACCAGCTGGAATCTCACCAGGTTTTCGACAAAGGAACCGACCCGCAGGAAATCCCGGTCGACGGTCGCGAAGTGGACCAGGGCCACTCCGAAGGCGACGATGAAGAACACGAGGTTGAAGATGTCTGCCGGAGTGGTGAAACCTCTCAGGTCCCGGGAGGTCAGGCGCCGGCCGAGCAATCCCAGAGCTCCAATCAGGCCGGACACCAGTCCGCAACCGCCACAGACCGTCAAGGCATACTGCAGCACCACGTCCGAGCGGCTGCCGGCAAAAGCGGGCCAGATGGCTGACAGAATCGCGGACAGAAACAGAAATGCGGTGCAGCCGATGATGAGATAGAGACCAAAATGGAAGGGAAAGGAGCGGGCCCACATCCTGCGGTTGTGTTCCTTCAGCGCCTTCAGGAACAGGATCTCGGGCCCCATGACCTTGATCTCTCCAGCCAGGGATTTGGTTCGGGGCTTCTTCCACCACTCGAACTCTTCCAGATAGGAACCTCCGTAGCTGGCCTTCTTTCCCTCGTGCGCTACGGGATAGAGCTCCCAGCGAACGTGCATGGGCATCCTCGCGAAAACGTAGATCCTGGTTGCGACCGCCACCACGAAAACTGATAGGGCCACGTAAGCCGCGATGTAGGGTAGGACGTGAATGGGATCGACCTCCACTTTTGCGGTACCTGCCGATCGTCTACGTTGCAGCGCAGCCGACAGGTTCCTCGGACATCGACGGAATCGAAAGCAGAGCGGCAATCAGATCATTCTCTGCCGTCGGTCCGTCGAACTCTTCGATCGTTTGCCAGCCCAGGCACCTGGCACGGTCGGCGGTTTCAGAATCGAGGCACCAAGCCACGATCTCGGCGCCCCAACCCAGTCGCTGCCGTTCCTCGTCCAGGGCGTCCACTTCCTCTTTGTTTCGGAACACACAACCGGACACCGGCAGCGCGCCCATGACCACCCTTGCGGCGGGGGTCACCATCAACGGCACCGGTACCAGTTCAGCACCGGCAAGCTCGAGTTTCGCGCCCAATCCCTCCCCGGAACCGGCAATCACGAGGCGCTGACCGTGGAGCGGCCGATTCCCGAACCAGTTCAGATCGGCGGCGTGGCGCACGGTGGGGCCGATGATGAAGAGAGCCGGGGGCTTCAGCTCGGCGGCAGCCACCGCCGCAGGCAGTTCGGAGACGACTGCCTGTACCACGACCTGGGCGGACGTCGTGCCCCGGGAGACCATTGCCGCCGGTGTCTGGGGATCCATTCCTGCAGCCAGGAGCTGGGCGACGACCTTGGTCAGCGATTTGACCCCCATGTAGCCCAGTAGCGAAGCATTGGGATCGGCAGCCAGGAGGTCCCAGCGCACCTGAGCGCCGTTCTCCTTCACGGCTTCATGGGCTGTAACGAGGGTCGCCCGAACCGACTCGCGACGATGGGTAACGGGCACCCCGGCGTAGGCCGGAACGGCCACTGCCGCCGTGATACCCGGTACGATCTCGAACGGGATTCCGGCAGCCTTGAGTTCCTCGGCTTCCTCGCCGCCGCGACCGAACACGAAGGGATCGCCTCCCTTGAGGCGCACGACCCGCTTCCCCTCGCGGGCCAGACGAATGACCATGGCGTTGATCTCTTCCTGGGGGATCGGATGGTATCCGGCCGTCTTGCCCACGCCGTGCAATTCGATTCGCGCCGGCAGATCGCAAGGCAGAGCGGTAGCGGCCAGGCGGTCGAAGACCACGGCATCGGCTTCCAGCAACCGTTGACGAGCGCGCAAGGTCAGCAGTCCCGGATCTCCCGGGCCACCGCCGACGAGAGACACGAGTCCGACCCTGGATCCAAGGAGGCGTCTGCTCCCGGCGGACACCTGGTCGTCGCCGGCAGCGATTGCCGTTCTGTGAGGGGAGCCGTCTCCCGGGTCAAGGAAGGACTGTTCTTCCCGTGCGGAAGGCACGCGAGAGGTCAGGTTCGACTGATTGACGGTGGCATCGAAGAAGCGGTCGAAACAGGCTTCCTGTTCCGTCCGCTCCAGTTCCAACCGGAGGACGGAGCGACGGAAACGCTTGGCGGCTTCCATCCACTCCGACCAGGCGTGATCGAAACGGCGCTCCAGCATCTGACGCAGCCGGCGCACGGCGAAGGGCGCCTTCCCATTGGACGCGATCGCCAGCTGCAGGGATCCGCGTTGAACTCGAGCCGGCAGGTGGAATGAACAGAGAGACGGTTCGTCGGCAACGTTGACCAGGACCCTGGCATTCTCGGCCTCTTCATAGACCCGACGGTTGATCTCCCGATCGTCCGTGGCGGCGATCACCAGGCTGTAGAGGGCCGCTTCACCGGGACGGTAGTGCCGTCGCTTGATCCTGATGAATCCGGCGTCGGCGAGCTTCTCCACCGAGGCGATCGGCTCGGGCGCGACCACCGTCACCTGGGCATCATTGATCAGCAGGGCTTCGAGTTTTCGCAGGGCAACACCGCCGCCGCCTACGACCAGACAGGGCCTCATGCGCACATTCAGCATGATCGGGTACACGACAATCCTCCCTCAGGGCAGATTCGTCCTTGATTCCGTTTGCAGGCCCAAACCGGCCAGGCTGCTCCAACGCAGCCCGCCGCCGAAATAGGCCGCGGTCACACCGCGTCCCCTGAGCCAGCGAACGACTTCGGCGGCGCGTGTCCCCCGTTCGCATACGACTACCCAGGGCAAAAATTCGATCTCATCCTGACGTTCCCGCAGGTCTTCCGGCGTGATGCAGGTGACGCCGGCCAGGTCCAGCGGCCGGGCTTCGATCTCCTCGGGGCGCCGGACGTCGAGAACCTGGAATCCGTCGAGACCGGCTTCCGGGCAACGGACCTCGACACCTTCCTCGACGTTCTCGGCGGCCATCGCGGCGATAGCCAGCGGCTCGAGTGCGCTGGCAAAAGCCGGCGAGTAGGCATGCTCCAGCTGGGCGAAATCGGAAAGGGTCGCACCTTGGTTCAGGAGCTGGGCTGCGACGTCCACTCGTTTCGAAACATCCCCCGGCCCGACGGCCTGCAAGCCAACCACCTTTCGCGAATCGGTTCGGTAGCTCAGCTGCAAGAATATCTCAGCGGCGTCGGGCCAGAATTCCGCACGGTCGTGAGCCGAGATCCAGACCGAACGCACGGATTCGCCATGGGCAACAGCGTCCCGGCTTGTGGCGCCCACAGATGCCACATTCAGATCGAAGACCTTGAGTGCCATCGCCCCGGCGACCGGCGGAAACCGGTCCTGGCCCCCGGACAGGATATTTGCCAGGGTCCTTCCCTGCCGATTGGCCAGGGAGCCGAGCGGCAACAGAACGGGCTCGCCCGTCAGGGCCGATCGCAGTTCGACGGCATCACCTATGGCCCAGATGTTGGGTGCCGAAGTGCCCAGACGGTCGTCGACTTCGAGCCCCCCCGTAGGGCCGAGGCGTAGTCCCGCTGTGGCTGCCAGTTGAATCTCGGGCTCGACACCAATGGCCACGACCGCCGCGTCGCCAACCACGGTTTTCCCTCCGGCGAAATGTACACGGACCTGATCCTCGGCGGGTTCGATCTGCTCGACCTCGGCTCCGAGACGTAGGTCCACGCCGCGGGTCCGCAAGGTCTGGGCGACGATTCGACCGACCTCCGGATCCAGCTGGGCGGGCAGGGGCGTACTGGCCTCCTCCAGCAGCGTGACCTGTGCCCCCCACAGGTCGCTGAAGGCCTCGGCAAGTTCACAACCGAGGAATCCGGCACCGACCAGGATGACATGGGTGATGTCACCTCGGGCCAGGCCGTCGTGCAGATACCGCACATCAGCTGCCGTATGAAACGTTCGGATGCGGGGATGCTCGGGCTGGTCAGGTAATCGACGCGGCTGGGCCCCCGTGGCGAGAACCAGCTCGTCCCACTCCAGGTCTCTGGTCTGACCTTCCCCGTCCTGGATCTGCAGATGTCTGGCTGCGGGGTCGATAGCGACCGCGCGCCAGCCGGAGAGTATCTCCACACCCTTGGCCCGGGAGAAGAACTCGACGTCGCGAGTGGCGCCATCGGCGGTCCGGTGCAGGACTTCCAGGTCTGAGAGGTCGCCCGAGAGCACGTAGGGGAATCCACAGGCAGCATAGGAGAATTGATTCTGCGCTTCGACCACCGTGATCAACCAGTCGGGACGCAATCGGGCGAGGCGGCTCGCACACTTCAATCCGGCCGCCGAAGCCCCGACTATGACAACTTTGGTTTCCTCGCGGGCCATCTCTCTCGCCTCTCCTACGGCGACCCCAATCGCGGCCACCCTCTCGTCAGGCTTCTATCTACAAGACATCGATCTGATCGCGAATGGTGGTCACGATCTTGTAGAGACCGGTCAGGATCAGGAAACCGATCCCGTATACACCGATGGTGATCATCGACTCGGACACGGTCGGAAAGTATTGAACAACGTGGCCCATGGGATTCGGGATGAATCCGGCGACCACCAGGCCGAGTCCCTTCTCGATCCAGACCGCCACGATCACGGCTCCGCAGACGACGGGTAGCACCCGGTGATTCCGTCGGACCCCGGGCAGGTAGAGCAGAATCAGGGATACGACGGACAGGGACACCGACAGCCACATCCAGGGCGCCAGGGCCGCCTTTCCTTCGAGACCGACGAACAGGTACTGGAAATGATGAACGTGCTCGGGGATGTCACTGTACAGTCCGGTGAAGAGTTCGACCGCGACGAAGAAGATGTTGACCGTCAGAGCATAGGTGACTATCAGAGTGAGTTTCTGAATGGCCTCGCTGCCCGGGTCGAACCTCGTAAACCGTCGCAGCAGTAGCGCCAGGATGATCAGTAGACTGGGACCCGAAGCAAACGCCGAAGCCAGGAATCGGGGCACCAGAATGGCCGTGAGCCAGAATGAGCGCGCCTCGAGTCCCGAATACAGGAACGCGGTGACGGTGTGGATGCTCACGGCCCAGGGAATCGACAGGATGATGATGGGCCGGATCCAGCGCGGAGGTGGCACGTCCTTGCGTTCGGATCCGAAGACGACGAGGCTGATGACCACGTTCAGGACCAGGTAGCCTGCCAGTGACATCATGTCCCAGAACATCAGTGAGTTCGGGGAAGGGTAGCGGAGAACGTTGAGAACGCGCGCCGGCTGTCCCATATCGACGAAGATGAAGAGCATGCACATGATCACCGCGGCGATGGCCAGGCATTCGCCCAGAATCACCATCCGGGCGAATGGCTTGAAGTTGTGCAGATAGTAGGGCAGGACGACCATCACCGCTGACGCCGCCACGCCGACCATGAAGGTGAACTGGGCGATGTAGAATCCCCAGGGCACGTCGCGGCTCAGACCGGTGATTGCCAGTCCGTGGTTCAACTGGCGCCAGTAAGCGAAGAAACCGGCGGCGATCACCAGGACCAGGATCGCGACCCAGCTCCAGTAACGCGAATTGCCCTTGAGCGCTTTCTCCAGCATGGTGGTCTCACCCTCCTCACACGATGTAGAAGACGCTGGGCGCCGTGCCCAGATTAGGTTTCCGGCGAATGCTGTTGGTCGTTCTCAGCAGGGACGACACGTCCGACTCCGGGTCGTTCAGGTCACCGAAGGAGATCGCCCCGCACCCGGCGGCCCGGCTGGCCTCGACGCAGGCCGGGGGTTTCCCCTTGGCCAGCCGCTCCTGGCAGAAATTGCACTTCTCGACCACGCCCTTGGTGCGGGTCGGATAATCCTCGCGGATAGCGGGAATGTGGGGTCGGGGATCCAGCCAATTGAAACTGCGCGACCCATAGGGACAGGCTGCGAGACAGTACCGGCAGCCAATACAGCGGTGGGAGTCCATGCCGACGATGCCGTCCTGTGTGCGGAAGGTGGCCTGAGTCGGACACACCCGCACGCAGGGCGGGCGATCGCAATGGTTGCAGAGGACCGGCACCCGGAGATTGCGGATCGATTCCGCGGTGTATGGGTGTACCTGGTTGCAAAAGGCGGCTGGATACTTCTCTTTCCAGATCCACTTGACCTCGTGCCGGGATTCGGCGATCTCCGGGACGTTGTGGGCGGCGTGGCAGGCCTCTATGCAAGCGGTGCAACCGGCTGTCCTCCTGCACTTCCGGGTGTCGACAACCATGGCCCAGCGGATACCGGTCGCCGGTTCGCCGCGGGATTCCCCTGATCCGGCGGCCGGGGATCCGACGCCGAGGCCCAGTAGCGAAAATCCCGTCAACTTCAGAAAATCCCTCCTACATCGCTTCATCGCCCAGCACCTCCTTGGGCTCGACGTGGCAGCCCCAGCAACCGGGGCGGACACCGACGAAACTGTGGCAGCGATCACAGAAAGCCGTCTTGTTCCGATGACAATCCAGGCAGGTATTCTGCAGGCTCATGTCGTGATGCCCATTGCTGCGGGATGTATAGGTTCGCTGACCCTGCCGGACCACCGCATCGCGCCATTCGTTGAGCAGCTCCATGTGGGAGGTCGCCATGTATTCCTTCGCCTCGACACAGGCCGTTTCTCCGGGCGGGTACTCCAGCTCCGGACGGGTTCTCTGCAGTTTGCCGGCCACCGCGTACCAGATCGGAAACCCGGCCAGAACAATGAATACCGCCAGGCCAAAGACGACTTTGCCGAGATCACGATGTGACATGGCGAGCCTCCTCCCGGTCGGCGGCAATCGGCAACGGCTCGAGTCGCAAGTCCAGGGTTCGTTCCTTCTGACCGGTCATTTCCAGGGCATTGGCGACCAGCTCATGCACCCCGGTGACCTGGACGCCCGGCGCCCAGTAGTCGCAGACCGTGATCAGGGTGGCCCGGTCGATGGCGCAGATGCAGCCGAGTCGATTGACATCGTACTTGTCGCGGACGTGCCGTACGGCGTTGCCGCGGGGCAGGCCGCCACGCAACCGCATTTCCATGTTCTCATCCGTGCCGAGGCCCGCCCCGCCGCCGCAGCAATAGGTCTGTTCGCGGATGGTGTTCTCGGGCATCTCGAAGAAGTTGTTGC
>Ga0070728_10005019_pt1 | contig 13338 bp, 8 predicted proteins | sample tdDd471_FD_66723 | JGI IMG/M metagenome (GOLD analysis project Ga0070728, IMG submission 66723) | Marine sediment microbial communities from the Atlantic coast under amendment with organic carbon and nitrate - tdDd47.1 | ecosystem: Environmental > Aquatic > Marine > Coastal > Sediment | place...
GGTTTCATGAACCGGAAGCGCATTTTTGTTGGGTAGGTGGAGCCGTCGCGTTTGAGAATGTCCACCACAAAACCTTCTCCCACATAGCTGTCCCAGGTGGGGGCGTGAAGCTCCCGGGGCAGCCACATGCGGATGGCATGTGCATCCATAAAGTGTCCCTGATTGATGGAGACGTCAATGCTGTGATCATCCACCTTTGTTATACCGATGGTGGGCTTGGGCAGGGAATTCATGGGCGTTGGTATCATGCCCATGGATTGTTCCACAATGCGGGGCGGTACCGGATTGGGGTCGTAGGTAAGCTGATAAAACCGGGGGCGCTGTGGCAGATAGGGCAGCACAAAGGCGGTGGTGATATCCATGGTCTGCCAGAAATTGATGAAATATACCCGGTCATCATCATCAAGGTCCGGATTCTGGTAATGAAAGCCTGCCACGGCATACTGCTGCATTTTGGGAAACACAATGCCCTGTTGAATCCAGAAAATACCGGTTGCGGTAAAGCCCAGAAGCCATAAGGCACCACAAAAAGCCATGACGTATTTCATGCTGCGGGTTTGCAGATGGTCCCAAATCCGTTGCAGGGCCGGAGCAAGCCCCATGAGCAGGAAAATCAGCGGAATGGTCTGGAAATAATTGCGGGGATCTACGCCAAGAATGGGCAGCAGCATAATATAATAGGCGGCAAGGCCGAAGATCAGCCAGCGGCTGCGGTGTATCAGCACGGCGACCGCAAGAATCAGAATGGACAGCAGGATAACGGTGATCCAGGCATGCTGCGGCCAGGTGGAAAAGGCCATCAGTTTCAGCGGATCGGTAAGGGGAAAGAGTGTTAGAGCGTTGAGAAGATACTGGGTGCCATTATGGATAATCACAAAGGGATTAAGGCTTATGAGCAGATTGGTGTTGGCGCTGTCGTAGTTGGCAACGCCTTCAGCGGTGGGCGTGCCGAAACGGAACAGGGCATAGGCCAGCATCAGGGCGATATAGGGGGCAGAACCCCGCAGGGCGGTTTTGAGCCGTTTCGTCCAGTCGCCGGTGGCATTGACTGCGGCAAAGGCGGTTACTGCAAGGGCAAAGGGAATGGCGGCTTCCTTAAAGCCAAGGGCGATGGCGTAGGCAAGCAGGGCAATGGCATGCCACTTTTTATGGTCCTGAAAGCCTTTGATGGCAAAATACATGGACATCGCCAGCATGGCGGAGCTTCCGCCGTCTCCCCGGGCGGAGAGCCATACGATGGATAATTCACGGCTTGGGTGCAGGGCCCATACCACTCCCGCAAGGATGGCGATAATACTGCGGGCTCCCAGCCGCCGGGCGGCAAGGGCAAGAAACGCAGCCCCCAGCGCCGCCAGCAGGAAGTTGGTGAATTTCCAGCCGCTGTAGGATTTTCCCCAGATCAGGGTATCTACAATGTTGAGGGCATTTTGCCAGGGACGCCAGTACACCCGTAGTTTTTCGGTTCCCTGAGGAAACGCCATTTCAACCCGGCTGTATATTTGCCAGGTGCCCCGGACATCGGTTCTGTCCAACTCCCAGAAATCAAAGGTTCGTTGCGGGTCCATGCGGGAGGCTTTGCTGATATGCCCGAAATCATCGCCGTGAATAACTCCGGAAAGGGCAGGGAAGTACAGAATGATCAGCACCAGAAGGGTGACAAAAAAGGCCTTGAGAAACAATTTCCCCTCGCCCCGTTGGCCCATATGGTACTTCTCCGTCGTCATGGCGTCATTGTAGCAAAATAATAACATTATGCAATATATCCTTACCATTCACCGCAGATAATCAGTATTTTTGGCTTCCTGTAACGGGGATATCACGTTGACACTGTATGTGGGCAATGATAGGTTTACAGCAGCCTGTAGTAGGTAAGGAGGCGTACATGCATCGTTTTACATCGGCCTGTTGTGCAGTGGCCCTGTTGTTTATTGCCCAATTCGCGTTTGCCATAGAAATTCCTGCGGACGAATCAAAGAAAGATTCGGACGTTACCCAAACCGATACCGCCCCGGTGGAAACCCCGAAGGTTGAAGAAGCCGAGGCTCCCGGCGTTGACGTTCCTGTTGAGGCTGAAGCAGCCCCGACACCGGATGTGGAAGAAAAGACCTCCGGCGTGCAACTGCAACTGAATGAAGATTACTTCGGCATTCAGTATAAACGTTTTCGTATGTCCTTTGGCAGCTATGGCCGGGTGGGACTGACCACCAATTTTGAGGGTGGCAGCGGCAAAGAAGCAGATGTGGTGGCATGGGGTTCCCGTCTGGAAGAAAGCCCTTATGTGGAACTGCATCTGTATGCCGAGTATCTCATGGACGAGATTACCTTTAAAACCGTGATCTCTTTGGCCCTGCTGAACCTTGAAAACATGTTCCATTACTCCGGCCAGCCCGGTGTCCAGCTTGCGGTGCGCAATCTGTTTGTGGAAGCAAGCGATATCTACAACACCGGCAGCTTTATTTGGGTTGGTTCCCGCATGTACCGGGGTGACGATATTTACCTGCTGGATTACTGGCCGCTGGATAACCTGAATACCTATGGCGGTGGCCTTGGATGGCGCGGCTATGATATGGAAGTGGCCTTTCATGTTGGCGTCAATCGTTTGAACAACGAATATCAGTACCAGAAGGTTGATGTGCCGGGGCGTGGCTACGGCGTTGAAAGCATCACCACCCTGGACCGGCAGCGCACCATCATGTCTTTGGGATTTACCCACCAGTTCCCCAAGGTCATCGGTGATCTGGGCATCAAGTACAAGCTCTACGGCGAGTTCCATTATCTGCCCGACGGCGAATATCATCGCACCGACCAGACCGTTGAATCCCTGCCTTCGGACAATGGTTTTCTGATTGGCGCGGAGCTTGGCACCTGGGGATTTTCCAAAAACGGTTTTGTAAACCTCTTTTTCAAGTATGGCCGCAATCTGGCCGCCTACAACGAACTGGCGGTTCCCTATGGCACCAACCTTGATAAAACCACCAGCGGCGCAAACGAGCTGCTGTTTGGTTTCAGCGGCAACTATGAACACGAATATTTCAGTGTTCTCATCGGCGGCTATGTAAAACGCTGGCTCGATGCCCTGCCGGAAGAATACGATCCCTTTGATCATGCGGAGTTCATTCTGGTGGCCCGTCCCATGGCCTTTATCGGTGACTATTTCCGGGTAGGGTTTGAAACCTCCTACCAGCGGCGGGAATCACCGGGGACCGCAGACCTTATCGGCACCACATCGGTTCCGGCGGTGTTCAAGTTCAGCCCCATGATTTCCCTGGCAACGGGCAAGGGGTCTTTGGCGCGGCCGGAAATTCGCCTGTTGTACACCATGGCATATCTCAACGAAGGCGCCCGGTATCTGTATCCCTTTGGGGATGAGCGCCGGGACGACTCTATACAGCATTTTCTGGGCTTTGGCGTCGAATGGTGGTTTAACGCCTACGGGTATTGATAACATATACGGTGCACCGGCGGCTGTCCGGTGCAGAAGGTTTGGGCGGGCATGAATAAACGGCTGAAACAAAGCGGAAACGAAACCAAAAAACACGGCCCTGTAAATACCTTCACCATCGCACTGGTCATCGGTTTCATATTTATCGGTCTGGGGGTTGCCAAGGAATTCAGAAACCTGGACCTGGGGTTCATTGATGTCCTTGAGCAGAAAATGCTGGATCTCAAGTTTCTCACCCGGGGCGTGATTCCCACCCAGGATAAGGTGGTGATTGCGGCGGTGGATGAGAAATCCATGGAAAAATACGGGCTGTGGCCCTGGAACCGCCGCATTGTGGCGGATCTGGTGAAAAAGCTGGATGAAAAGGGAGCCCGGGTTATTGCCTTTGATGTGATCTTTGGCGATGAAGACCGCACCTCGGTTAAGCGTAATCTTATGGAGATGCGCCAGGCTCTGCTGCCGGATGTACCGTCGTTTATAGAAGACGATGAAGATGACGATTATGACGATGAGGACGAGGAAGAAACCGCTGAGGATACTGAAAACACCGGCTCCGGTGCTGTCGCCAAACCGGCACCCATCCCGCCGTTGAAAGAAAACCTTGCCCGTAAACTTGATGCCGCCATTGTGGCCAGCGATTCCGACGCCGCCCTTGCGGCAGCCATAGAGGAAACATCGGAAAAGACCGTGCTGGGCTTTTTCATCTTTTCCGGGCAGGAAACCAAAGTAAAGCGCATGCTGTCGGAGCTGGATCAGAAGCGGCTCAATGAAGACCTCATGCTGATGGCCACCAGTAAAATCAACGTGTTCAACAATCTGGTGGAAAAAGTTCCCACACCGCCGTACCCAAGCGGCCCGGCCCTGCGCGCGCCCCTGCCGGTGTTTGCAGAGCAGACAGACAACTTCGGCCATTTTTCTTTTCAGCCGGACCGGGACGGAACCCTGCGCTGGACCATGCTGGTGCACCGGGTGGAAAATCCCAAAGATCCTGAAGAAGTGATTCTGTATCCCTCTCTGGCGCTGAAAACCGCCGGGGTGTATTTAGGGGGCGAGGATCATTCCGTGGTGGTGAATACCTACGATGCCGGGGTGTACTCGGTGTCGCTGCGCTATGTGGATCAAAAGACCCAGCAGCATGAATCCGTGGAGCTTTCCTCCGACGCCTACGGGCGGATGCTCATCGACCATCACGGACCCAAGGGCACGTTTCCTCATTATTCCGTGGCGGATATTCTTGAGGACAAGCCCTTTGTTGATGTGAAGGATAAGGTGGTTATTATCGGTGTGACCGCCATTGCGGTCTATGATCTGCGGGTGACGCCGTTTCAGGAGACCTTCCCCGGGGTTGAAGTGCACGCCAACATCGTGGACAGCATTCTGGCGGAGAAATTCATAGGCCGTCCCTATTACTGGGCCTGGCTTGTGGAGCTTGGCGTCATGCTGCTGTTTGCCATGCTGTTTGGCTGGGCTATTCACCGGCTGCCAGCGGCGTATTCCGCCTTTATCATCGTGCTGTTTGTGGCGGGCTTTTTAATTATCGACCGCTATTATCTGTTTGCGGCGGGGCATGTAATACGCAGCGTTCTGCCGCTTTCCGAGGCGCTGGTCATTATTCTTGTCTGCTATGTATTCCGGTACTTTACCGAAGAACGGGAGCGCATAAAAATCCGGCACATGTTTGGGCACTACCTGAACGACGATATTATCCGCGAGCTGGAGGATGACCCGGACAAAATGAAACTGGGCGGCGAGCGCAAAGAGCTGACCATGCTGTTTTCGGATCTGGCGGGCTTTACGTCTATCTCGGAGCATCTTGCCCCGGACGATCTCACAAAGCTGCTTAACCAGTATCTGACCCCCATGACCCACATCGTGTTTGAGCATCAGGGACTGCTGGACAAATACATCGGTGATGCGGTGATGGCGCTGTTCGGTACTCCCCACGAGGAAGACCACGCTCTGCGGTCCTGCGAGGCGGCCTGTAGTATGCAACATAAAATCGCCGAGCTTGCGCCGGTATGGGCGGCCCACGGTATCGATGATTTCCACGCCCGTGTAGGTCTGAACTCCGGCATGGTATCCGTGGGTAATATGGGATCGGAAATCCGTTTCGACTACACGGTTATCGGTGACGCGGTGAATCTGGCCGCCCGGCTGGAGGGTATCAACAAGCAGTACGGCACCCGTATATGCATGTCTCAGTTTACCTTTGCGCAGGTGAAGGGGAGAGTCGTGGCCCGGGAACTGGACCGGGTGCGGGTCAAGGGTAAAAACGAACCGGTAACCATTTATGAGCTTATCGCCATGGGGCAGCCGGACGCCAGGCAGGAAAAATGGACCACCGCCTTTGAAGAAGCTCTGGATGCCTACCGCAATCAGGACTGGGAAACCGCCGCGACCTTGTTTGAGACGGTGGCAATGCTTCGGGAAGAAGCTGATCCGCCTTCAGAGGTGTACCTGCGACGGGTGTCCATGCTGCGGCAGGATTCTCCTGGTGAAGACTGGGATGGTGTCTGGACCATGACCACCAAGTAACCCCCTGTCTGTTGTATTCAGCTTACATCAGTGACCGCACCAGTTTCAGGGCATCGGCGGTGGCGGTTTCTATGTCGCCGGGGCGCTGGGCGTCACCGATCCGCATGGTTTCAATGCCGGTATCCACCAGTTCATCACGGGAGCGCATGCCCACCGAAAGAATCACTGTGTCCGCAGGAATCCGCAGGGCGGTTCCCTTGTGCTCGGTTACAATCTCGTTTTCAGTGATTTGCATGACTTTGGTCTCGGTGTGGGTGGCGACCTGATATTTTTCCAGCAGGGATCGTGCAATCCATTTTGTGGAACGGCCAATGCCATTGCCGATTTTTTTGTCCATTTCCACCAACGTGACGCTGGTGTTGTGATCGTAGATCATGGATTGCAGTTCCATGGGATTATAGGCTTCAAACTCCATGAGGAACCGCAGGGCCTCCGCCGACATGGTATCGCGGGTGGCGGCTTTCAGGGCGGCTTCCACGCCGGAGGGACCGGCACCGATTACCACCACGTTTTTGCCCGTGGCGGGATCATCGCGCAAAAATTCGTGAGAGCCCATAACATGGGGCAGATCTATGCCGGGAATCGGCGGGATTGCCTGATCCGCACCGGTGGCAAGAACCACCAGGTCGTGGCCCGATGCCTTCAGGGATTCAACGGAAACCGGGGTGCACATGCGAATATCTGCCCCGGCTTTAAGGGCCAGGGTTTCCATGGGCGGAACGATGTTTCTGAATCCATCCTTGTGGGGCGAATTGGCGCAGGTCTGTATCTGACCGCCGCATATGGTGTCACGCTCGTACACGGTGACGGTGTGCCCGGCACCGGCCAGCAGTCGCGCCGCCGTCAGACCTGACACGCCGCCGCCCACAATGCCGATATTGCGGGGGTTTGAAGTTTTTTCGGTTTCAAAGGTGGCTTCGTCGGGTTCTGCGGTAAGGGGATTGACAATGCAACCCACGCGCCTCATTTCGAAAATACGATCCAGACAGGCCTGATTGCAGGAGATGCAGGGCAGCACTTCGCTCTCGCGGCCATCCTGTACTTTCTCGGGCCAGAAGGGATCGGTCAGCAACGGACGTCCAAGGCTGATCATGTCTGCGGAGTTGTGCCGCAGCACTGCCTCGGCGTCAGCGGGATTCTGCAGCCGGTTTGACGCAACCACCAGGGCTTTATCGCCAACCGCATTGTTGACCATGCGGGCCAGATGGCGCATGCCCGCAGGGGGGACATGATAGGTTATCTGGGGTACATTGGCTTCGTGCCAGCCGCCGGTTACGTTGAACAGCTCTGCGCCGTTTTCCGCCAGGGTTCTGGCAAACTCGACGATTTCCATCTGGGGCGTGCTGCCTTTGACAAAGTCGTAGCCGCCAAGACGTACGATAACCGGCAGACCGCTGCCTTTTTGCATGGCCTTAAGGACTTCAACGCCAAAGCGCATACGGTTTTCCAGACTGCCGCCGTACTTATCGGTGCGGTGATTGGTAAGGGGGCTGAGGAACTGGCTCACCAGATACCCGGCGCTTGCCAGCATTTCCACGGTGTCGAATCCCGCTTTTGCCGCACGCCCTGCACAGACTTCAAAGTCGTGGAGGGTTTCTTCGATTTCCTCAATGGTCATGGCCCGGCTGCGTTCCCGGGTAAGGGGAGAGGTGGTTTCCGAGGCCGAAGGGGCGGCTTTGCCACCTAAAAAGAAGCTGTAGGTGTAACGTCCCGCATGGTACAGCTGCACCGTTGTCACCGCGCCTTCTTCCTTCATGGCGCTTGCAAGTTTTGTAAGCCCGGGAATGTATTTATCGTCGTTGATGCCAATCATGAACTCGCCACCGGCATCGCTGTTTACCGGGCAGCCACCAACGGAGATCAGGCCTACGCCGCCTTTGGCCCGCAAACGGTAAAACGAGACAAACTCGTCATTGACCATGCCGTTGGCAGAGAGGTTGACGTGCATGGCAGGCAAAAACAAACGATTGCGAATGCGCAGTCCGCTTGGCAATGTTACCGGTGAAAAAAGATGCGGGTACCTAATACTGGTGTCCATATTGACAGCTCCCCTGCAGAGTGTGAGTCGTCGTCAGGTACTGCTCAGGCGACGAACAGTTCGTCCATAGAATCCTGGTAGCGCTCAGCGTTGGTAACCCAGTTGAGGTTCAACTGGTATGATCCGTTTTCAATCAATGCCGACGAGGGGAAACTGCCGTTAAAACGGTGTCCGTTTTCCCCGGTGTAGGCGTCATATTGAAAATGGGTAATAACCGACCGTGTTCCGGCGGTATTCAGCTTGTTAAGCAAAGGAACGTATTCACCGTCGCCGGTAATCATGACCGCGACATCAATACGATCATTGAGGGCGGCTTCATAAATATCCAGGCTGTAAGAAGAGAGGATTCCCTTTTCCCGGCCTTCGCTGGAGTCGTCAGACGCAAAATAATGAGGTGTGACATTGGCGTTCATCAAAACGAGATCGAATCCGCGCTCCGCCTCAAGATCTTTGACATAATCCAGAGATGACCGTCCGCGGTAATATTTTGCCTCCACCACCTGCACATGACGCATGTCGTGGTTTTCCTTGTCAGAAATAAATCTGCGGATCAGCTTGTGCAAACCCCGAAGGTTGATTCTCCCCATCCGGGCCTGGTATTTGAAATAGTTGCTGCCATAATAGAAGTAATTGCCGTCGTAATAAATGCCAACTCGTAAAATTTTATTCATGATGGATTGTCCGGTACGATTCTCAGGTGAAAAAATTGTTATAAAATACGCAACACAGGTGTATTACATATCACAATAGCAAAATTCAGGCAAGGGATTTGCCTTGTTTACAAAGGGGAAAGAAATTTTCCGGCAATGGTGTATTGGCGTTTACAACTGCAGGGCCGGTGCTATAATGCGCCCCGAATATAAGGAGGAAGTATGCAGATACATGAGCGCATGGAAGCAGTTGTTGAAATCGTAAAGGGCTGGAAAAAGGCAGGGGAAACCGTGGCCTTTGTGCCTACCATGGGATATTTGCATGAGGGACATCTTAGCCTGATCCGAACGGGCTTTCAGCATGCCGACCGGGTTGTGGTGTCCATCTATGTCAATCCTACCCAGTTTGACCGTTCTGCGGACCTGCAATCCTATCCCCGGGATATGGAAAGTGACGCTGCCCTGTGTGAACGGGAAGGGGTTGATCTGATATTTACTCCAACCAATACCATGATGTATCCGGAACATTACAGAACATATGTTCATGTTGAAACCCTGACGGAGCGCCTTTGCGGTGCAACCCGGCCGGGGCACTTTCGCGGTGTGACTACTATTGTTGCAAAACTCTTTAATATCGTTCAGCCGGATGTTGCAGTATTTGGCCAAAAGGATTACCAGCAGTTGAAGGTCATTGAGCGTATGGTTGAAGATCTGAATATGCCCATAACCATTGTCCCGGGCCCCACATTGCGGGAGGACGACGGCCTGGCAATGTCAAGCCGTAACGCCCGGCTGACCCCGGAACACCGCAAAGCAGCACCTGGAATTTATGCTGCGCTGCAAAGCTGCATCAAAGCGGTTGAGGCCGGAGAGCGGAATGTCGATACGCTTATTAGCGATACCCGTAAAATGATTATGGCTGCCGGGGCCAAACGAATCGACTACATTGATATTATTGAAGCAAACGATCTCATGCCCCTTCGGGCCCTGGATAACCGGCCCGCCCAAATGGCGGTGGCAGTATTTTTCGGGGATGTCCGGTTGATTGATAATGTGTCATTGTATCGGCCCTAAACAGTGTCCAATCCCGATTCATTACAATTTTTATCTTGCTTTTTGTTACTTTTTTATCTAATCTGATCAAAGCAGTTGCGTGAATTGAGGAGAGAACCAATTCCAAGGAGCCAGATAATGTTTAGAAAAATCCCATTTGCGGCGTTAGTGTTTGTATTTGTGATGGCAGCGATGGTGATGGGCTGTAACAGCAGTGACAATTCAACCGGTGGTGATGAAGACAACGCGATCCCCTGCCAGACGAATATGGACTGTCCCAACAAATGGGTATGCGACCCTGTGGAAAACGTCTGCAAGCAGTCCACGAATCCCTGTGATTTGTGTGACCCCCAGACCCAGTTCTGCGAGAACGACACCTGTGTAGACATTTATCCCTCCTGTCCTCCCGAGGATAATTGCCATCCGGGCCAGACCTGTGACTATACCATTGGTAAATGCACAGGCGCCATTGCCGATGGCGACAAGGAAGAAGACGCCGAGGAAGCCCCGGTGGTCACCGATGGCGATGAAGTGCAGCCTGATGGCGATGATGCCGAGCCCGATCCCGAGCCCGACAACAACGACCCCGATGTAAGCTGCCGCTTGGATTCCGACTGCCCTGACAACATGATTTGCGGTCCTGCCCGCATGTGCGTGCCCGACTGCACCGTCAACGGCTGCGAGTCTGACGAAGGCACCTGCAACCCGGTGAATGGTCGCTGCGAATGCTGCTCCCCCCACTGCGAAGAAGGCGAACAGTGCAACTACAATACCAACGCCTGGTACTGCGGTTCTCCCTGCGAGCCTCCCTGTCCCCAGGGTTATGCCTGCTCCGGCGGTTCCTGCATTGAACTGCGTTGCCCCACATGCCCCAACGGCTACTACTGCAATGCATCCACCTGCTATGTGTGTGTGCGTGGCACCACCGATGGCGACAATGATATCGAACGCCGCAGCACTCCGGTTCCCGGTGATGCCTGCCTGCCCGCCACTGCTCCCTGCGTGGAAGGCGTGTCCGAATGTTGTTCCGGCGCCTGCATCATGGGCAACTGCATGTAACAACGATACTCTCTAAAAACCAAAAGACCGCCCGATGGGCGGTCTTTTTTTTGTGGGTATTATGGATTGCATATTTTGATTACAAACGGTTTGTGTGGTACTATTGGCTTGCCATCTGAGATATGACATGGGCGCATAGATCCCTGCGATCAGACTTTCGAGGAGACGTAAGTACAATGAAAAAACTATACACACACATGGCTGCGGCTTTTTTGCTGCCTGCAATACTCTGTATCAGCTGGGGCGGGTGCTCCGGGGATTCCGTGGAAGATCCTGCATCGGTTCCCTGTCGTACAGACAGCGATTGCGCCACCGGCACTATGTGCAGCATTCCCGGCGGGGCTTCCATTGGGGAGTGTGTAGCCGATCCATGCGCTGCCTGCATAACTGTTCGGGAAGTGTGTATTGATAGTACATGCGTGCCGGTGTACCCTTATTGCAATAATCATGAGGATTGCAGAAACGGCGAGTATTGCGAGCAGGTACATAAAGTGTGCCTGCCATTGGCAACGGATGCGGATATTGATGATATGCCGGGTGATGCACTTGATCCTGATAACGATGACGCCATGGCAGAGAACGACAATGCCGAAGACGAAATTCAGGTGGACAGCTGCCGGGCTGACAGTGATTGTCAGGATGGCTGGATATGCAATGGCATGAGAACCTGCATCAAGGGCTGCATGCTGAACCCTGCAATGTGTGATGAGGAAATTGGCACATGCAATCCCCGGAACTATCATTGTGAATGCTGTGATCCCATGTGTAATTCCGGTGAAAGTTGCAATTTCAATGCCAGCGAATGGTACTGTGGCACTCCCTGTGAACCGGCCTGTCCCGACGGTTATGCCTGCTCCGGCGGTTCCTGCGTGGAACTAAAGTGCGCCAATTGTCCGCCTGGGTATACCTGTTCCGCTGAAACCTGTTATACCTGCAAACGTATCAACGCTACGGACGGGGATGTCGATGCTGAATCATCGCTGCGCAGAACTTCCTGCATTCCCGGCATGGAACCCTGTCGGCAGGGCATAGATTCCTGCTGTTCCGGCGTATGTTTTGAAGGCCGCTGCATGTAAAAAGCTTAATATAGTTAAGGGGGTATAACAAAAAGATTTGCAATTTCCAGTGAAGTATACTCTAGTACAGATGCGTGTGATTCTGTCGATATTTACATCAGAAAAATTGGTTGCAGCCGGTGAGTTGCTCCAGTTGCAGTATACCTCAGCAGGGAGAATAAAATGAAAACAGCACATTTTGTGGCATGTCTGGCATTAATCGTTGCAGCGGGAATGATGTCCGTTTCCTGTGATGAAACCAGTGAAACAGGAACTCTTGGCTGCCGCACCGATCTTGATTGCCTGGACCCGGTAAAGGAATTTTGCAATATTCCTGAAGGCGAGACCACAGGAACATGCGAGTTGCGGGGAGAGCCCTGCTCACAATGCGATCCCCTTGACGAGCTGTGCATTGACGAACAGTGCGTTCCCAAATGGGGCCCCTGCAATCCTTTCAATGGAGATGCGGATTGTTTCCCCTGCCAGACATGTGATGGCGCGCTGATGCTGTGTACCGGCGAGCCATGCCTGGAAGACGGTGACAAGGATGACGACGTTACCGAAGCCGGCGATGCCACCGATGACGATGATGCCGTGGCTGAAGAGGAAGTCGTAACAGAGCAGGGTGAGGAAGATGTGGTTACATCATGCTCCTCTGACAGCGAATGCCCGGAAGGTCACTTCTGTGGAGAGAACAGAACATGTGTGGCCGGATGCACCATCAATACATCTCTGTGCGATGATGATCCCGGCACCTGTAATCCCATGAATGGCAAGTGCGAGTGCTGCGATCCTCACTGCGAGGAAGGAACCGAATGCAACTTCAGCGGGTCTTCCTGGTATTGCGGCTCCCCCTGCGAGCCTCCCTGTCCCGATGGCTATGCCTGTAACAATGGTTCCTGCATCGAAGTTCGTTGCAGCTCCTGTCCTCCGGGCTATATGTGCAGCCGGGATACCTGCTACAAATGCGTACCGGACCCCGATGGCGATCAGGATATCGAACGCCGCAGCGTTCCTTCCAGCCGGGAAGCCTGCCTGCCCGCATCTTCCCCCTGCGTGGAAGGCGTGTCCAAGTGCTGCTCCGGCGCATGTATCATGGGCAACTGCATGTAATTGCAACCCTGACAGAAAAATATAAAACGCTGCGCTTTTGCGTGGCGTTTTTTTGTATTGCTTTTGACTTGCGCAATAGTTCACGGTATGATCATCCGGCGTGTTCAGAAAACGGAACGTATCGCGAAACCACAGCAGGAGGCCTGCAATGTCCTATGGATATATGGGTAAAATACTGGAGATAGACGTTACCAACAGAACATCCCGGGTGATGCCCTTACCGGAAGATCTTGAAATATACCTTGGCGGCAAGGGGTTTGGGGCTCGTCTGCTGTACGATCTGATTCCCGCGGGCATTGACCCTCTGGGACCGGAGAATGTCCTGATTTTTGCCACCGGGCCCTATACCGGTACTTTTGCGCCACAGTCGGTGCGTTTTACCGTGACCACGTT
>Ga0070728_10005023_pt1 | contig 13333 bp, 11 predicted proteins | sample tdDd471_FD_66723 | JGI IMG/M metagenome (GOLD analysis project Ga0070728, IMG submission 66723) | Marine sediment microbial communities from the Atlantic coast under amendment with organic carbon and nitrate - tdDd47.1 | ecosystem: Environmental > Aquatic > Marine > Coastal > Sediment | place...
GCGCTCGACGAGCGATCCCTTCCTGAATGTCCCGACCCAGACGCCGAGCTGTGGGTGCGCGTCGTGGAGGAGGGTGACATAGTGATGGCGGCGGAAGAGCGATACGAACCATCCGATCGCGCCGAGGAATGGCGGGTTGGTGGTGTAGAGATACACCGTGTCCTTGCGGGACTTGAAGAGCACGGTGAGGATCATGGGGATGACAAAGGTGAGGTAGTTGAACGCGCGCCCAGCAAGGTTATTCTTGTCGAATCGTGCGACCTTGAGGCGGCGGATCTTGACGCCGTCAACCTCTTCCTTGAGCGGGCAGTCCTGCCATGTGTCCGGCGGCCCATAGCTCGGTCGCCCCGTAAGAACCTCGACCTCGAACCCGAGTTCTGCGAGTTCGACAGCGAGTTCATGCAGAAGATGCCCTGTTGATGCGACATCGGGGACATAGTACTGATTCAGGATGACCACGCGGGTAGGACCGTTACCCATTCGAGACTCCGCTCACAGTTTCGCGTGCCTCCGATTCGGTGGAGTTGCCGAACATATCTGTCAGGCGTTCACTGAGCCACTCGATAAGCTTTGCTTTTTCATCAGCGAGGAATGAGAGGTCCACGCGTTGTGGTTCATTTTTGATATTGTCGAGACCGAGCCGCTTGAGTAAGTACGCCCGGGGGGAGCGTGTGAAGAGCATCGCGGGGTTGCCGTACGCGACCGTCGCGACGCATGCGTGTACTCGGTTGGAGATTGTGAGGTCCGCGTTGGCATAGATGTTCAGATACGAGTAGGGAACATCTCCTGAGTAAATATTGTTGGCGCGGTAGTTCTTCTTCATGAGGAATGGGTTGTATCTGTGATCCGTACGAACGACGAGTTTTCCGTCGATTTGATCCGGGCCACTATTGAGTCCTAGCAATGAGTCGAGAAAGATATATGCACGGTGCTTGTAGCAGAACTCGGTACGGCGCTTTGGCTGCTGTATCTTCCAGGTTTTTCCATCGTGTTCAAACGAGCGATCTGTACGCCCAGAGAAGTCCATATCTGTACTGATCAGTGGTTCAGGAATCTGATCAAAGTTCACAGCGATGTATGGTTCAAGATCAGTAGGAACCTTCGGAAAGAGATCAGATACGAAGGTCGCAACATCAACGCCATCGAACGCGAACTCGGCGAGATCGCCTAACGCGTCGTAGGTTTCTGAATCTCGAGTGGTGAAAATGTGCGGTGGGCATTCCTTCATCAAGGTTCGGCTGATATCGATCGTGCCTGGGTCGTATTGCATCATTCCCGCGGCGAGGACCATGATTTTCGCACCCTTCTCATGCTGGGTGCGGATGAGATCTGAAACAATCCCGTTCATCTCTGGACGGACATAGGGTCCGAGAATCACGATCGCATCGAGATCAAGATGTTTCGCGTAGTCTATTGAGTTGGGTGGGTTGCCTGAACTGGTGTTCCAGTATCCGGGCTGATCCCCGATTGGAAATACATGCGCCGAGGGATAAGCCTGTTGGAGTGCATACACAGCACCAAGTTGGAAGAATGCATTCCCGATGTTTGTGGACCAGTATCCGGTAAGTACACCGATTCGGGGCTTGTTCGCAGTTTTGGGGGTGTAGTCTGACATGGTGAATGGATCTTCCGTTGTTGGGATTGAATCACCTGAGGTATCGGCCTGATGGATACGGTAAACCAGTTTCATTGTTTGGATCGATGATCCAATTCCCACTCATTCTCTCAGCGAGAATCGCATCTCGATGCGAGAATATGGTTTGACCGAACATTTTCGCAGGCCGATAGTAGTGATCTTGATCGAATCGGTGAACCGACATCACCCAAAGCACTCATGAATTCACACGAACCCAACCCGAACGCTGTCCATTTGACGACGATTGCGGAGCCGCCTCGCAAATCGCCGTGGTCAATGAAGGCGAAAATTCTGCGTTTATTGTGGGGGGTTTCAGAGATCCTACTCTGGAAGCATTCACCAGTCTCACTATGGGGTTTCCGTCGTGCTCTGCTTCGAGTCTTTGGCGCGAAGATTGGGAAGGGTGTTCGGATTCACCCGAGCGTGAAGGTCATTATCCCATGGCACATTGATCTTGACGATGGCGTTGTTGTTCACGAACGCGCAATCCTTTACGCACTAGGTCAGATCAAGGTGGGTAAAAACACTGAAATAGGTCCGCTGGCGCACATCTGTGCGGGTACCCACGATTTCACCAGCCCGGCGTTTACACTCTTGCGTCAGCCGATCACCATCGGTTCGAACTGTGTAATTGGGATTGCAGGCTTTGTGGCTCCGGATGTGACACTCGCAGAAGGAACCGTGCTCGAACCTCGATGTGCGATATACATGAATACCGATCCGGGAACTACGTACATTGGAAACCCAGGCAAGCCCGTCGCAGCATCCAGTGTTGATGCCCATGTAAGCACCGAGGCGGTTGCGTCGTGACTCGGCTGTGTGCCCCATATACCTCACGAGGGCGAGGTATGAGGCTGATCCTTTGGCGAGTCGTATCTTCAACGGTTTTTAAACTCATACCGAGCCCTGCCTATACAATCCGGCGTGCAGTGCTCGTCGCCTTTGGTGCTCAACTCGATTCGACATCACGCATACGAGGCGGTGTTCGTATTAGCGAGCCCTGGAATCTCAGGATGGGACGCAAAAGTTCAATCGGTGAGGGTGCCACAATATGGTCGCACGCACCCTTAACGATCGGATCAAGGACGGTGATCAGCCAATACTGCTTTGTTCAATGTGCTGCGCGTGAAGTTGATCAAGAGTATCCCAAACCCATCGAGATTGGTGATGATGTGTGGATTGCCGCAGAATCAGTCATTGTTGGTGGTACAAAGGTACCAAACGGAGTACTGGTCGGCGCTCGGTCGGTTGTCCGTGATGCGATCGAGTCTTGGACGATCGCGACCGGACACCCTGCAAAAACACGTCGCGAGCGTCCTTACCAGGGGCCAAAGTCATGAGTCCCAACCCCGCTCCCAGCCCGCACTCAGTCAAGAATCGGATCATGCGTGTTGTGTGGGGATGTGTCCAAGCAACGCTGTTCCGGTTCTCGCCGCGACCATTTCATGCATGGCGGAACCTGCTCCTGCGTATGTTCGGCGCGGATCTGCACCCCAGCGCCCGCGTGTATCCCAGAGCGACGATTTGGGCACCATGGAACCTGTCGATGGGTGCTCGCGCGACGATCGCTGATGATGTGGATTGCTATTGCGTCGAACGGATCACGCTCGGCGAGCGTGTCGTGATCTCGCAATACTCGTATCTGTGTGGTGCAACACACGACTTTGAACTCCGCAATCGCCCGTTGATTCCGATGCCGATCACGATTGGCGCAGGAACATGGATCGCCGCGGATGTCTTCGTCGCCCCCGGCGTCACGATTGGAGAAGAATCCGTCGTCGGCGCACGCTCGAGCGTGTTCACAGATCTTCCCAGCTGGAAGGTCTGCGTGGGTTCTCCCGCCAAACCGATCCGGGACCGTCAGATGAAAGACGCCGAAATGAGCGAGCAGAGCGCGTGATACAATCCATGCAGACAGAAAGAGGGCCCGTGTCTACAGATGAAAAAATCTCGATGAGATTGGTCGCGGCCTTCTGCCGTCTGATTCCGATCCGGTCCGGAATCGGGACGATGAGTCAAACCTTGAGCAGCAGGCTTCCCGAACTACTCTCACACCCCGGGTTCCGCTTTGTGCTGTTCGAATCGCACGATCAGGAAGTCAAAGCATTTGTCCAATCGAGGATAAGCGATCAGTCGCGTGCATACTACGGTGTCTGCCGGAGCCTGTTCCGGACACGGCTGTTCAGGATCGCGAACAAAGAGGATGTCCAGAACGCGCACGACATACTCGCGGTTCAGCTCGCCAAGGACACGAATCATGTTCGGATAAGGAGTGTGCGAGACCTCCGCAACAGCATGGCCTAAAGCCGGACGCAGATCTCGACGACCACCAATCGCAGTAGGACCTAACGGAATCGCTCATGACCATCTCGATCTTCATTCAGACGCTCAATGAAGAGCAGAACCTCCCGGGCTTGCTCGAGTCCGTGTCGTGGGCGGACGATATCGTGGTTCTCGATTCGCTCTCGACAGATCGCACGCGCGAGATCAGCGAAGCCGCGGGTGCTCGCTGGTTCGAGCGTCCATACGACGGGCGTGGGAACCATCAGAACTGGGCGATGGAGAACATCGAGTTCAAACACCGCTGGGTGTTCTATCTCGATGCGGATGAACGGATGACGCCCGAGCTCCGCGTAGAGATCGAACAGATCGCGTCTGAGTGGGAATCCGGCGAGCGTTCGATCGAGAAGAACGACCCCGTTGCGTATTACGGCGGCCGCAGGAATATCTATAAGGGCAAGTGGCTCAAAAACGCGATGCCCCCGGGCAACATCATGCGGTTCTTCCAGCCGCCCAAGATCCGGTTTGCTCGTGATGCCAACCCGATCCCCATCGTTGACGGGGAGGTCGGATACCTTCGAGAGCACTTCATTCACTACAACTTTTCCAAGGGTATCCGCGAGTGGATCGAGCGCCATAACCGGTACTCGACTTACGAAGCAAACGAGACAATGAAGGCGCTCGCGGAGAACCCGGTGAAGCTTGGAAACCTGTTTTCCTCGGACCGCAACACCCGCCGGTTGGAACTCAAAAATATTTCTTTCCGTATGCCCTGCCGACCCTTGCTGAAGTTCGTGTACATGTATGTGCTCGGTCGCGGGTTTCTCGACGGAAGAGCGGGGTGGACATACTGCCGATTGCAGGCAATGTACGAGTACATGATCGTGCTCAAGGTGCGAGAGCTCAAACGCCCGGACCTGGTAGCCGCGGATCGTGGCGAGTCGGTATCGAAAGATGGGGTGCGATCATGAAGCGAGCACTCCTGCCTTACTTGCGAACCGCAAAGCTGCTCAAGCTGCGCTACCAAACCCGTATCAGGTGCGTGATGCCTATGCGGAGAGAACAGCGGCTTCCTGTGCGGTTTATCGTTGGGTGCGGCCGCTCCGGGACCACGATCCTGGGGCGGGTGCTCTCGGTGAATCCCAGCGTGCATTATCTGCGTGAGCCGTACCACCTCTGGCATGCCATCGATCCGCGGACGGACTCGACAGGCTTGCACTCACAGGATGCTCCGCCGCAAATCATTCTCCGAGGATCTGATGCGGACGATCGATCGAAAGACCGATTCCAAAGACTGATCGCATCGTCAGGCAGATCTGGTGCGCATTCGTGTGTGATCGAGAAGACACCCCAGAACGCCCTCCGGGTTGAGTGGCTCGAGCAGCTCGAGCCGCAACCTCGCTTTGTCCACATCGTTCGTGACGGCAACGATGTTGTCCGTTCGATCACCCGCCTGGCGGAGACGCCGACCTACCGGCTCGCTTTTCGATCGGCGTACAACCAATGGTGGGGAGAGCACGGAAGAAAGTGGAAATCGATTGCGAGATCGGGGCGTGAGCACGGGTACTTTGTTGATCTCGTCGATTCGCTACAGACCAATGAGCATCGGGCAGCATACGAGTGGCTTATCAGTGTGATGGAGATCGAACGCTTCCGCGAGCATCTCGGCGATCGGTTGCTTGAGGTAACATACCGCGATCTTACATCGGACCCTGCGTCGGTTTTGCGCAGCATCTCGGATCACTTTGAGTTCCGAGCAGACGATGAATGGCTGAACAAAGCGTGTGCGCAGATCTCAGAAGAGCGAAAATATGAGCGGAAGCCCCTGAGCCTTCCGAATGAGATGGCCCTGAAGTTCAATGAGCTTCAGGAGCGATACGGAAACGAGGGGCGTGCGGTCCCCGCAGAGCTGAATCCGAGCGAGGCAGTATGAACATAGTGCACACGATCCAATCACTTGATCCTGCGATGGGCGGCCCGCCGGTCGTCGTTACGCGACTGGCTGCCGCGCAGGCATCCCTTGGCCATCGCGTCACCGTGTACGCCTACCAAAGCCCCGGACGCGAGGAGCAGATCGAAAAGTCGCTCGATGGGCTTCCGGGCCGTGAATCGGTTGATTTCAGGTTTATCCCCCTCGGGGGCAAGGGCGAACTCGTATTCGGAAATCGAGCCAGGGATGAGCTCAGGTCTGTGATGGAGGACACCGATTTCCTCCACACACATAGCGTATGGAGCACCATCTCACGAGTGGCGGCCCAGGCCGCGCGTGAGCATGCCACACCGTATACGGTGTGTGTTCACGGCATGCTCGATCCGTGGTGCATGAGCCAGAAGCGACTGAAGAAACAGCTCGCGCTCCGTTTGTCGCTCAACAAGATGCTTGATCGCAGCGCGTTCATTCATTGTCTGAACAAAGATGAGGTCGGATTTGTTGAAGCGTTCGGGTACGCAGCGGATCTCGTGACGATCCCCAACGGCGTATTCCTTGAGGAGTTCGATCCGCGACCCGACTTCGGCAACTTCCGCGCCGCTCGTCCTGAGATAGGCGATGACCCGTATGTGCTTTTTCTCAGTCGCTTGCATTATAAAAAGGGACTGGATTACCTCGCTGACGCATTCAGCAAGGTCGCGCCCAAGTTCCCCGATCTGAAACTCGTTGTGGCCGGTCCTGATGGCGGCGCACGGGGTGGGTTTGAGCAGCAGATTTCCGAGGCGGGTTTGTCGGATCGAGTGTTGCTGACTGGACCGATCTACGGCCAAGCCAAGCTAGAAGCTGTACGGGACGCGACCATGTTCTGTCTCCCATCGAGACAAGAAGGGTTCTCGATTGCGATCACCGAAGCGCTCGCGTTGGGGACACCATGCGTTGTCACGGATGCCTGTCATTATCCTGAGGTCGCAGAAGTGAACGCGGGGTTCGTGACGGAACTCAACGCGCAGAGCGTAGCCGACGGGATTGAATCCATACTCAGATCAACACCAGAGCAGCGGGAAGAGATGGGTGAGCAAGGGCGACGGCTTGTCAAGGAACGCTTTACCTGGCCGGTTATCGCGAAGCAATCAATCGGGGTGTATGAGCGATACACTCAAAGCAGCTGAGACTGCACGGATCTCGTGGGTGAGATACAGAATCCCGTTCCGGGGAATGTGAGAATGCAATGTTCGTAGTCCTCTCTTTTATCCTCTTCATCGGCATCGTGATGATCGCGACGATCGTGCTCCGTGATGCTTCGAAGTACGCTCCTGACCTTCTCTCGATGCGCAATCTGTTTCTCGCAGGGCTCGTTGTATTCCAGTTTACTTCGGGGATTATCGCTTTCCTGCTCCCGGACTACTCCAATCCCTTCTCGATCTCCGAGTACGAAGGCCCGGCGATTGAGTACACGATCATCCTCTTCCTATTCACCTTTGGGTTTCTGGGTATATATCGATCGGGATTCATCGCCAACATCATCGTCCGCAAGGTGAACATCCCCGATGTGAACACCGCGTGGTTCCGCCTGATCGTTCTCTCGATCGTGCTGTTCTTCCTTGGTCTCGTCTGCCGTTTGTTCGGTGGGTATGTTCCTGTAGTCGGCTTGTTCATCTACATGTTCGGTGCTTCGTTCTTCGCATTCGCAACGGGAATGGCCGCGTGGGCATGGGCACCCCGGATGTGGAACCCCTTGCCGCTCTTTGTTACAGGTTTCGTATCGCTCGGCGGGCTCGCGGTCCTATTCACCGACTCCTTCGGGCGGCGCGATATGCTGGGGATCGTGATTGCATTTGTATGGGGTTCGTATTACAGCCACTGGCGGTATGGATCATTCAAGAAACTGGTCTTTCGCTTTGCATGTATTTCCGTGCTCGGGATGCTGTTTCTTTCAGCCTACACCTCAACGAGATTTACCTTTGGGCTTGAAATGGCATCCTTATCGAGCCGTGTGAGAGCGTTGGCAGACGCAGATATAAGTCAGGGACTTCAAGACCTCTTCACTGGACAGAACGCGGGGATGTACAGCATGTATTTCATCTCGACTCGTCCTGAGCGGGTCGAGGTCGACACCCTGCATTCCGTGAAACTATTCTTTAGCCTGCCGTATCCCCGAAGACTCTGGCCCAACAAACCCGATGCGCTTGCGCTCACCTCGGTGGATGAGATTCATGCGCCTGGCAGGCCGAAGGGATGGAACATCGGGCCCGGCATTGTGGGCCACATGGTCAACGACAACATCTTTATCGCACTACCTCTATATACATGCATCCTCGCGGTCTTTTTGAAAGTCTGCGATGGGCTGTTATCGAAGTACGCCCACATCCCGTATGTGGTCTTACCCATGGGGGTTTCGCTGGGGCAGGTGATCGCGATTCCCCGGGGCGAGCTCGGAAACTTCTTCGCGAAAACGGTCCTGTACATCGTCGGCGGCTGGATCGTCATGATCATCGTTATCTACGCGATGAGGCTGTTTGGTGGCTCGTCCGCCCCAGTCGATGACGAAGAGCACTATGACCAGTGGGAAAACGATCCCGCGGATGAATACACAGATCAGGGCTTGGAGCCAGAGGCTCATCATTGACTGAAGTATCGCGTCAGTTCACTCGGATCATCTCAAACTATCTCAGACTGCTTATCACGCTGGGGCTTGGCATCGCCGTGGTCCCCCTCACGATACGCTGGCTCGGTGATGATGCATTCGGATTGATTTCGCTGCTGGGGGCTAACATTGGGCTCGCGGGCATTTTTCGTCAAATCATCCAGCAGTCGCTCGTGCGTGAACTCGCTCAATCGTTCCATCAGGGCGATGATGTTTTTCGGCGCTGTTATGCCGCGATCTTCCAGATCGCGCTGCTCTGCGCGTTCCTGTCCGTGCTGAGTTTTCTTGGGGTGCTACTGCTGCTCCCCATGTTCAAACTGCCCGATGGCTTCGAGACGCCGGCCCGGTGGTTCATCATCGGGCAGGGGGCGTTTACCTGCGTGATGGTCATTACCGCGCCCTTGGTCAATATGTTCCTCGTCAAGGAACGCTTTATCCAGTACAACATCTGGTTCATCCTCGGACGGGCAGGCAATATTCTCTCCGTGATCATCCTCGGCTATGTCATCGTCATCGATGACCCCGCTCAGGGTTTAAAGCTCCACGGACTTCTCTGGTCCGCGATTGCTTCGCTGATCCTCGTGTTCGCATCGTTCGCGGTCATCCGAGATGACAAGCGGCTCATGCCGACTTTCAGAGGGGCAGACAAGGAATCCCGATCCGGTGTCGTATCCACCTTCACATGGAACACCGCGGTTCAGGTTGCAATGAATCTGCACGAGCAGGTGCCCCCATTTCTCCTGAACTTCTTCGGGGGCACGCTCGCCAATGCGGCGTGGGGCGTTGGGTTCAGGTTCGTTGCCTACATCCGCATGTGTACCACCGGCATCCAGTTCGGGTCGGACGCGGTGAGTGCCAGGCTCGCAAGCAATCAGGATGGCGATAAGGTCAGGAAGCAACTGCAGGCGCTCATCGGCGTGCAGACAAAGATGACCGCAGTCGTGGCAATACCTGCCGCCGCGGTGATCGTCGTCTATGGCTGGCCCATCTTCAATATCTGGGTGGGTGGGTCACTCAAAAACTACGAGCTGGTCATGCCGGTCGCGGTGTACATCTCAAAGATTCTCGCAATCGCCCTCGCATCCCGTGCTATCTCAGATACCTGGATGCTCATCCTCTATGGGGCCGGGTATGTTCGGCAGTATGCGCCGTGGATCTTTGCTGGCGGCATCTTCGCTCCCGTCAGCTCACTCATCATCATGCTGATATACGATGGGCAGTACCAGATCTATGTGCCCTCAGTCTTGTTCGCGCTTGTTTTCCTGGTCGTGCACCTGTTCGGACTGCCTCTCATGGTATCCAAGTGTCTGCACATCCCCGCGTCAAAGCTTCTCTCCGCACTGATACGGCCATCAGTCGCGACGATCGTCAGCATGCTGGGTGCGCTCGGTGTCCTGATACTGGGCGGCGCGATCGATGGGCTCGGATTCGCGACCACGATCACAAAGGCCAACAGCGAGAACATCGATTATGCATGGATCATTGCTTCAATCATGGTCTTCACGATCGTGTACGCGGTGCTGACATGGAGTCTTGTGCTCTCTACGGGCGAGCGTGAGATGATCACGAAGTCCCTTCTTCGCCGCTAGGGAGCGGTAAACTCGAAATCACACACAACGGCGAAATGGTCACTGCCAGGGATTTTGATCTTGCTCCATGCGATCGGATCAATCGCGCCTTGTGTCCAGAGATCATCGAGTTGAACAGAGAACACCCCCGCAATCCCTGTAGGAAAAGTGCCTCCGGACTGCAAAAAGGGTTTGCTCATGCTGAAGCCCGATCGCCGCATGACCCGTGATCGAGCTTGCGCTGGTCCTGCATTGATGTCCGCGCCGATGATGGTTGGTGCCGCATGTTCGCTCTGGAGACGGGCACCGATCGATGCCTGATGATGGATGACGCTGTTCCCCGCGCGCCATCGCTCGATGGTTCTCGGCGAAACGGGATGCACCAGCCCGATCATCACATCATGTGAACCAAAGGCAGCGCGGACACGCAGGATGTGGCGAGCGATATTCTCGTCAGTAACCGGCTGGATAACTTCGATGGGCACGGTGCTCAGTATGAATCCGGGCGAGGTGATCTCGTCGATCCACGCTCGATGCGCCCAGTGCGCATATGCCGTTCGCTCGAGCACCCCGCGGTTGCGAATGTCTCTGCTCAGCTCCGCAGGCACCTCGATGAGAACGATGACATCCGCATCGATCGTTGTGAGCGATTCCATCGCCTCCTTGTATCTTGTGTTCTCAGGATTGATGTTGCAGCTCACAACCCGGATCGCGCCCTCTGGTTTCGTGGTGAAGTCCACTTCGGGCAAGTACATCGTCCGTCCATTCACGATCGGATAGAACGCGAGCACGCTCGACAAGCAGAGGAGGGCCGCGATCCGCCAGCGCCGCGTGCAGAGCGCGATCGCGAGCAGCAGCACCGACCACCACGCGAGCCAGATTTGTTGTGAGACCAGCAGGTCGAGGTAGTACACCCGCGACGAGCCCATCCATGCGACGCCGCTCAAGATAGCGCTCGGTATCGCGAGCCACCAGAGCAGGGCTGCGAGGTTCCCTGATCTCCGGACCGGGTCTGATTGATCGTTCGGGGTCACGACGGTTTATCGTCACAATCAAACTCCCGCGCCTATGAAAAAACGGGCGACCCATCCGGGTCGCCCGTTGATGATCACATATGGACCCGATGGGGCTTAGTTGTCCTTGTAGACATACCCCGCGTCGAGCGCCTTGCCGACACGCACGGAGATTTCTTCAAGGTGTGCACGGGTGTAGCTGTCGAGCGCATCGCGGCTTTCGAGTGCCTGATCCGCGTAATCCTTGATCACGCGGAGGTGCATGGTTGAGAGCATCCGCACGGGTTTGGATGACGAGTTGAACCCGCGATCCGCGAACGCCATGTCGATCAGACGAGACAGGTGCTCGCGCTGAAGATTACGACGCAGCGACGAGATCATCGGGTCTCGGTCCGAGAAGCTGCCGTCGATATCTTCGCCCAGCTCGCTCCAGATTGCCTCGGTGATGCTCTGCATCAGCTCCGAGAGGGTCAACGCGTCCTGATCCGCGGGGACGAACAGCTCGTAGTCGTACACACGCTGGACCGTCTGCGGGTTCATGAGCATCGTCAACGCCGAGGCCTGCATGCCCATCACGCGGTCGTGGATCGGGAGTGCCGCGTCCGCCATAACGGAGTTGACATCGTCCCACCACTTATCGACGGTGGTGTGCGCGAGCAGTTCAGGAGTGATCCCGAATGCCTCGTCGTAGAACGCGTTGTCGATCACGAACTGCATCGCGGCGCGCTGGCGTTCAGCGGGGACAACCTCGATCGGCGCCCGGCTGCCCGGATCGCCCTTCTTGTCGCGGTAGACATACGCCGAGCCGACCCAGTTCGCCATCATCGACAGCGACTGCATCTGCGTGTTCAGCGAGATCAGGTACCCACGCCGTGCTCGCGACCAGGAATCGCCGTCATCGACGAACTTGGTCAGCAACCCCTCGCGGATCGTCTTGACGAGCGACATCTGGTTGTTCGCGTAATCAATCGGATCCTCAGAGAGGTCATAGCGACGCGCACGCGGATCGGGGCCAAAGGTGTCTTCGTCCGTGCCGTACTGGAGTTCAGGTTCGGCGACGCGTTCAAGCACCTTGGGCAGGTTCTTCTCAGGGCCGTACCCATACTCGATAACCCAGTAGTCGTACGGGCCGATCTCGAATGACGAATAGTTGCCCTGCACCTCACCGGATCCGGGCATCATGATGTTGATGCCGTTGTAGTCCATGACGGACGCGGACCAGGGCTGCTGATCCTTCATACCGTCGGAGTTGATCTGGTCGAGCGAGTACGCGCTGGAACCCTTGAAGTTGTGACGCAGACCGAGCGTGTGCCCGACCTCGTGCGCGACGAGTTCAGCGAGCATGGGACCGACGAACCACTCGGGCACGCCGTCGATCATGTCGCCCTCGGGCTTCTTGGGCTTGGATTCTTCTGCGACTTCAGTCTCGTCCGAAGCTTCCTCTGCCTCGGGCTCTTCCTCATCGGGCTCGTCCTGCTTCTCAAGAAGTGCCAGATACTCCGGCGGGATCATCGCCTTGAGACCCGGGTTTTCTTCGAGCTGCTTGCGGATCATCTCGAGGGTTTCCTCGTCGATCTCCGGCTCGAGCGATGCTTCGGTTGCCGCGTTTGCGGAGGAAGCGACTTCGGAGAGCTTCTCGAAGTCGTCCGCGAAGAGTTCGATCATGCTCAGGTACATGCGCATCATCGCAAGATCGAGCGCCTTGCCAGTCGCGGCCATGCACATGCCGTTGACCTGCGAGGCACGCCCGCCAAGCCCGTCAAACTCATCGAATCCGAGCATGTCGGCGCCGGGAACGAACCCGTCCATCTCGTGCAGCTGATTGACATGGCTGTCATGATCATGCCCGCACGCGGCCAGTTTGTTGTTGCGTTCGTTGAGAATAATCTCGCGCTGCTGGGGCGTAGCGAGACGCAGGCGCGGATCCCAGTCGGGGTTCTCTTCGAGCCACTGCAGTGTCGAGGGCGCGTATCCCTCAGTCGCGAGCGTACCGAGCAGGTCCTCCCACCGGTAGGTGAACACGCGGACCCAGCCGTCAGTGAGGACGACATCCGCGTCGAGGATCTCACCCGTCATCGGGTTGACGCGTGACGGGCCGATCGCGGTGGAAATGTCGTTGCTGATCCAGCGGATGAAGTTGTAGCGCACATCCTCCGGGTCCTTATCCATGTTTACGCCGGTTGCCTTGTCCTGATACTGGACCTGGATGGCGCCGTCAATGCCGATCGCGCGGAACGCGTCGTTCCACTGCTCGATGCCCTC
>Ga0070728_10005025_pt1 | contig 13330 bp, 9 predicted proteins | sample tdDd471_FD_66723 | JGI IMG/M metagenome (GOLD analysis project Ga0070728, IMG submission 66723) | Marine sediment microbial communities from the Atlantic coast under amendment with organic carbon and nitrate - tdDd47.1 | ecosystem: Environmental > Aquatic > Marine > Coastal > Sediment | place...
TCACAAACGCCGGCAACATTAATATACGCAGTCAGTCCGTGAGTAATTCAACTGGTGCCTCCGTTGCGGTCTTTGGTGTTGCTAAAGCCAAAGCAGGTGGTGAGGCGCAAACAGTGGCAACCGGCATTGATGGCGGTGACGGTGCAGACACGATTGTGAATGCCAGCACCGGTGTAATTCGGGTAGGACCGGCAGCAGAGCCTGGCAACGACCCGAATAACAGGCCCGATGCAACCTGGATGTCGATACTCCGTGGTGCTGCAGCGTCTGGCACGCTGGGTGGAGTCGCCAGTGCGGAGGCGTCTGCGGTTGCATCCACCACGTCAACTGGCATCAACGGTGGCGACAGTGATGACCGTATCAGCAACCTTGGCGATATCCAGGTTACAGCCAACTCAATGAATGAAACCGGTGCGACAGCTATAGCTATCTTCGGGTCTTCAGAGGCAGCTGGCGACTCGGGTGCTAAAACACTCGCCATTGGCCTGGATGGCGATGTTGGCAATGACTATATCGAAACACTTGGCTCCCTGACGGTAGATGCCGAGTCACGCTTGCTGCACAACGGTGCTGCCATGACCTTTGGGGGAGCAGCCGGTGCGTCATCGGCACTGGAAGCCCGCACTGAGGGTATAGGTATAACCGGTGGTGATGGCGAGGATCAAATTCTGACCGAGGGAAACATTGTGGTTAATGCCGGCTCCGGGATGGTGTCAAGTAACAATGCCAGTGCAACATTCGGTGACTCGAGCGTTGCCGGTAAATCCGGTGCCACGACTCTTGCGACAGGAATCGACGGCGGAAGTGGAAATGACATTATCGATAGCGCTGCAACTATCATGCTGGATGCGTTTTCGGATCTGGATTTGAATGGAGCCAGTTTTTCTCTGGGCGGAAGCAGTAGTTCTGCCGGGCAACTGGCCGCGGCCACTCAGGCTGAGGCATTGCTCGGTGGCGATGGTGAAGATCAGGTCGTGAATCGTGGCCTGATTTCAATCACAGCACGGTCGGAAATGACCTCAAGAGGTAAATCTGAAACAGGTTTTGGCAGTTCAGACGCAAACAATGTTTCGGGCGGTGTGACCGGCGCGGCCGGTATCCGTGGTGGCGAAGGCGATGACCTGTTGGAGAATTCAGTCGACGCCGAAATCGTGGTTGATGCATCGACCAAAGTCAATGCCGTCGCGGTCACTTATACCTTTGCCGGGGGCTCAGATGCGGGCAATTTACTCTCCGGGCTCTCTTCTGCCGACGGCATCACCGGCGGTGCAGGGAACGATCAGTTGTTTAACCACGGCAGTCTACATGTTGCAGCCAATTCTGAATTAACCGCAAGAGGTGGCTCAAACTCCACGTTCACCGGTGGCAGCTCTACCTCCGCCGGCAAATCCGCGGCGGGTGCCGAGGCAGTCGGTATGAATGGCGGCGATGGGGATGACCTCGTCGTGTCGACCGGTGATATCGACGTCAGGGCGAAGGCAATCGCCAGGGCAAACAACAATTCTAGCAGTTCCGCGTCATTCACCAGCGACCAGATCGCGTGGTCGATTAGCGAAGCCAACGCATTGGCGACCGGTCTTAGTGGTGAGAGCGGCAATGACACACTGGTCAACCAAGGTAACTTGACGGTTTTCGCCGAAAGTACGGCCTACTCGTTCGCCTACGCCAACGGTGCGGTTATCTCGTTCGATGGTGACGCAGAGTCTGGCAGTACCAGCACCGCGACTGCGACTGCCACAGGTTTCTCGGCCGAAGACGGCGATGTCGTGGTGTGGAACGAAGACCAACTCACCGTCAAGGCAACAGCAGGGACGGCTGAAGACCTGATTTCAGCGCTCACTTATTATCGTCTACAAGGCGACTACGAAGAAGATGTGGCGCCCAACGAAACCGCAATCGCTGAAACCGTCAAAGAGGAGCCGGATTGGAATGACTCTGCTGTTCAGGCAAAGTACGTCGACGGCGATATCCTTTACTGCACTGATGACGCCTGTGTACAGGACCCGGACGTCAATTCGAATGGCAATCATTACCGGGTTGTCGTCGTACAGGTTGACCATGACAACGATCAGGACACCGATCCGATCGACGAATACAGCTGGGTCGTGTTCAATTCGGTCAATGACCTGCCCGATCTGTCCAATTCTGCAATCAGTTCACAATATGCCGACGGTGATATTGTGGCCTGCAAATCTATTTCCTGTCGTGAAGATCCTTCAATAGAGTCTTCCGCGACCTATTGGAAGGTTGTCGTCAAGCAAGTGGACCATGACAACAATCCGGACACGCCCCCAGAACCTGTTTACAGCTGGGAGCAACAGACCGGGTTGACAATCGAGGTGTCGGTCTTGATCACTAAAGCGAGTTTCCCGACTTATGCGTCCGCCAACGCCAACGGTCTTGACGGTGATGGGGTCGCAACGGCCAGCGGCACGACCACGGCAATCGCCCATGGCGTTCAACTCGGCAACGGCAACAATCATGTTGTGTCAAATGATATGAATGTTAACGCAATTGCAAATTCCGTGGTCAATGTTGCCTCAGACGGTGATGTTTTCGGTGATTCGGAGGGCTTTGTCACAGCGACAGCAACAGCCAAGGCTTACGGAATCGTCGTGGGTGATGGTGATGACCATATTACGAACTCGGGTACCATGGCGGTTACTGCTACACCGGTAGCTCAAGGTTACTCCGCTGTCAGCCCCGGTGGAGGTATCTGCATCTGGTTTTTCGGTTGGTGGTGCGCTGCCGGAGGAACTCCTGAAGCGGCAGTGACTTCCACTTTCACCGCCGAAGCTTCCGGTATCCTGGCTGGTAATGGCAACAATGTGGTCACAAACGATGGTGAGATCATTGTCACTGCGGCACCTGATGTTGCTGAAGATTTAAGGCGCAGCAACGATGAATATGCTGCCAAGACAGAAGGCGACGGTTCACCGGCTATTTCCGTCGTATCCAACTCGACGGCTATCGGCATACTGACCGGTACGGGCAATGACTCAGTGACCAACAATGGCACGATCACCGTTGAGGCCAAAGATATCCTCAGCGGCTGCGCGGCAGGCAATTGCAGCTTACCGACAGGTGCCCAGGCAACGCTCAGCGCAACCGGTATCATGACTGATGCAGGAAACGACCTGGTGATCAACAACGGCTCTGTCTCGGCGCAGATATTCAACCATAACAACCCGACCCCGGCAATCGCCATTACCACCGGTGGTGGTGATGATATCCTGGTGCTCGGTGACGAATCGGTCGTCAAGGGCGATATCGACCTGGGCCTGGATAACGACACCCTCCACCTGATTGGCAATCCGGAAGTGCAGAATGCCCTGACACCCGGCTCCGGGATGAATTCACTGGTCTTCGAAGGGCCCGGATATTTTGCCAACAGCCTGGTAGGCTTCAATGACCGGGCACTCAAGTATGGGCTTGGCACATATACCGTGCCCAACCTGCCGACCATGCAGAGCATCGAAATACAAGAAGGGATCATCCAAACCGGCAGTAACTACACCTTTGCCAGTGCCGGACTGCTTCAGACGACGGTCAACAGTGACGGCAGCTTCGGCAAGCTGCACGTGGTCGGTTCGACGGTCTTGGACGGCAGCCTGACCGTGCTACGTGATGCAGAAGGGCCTTATTTGAACGAGACCCGGTACGGCATTATCGAAGCCGAACAGGGCGTCAGTGAGTCTTTTGCTAACGAGGACGTGACGCTTCCGGCACCGACACAACTGCTGGCTTTCGAACTGAACCAGTATCCCGATCTCGTCGAAGTGGAAGTCCATGCGGAGAGTTTTACCATCGTTGCCACCAATCGCCTGGAGCGTACGCTTGCCGGCTACATGGACGGCTGGCTGTCCATCGCAACGGGTGATCTCAAAAAAGCTCTCGGCGAATTCCAGACCCTCGCCGGATCGGAGTACGGCAAAGCCTTCCAGGGCTTCAGTCCGGGTCAGTACGACAGCCTGTCACTGGTATCAGCCGATGCCTCCCGGCAGTTCAATCGTACCATGCTCCAGCGGGTTCACAGTGTCCGCCTGCTGGGCAAAACCAGCAGCAGCCATGGTCGCAATTTATACTTCGCCTCCGGTGAAAAACCGGTGCTGCTGGCTTTCAATGGCTCTACGCAAAGTATCGACCAGCTGTATTCTGCAACGCAGAAGAAACCAGCTGAATACGGCCTGTGGTTTGAGAGCTTCGGCCTATGGAGCGACCAGGACAAGGAAAACGGCTTTCCCGGCTATGACGCAGATGTCTTTGGCGTAGCCATCGGCATGGACAAGCTGTTTAGCGATCGTTACCTGTTTGGTATCGGCTTTGGCTATTCAGACACCAATATCGATATGGACCAGAACCAGGGAGACGGTGACATCTCCACCTACTACGGATCTATTTACGGGAGCTTCTTCAACGAAAAGGGTTATCTGGACGGCATCCTTAGCTACGGGCATCAGGATTACAGCAGTAAACGTCGCATAGAGGTCGGACCCATTCAGCGAACGGCACGAAGTGACCATGACGGTGAATCCTTTTCAGCCATGGTCGAAGGAGGACTTAACTTCGATTACCGCCCATGGGTTCTGCAACCCTTTGCCAACCTGCAGTACCTCTATCTCGATGAGGACGGGTTTACCGAAAAAGGTGCCGGCGGTCTCAACCAGGAGGTTAAAAGCAGGGACACCAATGCGCTGGTTTCCGAACTGGGCTTGCGGATCAGCCGGATCGTGCCAATGGAGACGGGTTTGCTGATTCCAGAGGCCAGCGTGGCCTGGCTCTACGATTTCGACCTCGACGACCGGGTCGTCAAATCATCGTTTGCTGGTCAACCCGGAACCGCATTCTCAATCGAGGGCACCGATGTCGAGCAGAATGGCGCGGCAGTCGGTATCGGTATAACATTCCAGGGCAAGAGCGGTTTCAAGCCCTCACTGAAATATGCCGGAGAGTTCAGTGATGGCTACAATGCCCACGGTGTGACCGGCGAACTACGATGGGAGTTCTAGTTAAAGGCGCAGGTCGAGCAACTGCATTGCCGGGATCAAGATGGTTGAGGCTGGACCGTATCAAACTGATATTCTAAGGGCCAGCAACGTAAAGCCCTCTAATAGTTTGTCTCAACGGCGCAGTTGGTAGCGTCGCACTGCCTGGTTGTGCTCTCTCAGAGTCGCATTAAATTCATGGGTGCCATCGCCTCTAGCCACGAAATAGAGATCCTTTGTGTCTGCCGGGCTGACTGCCGCATGCAGGGCAAACTGCCCCGGGCTGGCAATCGGGCCGGGCGGCAGGCCTCTTTTCCGGTAGGTATTGTAGGGTGTCGGCGTCTTCAGGTGTTTGCGGGTGAGGTTGCCGTCAAAATCAGCAATCCCGTAGATCACTGTCGGGTCTGCCTGCAGAGCAATGCCGCGCTTGAGGCGATTGTGGAACACGGCCGAAATCAGCGGCATCTCCATGACATTGCCAGCCTCCTTCTGGATGATCGATGCCAGGGTCAGTAATTCATGCCGATCCATACCCAACTCATCCGCTTTGACCAGTATGGCCGGTGAAAGATGCCTCTTCAGCTGATCAACCATGGTGCGCAATAACTGACGTACAGTTGTCGACGAGGTGTAAGTGTAGGTCTCCGGAAACAGGTAGCCTTCCAGAGAGTCAGCCTCAATATCAAGTTGCCTGATGAACCCGGCATCGTAGCAGAGCGTGAGGAAGTCATCAGCTGAACCGACCTCGGTTTTGGCCAAGCGTGCGGCTATCTCTCTGAGATTGAACCCTTCGGGGATTGTGACCTGGAACTTGCGGATATCACCGGCAACCAGGCGGGTGAGAACCTCGTCGGGGCGTGCTTTAGTTTCGAAGAGATACTCTCCGGCATGGACCTCTGCCGTGGCGTCACGCCAGCGGGCCAGCCAGGTGAAGCGGGTTGCATCGCTGATCACATCGGCTTCTGCAAGCTGGCTGGCAATACGCGTGAAGGAACTTCCGGCCTTGATTTCTATAACCCGCGGCTCCGGTGGAGTCACTTCAGTCCGGATAAAACTCTCCGCCCAGAATCCGACGCACAAGATCGGAATAATGATCAGGGTAAAGCATGCCAGAGCAAGATTCCTGATGCGGGATGTCATGCTTTAAAACGATCTTCTGAACCGTCCATCAACCGTTTGATGTTGCTGCGGTGACGCCAGACGATCAGTGCGGCAATAAAGAGTGTGGCCAGGAAAATCGGCTGCGGTTGGTTGAGCATCAGGACCAACAGGGGGGCCGACATGGCCGCCAGTACCGAGCCGAGAGAGATGAAACGGGTCGTGGCGACCGTGATACCAAAGACAATCGCCGCGCCGAGTACAGCGACCGGCGACAGGACCAGAAAGATACCAAGGGCCGTGGCGATCCCTTTGCCGCCCCTGAATTTCAGGTAAACCGGGTAACAGTGGCCGACAATTGCCATGGCGCAGGCGATACCGAGCTGAGCCGGAGTCGGTGCCAGCCAGGTTTTACAGGCCAGCAGCGGCAGAAAACCTTTCAGGATGTCGCCGGTCAACGTCAGGACGCCGGCCAGCTTGCCGGCGACCCGGTAGACGTTGGTCGCACCGATGTTGCCACTGCCCTTGTCGCGCACATCTTCATAACCCATAACCTTGGCCAGGACGATGCCGGTCGGAACAGCGGCGATCAGGTAGATAACGATCAATATGAAAATAAAGAGCAGAGTATTCATAAGTTCTCAGACGCCAGGATTGGCAACCACGACAAACCCGTCCCCCCGTTTCTGATAAAAGATACTGTCAAACCGGTAGTAAGGCTCTCCTTTGGCTTCAATCGCCACAGCATATTCGGGGACGGTCGGCACCACTGCTCCGATAGGGGCGTCGACCGTCGTGTAAAGGGTTTGACCCTTGCGGACGATCTTCTGGTAGAAGACATGGTTGCTGACATAGTAGTCCTGGCCGTTGACAGTAACCTGGTGCGGGTCGGAGATCTTGGTCAGCTCGGCTCCCGCGGGTGGCGACGTAACAACATATTTGACGCTACCGGAAGTGTAGGCCTGCTGATACCATATCGAGTTGCAATAGTAGTAGGTGGAACTGCCGGTTGTCTGGTTGATGACCACCGTCTCCTGGCAGGGCTTCTGATCATAAATATAGAATGAGTAGGACACCGTGCTCACCGGATAGCCGTACCACCAGCTTGAGTACCAGCGATCGTCCCAGTAGTCGTCGTAGCGGTCCTCGTACCAGTCCTGCCAATCCTCGCGTGCATCGTCCCGATAGTCCTGCCAGTCTTCACGGATTTCATCACGGTCGGGCAAATCGTCCGGTTTGAGCCCGGAATTTTCGAATTTCTCCCGTAACTGGTCCTTCTGCTCGGGAGAAAGATTTTCCATCCTGTCTTTAGCTTGTTGCTTCTGCTCCGGCGTCATGTTCGCCACTTTGTCTTTGGCTTTCTGCTTCTGCTCCGGGGTCATGTTGGCCACTTTGTCTTTGGCCTGCTGCTTCTGCTCCGGAGTAAGGTCGGCGGCTTTATCCTTGAGATTCTGTTTCTGCTCGGAAGACTTGCCAGATTCCCAGTCCTTGATTCTCTGTTTTTGTGCCGGGTCCATGTTTGCCTTGAAGTCCTGAACGCTCTGCTTCTGCTCGGAGGATAATCCTCCCTTGCCGCCCTGGGCAGGGAGCTGACTGGGGAGCCGGTCGGGCAACTGTCCCTGGGACGGACGCGAGACTGCGCCTTGTGAAGGACGATTCAGTTTGACCTCTGTAGGGCGTGAGACCGCACCTTGAGACGGGCGGGCCAGACTGCCCTGCGATGGACGGGCTACGCGGCCCTGCGATGGACGGGCTACACGGCCCTGCGATGGACGGGCTACACGGCCTTGTGACGGACGAGGGCTGTTGCGAATCGATTTGAAGCTTCCGCCTCCACCCCTGGAGAAGGAGTGCCCGCCACCACCACCTCGATGACCACCGCCACCGCGACCACCACCGCCACCTCTACGGGCTTCCGCAAAATCGGGGAGAATCCAGGCGGCCAGACATACACAGATCAGTAGGAGTGCAAATCTTCCCATCTTCATTGCGGTCCTCCTTCCTCGGTTTTGCGCGGCATCGGCATCAGAATCTTGATCCATTCCGAATCCTTCGGAACAACGAAGGTGAACAGGTCGTCATTGAAGCGTTTGGGAGTCTCCCAGTCATTAATCAGGGCAATATACTGTGGGCTGCCGGGAACTTCCCGATAACTGACGGCGACCTTGCGTATGTAGGGGTTTTCTCCCTGTTCGACCCAGAGTTGCCAGTCGACCGTCTCGCCGCGAAAAGCCAGGTGCACACAAGGTACATCCTGCAAAAGGCTGTCGCCGACGATATCGGCTTCAATCGCCTGTTCATCCAGATGATCGAGATCGCTGTAGAGGAGGTCGGCTAGGGGTTGCGGTTCCTTGATCAGTGTCTCCACCATGTCCAGGGTTTCATCAATGGTCGGCGGAGCCTTGACCTGGGTGTGCCGGTTCTTGGACAGATCGGCAATGCTGAGTGTTTCACCCTGGTACCAAAGCTTGCGCCAGATGCCATCGTCATGACGTGACTCTACATACAGTTGGTTCGGGCGTTGCAGGGAGATCTCGCCGTTCTTCTCGAATTGCAGGCGTCTGCCGTCATCCTGGATCACATCGTAGAAGATCCTTGCCTTGAGCTTGAGTCTTGGCTGCGCGACCAGAAAATCCGTCGCTTTTTTCAGCTCGGCCAGGGCTTCGGGATCCCGCATGTCTTCAACTTCGGGCTCCAGTTCTTCCATCACGGCAGGATCGGATTCTGCTGGCTCAGCAGCGATAGATTGGATGACAACCGCAGGCCAAAGCAACACGCAGAACAGGGACAATAGGATCCAAAATGTTCTTTTCATCGGACTCCCTTTTCGTCGAAATTGTGATTCGAGACAATATGTCAACATGGAGTAACTAGCAGATAATCAGGCATTATAGTCGGATTACAGGTAGAGGACAAATCGATATTGTTTTTTTTCCAAGCTCAGCTGTGGTCCCACTGTTTCTCTGTAATATGTTGCCTCCTATTTTCGTGCGATGAACATATAGTTCCCGCCCGGGACAGGGGCATCTGGAAGCGGGTGCTCTGTGACGCAAAAACCTTGCCTGAGGAGCAGCGCTTCCGCACCTTCATAACGAACTCCGGCAACCGTGTCTGTGACTGCTGGCTGCGAGCGTGCCAGATGTTTGAGCGCACCGCGAGCTATTGATACGAGCACCGGATCAGGATAGCGAGCTTCGAGTTCTTCAAACAATGCGTCGAGGCGTGTTACAAGAAGTGGCTGGTCGAAGGAGCCGTCCGCACATGTCATGCCGATGAATGCTGCCAGTCTGAACTCCGATGCCAGGCGGATGAATGCTTCGACTGTTTGCGTTTGGCTTAACTCGGGGAGTTTGGTGTCAAACACCCTGAGCAACTCTTCTTTGACGATTTCATAGTCCGGGGTCGAGTCAGGCTCAGCCCATTCTTTCGCTACGAAGACCCCGCCCGTTGCCAGGTAACTGTAGACCAGCTCGAACAACCGGTTCCATTGCCCGGGGCTTTCAAGGAACAACAGTCCGCCATCACAGGCGATATAGTTAAAGGCGCCGTGAAACGCCGTCCGGTCCTCAAGCCAGTCCCCGACAACCATTTCAACTGACGACCAGTCCTCACCTGCAAGCTGCTGCATGGCCGCCATGATTTCAGGATTGCGCTCAACACTGACCACGCGATCTGCCTCCAGCCGAACGGCCATATCAACCAGTTCCGGAGTAGCCCCCAATATCAGGACCTGTCTACCTGTAAACTTCTCCATCTCTTCCAGGTAAAGCTCCAACCCCTCCGGACCGGGGCGTACCGGCACTCTGAGGTTGCTCCATATGTCACGGAAGAACGCCACGTTGTCGAGTGAGATATGCATCAATCCTCCTTAGAACTTATATCGAAAAAGCATCAAGTCCTTCGGCAAGAGTGTCAAGTTCCGAGGCGTATGCGGCACAATTATTGTACCCGCCAACAGTTTTGTTGATGTCGAAAACAATCACTTCGTTGTTGTGTATGACAAAATCGAACCGACCGTAATCAAAACCGAATTCTCTTCTCATCTCGACCAGTTCCTGCGGGATGTTTATCCGCTCTTCAGGGGTGATCCGGTTTTTGAATTTAACGATTGGCTGCTCCGAACCGAATCGTGACGCCCAACCGCGGTCACCCAGAAACATCCAGTAGCGAGTGTAATAGATATTGTCCTCCACTTCGGGAAGAAATTGCTGCACAATCAGGTTCGGATTTTTCCAGGCTCCGAGAGGAACCTGAGATTTGTTGGCGAAGATCGGATAAGACTGTGGGTCCAACTGGGCGGTTTTCGACCAATTCGTACCTGACCGTCGAAAGGTGCGCGGCCATTTGAAACGGTTTGACATCCGCCTGACACGTGCCTCCGGTTTGCCGCCGAAGTTGTTGTCGGTCTTGACGATTACCGGCCCATCGTAGGAACAATCCTGTGTGACCATTAGCTTGCTGAATACCGATTTGGATATATCGAGGACGTTACGGTTCAAAACGACTGGAAATGATTTCAGCTGCTCTGCGTACCGGGGAGGCACACGGGTCATGTCGACGTGGAGGATGACAATATCGGCAGCAGGCAGGTTTTCGTAACCATGGTGGACGGTTACCCTGTCTCCGGTTGCAGCCCAGCGTTCTGCAATCGCATCGAGGAGATACAACCGGTCATGCGGCCCCTTCAGGACCAGTATCTCGCGCACATGTCCCTCACAGGCTGGTCCTTCGTCAACGAAATATTCCATAAATCAGCTTTTTCTGATGACACCCTCTTGCCCATTTCACCAGGAGATCCTTTAGTAGGATATCAGGGTGTATGCCTTCTGTCTCGTGAAGTCTTCATGGCCGCAGTAAAACCGTAAATGACAAAACATAACGAAACAAGTTGCTGAATTGACAACAATGGTTTGTGTTGAAGAAACATCAGGGAAGCCATGCTGGCGTTCATCAGCATAAAGAATATCCAGCCGTATGAGTTTTTCTTTGCCAAAAGGTAGCTGCCGAGCAGGAAGCCGACCATGACCCCGACTTCCAGTATCTGTGAGCCGGAGGTGATGCCCCCATAATCATAAAGACTGTACCCGACGCCAAAGATCAAGGCGGCGTAAGTGAACAGGGAGGTAATCAAGTCAAGAGTTTTGTTGTGTGAACCGGTATTCTGACAGGCGTTGAGCAGGCCAAACAACATTGCCGGGACTCCACCAGCTTCTATGGAAGCCGCTATCCAGTCATGCTTGCCCACAAGAATGATGACCCATGCCGGGACTCCCAGGATATAGACGGTCCAACCAACGATTCTCAGCTTTCGTTTGGTTGCTTCCGGTCTGCCTTCTGCGAGAGCAAAAAAGACTTTGTTGAGAAGGTAGAGTCCGCCTCCCCATACCTGTAGAAATAAGTCCATGAGAGCCAATTCCTGTTTGATGTAACTTGCCTGGCCAGGGTCAAGACTCGACCCGGAAAGCGTACCGGCTGTGACCAGAGTTCAAAAACAAGAGCGACCCGGGAAAGGTCGCTCGCAGTTGTTATGCTGTCTGAATAGTATCCATTAAACCCGGGGCCGATGCTATTGAATGATTTCGCTGGCCTCAAGTTGCTCAACGATGGTCGGAATAAGTTGATTGATTGCTTTTTCCCTGGAACCATCAACTTTGATCTGTGCGATATAAGACCAGGCCGGCATTTCGCTGTCCACATCGTAAAGCTTCGTCGATATGATGAAATAATCAGAATCGTACTCCCGGTTGTATGAATAACCGTAAGCGTAACCGTGCCAGCCTCCGTCGCTGTAGACTGCCACGCCGCCCAGGACAACTCCCCCATACTGGTGGTTGGTGATCTCTTTCTGACTGATCGAGCGTGCTACCAATACGCTGTCAAAGCCGAGCTCCCTGACTATTGCCTCGACAGCTTGCCTGTCGAGCTTGTCCTCCTGAGGCAGGACCTTGTAGCTGGGGATGGCTTCGAGCCCTCGTTTGACAAGCTGGTTAGCGAGGACGTTTTCAGCTTGCCTGCGGGTACTATCCCGTTTGGCTATGGCAATCAGGAGCATCTTCTGCGGGGGAGTCGAGTAAGTCTCTTCTTTCCAGACTTCCAGCTTTTTGATCGGGGAGCATGCTGTCGCAACGATTACGAGCAGCAGGCAAAGAAATAATCTGAAGAGTTTGTGGCTTTTCACGTTATTCTTCCTTTAATATCGGGTCTGAAATGACTGAACAGTTGGTTTCTACCGACCGGCAACAAATGCATTGAAACAGAAAACAGCCCAAAGAGAAACTATTTTATTAGCGCCAGAGATAACTGCATCTACGCCTCTGAGAGATCGTGAGGCAAAGCCACGGATCGGCGGGGACTGAGCCTGTAGAGCTGCCTTCAGGGGAAATCAACGTTCCGGTCTTATGAAGCGTCCCATCTCCATGTCAACCGTTTTGATGTGATCCACCAACCAGTCGAGAAATGAACGGTTAAACCCTGCCAGAAGGTTGATTGAGGCGCCCTGTGCAGACAGCTGCCTTTGCAACTCATGAACCTTGTCGCTCAATGCGCGATGCGCCCTGATGTGGGCTTCCTTGTCAGGGTAGTCGGATTGAGCCATCAAGTCCTCTTCCATGCGGAAATGGTTATCTACATAACGCCCCAGAAAATCAAGCATGCCAGTCAGGCTTTCCTGCCCTTTGCCGGCCTTGCAGGCATTCCGGAACTCATCGTACTTGGCAAATATCTCTTGATGTTGTCGGTCTATCCGATCAACACCTACGGACAAATCTTCCGACCATTCTAGTGCCATTATCTTCCTCTGTTGCAATTAAAGCGTAGTTGCGAAGAGCCTTCACCTATCAGCCGCGACGATGTCAAAAATGAGCTGGCATGGTGGTCCTTAGCTGTACAGGTTTCGCCATTCGACAGGGTATATGAGACGTCCAGTTTAGCTGCATCTTGTTCTACCTGCAAGGAGAGCGTTTGGATTGACAAATCCGCAAAGAGGCGACTGATATCAATCCGGCGATCCACTGGTCCAACAGTCCTTGAACTCACAGGCAAACACCGGAGTCTTCTGTTCCCTCCGTGCGGGGTTCAAATGGGTAAGTATGAAAACGAGAAACCCCAACTCCGGGGAGATGGGGCTCAGCATGAATTCTGACGTCAACAGTTAACGATTATTTGATGCTTTGCCTGATGTGAGGCTTTAATCGCGCAACCGATTCACAAAATATTTAGAGCGCGCTGATTTGCGAGGACTTATATCG
>Ga0070728_10005027_pt1 | contig 13329 bp, 15 predicted proteins | sample tdDd471_FD_66723 | JGI IMG/M metagenome (GOLD analysis project Ga0070728, IMG submission 66723) | Marine sediment microbial communities from the Atlantic coast under amendment with organic carbon and nitrate - tdDd47.1 | ecosystem: Environmental > Aquatic > Marine > Coastal > Sediment | place...
TGCGAGCAGCTCGAGGCGGGCGCGGGCGTGTTCATCGCGCAGGCCGCGTTCGTCACCACCTGTGGCCCCTGCCACGGCGAGGGCGGCGCGGGTGACGGCGCGGCCGCCGCGGCGCTCGACCCGCACCCGGCGAACTTCACCGACCCGGCCTTCTGGGCGCAGGAGCGGGTGACCCACGAGCACATCGTGTCCGTGATCGCCGACGGCGGCGCCGCCAACGGCCGGTCGGCGCTCATGGCCGCGTTCGGCGAGCAGTTCACCGAAGAGCAGATCGAAGCGCTCGCGACCTACATCGAGAGCCTGAACCCCAACGCCGCGCAGTGACTGGCCCGGGCGCGTCCGGGGCGTAGCTTCGCCACGTGCGTCGCCGCCCCGCGTCCCGAAGTCGCCTCGCCCGCGCCCTGCTGTCCCACCGCCTGCGGGAACGCGCCGACGTGGTGCGAGAGACGCGCGGCGACGGGTACGACAGCTTCGGCGCGTCGGCGGAGGGCGCCGCGCTCGGGCTCGCGGCCACGCGGTTGCTGTACGAGCGGTACTTCCGCGTACAGAGCGAGGGCATCGACCAGGTCCCCGCGTCCGGCCCGGTGATCGTCGCCGCGAACCACAGCGGGTCGCTCCCGCTCGACGCGTTCATGCTCTGCGCGGACCTGCTGCGGAACACCGACCCGCCGCGACCGCCGCGGCCGGTCATCGATCGCTTCGTGCCGAAGCTGCCGTTCGTCGGGACCTTCTTCTCGCGCGTCGGCGCGATCGACGGCGCCCGGCGCAACGTGGAGCTCGCGCTCGAGCGCGGGGAGCTCGTCGTCGTCTTCCCCGAGGGGACGCCCGGCATCGGCAAGCCCTTCTCGGAGCGCTACCGGCTGCAGCCGTGGCGGGTCGGCCACGTCGAGCTCGCGCTCTCGGCGCGCGCGCCGATCGTGCCGGTGGCGATCGTCGGGGCCGAGGAGCAGATGCCCACGCTCGCCAAGCTCGATCTGCACCCGTTCGGAGCGCCGTACCTGCCGATCGTCGCCACCCCCTTCCCGCTGCCGGTGAAGTACCGCATCCGGTACGGCGCGCCGATCGCGCTGCACGAAGAGCTCGACGGCGATCCTCGCGATCCGGCGCTGCTCGCCGCCGGGGCGGCGCGGATCAAGGCCGAGGTGCAGGCGATGATCGACGAGGGGCTCCGCACCCGCGCGGGGGTGTTCCGGTGAGCCGCTACCTGATCACGGGGGCGACGACCGCCGTCGGCGAGGCGCTGATCCGCGAGCTGCTGCAGCACGACGACACCGAGCGGGTGCTCGCGGTCGGCGCCGAGGAGGTCCGGGCGCGGAGCGTCGAGATCGACGGTCGGGTGCGCTACCTGCGCCTCGACCTGACGCGCGAGCGCAACATCCGGCGCCTGATGTTCGGCGCCGCGCGCGAGGAGCGGGTCGAGGTCATCGTCGACATGGCGTCGCACCGCGGCCTGCGGTCGGGGCGGCGCGCGCGCGCGCTCAACGTGCTCGAGACGCGTCACATCCTGCGGCTCGCCGAGGAGCACCCCACCCTGCGCCGCTTCGTCTACCGGAGCTACGGCGAGGTCTACGACCGCTCGGGCCTGCTGCCGTCGGTCATCGACGAGACGCACCCGCTCGATCTGAGGCCCCGGGCGCCGCAGTGGGTCCGCGACCGCATCGAGGCCGACCTGTCCGTGTGCCAGCGGATGGGGATGAGCGACCTGACGATCGCGATCCTGCGCTGCGCCGAGTGCCTCGCGCCGGGCACGGGCAGCCAGCTCTACGACTACCTGCGCAGCCAGGTCTGCTTCCGCCCGCTGGGCTACGACCCCGTGATCAACCTGATCAGCGTCGAGGATCTCGGCCGCGCGCTCGCGCTCGCCGCGCGGTCGGACGCCCGCGGCATCTTCACGGTCCCGGGCGCCACCACCCTGCCGCTGAGCGAGGTCGTCCGCCGCCACGGCCGGCGCGGCGTACCGGTGCCGGGGCCGCTGATGATGCCGCTGTACGGCGCGCGCCGCGCGGTGCTCCGCACCGACTTCGACTACCGCATCAACCGCGGGCGACTGCACATGGGCGGCGTGCTCGACGGACGGCGCGCGGCGGAGATCCTGGGCTACGAGCCCGAGGTGACGGTCACCTTCGGAGTCGACTGAGCGAGGCGCTCAGCCCTTCACGCGCACGGTACAGACGGGGATCTCGCTGGTGCGAACGATCTTCTCGGCCACCGACCCGAGCAGGAAGTGACCGAGCCCCGTCCGGCCGTGGGTCGCCATGACGATCAGGTCCGCGTCCTCGTCCATCGCCGCGTCGTTGATCGTCGGGTACGGGAAGCCCTCGAGCAGATCCGCGTCGACGTCGATGTCGTGCTGGCTGTAGCGCTTGGCGAGCCCCTCGAGCTGCCGCCGGAGGCTCTCCTTGATCGCCTCCTCCGCCGTCGCGTCGACGAAGGTGCCGGCGACCTCCGACACCGGGTACACGGGGCGCTGGAACACGTGGAGGAACACCACCCGGGTGGCGCCGAGCTGCTCGGCGAGGCCGATGGTGTAGCGCGCCGCCTCCTCGGACGTCGCCGAGAAGTCGACCGGACAGAGGATCGTTCGGACCGGCTTGCTCATCGGGGACTCCTTTTTGCGCCGCGGCGCATCGGTTGCGCCGTTCGAGCCTCATTCGAGGCTCCAAACGGAGGTCGCAGGCATCGTGCCATCCGTCGAACCCGATGTGGCACGGGGACTGATACGGTTGGGCGCATGACCGACAAAGGCCCCATCGTCTGCGCCACGGATCTGAGCCCCAGCGGCGCCGAGGCGGTCGAGATCGCCGGCCGCATGGCCGCCGCGATCGACCGGCCGCTGCATATCGTCCACGTCGGCGGCGTCGAGCCTCCGGCCGAGGGCGAGCCGTCCTCCGAGGCCGAGCGCGTCTATCGCGAGCGGCTGCAGGCGCGGCACGACGCGGCGCAGGCCGCGCTCGACCAGGAGCGGGCGCGGGCCGAGGGACTCGGCCCGCACGCCACGGCCACGCTCGCCAGCGGTCGCCCCTGGGAGGTCCTGGTGAAGGAGGCCGAGGCGCGGGAGGCGAGCCTCGTCGTCGTCGGTCCGCACGGGCACGGCGGGCCGGCGACCTCGACCCGGCGAGACCTGACGGAGTGGATCCTGGGGAGCACGGCCGATCGCGTCCTGCGGCATGCGCCCTGCCCGGTGCTCGTCGGGCCGCGCGGCGAGGACCACCCCCACCCCGTGGGCGGCGGCACGTGGCTGGTGGCGGTCGACTTCAGCGAGCCGGCGCGCGAGGCCCTGCGGCTCGCCCATCGCTGGGCCAGGGCCTGCGACGCGACGCTCGTCGCGCTCCACGTCACGCACGATCCCGTGATGCGGCTCGACCCGGCGGGCGACGACGAGCCCTTCCCGCCGCTGGACTCGGTGGCCGAGGAGGAGGCCGAGCACAAGCGGGCCGAGCTGGCGGGCCTGGTGAAGGGCGAGGTCGGCGAGGAGATCGACATCCGCGTGGTCATCGGCGAGCCGTCCGAGCAGATCGCGGCCACGGCCAAGGCGCTCGACGCCCGGCTGATCGTCATGGGCACGCACGGGCGGACGGGGCTCGCGCACTTCTTCCTCGGGAGCACCGCCGAGCGGACGCTGCGTCGAAGCCCCGTGCCGGTCCTGTGCGCGCGGGTATGATCGGTCAGGGGCCACCCCCGAGCGCATGCGGCTGATCGCGACCCACGAGTACTCCGACTTCGACGCGATCGCCGCGTGCGTGGCGGCGCAGCGGCTCGACGACGGCGCGGTGATCGGCCTCGGGCGGCGCCTCGCCCGCGACGTCCGCGACTACTGGGCGCTGCACAAGGACCGCTTCGCGGCGCGGCGCCTGACCAGCGTCGATCCGGCGGAGGTCACGCGGCTCACGCTCGTCGACCTGCGGGACCGGCGGCGGCTGAAGCACGTCGAGCCCATCCTCGCGCGCCGCGACGCGGGCGAGCCGGTGGAGCTGCGCGTCTTCGACCACCACCCCGCGTCCGAGGGCGATCTGGTCGGCGACGTGCACGTGGTCGAGCCGCTCGGCGCGGTCACGACCGCGCTCGTCGAGCGCCTGCGCGCCCAACGCGTGCCGATCGACCCCACCGAAGCGACGCTGTTCGCGCTCGGGATCCACGCGGACACGGGGTCGCTCACGCTCGGTCACACGACGCCCCGCGACGTGCGGGCGGTCGCCTGGCTGCTCGAGGAGGGCGCCGACCTCGCGGTCATCGACCGCTTCCTCCACCCGGCGATGGGGGACCGGCAGCGCGACGCGCTGGCGACGGTGCTCCAGAGCGCGCGGCGCGAGCCGATCGGCGACACGGAGGTCGGGATCGCGCTGCTGCGCGGCGACGAGCCGGTCGAGGGCCTGGCCGAGGTGACCTCGGAGGCGCGCCGGCTCGGCGGCTTCGAGGGGCTGCTCACCTTCTTCGAGGTGCCGCGCAAGCACCTGGTGCAGGTGATCGCGCGCAGCCGGTCGCCGCTGATCGACGTGGGTCAGGCGCTGCGTCGCCTCGGGGGCGGCGGCCACCGCGGCGCCGCGTCGGCGGTGATCAAGCAGGCCGAGTCGGGCGAGGCGGTGATCGCGCGCGCGCTCGAGGCGCTGCGCGACGACCCGCCCCGCCCGCGGCTCGTCGGGGAGGTGATGACCCGCCCGGTGCGCACGCTGGCCCCGGACACGACGCTCGAGGACGCCGGCGACCGCCTCGCGCGCTGGGGCGTGCAGGGCGCGCCGGTGGTTCGGGACGGCGCCATCCTCGGCGTGGTGTCCCGGCGCGACGTCGAGAAGGCGCAGGGCAACGGGCGCGGCGCGCTGCCGGTCACCAGCCACATGAGCGGCAGCGTACACACCACCGCCCCCGACGAGCCCCTCGACCGCGCGCTCGCCGCCATGGTCGCGCACGACATCGGCCGCCTCCCCGTCCTCGAGGGCCAAGCGCTCGTCGGCATCGTCACGCGCACGGACGTGCGCCGCTGCCTCTACGCCGGATCCTGAGCCGAGGCTCAGTCGCCCGCTTCGAACGGGACGGTGACCACCGGGCACGGGCACGTCCGCACGACGCGCTCGGCCACGCTGCCCATCAAGAGGCGGCGGAAGCCCGTGCGGCCATGGGTGCCCATCACCACCATGTCGATGTCGAGCTCGTCGACGAGCCGCGCGACCTCCTCGTGCGGAAGGCCCTCGGTGAGGTGCTTGTCGACGGTCAGCGAGCGCCCCTCGAGCTTGGCGTCGAGCCCGTCGAAGGCGCGGCGCGCGTCGTGGCTCACCGCGGCGGCGAGGTCGGCGCTCGGCAAGAGCGCCCCGTCCGGCAGCGCGTACACCGGCAGCTGGTAGCTGTGGAGCAGGTGCACGTCGGCGCCCACGAGCTCGGCGAGCGACAGCGCGTAGTCGAGCGCGTGATCGGACGGCGCGGAGAAGTCGACGGGGCACAGGATCCGTCGGATCGTCGTTCGGGCGGTCATCGGCCAATTACCTAGCCCCGGAGCTGGCAAATGCGAGCGTCGTCCCTAGGATCTCCAATCCATGAGTGAAGATCTCTACGCGATCCTCGGCGTCTCCTCGGACGCGTCCGAGGACGAGATCAAGAAGGCGTACCGCAAGCTCGCGCGCGAGCACCACCCGGACCTGAACCCGGGGGACGCGGGGGCCGAGGAGCGCTTCAAGCGCGTCAGCGGGGCCTACGAGGTCCTGAGCAGCGCGGACAAGCGCGCGCTCTACGACGAATTCGGGGACGACGCCGAGAAGATCGGCTACGACCCCGAGCGCGCCGAGGAGTACCGGCAGTGGAAGCGGCGCGCAGAGGCGGCGGCCGGCTTCGGGGGGTTCGAGGGCTTCGGCGGCGGCGGCGGCGGCTACCAGGACCTCGAAGACATGCTCGGCGATCTCTTCGGCCAGCGCGCGCGCGGACCGCGCCGCGGCCGCGACGTCGAGGCCGCCCTCTCGGTGAGCTTCGACGACGCCGCCAAGGGGACGCAGGCCACCGTCGACATCGGCGGCAAGACGGTGCGGCTCACCATCCCCGCCGGCGTCGAGAGCGGCCAGCGCCTGCGCCTGGCGGGCCAGGGCGAGCCCGGCCGCGAAGGCGGGCCGGCCGGCGACCTCTACGTGCGGATCGAGGTCGGCGAGCACCCGCGCTTCCGGCGCGAAGGAAGCGACCTGCACCTCGACCTGCCGATCTCGGTCCCCGAGGCCCTCGTGGGCGCCACCGTCGAGGTCCCGACCCTGAGCGGCGCGGTGAACCTCAAGATCCCCGCGGGCGCCGCCAACGGGCAGCGCATGCGGCTGCGGGGCAAGGGCGTCGAGCCGGCGGGCAAGCCGCCGGGCGACCTCTACGTCACGCTCGAGGTGGTGATGCCGACCGGTGGGGACGCCGAGGCCCGCGAGGCCGCCGCCGAGGCGATCGCCGGGCTGTACGGCTCGGGGGAGGTGGTCCGATGACCCGCCGTTTCACGCGAGTCCAGATCGCCGAGCTCCTCGAGATCGACGAGGGGTTCGTGCTCGAGCTCGAGCGCGCCGAGATCATCGGCCCGATCGAGGGCGGGCGCTACGACGCCGTCGCGGTCGAGCGCGTCCGCGTCGCCTGGTCGATGTACGACTGCCTCGGCGTGAACGTGCCGGGGCTCGAGGTCGCGCTGCACCTGCTCGATCGATGGCAGGGCGAGCGCCGTCGGGTCCGCGAGCTCGTCGAGCGCCTGCGCGAAGAAGACGACGGCTGATGGCGAAAAAATCGCGCCGCGCCCAGGCGGACGCGCACCGCTCGCGCCGCGGGTCGCCCTGAATCGCGCGATCGGGGGACGTAGGAGGCCGGCACGGACGTTGCCCTGCTTCGGGCCGGATGGGGGAGCCATCCATCATCATGGACACCGACCACGATGCGCTCCGAGCGCGCCTCGAGGGGACCGAGGTGCACCTCGACGAGGCTCAGTGGGCCGCGCTCCCACGCGCCGCGCGCCGCCGCCTGCTCGAGCTGCCCTACGCGACCGCGACGGACCGCCAGCGGCTCGCGGCGATCGCCGACTGGATGCGGTCGGAGTTCCCTCCGGGCTGGAATCGACGGGGCTGAGCGGCGATTCTCTCGGCCGTGCGTGAGCCCGATCTGCTGGAGCAGCTGTTCGACTACGTCGGCTTCGAGGACGGCGACGCGTCGACGCTGGCGTCGCTGCGCCCTCACCTCGAGGGCTCGTTCGAGGGGATCGTCGACGAGTTCTACGAGGTGATCCTCCGCACCGAGGCCGCCCGCGAGGTGTTCCGCGGGGGCGAGGCGCAGATCGAGCGGCAGAAGACGCAGCTGAGAGGCTGGCTGAAGAGCCTCTTCGGCGGGACGTACGACGCGGCCTACCTCGAGCGCCGCGCGCGCATCGGCCGGGTGCACGTCCGCATCCGCCTCGATCAGAAGTTCATGTTCGGGGCGATGAACATCGTCCGGACCGGCCTGCACCGGGCGCTGCGCGAGGCGGACCTCGACGGCGCGCTTCGACGGACGGGCCACGACGCGATCGACAAGATCTGCGACGTCGAGCTCGCGGTGATGCTCGAGACCTATCGCGACCGATACGTCGAGGAGCAGCGCGCGCGCGAGCGGGTCGCGACCCTGGGCCACCTCGCCGCCTCGATCGGCGAGGAGCTGCGCAACCCGCTCGCCGTCATCGCCACGTCCACGCACCTCGTCCGCAAGCACACCGGGGAGTCGGCCGCGCGCCACCTCGACAAGATCGAGCGCCAGGTCCACGCGGGCGAGCGCATCATCGGCGACCTGCTCGCGCTCGCCGGGGCCGACGATCCGCACCCCGAGACCCTCGACCTGCCGACGCTGGCCCGCGACCTTCGCGAGGCCCTGCCCGTGCCTCCCGGCGTCGAGCTGCGCGTGAAGGCGGACCCGGAGCTGCCCGAGGTCTCGCTCGACGGCGGTCAGATCCGTCAGGTCCTGCTCAACCTGCTGAGCAACGCGCTCGAGGCGACCGAGCCGACCGGCGGCGTGGTGGAGCTGTCGATCCGGTTCGAGGGGAGCACCCTGGTGATGGACGTGCGCGACGACGGGCCGGGCTTCCCCGCCGAGCTCGTCGGCCGACCGTTCGAGCCCCTCTTCACGACCGCCGAGGGCTCGGTGGGCCTGGGCCTCGCGCTGTGCGCCCAGATCATCGCGAAGCACGGAGGGACCATCGAGGCCCTCGACCGCGACGGTCGCGGTGCGCACGTACGCGTGCGAATCCCGAGCCCGCCGCCATGAGCCACCACCTCCTCGTCATCGACGCGAACGTCGATCTCGCCGACGACATCGGCGAGCTGCTCGGCGACACCGGCGCGCGCGTGACCGTGGTGCACGACGCGGCCGACGGGGAGGACGCGGCGAAGAGCGACCCGTTCGACGTGGCGCTCGTCGACCTCGGGCTGCACCGCGGCGGCCGCGGGCTCGACCAGCTCCCGGCGCTGCGGCGCGCCTCGCCCGAGGGCGAGATCATCGTCATGACGGGCGCCGCATCGGTCCACAGCGCGATCGAGGCGGTCCGCCAGGGCGTGTTCGGATACCTCTCCAAGCCCTTCGATCCGCGCGATCTGATGCAGCTGACCGACCGCGCGCTCGCGCAGGTGTCGCTGCGCCGCGAGAGGACCGCCCTGTCGCGCGAGCTCGCGCGCTCCGAGGGCATGCATCGCGCGGTGTTCGAGACGGTGGACTCGCTGCTCGTCGGGCTCGACCCCGAGCATCGGATCGCGCTCTGGAACCGCGCCATCGCCGAGTCGACGGGGTGGAGCCGAGCCGACGTCCAGGGCGCGATCGCCTGCGACCTCCTGTTTCCCGAGCCGCACCACGCGCACATCCACCGGATGCTCGAGCGAGCCCAGGCGGGCGAGGCGACGGCCGCGAAGGTCCCGATCCATACCCGCGAGGGCGTCCGGCGCGTCGTCCTCTGGCGGTTCCTGCCCATGATCCCCGACGCGGCGGGCACGCCGCTCGTGCTGCTCAGCGGCAAGGACCTCACCGAGCGGCTCGCGCTCGAGGAGCGCGCCGCGTCCGCGGAGGCGATGGCCGCGATGGGCCGGCTCACCTCGGCGCTCGCCCACGAGATCCGCAACCCGCTGAACGCGGCGCGGCTGCAGCTCGAGCTGCTCAAGCGGGGTGCCGTCAAGGCCGGCTCCGACACGATGGCCCGGCGCGCCGACGTGGTCGGCGAGGAGCTGGGGCGGCTGACCACGCTGCTCAACGACTTCCTCGGGCTCGCCCGGCCGAAGCACCAGGCGTCGCGAGGCGTCGACGTGATCGAGATCGCGGCGCGCGTGCACGAGCTGCACGAGCCGAGCGCGGCCGAGGCCGGGGTCACCCTGCGCCTGGAGGCCGAGGACGACGTACCACGGGTCGTCGCCGACGCGGGGCGGCTGACGCAGGCCCTGATCAACCTCGTGGTCAACGCGTTCGACGCCACCGAGGGACAGGAGGACGCGACGATCGCGATCGGGGTGAGGTCGGAGGGCGACGACGTGGTCCTGTCGGTGACCGACGACGGCCCCGGTCTCCCGGACGCGACCGACCCGCTGCTCCCGTTCGAGACGACGAAGGAGAAGGGGACCGGCCTGGGGCTGCCGATCGTCGAGCGCATCGTCCAGATGCACGGTGGCCGCCTCGCGCTGGGCCCCGGCCCCGGCGGCCGGGGCACGTGCGCGGCGCTCTGGATCCCCCGAGGGCGAGCGGACGCATAGGCTGCGCGACCGCCGGGGGACGCGCACCATTTGCGTGCCACCGCGCCTCACCTCCGCGGGCGCGGCTTGGCACGCGCTTCGCGAGGTCCGGAGTCCGGAGGATGAGGATGCGCCACGCCACCCCGATCGATCGCCAGGACGCCTTCCAGTCGCTTCGCCGCGCCGCCGCCGACGCGCCGATGCTCGAGCCCGACGTGGAGTATCAGCTACTCACGCGGATCCAGGAGTCCAACGACCCGACCGCGCTGAATCAGCTGCTCGTGTCGCACGTGCGCCTGGTGCTCTCCATCGCGCACAAGTACCGACGCCACGGATTGCCGCTCGAGGACCTCGTGTCGGAGGGCAACCTGGGGCTCTGCGAGGCCGCGCGCCGCTTCGACCTCTCCAAGGGCACGCGGTTCAGCACCTACGCGGCCTGGTGGGTTCGGGCGCTGATCCGGCGCTACACGATCGCGAACCGCCGCATCGTCGGCGCGCCCTCGACCCGCGCGGCGCGCCGCCTGATCTCCAAGCTGCGCCAGACCCAGCGCGAGCTCGCCGCGGAGCTGGGCGTGCCGCCGACGAAGGCGCAGATCGCCGAGCGCCTCGACGTGACGGTGGCGGACGTGGAGCAGGTCGAGACGGCGCTCAGCGGCCGCGACGTGTCGCTCGCCCCCACGCCCGACGGGCACGTGGTCGAGCTGCGGTGCGACCGCCAGAGCCCCGAGGAGCTCGCGTCGCAGCACGAGGCCTCCGAGCTCAACCGCCGCTCGATCCACGAGGCGCTCGAGCGCCTCGAGGATCGTGAGCGGCTGATCATCCACAAGCGCCTCCTCGTCGACGATCGCGAGACGCTCGCCGACATCGGCGCCCAGCTCGGGCTGTCGCGCGAGCGCGTCCGCCAGCTCGAGCTGCGCGCCTGTCAGAAGCTGCGCGCCGCCCTGCTCGACCGGGTCGCCTGACATGCACGCCGCCGCGACGCATGATCGCGGGTCCATGGCGAAGCGATCCCTCGGCAGCATCCTGATCGTCGACGACGAGGCCAACGCCCGCGAAGCGCTCGACGAGCTCCTCGCCGAGGAGGGCTACGAGACCCGGACGGCGGCCGACGGAGTCGAGGCGCTCGCCCGCATCGCCGAGCGCGAGCCCGACGTCGTCCTGACCGACCTCAAGATGCCGCGGATGGACGGCCTCGAGCTCCTCGAGCGTGCCAAGCCGCAGCTGCCGCACGCCACCTTCGTGGTGATGACGGCCTTCGGGTCGATCGAGACCGCGGTGCAGGCGATCCGCCGAGGCGCGGAGAACTACCTGACCAAGCCGCTCGACCTCGACGCGCTGACCGCGCTGGTCGAGCGGGCGATGGCGCGCAGCCGGCTGTCGGCCGAGGCCGCGCGGCTGCGCGACCGGCTCGATCATCGCTACTCGTTCGGGCAGATCATCGGCGACCACCCGAGCATGCAGCGCCTGATGAAGACGATGGCGCAGGTGGCCCCGAGCCGCGCGACCGTGCTCGTCGCCGGCGAGACGGGGACCGGCAAGGAGCTCATCGCGGCCGCGATCCATCAGAACAGCAAGCGCAAGAGCGGCCCGTTCGTGCGGCTGAACTGCGCGGCGCTCGCCGACACGCTGCTCGAGTCCGAGCTGTTCGGGCACGAGCGAGGCTCGTTCACCGGGGCGACCGGCCGCCGCGAGGGGCGCTTCGAGCAGGCCGACGGCGGCACGCTGTTCCTCGACGAGGTGAGCGAGATCCCGATGGGGACGCAGGTCAAGCTGCTGCGCTTCCTCCAGGAGCGCGAGCTCGAGCGCGTCGGCGGCAACGAGACCATCGCCGTCGACGTGCGCGTCGTCGCCGCGACCAACCGCGACCTCGAGCCGCTGATCGAGGACGGCGTGTTCCGCGAGGATCTCTACTATCGGCTCAACGTGATCCGGCTCGAGGTGCCGCCGCTGCGCCACCGCAGCAGCGACATCCCGCTGCTCGCCGAGCACTTCCTGCGCCGCTACGCGCGGGAGAACGAGCGGGAGATCACCGGCTTCACCCCCGACGCGCTCGACGCGCTGATCGCGTACCCGTGGCCGGGCAACGTGCGCGAGCTCGAGAACGCGATCGAGCGGGCCGTCGTGCTGTGCACCGGCGACGCGATCGAGTCGGGGCTGCTGCCGCGCCCCGACGAGTCGCGCCGCAAGGGCAACGAAGGGCTCGACGCGCTGATCCCCGGCCTCACCCTCGCCGATCTCGAGCGGATGGCGATCGAGAAGACCCTCGACGCGGTCGGCGGCTCGACCAAGCAGGCGGCGCAGGTCCTCGACATCAGCCGCCGTAAGATCCAGTACCGACTCAAAGAGTGGGCGCGCGACGAAGAGGAGTAGAGAGAAGATGACCGAACCCAACGTCACCACCCGCATCGTCGTCGGAGTCGACTTCGAGGAGACATCCGACCACGCGCTCGTCTCCGCGATCCGGCTCGCGCGGAGGCTCCCGTACTGCGAGCTGCACCCCGTGCACGTGCTGCCGGAGCGTCAGGGCAAGGAGAGGCTCGACGAGCTCGACGACCTGATCGAGAAGGGCTACACGGTGCTCCGCGAGAGGCTGCAGTTCGCGGCCAGCCGGCTGTTCGGCGACGAGGAGTGGGAGCAGCACACCGTGCTCCACATCCGCGTCGGCGGCGCCGCGCGCTCGATCCACCAGGTCGCCATCGACATGGACGCGGACCTCATCGTGGTGGGCCACCACGACCGCGGGCCGATCGGCCGGCTCGTGCTCGGCTCGGTCGCCGAGGAGCTCGTCCGCAAGGCGAAGGTCGCCGTGCTCGTCGCCCGAGAGAAGGGCGTCGACGCCAGCGCCAAGACCGACTGGCCCGAGCCCCGCCGCGAAGGCGAGGCGCTCGAGGGCGGGCGGAGCTGGTCGCGCACCGAGAAGATCGCCTTCGGTCCGCGCCCCACCCACGTCAGCGGGCTCCTCTGATGGAGCTGTCCCCCAAGGAGGTTCGCGAGCTCGTCCTCGCGGATCACGCGGCGCTGCGGGTCCGGCTCGACCTCTGCAAGCGCGCGGTGAACGCCGCGCAGACGGACTCGGACGCTCGCCAGCTGCGCGAGCTGCTGCCGAGCCTGCTCGACCACCTCTCGGCGCACCTCGACCTCGAGGACCAGGTCCTGGCCCCGACGCTGAAGACCATCGACGCGTGGGGCCCCGAGCGCGCCGAGCGCCTCGACGCGGAGCACCGCGAGCAGCGCGAGTGGATCGCCGGCTGCCGCGGCGAGCTCGTGAACGCCGACGGCGACGTCCGCCGGCTGCTCGACCAGGCGGTCGAGATGATCGATCGGATCGAGGACGACATGGAGCACGAAGAGAGGTCGGTCCTCGACCCGCGCCTGCTCACCGACGAGATCATCCAGGTCGACTTCGGGGGGTGACGGCCGCGCCTACTGGAAGCCGTCGCGGATCATCGCCGCGAGCTTCCGGCGGCCCTGCGCCTCGACGTCGCGGCCCACGGCGTCGAGCGCCAGCGCGAGCGAGTCCTGGACGGCCGCGTTCGCGGGGGCGCGGCCGGCGGCCATCTGCAACAGCGGCAGCGCCTCGCCGGGCTTGCCCTCGGCGAGCAGCTCCTTGGCGCGGTGGTGCAGCTGAGCGATGCGCTGGACCGACCGCTCGCGG
>Ga0070728_10005034_pt1 | contig 13306 bp, 8 predicted proteins | sample tdDd471_FD_66723 | JGI IMG/M metagenome (GOLD analysis project Ga0070728, IMG submission 66723) | Marine sediment microbial communities from the Atlantic coast under amendment with organic carbon and nitrate - tdDd47.1 | ecosystem: Environmental > Aquatic > Marine > Coastal > Sediment | place...
GTTTCAATTAATAGTCAACACTTCAGATGGCAGGCAGGCCTTTTGCGCCGGAGACTGCCGTATTACCTCATTGTAAGGAGAATCTGCAATGATTGGACAGGCATTGGAAATGACGGTCATGGGAATGACCATGGTGTTCATGGTGCTTGGGATCAACGCACTGTTAATCTGGTGCATTGGCGCTCTGTTTGCTCCCTCAGCAGCAGAAGCTGCAAGTGTATCAGCTCAGCCCGCTGGCGGGGGACATGACAAGAAGAAACTGGTGGCAGCCGCCATGGCGGCGGTGCGCCTGTATGAAGAAGATAATGAAACCCGTAAATAATAACCACGGAACTGTTTAACGATAACCACCAAGGAAGACAGTTATGGCAAAAATCACTGAAACCATTCTCCGCGATGCCCATCAATCCCTTATCGCTACCCGCATGCGTACCGAAGACATGCTGGAAGGCGCAAAACTGCTGGACAAAGTCGGCTACTTCTCCGCAGAAATGTGGGGCGGCGCCACTTTTGATGTCTGCATTCGTTTTTTAAATGAAGACCCCTGGGAGCGGCTGCGTAAAATCAAGGCCGCCATGCCCAATACCCCCATGCAGATGCTGCTGCGCGGTCAAAACCTCGTTGGTTACAAGCATTATTCCGATGACGTGGTAGACCTGTTTGTTCAGAAGGCCGCAGATAACGGCGTGGATATTTTCCGTGTATTCGATGCTCTGAATGATCTGCAGAACATGGAACGGGCCATCAAGGCCGTCAACAAAGCAGGTAAACACGCCCAGGGCGCTATTTCCTACACCAAAAGCCCGGTGCATAACACCCAGGGTTTCATTGATGTAGCCAAAGGCTTCAAGAAACTGGGTTGCCAGTCCATCGCCATCAAGGATATGGCCGGTCTGTTTATGCCCGCCGATGCCATGGAACTGATCCCGGCCCTGAAAAAGGAAGTCGGTCTTCCCATTGCCGTGCACAGCCACAACACCGCCGGATATGCCCAGGCCATGTATTACGCCGCCATCGAAGCCGGTGCCGACAGCGTGGACTGCGCTCTTTCGCCGCTTTCCAACGGTACGGCCCAGCCTCCCACCGAATCCATGATCGCCGCATTGGGCGGAACCCCCTGGGACACCGGATACAATCTGGAAAGCATGGAAGAGATTACCGGATACTTCAAGGGTATCCGCGACAAATATCAGGGACTGTTGAACCCCATTTCCGAGCGGGTCGATACCCGGGTTATCCGCTATCAGGTGCCCGGCGGCATGATTTCCAACCTGGTCAGCCAGCTTGAAAAACAAAAGAAGCTGGACAAGCTGGAAGAGGTTTTGGAGGAAGTTCCCCGGGTCCGTGAAGATGTGGGCTTTGTTCCTCTGGTAACCCCCACCAGCCAGATTGTCGGCACCCAGGCCGTATTCAACGTGCTGGCGGGTGAGCGTTATAAGATGGTCACCAAGGAAACCAAAAATCTGGTACTGAACAAGTATGGTCGCACCCCTGCACCGATTTCCGACGCCATTGTGGCTAAAGTCGGTGGTGGAGACGAACCCATCAAGTGTCGCCCTGCGGATCTTCTGGAACCCACCATTGAAGGTATCAAAGCCAAGTACGCTGACATCATTAAGAAGGAAGAAGATGTCCTGACTCTGGCGCTGTACCCTGAAGTTGCGGAAAAGTTCCTCCGCGGCCAGTGCAAACCGGAAGACCTTCCCGTAAAGAAAGAAGCCGCTGCCGCCGCTCCGGCACCGGCCACCAGCGGTCCCCGGGCCTATGATGTTGTGGTGGATGGTTCCACCTTCCGCGTGGAAGTGCATCCCTCCACCGGCGGAACTACCGTGCGTGAAGCACCGGCAGCCGCTCCTGCTCCTGCTGCCGCACCGGCACCCGCCGCGGCTCCCTCGGGCAATGCCCAGGCGGTAAAAGCCCCCATGCAGGGTGCTATCATGAAGCTGGCGGTCAAAGCCGGTGACACCGTCAACCGCGGAGACGTGCTGGGCGTTCTGGAAGCCATGAAAATGGAAAACGACATTATTTCACCGTACTCCGGCAAAGTCGCACAGATTCTGGTGTCCGCCGGTCAGAGCGTGGAAGCGGAACAAGACATCTTCATGATTGAAGGCTAAACACCATGGAAAACAGTTTTATGGATCTCGTCAACTCCATGGGAGTTGTGGGCATACTACAGGAATCCGGCAAACCGCTGATTATGTATGCAGTGGGCCTGTTGCTGGTATTTTTGGGTATTCGCAAACAGTGGGAACCGCTGCTGCTGATTCCCATCGGTATTGGCATCATTCTTACCAATACGCCATTTATCGGTCTTATGGGGCATCAGCCTGACACCGTTCCCCTGACAGCGGAAGTCCTTACAAAGCATACAGGCCTGTTGTATCTCATTTATCTTTTCGGCATCAAAACCGGTCTGTTCCCCCTGATGATCTTCCTTGGTGTTGGCGCACTGACAGACTTCGGTCCGCTGTTGGCAAACCCCAAGACCATCTTTTTGGGAGCCGCCGCCCAGTTCGGCATTTTCTTTACCTTTATCGGTGCGATTCTTTTGGGATTCCCCCTGAATGAAGCGGCGTCCATTGGTATCATCGGAGGCGCGGACGGTCCCACGGCTATTTTCCTGTCCTCACAGCTTGCGCCGAATCTGCTGGGGCCCATCGCCATTGCGGCATACAGCTACATGGCGCTGGTGCCCATGATACAGCCGCCGCTGATGCGACTGGTTGTGCCCAAGCGTGAGCGCATGATCCGCATGGAGCAATTGCGGACAGTAAGCAAGCGGGAAAAAATCGTTTTTCCCATTGCGATTATCATTATCACCATTTTGATTCTTCCCTCTGCAGTGCCCCTGATCGGTATGCTGATGTTCGGTAATCTGCTGAAGGAATCCGGTGTTGTGGACCGGCTGGCCAAAACCGCACAGAATGAACTCATCAACCTGGTGACGATTTTCCTCGGTTTGACGGTTGGCGCAACCATGACCTTCGAGGCATTTCTTAACGTGGCTACCCTGAAAATTATTTTTCTGGGTCTTGCAGCTTTCGCAGTTGGTACAGTATCCGGTTTGCTGTTCGGACGCGCCATGTGCTGGCTTTCCAAGGGAAAGATCAATCCGCTTATCGGCAGCGCCGGTGTGAGTGCCGTTCCCATGGCCGCCCGTGTGGCTCAGAAAGTCGGGCAGGAAGAAGATCCCTTCAACAACCTGCTTATGCACGCCATGGGCCCCAACGTTGCTGGTGTTATCGGATCTGCCATTGCAGCAGGATTTATGCTGGCAATTGTTGGAGGCTAAGTCTTTATCCTCTGAACATATCCCTCTGATTTATAAAACCCCTGCCGGTTAATCCGTCGGGGGTTTTATTACAATACCCTCGTTGGTTCTGCCGTTGATGCGCACGGTCAGAGGTTTTTCAAAACGAAGATGACGGGTGAATGTCTTTGAAGACACCGCCGGTTGTTTGGCCAGCCATTCCCAGTCTACAAATCCCTCATTCTGAAAACTGTTGATGGTGAAATAGCCGATGCCAAAGCTGGTAAGGTTCTGGAAAAAGTGGCTGCCCTGCGAGGGCTCCACCTTGAAATCCTTAAATCCTGCCTCGATGATGGCCTTTGCGCCGTTGATTTGATCCCATACCACCGGGATTCCCAGCCAGGGGTCGGCAGAGCCCCAGCGCCCGACGCCGATGAGAAGATAATTTTTACCCGCGCCGGTGAGTTCAGCGTTGTACTTGGCTATTTCAAGTACTGCATCCTGACTTTTACTGCGATCAAAGGTTTCGGCATCAACAACGATTACATCCTGTAGATCATCGATGAGACCGTTGCCCAGCACCTTGTTGCTGCGGCATACCAAATCCGACTCTTCATAATCCCCAACTTCGAGTTCGCTCAATTCACGGGAAAGTACCAGCGGGCGCATTTGCAGAATGCTGAACTCTTTTGGTTTGCCCGGCTCAGGATGCAGATTTACGGCAAATTCGATTTCCACCGGGGAGTTCATACCCCATGCGCCCATTTCCATAATCATGTTTACAATGTCAGGAAGCGGGAAAAGGTTGAACTTGAGAATTGGTGCAAAAGTCACCAGACGCACGCCGGGGCGCGACATGCCGTCATACATGGCTTCGTTGTCGTAGGAGTAGGTGCTGGCCACCTTGTGTAGAGTCCCTTCCTTTTCAGCCACGCTGAGGTCATAGGCTTTTGGGGACATGTCCTCCAGGCAGAACTCTCCATTAACCGGAGGTTTGAGGTCAATGGCGTAGAACTGTTTTTGGGAGTATTTGATAAATTCTTCGGGGCGTCCCAACGCCATAATCTGTTTGGGATGCCGGGGACAGAAACCCAGGGTATTTGCACCGTCAACCACCATTTGACCAAGCCCCAAAGCGGCATTGACAAAGCCGTCTTCAGGTGTAGCCGGGGGCGTGGGGTAGCTGTTGTGGGAACGGGCAACACCGGAAAAATCAGGATAGAAATGTCCGTTGTGGGCGTTGCCGATGACCCGCTGAATAATGACTGCCATTTTTTCTTCTTCCAGCCGGTAGGGTGTCCCTTTTATGTAACTCTTGGCATGACTGGAAAACGTTGAGGCATAGACAGCCTTTACCGCAGACAGCAGGCACTCCAGCTTTTCAGCCGGGTCCGGGTGGTTGTTGGATATCATATAGGTGCTGTACACCCCGGCAAAGGGTTGATACAGCGAATCCTCAAGAATGCTTGAACTGCGCACTGCCAGAGGATAATTGACACCATCCAGGTAGGAAATCAGGTCGCTTTTGATTTGCTCCGGAAAATGCGCTGCAAGAAAACGTTCGCGGATAAGATCGTCGTCATCGGTGTTGAGGGCAAAATCCCGCAGATTGTTTTCTTCCAGAAACTGGTCGAAAACATCCGTGGCGAGCACCACCGATGAAGGAATAAATACCCGAACATCGTTCCAGTTGTTGCGGATATGATATTTGTTGAGCAGGCTGCTTACAAAGGCAAGGCCCCGGGCTTTACCGCCAACGGAACCGTAACCGATACGGGCAATGTTGCTTCGGGTTTCAAAGTCATCAGGATTATAATCAATGACACTACCGCGATACCTCCGCAGACGGGACTCCTGCAAAGACTGACCCAGGCCTTCCCGAAGCGCCTGTACCGTTGGATAGTCCGATACCTTCTGAGGCCGCAGCTTTGCCGCAAGAACGAATTCTGTGCGGGCTTTTAACCATGTGCTGAAGTGATTGCGTTCTGCATGGTACAGCAGGCTTTCCTCCGGCATTGTGGCTATGACCTGCTCCAGTTCCTTTAGATTCCTTGCACGGCCCACTTCACGCCCATCGGGCATACGGCAGATGAAGTCATCCAAAGAAAAATTGTTGATCATGAAGCGCTGAAGTTCGTGCAACAAAGTAGGGGAGTGCTTGTAAATAAATGATGCGTTCATGGCGTAAGCATCGTCGGCCCGTTCGGGGGAGGTTGATTGCAGCAGTATCGGCAGATCCGGCTGGTCTTCGCGGATGCGCTGTGCCAGCTGTATGCCTGCTCTGTCGTTTTGCTCGCCCTCTTTGGGGAAATTGATGTCAGAAATAACACCAAGCATATTGTCCCGGTATTTTTCGTATATTTCCATGGCCTGTTCATAGGTGTTGGCCAAAAGTATTTTAGGACGCGCCCGCATACGCAACAATCGTTGGGTAAGGTTGACACCTTCATGAATCAGGCGCTGGGTATGATTGATAAGCTCTCCGTAGATAATGGGCAGATATGAAGAATAAAACCGGATGTTGTCTTCGACCAGCATAATGACCTGAACGCCAACCCGGGCGGTGTCGAACTCAACATTTTTCATATCTTCAATCTGCTTGACAATGGTCAGCAGAATACGGAAGTCACCCTGCCATATAAAAATGCGCGATAAATCACTCAAGTCGTGCTTTTCAACAAGATTGGAAAGAACCTGATTGTCGTAGGAAAGCAGGATCACCGGGGTGTCAATACCCCGTTCGCGAAGTTTGCGGGCGAACTCCAGCACATGCATATCTTCCAGATGCATGGTGCTGATAATGAGATTATAACGGTTAGTGTCGAGGGCCTTTTCTATAGCATCTTCGCCGCGGGGAACCCGGGTAAGCCCCGGCGCATAGTTGAGATTATGCTCCAGAAACTCACTGAGAATCATCTCGTGCAGTTTTCCGTCTTCCGCCAGCATGAACATGTCATAGGGGCTTGAAACAAGCAGTATCTCTTTTACACGCCATCGCATAAGGTGCTGGAACCCACCAAAGCGATTATCTTCTTTATACCGGTCCCGCAATTCTTTGAAGCTGGTTGCCATCAACTATCGCCTTTTATAATTGTGCAGTGTTTTCAAATGTTGCCAGCGGTTGTCATTAAACTGACATTGTATGTCATCAAAACCAATACATAAAGTTTAAAAACAAAACGAAAAAGGCGAAGCGGATTGGTATCCGCTCCGCCTGTAGAATCAGAAAAAAGGTTCCGTCTTAGACGACACCCTGATCCATCATGGCATTGGCGACCTTCAGGAAGCCGGCAATGTTGGCGCCGTTGACATAGTTGCCCGGGCAACCATAGGTTTCGGCGGCTTCCACGCAGGAGGTGTGGATGCTCTTCATGATGTTGTGCAGACGCTGGTCCACTTCTTCACGGCTCCAGGAGAGACGCAGGCTGTTCTGGCTCATTTCCAGACCGGAGGTGGCGACACCACCGGCGTTGGCGGCTTTACCCGGACCATAGAGAAGTTTCTGGTCCACGAACAGGTTTACGCCTTCGGGCACGGTCGGCATGTTGGCGCCTTCAGAGATGCAGTACACGCCATTGTTGACCAGGTTCTGGGCGTCTTTGGCGTTGATCTCGTTCTGGGTGGCGCAGGGCAGCGCGCAATCGGCTTTGTGGTTCCACAGGGGATTGTGGTCCAGGTTCTGATCCATTGCGGTGTAGGTGGCGCTGGTGTATTTTTCAGCGTATTCCTTGATGCGGCCGCGACGCACGTTTTTGAGGTTCATCACGAATTCCAGTTTTTCGGCGTTGATGCCTTCGGGATCGTAGATGTAGCCGCTGGAATCGGAGAGGGTCACAACCTTGCCGCCGAGTTCGGTGATTTTTTCGGTGGCATACTGGGCAACGTTACCACTACCGGAGACCAGGCAGGTTTTACCTTCAAAGGTTTCGTTACGGGTGGCGAGCATTTCGGCGGCAAAGTACACAGCACCGTAACCGGTGGCTTCCGGACGAATCAGGGAGCCGCCCCAGTTGAGGCCTTTACCGGTCAGAACGCCGGTGAATTCGTTGCGCAGTTTTTTATACTGACCGAACATGAAGCCGATCTCGCGGCCACCGACGCCGATGTCACCGGCGGGAACGTCGGTGTCGGGGCCGATATGACGGAACAGTTCGCTCATGAAGGACTGGGCAAAGCGCATAACTTCAATGTCGCTCTTGCCTTTGGGATCAAAGTCGCTGCCGCCTTTACCGCCGCCCATGGGCAGGGTGGTGAGGCTGTTTTTGAAGACCTGCTCAAAGGCCAGGAACTTCAGGATACCAAGGTTGACCGAGGGGTGGAAACGCAGACCGCCTTTGTAAGGACCAATGGCGCTGTTCATTTCGATACGGAAGCCACGGTTGACCTGAACTTCGCCCTGATCATCGACCCAGGGGACCCGGAACATGATGACGCGTTCGGGCTCCACGATGCGTTCGATGACTTTGTGGGCGCGGTATTCCGGATGTTGATCCAGAACCAGAGCCAGAGACTCGACAACTTCCTCAACAGCCTGATGAAATTCGGGCTGCGCAGGGTTTTTCGCAATCACTTCTTCCATTAAGCTTTTTACGTACTCGGACATGTTGGTATCTCCTTAGAATTAAATATAACAGGGGTAAATGAGCATCGAAATGGTATCGGATTATAGTTCAGTTCCGAGTTAATATTACGGAACCGATATTTGTTGTCAAAACAATTCAAAACAAGTTTTCACGATAATACATGGATGTTGCAATTACTTCTGCTAATAGGTAAGCCCCTTTGTTAATTTGTATTAAGAAAACTGATAAATACGGGTTAGGTTTCAAGCTCATCCAGAGCTTCGAGAGCAGATTCCCATGTAGCCGTTGTGTCTGCAATTTCTGCATCTACAGACTCTTTTTTGATGACAAGCGCATCGAGTTTTGCAAAGTTTGTAGCCAGCTCGGGGGCAGACATTTCCTGTAGCAGTTCCGCTGCTTTTGCTTCGAGTTTCTCGATGGATTGTTCCAGCTGAACAACCTGACGTTCAAGGCGCTCCTTCTCGCGGGCCCGCTTTTTCTTTTCTTTGTAATCAAGAACCCGTGCTTCTTTTGCGGCTGCTGCTTTGCTTTCCTCGGCAGTTTCAGCAGGGGGTAATCCTGCGGCTGCGGATTCCTCTTCACGACCGGACATATGAATCAGAAAATCAGGATATGTTCCCGGATAGAGATACAAATCGCCGTCCATCAGATACAGCACCTTTGTTGCAAGGTGATCCAGGAAGTAGCGGTCATGGCTGACAAACAGAACGGTGCCTTCAAATTGCTTAAGGGCGTTGAGCAGCACATCCTTGGCGTCAATATCCAGATGGTTGGTAGGCTCATCCATCAGCAGGAAATTGGAAGGAGCCAGCAGCATGCGTGCAAGAGCCAGACGGTTGCGCTCTCCACCGGAAAGCACTGCAACCTTTTTATCCACTTCTTCCCCGGAAAACAGAAATGCGCCCAAAAGTTTACGCAGTTGCGGCACCATATCAAAGGGGCAGCCGTGCTCAAGGGTTTCATAAACGGTTTGCCGCTCATCAAGCTCTTTATGGACATCCTGGGCAAAGTAATCGGTGGTAACGTTGTGCCCGATTTTGAGATCACCCTGTTGCGGCTGCAGCAGACCTACAATTGTCTTGATAAGAGTGGTTTTACCTGCACCGTTTATACCCGCAAGAGCAACTTTCTCGCCCCGCATAAGCTGGAAGGAGATATTGTGAAAAACTGGCTTTTCTGGATTATAACCGAATCCCAGCTTTTCAAGCTCAAGAACGGATTTACCTGACCGCTCCGGCTGGGGAAAGGAAAAACGTATAGATTTTCTTACGCTTGGAATTTCGACTTTCTCCAGCTTTTCAAGCTGTTTTACCCGGGACTGAACCAGGGCGGCTTTGTCTGCCTTATAGCGAAAACGATCTATAAAAGACTGAATTTTGGCCCGTTCAGCCTCAATGCGTTCGGCTTTCGCCCGAAGCATCTCGATGCGCTTTTCACGTTCAACAAGATATTCGGTGTAATTGGTGTGATAGTCGTGCAGTTTACCGTGGCTGATTTCTGTAATACGGGTAACCACCTGATCCAAAAAAAAGCGATCATGACTTACCAGCAGAACAGCGCCGCGATAATCCCGCAGCCAGACCTGCAAAAAGTCCCGCGCTTCGATATCCAGATAGTTCGTGGGCTCATCAAGCAACAGCAGGTTTGGTTCAGATAGCAGAACTTTGGCAAGGGCGATACGCATCTGCCATCCACCGGAAAACTCTCCGCAGTCCCGTTGCATGTCTTCGTGTTTGAATCCCAGACCAACAAGAACCTTTTCAACCTTGCTTTCAAGGTTATAGCCACCGGAAACATGCAGCTGGTCATGGATATCGGCATAGCGCTTTGCTGTGCGCTCATAATCCGGAGTGGTTTCGTCCATGTCCTGCATGGCTTCGAGCAGTACATCTGCCTCTTTTTGAAGATGCAGCACATTGGCGAATGCCTTGGACGCTTCATCGTGGAGGGTGGCACCCTCATGCACAACACCACGCTGGGGAAGATAGGCATAGGAGGCATTCTTGTTCAGAATAACCGCGCCGTCATCCGGCGTCAGTTCTCCGGTGATAAGACGCATGAGTGTTGTTTTGCCCGAACCGTTATTTCCCACCAGACCGATACGGTCAGTGGGGGACATATGCCAGGAAAAACCGGCAAGAATTGTCTGGGGCCCAAAGGCGAGGGAGGTGTTGGCTAAATGAAGCATGGAAACAACTTTTGTCAGAAACGTCCTGAAGGTTAAAAAATGCCCGGTGCACAACGAGAAATAGCCATAAATATCACAAATGGCAAGCATTTATTTCTAAGGGTGTCGGTTGACACCCTTTTACGGGTGGTTTAATTGTAGAGGATACGATGTATTAAACTTTCGACACCCGGAGTTACCTGATGATAAACAGCATGACCGGATACGGAACAGCAGAAGTTCTCGTGGACGGGGTGAAACATTTTGTAGAGATCAAGACACTTAACAGCAAATACTGTGAAGTGAAGAACCGTCTTCCACTTGAGTTGATTGGTCTTGATATTAAAATTCAGGGCCATTTGAAAGCTCATTTTCACCGTGGACGGATTGAGTTGTTTCTTTCCCGTGAAACCGACGCCTTCCCGGGCCAGAAAGTAGTAGTGAATTACGACCTTGCTGATCAGTACATGAAGGCCTTTAAGGAGCTTAGGAAACTGTATCAATTTCAGCATGATGTTGGTCTGAATAACATCATTATGGCCAAGGAAGTCATTTCTCTGGGGCACGATGCCCTGGATATGGATGCACTGTGGGACAGCCTGTCACCGGGTATCGACAATGCCATGGCGGCGGTTGATGCCATGCGTGCAGAAGAGGGCCGGACCCTTGCCATTGATCTGGCTGCGCGGGTTGGTCGTATACGGGAATGGACCACGGAAGTTGAAAAAGAAGCACCCAAGGTACTGGAAAGATACCGTAAACGCCTGAAAACCCGGGTGGAAGCCTTTACCAAACAAGAGATCGACGAACAACGTCTGGCCCAGGAGACGGTACTGTTTGCAGACCGCTCTGACATTACAGAGGAAATCGTTCGTATTAAAAGTCATCTTCAGCAGTTTTTGGCGAAGCTGGAAGAAGATGGCCCCATTGGCAGAACCCTTGATTTTCTTTCTCAGGAACTTAACCGGGAAATCAACACCGTTGCATCCAAATGCAATTCTGCGGATATCGCACAGGTGGTTGTCAATATTAAAACCGAACTGGAAAAAATCCGGGAACAATCACAAAACGTGGAGTAAGACGTGAGCGCCAAATCCTACACCGATCATCGCATTATTGTTGTTTCCGCACCTTCCGGCGCAGGGAAAAGCACCATTTGTCGCTGGGTTGAGGAAACATTTGATAATTTCGACATTTCCATTTCCCATACCACCCGGAAACCCCGTGGTGATGAGCAGGATGGACGGGAATATCATTTTGTGGAGAGCGACGAAGCATTTAAAGAAATGATCAACCAAAATGCTTTTGTGGAATATGCTCACGTCTATAGTCGTTATTACTATGGAACGTCGTGGTCTTCCATAACCGATATTCTGGACAAGGACCGCAACGCTGTTCTTGACATTGATGTGCAGGGCGCAGAACAAATCAAGGCGCGTTTCCCCCATGCGGAACTTATCCTTGTGGTGCCGCCTTCAATGACCGAACTGGCCCGGCGTCTAAGAGAACGTAAGACCGATGACCCCGAGGAAATCAAACGACGTCTGGACCGTGCCCGCGAAGAGCTGACCCATGCAGAAAAGTTTGATTATATTTTGCAAAACGACGACCTGGATGTCTCCAAGGCAATGATGCGGAACATCATTGAGCAAAACCCGGAGGCAAAAAGCATGCGTATTGCCGCAATGCAGCCAGTGTTGGATTCACTCATGAACGAAAGCATCGATGGCTAAACATCCGTCCTTTGACGAAACTAAATTCCTGTTTGAGCAGGCTGCGGGGTCATATCTTGAGGCCAGTGAACTACAGAGCGTGTTTCATGCAGAGGAATTGTGCCTGAATCTCCTGGAGGGCAAGGTTCGGGCATCCGGCGACCCGTTTGCCATTCATCCACTGAGCGTGGCATTGGTATTAACTGCACAGAATATGGACGGCGCCACGCTTGAGGCAGCTCTGCTGCTGACGCCTTTGGAAAAAGAGCTTATTTCTCTGGATGACATTGCCGCCGATGCCAAGCTGTCCGATAAAACCGCAGCCTTGCTGGAAGGTGTCACCAGCATCTCCCGCCACAGTTTCCGCCGGGGTAAAGTGGCAAAGGCGGAGAGTTTCAGAAAGCTGATACTGATGCTGGCCCGGGATATCCGGGTTATTCTCATCAAACTTGGAGACCGTCTGGCCTCTATGCGTACCCTGCAGTTTCTTGATGAATCCATACAGCGGGAAATCTCCCAGGAAACCCTGGATATATATGCCCCTTTGGCCAACCGGTTGGGTCTGTATCGCATTAAAAGCGAACTGGAAGACCTTTCCTTCCGATTCCTGTTCTATGATGAATATCTTGAACTGAAATCGCTGGTGGCCCAGAAAAAAAGCGAACGGGAATCGTTTATCAGTGATTTTATGGCTACACTGGAAGACCTGCTAAAGCAAAACACCATTTCAGGAACAGTCAGCGGACGCCCAAAGCATTTTTGGTCCATTAAAAAGAAAATGGAAAAGCGGGGCGTGGATTTCCATGATCTTTACGATATCACCGCATTCCGGGTAATCGTGGATACCATCCCTGACTGCTATCAGATGCTTGGACTGGTGCACGCAAAATGGCGTCCCATCCCCGGCCAGTTTGACGATTACATCGCCATGCCCAAACCCAACGGCTATCAGTCATTGCATACTGCAGTGGTTGGCCAAAATGGCGAGCGGGTGGAAATTCAGATCCGCACCCGGCATATGCACGAGATTGCAGAAAACGGTGTCGCCGCCCACTGGCGCTACAAAGAATCGGAAAAAGGCGGTATCCAGGAAAATAATATCAAGCGTTTTGGATGGCTGCACGATTCCCTTGCCAGTGGCGCAAAGGAAGGTTTTGACGAAAATGTCCTGGACAGTCTGCGCACCGATCTGTTTGAGGACGAGGTGTTTATCTTTACCCCCGCAGGAGATGTACGGGAATTGCCCAAGGGCGCTACGCCCCTTGATTTTGCTTTTGCGGTGCATACCCAGGTCGGTAAAACCTGCGTAGGAGCCAAGGTGAACGGTCGTATGGTGCCTTTGGGACACCAGCTTGCCAATGGCGATACTGTCAGCATTATCACCAACAAAAATGCAAAGCCATCAAAGGACTGGCTGGAATTTGTCATATCCGAGCGGGCCAGAACCAAGATCAAACATGCCCTGCGGGAAGAACAACGTCTGCAGGAGCGTCGTCTTGGCAAGGAACTCTTTGAAAAAATTCTCCGTGATAACGGGGTAAAGGTTACCAAAGTACTGCGGGAAGAATCCAAGGTATCCCGTATGCTTGAG
>Ga0070728_10005039_pt1 | contig 13301 bp, 7 predicted proteins | sample tdDd471_FD_66723 | JGI IMG/M metagenome (GOLD analysis project Ga0070728, IMG submission 66723) | Marine sediment microbial communities from the Atlantic coast under amendment with organic carbon and nitrate - tdDd47.1 | ecosystem: Environmental > Aquatic > Marine > Coastal > Sediment | place...
TTTGCCGAAGCCTCTGACTACAGCGACGATATCGTCACCATGGCCGGACGGCTGAACACCTGCAGCAGAGAATATGTCAGCAGACAGTATGACCATGAAGTGCAGGGCGGTTCGGTTATCAAGCCGCTGGTTGGCGTTGATTCCGATGTTCACACCGTGGCCTCGGTCAATCGTCCCCTGTACGACAGCGATCTTGGCGTGGCGCTTTCAAGCGGTATCCTGCCCTGGTACAGCGATATCGACACCTATCACATGGCGGCGTGCAGCATTGACACCGCCATCCGCAACGTGATTGCTGTGGGTGCCGATCCCGACCGCATCGCCCTGTTGGATAACTTCTGCTGGTCCAGCTCAAACGAGCCGGAGCGTTTGTGGCAGCTGCAACGCGCCGGTCAGGCATGCTACGACTACGCCATTGCCTACGGCACGCCCTTTATCAGTGGCAAAGACAGCATGTTCAACGATTTCAAGGGATTTGATGAAGACGACAATCCCGTCAAAATCTCCGTGCCGCCGACCTTGCTGATTTCCTCCATTGGTCTTGTGCAGGATGTAAACACCTGCGTGACTCTGGACGCAAAACAGGAAGGCGATCTGGTGTATATGCTGGGTATGACCCGGGATGAACTGGGCGGCAGCGAATACTACCGCATGAAGGGCGAGCAGAGCGAAGGCGCACCCCTTACCGGCGCTCATGTGCCCAAAGTAAATACCGAAGAAACCGTGCCTCTGTACCGAGCGGTGCATAACGCCATTACCGGTGGTCTTGTGGCGTCGGTCAACAGCATCAGAATCGGCGGACTGGCCCAGACAGTGACCGAAACCGCCATGGGCGGCAATTGTGGCATGAATATCCGGTTGGCGGATGTGCCCTTTGAAGGTGGCTGTAAAGACCATACGCTTCTGTTTGGCGAAACCCAGGGCCGATTCCTGGTGACGGTTGCTCCGCAGCACAAAGATGCCTTTGAGGCGGCTTTGGACGGATGCACCCTGGCGTGTATCGGTGAAGTCACCGCCGGTGATTCCATAGCATTTAGCGGTATCAATGGTTCCCCGGCAGGCACAGCCGATGTGGCGGCTCTGAAATCTTCCTACAAAACGACCCTTGGGTGGTAAGTCATGACAAAACCGAATGTATTGGTTCTTACCGGACACGGCATTAACTGCGATTACGAAGCCGAGCACGCCTTTAATCTGGCGGGAGCCCAGGCGCGTCGTGTGCATGTGAACGACATCATTGACGGGCATTACAACCTTGATGATTACCAGATTCTGGTGTTCCCCGGCGGGTTTTCCTATGGCGACGATATTGCCGCTGGCCGGGTGCTTGCCAACAAATGCCGCACCACGTTGGGGGAACCCCTGCAGAAGTTTGTTGACGACGACAAGCTGATTATCGGTATCTGCAACGGTTTTCAGGTGATGATGCAGCTTGGCCTGTTTGGCAAACGGCTGGGCGATAGGGTCGGCACCCTGAGCTTTAACGACAGCGGCCGCTTTGAAGACCGCTGGGTGCATCTGAAGGCAGAGACAAAGAACTGCGTATTTACCCGTGATATTGACCAGGTGTATTACCCGGTGGCCCATGGTGAAGGCAAGTTCATGAGCGATGCCGCCACCGTGGACGGGTTGTTTGCCAATGGTCAGGTGGTGTTCCGCTATGTGACCCCGGAAGGTGATTCGGCAAACCAGCAGTTCCCCCTGAATCCCAATGGTGCCGACGGCGACATTGCGGGTATCTGCGACAAAACTGGCAGGATATTTGGCCTGATGCCCCATCCCGAGCGTTTTTTACGGTTTACCAATCATCCCCACTGGACCCGTATTAAGGACGACGTACTGCGCAAGGGCGGACAGATCCCGGCGGAAGGTCAGGGGCTGAAGATATTCACAAACGCTGTGGAGTATTTCGGCTAAGGTGTTGAAATCATAAACACAAATGGGGTGTTGCCTTTTTCCTGAGGTGTCATATGTTTAAATATGACTTTCCGAAGAAGGAGGTGGTGTATGGATGTTCGAAAGGGAATTTCCGGAATAGTCGGTGTGCTTCTGTTTGTCGCAGGATATATGAGTGTGGCTGCGGCAGAAGAAAACAGCTCTGCTATCAGCATTCGCAACTGGGAGCCAACCACCGACGGGCTGGGGCTGTTTTATCTTGATCGCAGCAATACCCTGTCGCAGTGGTCCCCCTGGGCTGGGCTGTATCTTCATGTGGCAACAGACCCGCTGGTTCTGGAAAAGCCCGACGGCACTAAAAACGATCTGGTGGGATGGCACACCAGTTACGAGATCAATGCCGCAATTGGACTTTTGGACGGCATGGATCTTTCACTGAATCTGCCGGTAATAGTGCAGGACAGCAACAAACCTCTTGGCGGTGAATACGATATGGTGGGAGTGGGGGATTTGCGCATAGCCGCAAAGGTGCGCCTGCTGAACGCCGGGAAACATGGCTTTGGCATGGCGGCGATAATGCCCCTTACCCTGCCGGTGAGCCGGGGAAAAAGCTACATGGGCGATGACACGGTTACCTTTGGTCCCAAACTGGTGTTTGACTGGACCGGTTGGGGCGTGTCGGTGGTTATGAATGTCGGCTACAACATCCGCACAGAACATACCCTGGGTGATTTGGTGCTGGATGATGAATTTACTTATGGCGCGGGTGTGGGCTACCGGCCCATCAATCTTTTGGAGATCAGCGCAGAGATATACGGCAAGACACTGGTGCATGATTTTTGGGATAGCAGCAAGGTATCGCCTCTGGAGTGGCTCGCAGGTTTGAAGTTTCATCTTCCGCTGGGGTTCAGGGCCGGGCTGGCGGGCGGTACTGGTATTTTGAATGGCTACGGAAGCCCGCAGTTCCGGGGCATTGTCTTTGCCGGATGGACGCCACAAACCCTCAAGTCCGTTGAGGACAAGGATAAAGACGGCATTGACGACGATGATGATTACTGCTGGGAGCAGCCCGAGGATAAGGACGGTTTTGAGGATGATGATGGCTGTCCTGATCTGGATAACGACAAGGACGATATCCCGGATAAAACCGATAAGTGTCCGATGCAACCGGAAACCCTCAACGGATATCAGGATGAGGACGGGTGTCCCGATGAGATTCCCGATGACGATAAAGACGGTATCTGGAATGACAAGGACGCGTGCCCAAAGGCCGCTGAAGATGAAGACGGCTACAAGGATGAGGATGGATGCCCCGACGTGGATAACGACAATGATATGATAAGCGATGATGACGACCGCTGCCCTGACAAAGCTGAGGATATAGACGGATTTGAAGATGAGGATGGCTGTCCCGAAGACGATAACGATAAGGATGGTATCCCGGATACCGTAGACAAATGCCCGATGAAACCGGAAGCCTTTAACGGGTATGAAGACAAAGACGGCTGCCCGGATGAGGTTCCCAAAGAGAAGATTTACATCTCATTGGAACAAAAGAAAATTGTGGTGCGGGACAAGATATTCTTTGTCCGTGGCAAAGCAAAGGTGCAACGCAAATCACGCAAATTGATAGCGCAAATCGCCCGGCTGATTACCAAGCATAAAGAAATCGCCATGGTCCATGTCATTGGGCACACCGATGACCGGGGCAGTGACCGCCGCAACCAGAAACTTTCAGAGCGCAGAGCCAAAGCGGTTATGAAGTTGTTGCGGCGCTATGGTGTACCCAAACGTAAACTCAAGGCCATTGGAAAGGGAGAGACCGAGCCCATTGCCACAAACAAGACCAAAAAAGGCCAGGCGGTAAACCGCCGGGTGGAATTTAAGGTGGAACTGAAGTAAGCCCTAATCCTGTCGCTGCCAGCGCGGGAAGGGGAGGATATCCTGTATTGCCTCCTGCTGAAGCAAGAGCATAATCAGACGGTCAACGCCCAAGGCAATGCCGCCACTGCGGGGGAACCCCGCTTCCAGCGCTTCCATGAATTCCGGGTCTTCGGGCACGGCTTCGGTGCTGAGATCCTCGCGCTCTTCACGGTATTTCTGCTGCCGCCGACGCTGTTCTTCCGCGTCGGTGACTTCGTAAAATGCGTTGGCAAGCTCGATGCCGCCCATAAACAGTTCAAAGCGGCGCGAAAACCGCGGGTCGTCTTCATCCAGACGGGCATAGGCCGCCATGCAGGCGGGATACCCGTTTATGAACACCGGTTTATCCCAGCCGATGTTGGGCTCAAACTCTGTCAGAAACAGGCGGTAAAAGGCGGTGTCAAAGTCGTCGTCCGGCTGAATATACGTAAAGCCCTGTCCTATGGCGGCTTCGGCGAGATTGTCATGTTCATAAGCATCGCCCAGATCAATGCCGATGGAGGCAAAGAGCTCTGCGAAGGTGGTGCGGGTCCAGGGAGGCTTCAGGGAAATCTCCCGGCCTTTGTAGGTAACGGTGTCGCCAATGCCTGCGGCTCTGGCGGCGGCGTACACCATGGCTTCGCAGTCGTCCATGATATCGGTTTCGTCCGCATGGGTGCGGTACCACTCCAGCATCAGAAACTCATGCTCGTGCAGTTCGCTGCCTTCGGCATTACGGAAGCACACGCCCAGATCGTAAATACGGTCAAACCCTGCGGCCAACAGCTTTTTCATGCTGAACTCCGGTGACGTTGGCAGATAAACCGTGGCGTCTTCCGCTTCACCCCGGGGAGCTGTCAGGGTCGTGGAAAATACATCAAGGTTGGATTCCAGCCCCGGAGAAGGCACCAGCCGGGGGGTATGCATTTCAATGAAGCCGTTGTCGTCAAACCAGCGGCGGATTTCTTTGATGATAGAAGCGCGAAGCGCCAAACGATCACGTTTGGCGCTTAATTGCGTAAGCCATTGTGGCGTATGTTTTGTCATGTCAGTGTGATGGTCTGTGGAGTAAAGGCGCGTTGGCCTTCATAAGTTCGTTATATCCTTCAGGGCCATAATTCTGAATAATGCTTTGCAGGGCTTCCATGCAGCGGGCCGATACACCCGGACGCACCTGGAAGCTGCTTTCCTCCATAAAGAAACCGCCGATAACATTTTGGCTTGCAGGGAAGAAGAAGGTGTTCAGGTAGTTTCCCTGATGCTCATACAGCCAGCGGGATGCCTCGGCAATGGAGGGGCCGAGCCGATTAAAGACATTGTTGCGCCAGTCGTTTTCCTTCAGGGTTTTGTCTTCTTTCATCAGGCCGTACATTTTGGTCCACATGATAACCGCGTTGGCGGTGTTGATGGTCCGAACCTTGCGTCCGGTTTTTATGGCACCGGAAAGATCCAGCAAACGCGCATCTGCGCCTTTGAGTTGCAGACGTATCGCCGAATCCATCAGGCCGATAAGTTTGTCATAGGCGTTGGAATCATCGGTGAGTTTCCAATAGGCCATGTACCCTTCGGCCAGATCGGTGTACAGCGCTTCCTTGTCCGGTTTGAAGTTGGTGAACAGATATTTGTTCAGACGGTCAGCGGCCTGCCGCAGGGGTTCGCTTTTCAGTGGTTTGGCGGCAAGGCTGGTGGATTGCAGCACAAGGCCGTTGACATAGTCGCTGTCACCGGCGTTGTAGTAGGTGCCCTTAAGATCAACCTGTCCTGATTCCTGCACGATATCTTTGGCAAGCCATGCAGCTACAGTGGAAAGCCACTTTTTATGTTTTTTAATATGACTGCCGTTATCATAGCTGACAACCGAATTAAACAGGTACAGGGTGGCGATAAAATCGGGAATAGCAGGCTGCTTTTTTCGGATTTTCATCATAAGCCCGGTCTCTTTGTCGATGTTTTCCAAAAGACGGGGCATGAAGGAGTCGATGATCTTTTTGATGGAGGCGTTGGGATTCATCCCCTGCATACGCACCATGGACCACAGGGCCCGAATTTCATCAACCATGTTGGGATTTTTGATGGCACGGGTGGTGTACTGATGATATCCCGGTTTGAACAGGCCCGAGGCGGCGTCATACTGGGATGCAAGCCAGGTGTTGCCCTGATCAAGGGCGGACTGAAGATCTTCGGCGCTTACGGTGGGGGTCAGCACCCGGTACCGGTAAAGATAGGTGAACTTGCCATAGGGTTTGCGTTCAATGGTGTTAATGGCTCCATAGTGCGCCACAATGCTGCCCGGTTTTTTCCACAGTTCGGGATCTTTTTTGCCGGTGGCCTTATTGGAAAGACGCTCCAGCCATGTTTTCAGCTTGCGCTCTTTTTTGTTGAAGACGTAGGGGAGGAAGAATGCGCTCTTCTTGCCATCGCCGACATACAAACCCTCAACACCGGCTTTAAAGTGGTTGCCGATATTTTCAAGGGTATTACCGCCTTCGATGACTTTCTTGGGCTGCAGAATACTCAACTCCACCCGGTAATCCTGAAGTTCATCGGGCTTGGGATTCTTTTTCTTGAAACGGAAGTCCTTGGCCGTGTTAATGACGGAATCAATAACGGAATCAACCAGCAGTTTCCGTTTGGACGCCATGCAGCCCCGCCAGTCGCCCTTGTAATAGATGGTGGCAAACACATGGTTGCCGCGTTTCTTTTTGAGGGTTTCAGGCACTTCGCCCTCTACAGGCTCGTAGCGTTTCCCTTCCTTGACGTGCATGTCAAAGGCTTTGCGGGCGATGCGCATCAGGACATCAACTTCTGCATCGGAAAGTACAACCGCAACTTCTTTTTTAAAGGGGTTGTCTTTTTGGGTTTGTTTGCTCGCAATGGTTTTGCTGCTTTTGCCGGAGCTTTCCTTTTTATCTCCATCGCATGCAGCAACGGATAAAAGCAACAGGGCAAAGAGGCTTATTACGGTGAAACGTAGCATACGCATGGTCGTCTCCATTATTCGGCCTTGGCGGGTGCAGGTGTTTCGGTTTCCGGGGCGGCTTCTGCCGGAGTGGGCACAGCAGCCTTTTTCACAGGTTTACGGGCATACCAGTCTTTTTCAAAGGGGCTGGAAAGCAGGGTGACGTTGTTCGGCAGCGGCATGGGCATGACGGGCTTTTGCCAGTCGATCTTGTTGGAAATCTTCTCCTTTGCGCCCTCGGGAAAATCAGATGCCGGTCCCTGAGCAGCCAGCAGCACACGGTACACACCGGCCATACAATGATAGACATAATCAAGGCGCGGGGTGTAGTTGAACTGGTGCTCGCCGATACCACCGATGGCCATCCGGGGAACCTTCATAAGATGCTGGTCAGCAGAAGACAGCTGCAGATTCATGATAAATGAGAACATACCGGCCATGGCAGGCATGAAGCGCTTGTCGAACAGGGACAGCGAGGCCAAACCTTCGCCATACACACCGGTGTTCCAGAAGGGATAGCTGTCTACCCGCATGCTGTAGGCATAGGCGCCAAACTGGTAAAGGTGATACACTTTGTCCGGATCGGGATAGGTTTTTTCCAGAAGCCAGTCGCCCATTTCAACGACATAGTCGAGATGTTCCTTGTTACCGGTGACTTTATACAGCTCGCTAAAGGCGCTCATGGCCCAGGGCACATAGGGGCCAAGCTGGCCACGCTTCTTGATGTTGTCCTTGAACCATTCCCGGTAGTACCCAAAGCTTTTCAGCACAGTATCAAGGTACTTTTTATCGCCGGTGCGGCGGTACAGATCTACCAGGGCAAGGTCGGCTTCGCCGGGGTAGATATACACCGGTTTGTCCTTCGTGGATTTTTTGGTGCCTTTGGGATAGTAGAAATACTGGTATTCGCCGGTTTCGGTCATCAGCTCCGTCAGGAAATTGCCAAAGCAGACCATGTCGTTGTTCCACTGGGGCATATCTTTCAGCTTGGTGAATTCAACCAGGGCATACAGGAAGGTGCCCACGCCGCCCAGCTTGAAACGGCGGTCATACTTTTTATGGTTGAAGTAACAGATGTTTTTACCGGCTTCGTGCTTTTTAAGCGCCAGTACCCACTCAATGGCTTTTTGAGCGACATCAAGATACTTTTTGTCGCCGGTAAGTTCGTAGGCCTGAATCATGGTAAAGGTGGCAAGATTGTGGCGGATGATATTGTATCTGCCACGACGTACCGTGCCATCCTGCACATGGTATTCGTAGTGCCACATTTTTTCCCGGGGTTTGAATTGGGTAACCAGAAAATCGGCACCCAGGAGGAAACGCTCGGAAAGCAGGTCCGGTGAGAGATCGTTGGTGGTAACGGATGCCGCCGGATACCGGGAGTTGATCATATGCCGGGGAAGCTCGTTTTCCGAAGCCTGAGCCATCATGCGGGTGCGAAGAGAGCGCAGGGTTCCCTGCAGGGGATCGTAAAAGAGTTTTGTGTTAAGGGGTTTGGGCCGCTTTGCAGGGTCTTTCAAAGAAGCGCGGCGGGCGCGTTTGCGTCGTTCGGCAAGAGTAAGGGCGTTGCCGTTTGATGCGGACACAAACTGTTCGGCGACTTCCTGTCCGTTGTTTATATTGAGATTCAGCAGTTCTTCGGGAGTGATGGTAATTTCGGATTTGCCCTTGCGTTGCCATACAAAACCGTCAACGCCTTTGACATACAGCTTTCTGAATTCCTTTTTGCTGCCGGAAACGAATACTCCCTGGCGGCGGGGCATGGTAATGGTAAGGGCGCTGTTGTGCCGCACATCCTCGGGCAATGTGCCGATTTTGTTGCGGAGACGCTGAAGCAGGCGCTTAAAGCCGCCTGCTGGACCGGCGGTAAAGGTTTTCTTGCCGATCCAGACCTTGATGGTTGCAGGACGGGGAAGATTGCCGGTGACCTCTGGGGGGACATCTGCTTCAAAACCGCGCAGATAATTGAACACCTTCTGCCACTGGGGGGGCGTAAGGGCAAATTGAGTGGCTATCGGGGTCAAAAGCGTCTTTTTCGAGTCCCGCCATACCACATCAAAAAATTTGGTGTCCAGGCCAAGGCCAAGGCGATTGCCAAGCACAAGGCGGTTTCCCATGTCGCCGGCATTGGGGCGCTTAAGGAGAAGCATGGAGGTTTTTGTGCTTCTTACAGCTTTGTACAGGGCTTCTTCAGGAGCACGGGAAGCCAGCAGTTTTTTAATATCCGCTGGCAGTGGCTTCATTGCATCTTCAATTTTGCCGGATACGTTTTCCGGCTTGACGTCAGCCTCAAAAATGATGGTCCCTGCTTTTGTTGCTTCGGCAAGCAGGGCTTCATAGGTTTTCATATCCCCCTTTGTCTCACTGCAAGCAGGCAGCAATAAAAGAGTGGCAAAAGCAAGAATAACGTAGCTGGTCCGGATAGCGGAAGAGCTCATGATAACCTCATTACGGGGTTAAAAGTTATAATGGTACACACACACCTTGGGGGCCGCTGGTATCGCAGCGGTACCCGGTACCATAATTGATGTCATCGGTGCACTCTGCATCTGTGGTGCAGTGGGTGCAGGCAGTATCAACACAAATCAGATCCTGTTGCTCGACGGTAACACAATCAACAAGGCGTCGGCAACCCTCAATGCAGGCATTGTTTTCACAAATGCGCAGAGGATATACGCCGCCAAAGTTGTCGGATTCACGGCACTGGTCATCGCCGGTACAGACGTCGCAGACTTCATTAATACAGATGTGATTGAGTCCGGCGTCACATTGGGCCATGCCTTCGCAGCCCGGCAGGCAGGAGTTGTTTTCGCAGTGATGCTCGTAGCCGTACTGGGGATCGCCGACACAGTCAGCACTATCCTGACAGGCCCGGCACAGGCGGTCTTCATCGCAGAACAGGAAGCTGCCACAGGGAGCGTCAGGCGCGCACACGCCAGGCACACAAAGGTCTTCAACGCACACACGGTCAGTGGGATACTGGGAAATGCATTCGTGGCTGCCTTCACAACCCCGGCACTGATGCAGTTCACAGACCTGACCGTCAAGACAATCGGTGGCATCATCACAGCCGCTGGTGACGCAGGTGGATTCAACGCAGTAGGTGTTTTCCGGGCACTGGTCATCGGATGTGCAGGCTCCGCAACTGCCGTCACGCAGGCATGTTCCGGCAATACATGGATGATCCACGTCACAGGTGCCGCAGGACCCGTCGGCAAGACAGGACAATTCGCCGCACTGACTTTTTGTCTGACAGGGGGAGCACTGGCCGTTGTTGCAATAACCACGGGTCCCGCAATCCTGGGCCGTGGCGCATTCAGCGCATATATGTTCTTCAGTACAGACTGACAGCAGCACATTCCGCTCGCAGCCGTTTTCACTTGTACAGGCGATGCACTGACCCTCACTGCACACCGGCAGGTCATCGGGGCAGCAGGTGCCACCACAGCAGTCAGATGTCTCGCATTCTGTGGAATCAGAGCATGTGCCGCCGCATCTGGCAGCTTCGGTGCAGGTAAGATCGTCAGAGCAGCTTTGTTCATCGCCGCATGCAGTGCATACGCCTTGGATGCACAGTTCTCCGGGAAGGCACATGCTGTCATCTGTACATGCACCGCAGGAGCCGTCCGGGGCGCATCCTTCACCGCTGCGGCAATCTTCCGCAGCCCAGCAGGGGACGCAGAGGCCATAACGACAACCCAGTCCATCGGGGCACTGAGAGGCCTCCTCGCAACCGGCGCATTGTCCGTTACGGCAGGTCAAACCACCTTCGCATTCATCGGCGTTCAGGCAGCCTTTGCATTCGCCTTCTATGCAAGCCTGACCAAAGCGGCATTCATTATCGTGCTGACATACCGCGTTGCAGGCACCGTTGATGCATGCCATATGGGGGGCTCCCGGCAGGGCCGGGGAGGGGCAGTCAAAGGCGGTAAAGCATCCACCGCAGATATTGTTGCGGCAAAGCTTGTCATCACTACAGTCTGTATCCGAGGCGCAGTCGCCACATTGACCATTGTGACAGGTTTCTCCCCACAAAGAACCGCTACAGTCCTGATTACCGGTGCAGGCTGCGCATGAGCCATTCTGGCAAATCATTCCTACGGCGCATTGTGAGCTTTCGGTGCAATCGGTGCATTGTCCGTTGACGCATCCGTTGCCACCGGCGCATTGACCACCGTGTTCGCATGCCATACACATGCCGTTGACACAACCTTCACCGCTGCGGCAGTTGTCGGCGGAATCGCAGCGGGTGCAAATGCCTCTGGTGCAACCCCGTCCTGTTGGGCATTGGCTTGCTGTGTCGCACATGGCGCAACGGCCATCTATGCAGGCAAGGGGGTAGGGGCACTGCAGGCTATCGGTGCAGTCCGCGCATTCTCCCTGTTTGCAAACGCTGCCGTAGGGACATTGCCGCGACTGGGTGCAGGAGGAGGGCATAAGATCGATTTCAGGATCCGGGTCTGCTTCAACTTCAACAGAATCCGGGTCTGTGTCCGGGCTATCGGGTTCAACATCCAGTTCCGCATCAGGCTCCGGGTCCGGATCGGTATCGTCGCCATCGGTGATATCATCGCCGTCAGCGTCGGTATCGTCAACCGGGTCATCCGTATCTGCCTCGTCCCCATCGGTAACCGGAGGATCGTCCGTATCTACACTATCAACGTCTCCATCGGCCTCAACAGTGCCCCCGGCGCAGGCTCCCGCCATGGCTGAAGACAGCAGAAGGGCGCACAAAAGTATCAAGCGGGGCATGGATAAAGTAATCTTTTGTTTCATAGTCCCCTCACAACGCTCCGGTTACAGAATTGTGGTACGGTGCTTTTGGGCATCAGAACATAAACTCGACGCCTACTCCCCAAGACCAGTTAATGGATTGTCCCAGCTTGACCCGTTTGCCGGCTTCGGTGATGTCTTTGTAGTATTCCTCGACCTCGGGTTCATGAAGGCGGCTGCCGGTGCTAACCATGCGGGTTTGCTGAACCGCGATGAAGTGTTCAAAGTTGTGACCAACCGATCCAAAGGCGATGATCTTGAAAAAATCATAGGCCTGGATGTTCAGGGCCATACGGAATTCCGCCGTGACATGGGTGTCTTCCCGGGGAAGTGTGTATTCAGGTACGGTACCGATAAGACCGGGGAATTTCGTTACGTCGCCGTCACGCCATCCCATGAGATCTGTCAGCACCGGATACCCATCGCCCTTGGTGATAACCGTGGTGACAGCACGCATGTCCAGGTAGATTTTGTGTCGGGGGTCAACGCTTTGAGGTTTCAGCACTTCCCAGAAAATAAACTCGCTGCCAAGGGTGAATGTAAATGAGAACTGGGGGAGTTCGATAAGAGAATTGCCAACGGGAACCGGCAGGTCCGCCATGAAAGCCACATAGGGGTCCGCAGTTGCAAAGCGTTTGCTGATGGCGGTGCCAAGCTTAAAGTGCAGCAGTTTTTCGCCAAGACCGGGATCGCTGGTTGCCTGGCCTGTTGCAGCATCCCAGCCAAGATCGCGGGGGTCATGCAGGGGAGCAACGGGAATGACCATGTCAAAGAACAGGGTCCAGGTGGGTTTCCATTCGTCGCGCTGAGAATTCATGGGGCTCCAGGAGAATCCCAGGGTGATATCCTCGATGTGACCGCCTGCGCCGAATTCCTGCCGGGTGACGCTGGTTACGCCATCGGCCATAAGTGAGGGCCGGTCCGCGCTGCCGGAAAGGGGATTGCTTACATCATAAGAGCCGGCCCAGTATTTTTTCCGCCAGTGGGAAGACTGGGAGTATGTTTCGCTTTTGGTAAGCACCACCGGAATTTTAACGTGGAATTCAAGGTCATGGTACAGACCAAGTGCCAGATTGATATCGAGGTAGTTGGTTTCAAACCAGTAGTCGTATTCACCCTGGTTGATGGATTCGCCGGGGATGTTTCCGCCGCGGACATCCATAACGTTGCGTTCCCGCAGCAAGAGCGAATGGCCGGCTTCCTGTCGGAAGTGAATGTCGATTTTTGCGTCAAAGGGGTCCGATCCGTCTGCGGCGTCCACCACGTCGGTAATATCTGCGGCAGGCAGTGTCGCAGGAACCAGTGAAACCATACAGGCAAGGATAATATATGAGGCTGCCGATAACAGCGTTCTCTTACGGATCATGAACAAACCTCCTTCAATTCCCTGCGGACAGGGGAGCGTTTGCGGTAAGCCGCCGCAAAAGCCGATACAACGCCACTTCGGTTTTGGCGTCCTTGATATCTCCACGTTCGCACATGGCAAGAGCATCATGCAGATCAAATGCGTTCACATCAGCCGCTTCTTCATATACCGAGCCATCAGACAGGGGCTGATGTTGCAGGGCCGGGTCCACCTTTACGGTGGCATAAAACAGTTTTTCCGTATTTGCCCCGGGAGTGGCATACAAAGGAGGCCCAAGAAATTCGATGTCTTCCGGGGATACCTTGAATCCTGCTTCTTCGTATACTTCCATGGCGGCACGCTGCAGGATGCCCTTAAGGCTGTCTTCGTCTTCCGGTTCGATGATACCCGCCACAATCTCGTTCA
>Ga0070728_10005043_pt1 | contig 13295 bp, 10 predicted proteins | sample tdDd471_FD_66723 | JGI IMG/M metagenome (GOLD analysis project Ga0070728, IMG submission 66723) | Marine sediment microbial communities from the Atlantic coast under amendment with organic carbon and nitrate - tdDd47.1 | ecosystem: Environmental > Aquatic > Marine > Coastal > Sediment | place...
CCGAGTTCAAGAGATGAGGAGCACAACATGGCTCGCAATCAGTTCAGTTTTCAGAAGCGCCAGAAGGAACTGGCCAAGAAGAAGAAGCGGGAAGAGAAGCTGGCGCGTAAAGCCGAGCGCAAGCTGAGTGGCGACGATGGTATTGCTGTCGTGAATGAGTTCGGCGAGGTGATCGAGCAACCCGTCGAGGATGAGGAGACTGAAGTCGAGGCATCTGACGATGACGAGGCCCCGACGCCATCCAGCTAATCGAGTCTGACTCTAGAGCTTCGTGACAGAGAAAGAGCCCGGCCATCATATCATGGCCGGGCTCTTCATTGATCTATCGAGAAAGCTATCGTGTATTGACGGGGGCAACCTGCAACTCCGACTCATTCTGCCAGCGACCCTGAATGGCCCGCCAGCCGATCGCCTGGTAGATCGCCGCCAGACCAACCAACGAGTACACGAGGCGTGACACCGCCGACATGTCCCCGAAGATCGTGGCCACGAGGTCGAAGTTCAGCAAGCCCACCAGGCCCCAGTTCAATCCGCCAACAACCAGCAGAACAGCAACAATAACGTCGATCGTCTTCATCTCATTCTCCTCTATCAATGACCAGTCACCGGAGACTGGATCCTGTTTCGCTCATTACCCATGCTTGACATTATATGGACAACGCCAATAGATGTCAAGTTGTCCAGGTAATGTATTTCACTAAAGCAGCCAGCGTCAATCGACACTTATCATACACACAAGGCACCTCCAGTGCATTCCGGGAATTCAAGACAGAGAACGCGGCCATAGCCCATCAGACCTCTGTCCATTTTTTATTTACTTTTTTCCTTGACATATCCAGGACATGGATTATTGTGTCCCCCATGGCGAGAGCCTGAACCACGAACCCACGCGGCAAGACCGCACCATTGATAGATTCACGGAAGGACGAGACCATGAAGACCTCCAAGACGATGATCCTGACCACCTCGACCCTGGCCCTGTCCGCGCTCATCATCGCCTCTCCTGTACAGGCAGGCAGCTGCGGCTCCCACGCAGCCAAGGCCAGCCATGCCGCGGTCAATGAAGAGGTCCCGGCGATCTACGACCTGGCTGGCGAGGCCGGTTTCACGACCCTGACGGCGGCCATCGACGCGGCCGGTTTGCAGGAGACACTCAACGGTGAAGGCCCCTACACCGTCTTCGCCCCCACTGACGCGGCCTTCGCCAAGCTCCCCGCCGAGACCCTCGAGAGCCTGCTGGCCGACAAGGAAGCGCTGACCAGAGTGCTGCTCTATCACGTGGCCAGTGGCGAGGTTTACGCCGAGGACGTCATGAACATGCGCACCGCGAAGACCCTCAATGGCGAGAAGGTCAAGGTGGAGATCGAGGATGGCGTGACCATCAACGACGCCAAGGTGGTGCAGGCTGATGTGAAGGCGCAGAACGGCGTGATCCATGTCATCGACACGGTCCTGATCCCGAGCAACATCTAAACGGAATCTCCGGATGGGAAGGTGGCGCCATCCGGATGGGTGAGGAGAGGTCGGATCAGTCATTCCGACCTCCTCACCCCGATCAACACGAATCGACGCTGATCGACCTACAGTCCACCATCTCGTTGAACAATCCATGACTGGCCCTGACCACCGAGAAGAACCAGGTCCAAGAATTTGGCCAATAGAAAGGCAAGCCCCATGAAGACCAACCGCACCATGACCGCCCTCCTCGTCGCCTTGAGCATGACGGCCCTGATTCTGACGGGCTGTAGCGATGATGACGACGACAATCCCATGAACCCCGGAACCATCGAGGGCGCCATGCTCCGCGCCGTCCACGCCTCCCCCGATGCTCCCGACGTCGACATCTATGTCAATGACGGCTCGGAGCCCGTGATCACCGCCCTCGGCTATGGCGAGGCCTCCGAGTACCTGGACGTGCCGGCCGGGACCTACAGCCTGCAGATTCGCGCCCACGGGGCCGATCCCATGTCCGATCCCGCCTTCGAGGTGGAGGCCCTGACCCTGATGGACGATCAGGTGATGACCGCCGTCGCGGCCGGTCTGCTGGGCAGTAATGATGACGCTGACAAATTCCGTGTCCTGCCCTATACCGAGAACTTCAGCGATCCCGGCGACGACATGACGGCTGTCCGGATCATCCACGCCTCGGCCGATGCACCGACGGTGGCCCTCGATGTGAACAATGACGGAACCGCCGAGGTCCCGGGCTTCGAACGCTTTGCCGAGACCGGTGATGCCGGAGTCGCCCTGCCCGCCGGTGCGGAAATCCGCCTGGGCGTCTGGGCCGGCGAGCCCCTGTCTCGCGCTTCGGTCTTCACCACTCCCCAGCTACCCGACGGTGGCGAGCTGTTCGTGATCGCCACGGGCCTGCTGGCCGGTGACCCCATGACCAACGGATTCAGCCTGCTGGCCGTGGGGCCCGAGGGCGCCATCGGTTTCATCCGCCAGGATGCCCGGGCCATGGTCTACGCCCTCCACGGTAGCCCCGACGCCCCGGCCGTGGACATCGACGTCAACGGTATGGAAGCGGTCATGGATCTGGAGTTCGCCGAGTTGAGTGGCATGCTCGCGGTCTGGCCCGGCGCCTACGACCTCGATTTCCGGGCCACCGGCAGCATGGATGTCGCGGCTTCGGCCACCACTCCTTACCTGGAGCCAGGCATGTCTTATCTGGCCATCGCCACGGGTTTCCTGGAGGGCACCCCGGGCTTCCAGCTCCTGCCCGTGGCCGACGAATTCATGGGTGAGGCCGCCGTCCTGGCACGCCTGGTCCACGCCAGTCCCGACGCCCCCGCAGTCGATGTCGGTCCGATCTCCGACGACAAGGTGGAGGCCATCGAGGACTTCACCAACCTGGACTTCGGTGATTCCAGCAACGGCATGGGCACGGAACTGCCCGTGGGTGAGCTCACCGTGGGAGTGGCCGTCACCGGCACCGACACTCCGGCGGTGACCTTCGATCTCGCAACCTATGATGGCCTGCGGACCATCGCCGTGGCCTGCGGCAGCCTGAATGGAACCGGAGAGGGGTTCCGGCTGGTGCTGGTGCTGACCGATGGGTCGACCTGGAGTTCCGCCGAGGTGTTGCCCTCCATGTAGTGTGGGCGAGGATAGTGTAGGGATGATGCAATACCTTGGACAGGAAGCCCGACTGTGGGGACAGTCGGGCTTCCGCTTATCCTGCGATCAGTCGCGCCGGACTCAGCCGTCGTCCTCGCCCTCGGCGGGCTCAGTGGTGAGAGCGGGCTCCGAGTTGAGGGAGGGCTGTACCGGTCGTCCTCCATGGGGAATCGGCGCCGGCGGATCCACCGAGTAGATGCGCAGATCGCGCTGGGGGAATGGGATGGTGATCCCCGCCCCCTTGAGCTTCTCATCGATGCCCATGGTCACCTCGCTGGCAATGAAGATCCAGTTGCCGAAATCCGAGGTCCAGAAGCGCACCACGAATTCGAGGCTGCTGTCACCGAATCCCTTGAACAGGGAGTAGGGCCCGGGGCTGTCGAGGACCTTGGGATGTTCGTTGGCCACCTCGACCAGGAGAGCCTGAACGGTCTCGGGGTCGGTCCCATACTGGACCCCCACCTTCACCTCCATGCGACGCAGCTGGTCCGACAGGGTCCAGTTCGTCACATGGTGGCTGATGAGGTCGCTGTTGGGAACGATCACCTCGGCCTCGTCGAAGGTCCTGATGGTGCTGGACCGGATGCCGATCCGACGCACCGTCCCCACCAGGGTCCCGACCTCCACCGTGTCTCCCACCTGGACCGGTCGTTCGAAGACCAGGATCAAGCCGGACACGAAGTTGCTCACCACGTTCTGCAACCCGAAGCCGATGCCCACGCCGAGGGCGCCGCCGATGATGGCGAACTGCTCGATGGCGATGCCGGCCGCCGCCAACGCAGCCAGGAAGCCCAGCCCGATGATCGAGTAGTTGACCAGCATCGAGATCATGTGACTGCGACCGCGACTCATGTTGGCTCGGGGGAGAATGTCGTCCTGCAGCAGAGTGCGTGTGATCCGCGACACCTGAATGGTGATCCAGAGCACGAGAACAAACAGGAGAACGGCGCCGATGGAGATACTCAATCCACCGAGCTGCCAGTAGCGCCACAGCCAGCTCTTCACGGCCTCGATGAGCCAGTCCCGGATCATGATCTTGTTGAGAGTGATCCAGATCCAGAAGACGATGGCGGCCAGCCTGACCAGTCGATGGATCCAGGTATGGATTCCAATCGCGTGCAGACGGACGGCGTTGATCTTCTGCGCAGGCCGTGTGCGCAGCCCGAGATAGACCAGCGCGTCCACGACCCGCAAGCCGACCAGCAAAAGATAGGCGATATAGGAGGATTCGATGAAGGCCTCGGAAAGCAGCTCCGCCAGGGGAAGATAGCCCAAGACCGCCGCCACCAGCGTCACCAGCAGTACCGGGGCGCCGATGGCCAGAGCCATTCGGCTGATGCCCTCCCAGATGACCGGGCTCTCGCTCTTCATCCGGCGACGGAGCATCTCCAGTCCGACGAGCCCCACACTGCACATGGTGACCAGCAGGATCTGACGCAAGGATCCCTGGGAGACCACCATGGACTCCAGGTTGCTCAGCAACGAGAGGAGCAGGACACCGTAGATCATCCGGCGACGGTCGGGTGGGACCTGCCCCGGGGTCAGGATGGCGGCCAGGGGCAGGGCCACGATCGGCACGATGCTCGCCATCACCAGGGGAGCGTTGAGATAGGTGGAGCTGAGGGCCAGGATGCTGACAAGACCGGCAGCCGCCAGAGGGTGTCGCAGCAGAGCCCGGGCCAGGGACAGTTCATCTTCCACGGATGCGCCCTGGCTCGTGTGGCGATTGAGCAGCACCATCACCAGGGCCAGGAGCAGGAACACCAGGAGATGCACCAGCATCTGCATGGAGAAGTTCGTCCCGAACTCTCTCAGGCCCGCATCGATCCGCTCGATCGTCTCTCGCAGGTCGCGCTTGATCTCGGCGCCGAGCGGCAACTCACCGGTCGGTTTCCAGATCGGAGGAATGGTGACGGCAAAAATTTCATCCTGTCGGATGATCAGCTGCGCATCGATCTCCTCGAGAGTTGCGGCAATGGCAATCCGTTGCTCGGCGATCTGGTTCTGGAGCGTCAGCAGGTTTTCCTGCCGGTCACGCAACTGCTCTTCCGCCACCTCGATATCGTCCTGAACGGTTTGAATCTGCTGGCGGACGGCCTCAGGGAAATCGGTGGAATTCGAGGCCTCCGCCGTCAAAGACCAGACGGTCGAAATCCAGGTCGCCTCTTCCATGACCCCCTGCACCTTGGTCGACCGGCCATCGAGAACACTGGCCCAGGCCAGCAACGTATCCTCGAAACGCAGCCACTGGAGTCGCGCTTCATCCAGTAGCTTGGGCGATGCCTCTTCGAGGTTCAGATTGACCTCTTTGCCGCGGTACTCCTCCATGGCCGCGATCTTCTCTGGCAACTGAGCCTCGATCTCCTGCACATCGGTGGTCGGCGTCGCGACACGGCCCATATCCCGCAGGCGTGTGATGGCCTCGGTGGCTCTATTGGCGATCTCCGCCGGCGGCACAGCCTCGGGAACCTGCTCATCGGCGCTTTCGGCCCCGGGAGATTCCGGCGTGCTCGACTCCTCGGGTGTCTGCTGGGCCCGAGGCATGGCAGCCCAGACGACCAGGATGACAAACACCAGAGCCAGCGAAGCCCCGCCTGGCCTGATTCCACATCGTGACAGCATGTTCACTCACCTGAAGATAAATGGTGGGCTGCAGCCGCCAAATCGGCATGCCGCGAATCGGGCCCAGGATAACACTGCTGATCAATATCCCGCGATAGTGAATCCGCTACCTTGGCGAGGGGGTATCTGAGACAGGAGTTGGTCCACGATGATTGTTGGTGGCCAACCATTCTGCCTGATTCAGCTAGCCAGGATAATTCCCTCATGTCACGACCTTTTTCGTCCGATATAGATCGACAACCATTACACGAACTCCTTGGCTGAAACGAGTTGCCGTGAAGAACCGCACCCTCAAGCAGAACATGATCCTGTTACTGACAATCCCCCTTGTCGGCATGGTCTTATTCTCCGCCAGTAGTGCCCTGAAAAAAACCCGCGTGGTCAATGAGATGCAGACCATTCACGAGCTTGCCGACCTCGCGGTGAAGATGAGTGCCGTGGTCCACGAACTCCAGAAGGAACGTGGCCTGACCGCCGGCTTCCTGGGCAGCGGGGGAAGTAAGTTCAGCGCCGAACTGAACTCCCAGACCAGCAACACCGATGAGGCGCTGACCATCCTGGCCACCGCTTTGGCCGGCAGTGATCTGACCAGATTCGGCGACCGCTTCCAGCACACCGCCGCTCGTGGTCCCCAGCAACTCGAGCAACTGGACAATATCCGATCCCGTGTTCGTGGCCAGTCCGTTCCCGCTCCGGAGGCCATCGGCTTCTACACCGGGGTCAACGGAAGCTTTCTGGCTGCCATCAGCCAGATCGGTCTCGAGACCGATGAGGGTTCCATTGTCGCCGAAGCCACGGCCTATGCCGCCTTCCTCAAGGGAAAGGAACGTGCCGGCATCGAACGTGCCCTGTTGACGAGCGCGTTCGCCCAGGATGTCTTTGGTCCCGGGGCGTATGCGAGGTTCGTGTCCTTGGTCACCGAGCAGGCCACCTATCTCGAGGTGTTCCAGAGTCTCTCGTCCAGTGATCATGCGACCTACTACGAGCAAACGGTTTCCGGGCCGACTGTTGCCGCCACGGACCAGATGCGGGCCGTCGCCACCGCGAAGTTCGCCGATGGTGGATTCGGGATTGCGCCCGAGCGCTGGTTCGACAAGCAAACCGGAAAGATCGAGCTACTCAAGAAGGTCGAGGACCGTCTCTCCAATGACCTCGTCCTCCATGCCGGGCAGATTGCCGACGCGGCCCGACGCTCGGCCATCGTGGCCTTCGCCCTCATGGGAGTCCTGTTCCTGGGTACGGTGGCGGCCAGCTTCCTCATGATCCGGTCCATCACCACGGACCTCACGCGCATCACCCACCTGCTCTCCCGCAACGCCGATTCGGCGGCAGCCTCGGCCAGCCAGTTGTCGGCCACCAGCGAGGCCATCGCCTCCGGCGCCAGCCAGCAGGCCTCGAGCATGGAGGAGACCTCGGCGACCCTCGAGGAGATCTCTGCCATGTCGAAGGAGAACCTCGAGAACACCCACCAGGCCAACGGCATCAGCAGCGAGGTCATGAAATCGGTGTCGGAGAGCCGGGAGGCCATGGGGCGGATGGCCCAGGCCATCGACCAGATCAAGGAATCGTCGGACGAGACCTCCAAGATCATCAAGACCATCGATGAGATCGCCTTCCAGACCAATCTGCTGGCCCTGAACGCGGCGGTGGAAGCGGCACGGGCTGGCGATGCGGGCAAGGGCTTCGCCGTGGTGGCTGAAGAAGTGCGCAACCTGGCTCAACGATGCTCCGAGGCAGCCGGCAACACCTCGGCCCTCATCGAACAATCCAACCATAACGCCGACAACGGTGTTGCCATGACCGGCGAGGTCTCGGCCAGCCTGGGCGACGTCATCGACGGTGTCGGCAAGGTGTCGGAGATCGTGGCGGCCGTGACCACCTCATTCGAGGAGCAGGTGCGCGGCATCGAGGAGATCAACATCGCCGTGACGCAGATGGATCAGGTGACGCAGACCAACGCCGCCAGCGCCGAGGAGTCCTCGTCGGCCAGCGAGGAACTGTCCTGCCAGGCCGGTGAACTGCAGTCGATGGTGGGTGATCTTGCTCGGGTCGTGGGAAGCGATGGCCAGGCGGCCGTTCAGCCGAAAGCGCTCCGGCCTCAACGACCGGCAGCGCCCGTGTCCAGACCTGCAGCCTGGTCACCCGCCGCAGTGATCCCCCTCGAAGAGAACGAGTTGTTGGAGATCTAGAAGACTGGTGGAGGCGTTCGGTTCACTCGGACCGCAACGCCTCCACCGGGTCCAGTCGCGCGGCCCGGTTTGCTGGATAGATTCCGCAGACCACACCGATGCCGGCCGAGAACACCACCGCGATCACCGTCGTCAAGGGGTCCACCCGGAACGGGAAGGCCAGCACCTTGGTCATCCCGTAGGAGAGCAAGTACCCGAACACGATCCCCACGAAGCCGCCGAACAGGGTCAGGGTGCCCGCTTCGAGCAGCACCTGCATCAGCACGTCCCGCCGTCGCGAGCCCAGGGCCATGCGCACGCCGATCTCCTTGGTCCGCTCGGTGACCGAGATCAACATGATGTTCATCACCCCGATGCCGCCGACCAGCAGACCGATGGAGGCCAGCACGGTGAGCACGACGGCGATGGCGCCGGTGATGCCGTCCACCATGTCGCCGTAGGACTCGCTGGTCGTGATGTCGAAATCATCAGGTTGGCTGGGACGCAGACGACGGCCGGCCCGCAAGGCGCCGGTCAACCCTTCCTGCACTTCTTCGATGGTATAGCCGTCGGCCACAGTGGCGGCGATGGCCCGGTCTTCCATGCCCCGGTCCAGGAAATCCTTCTCGTAGGTGGTCCAGGGCACCACGACATAGTTCTCGCCCATGGCCCCGAAGACGCTCTTCCGTTCCGCCATGGTCCCGACCACGCGGTAGGGTCGACCACGGATATTCAGCGTGCGACCGATGGGGTCCAGGACCGGGAACAGATCCTTGCGCGGTCCAAAGCCCAGCACGCATACCCGTTCGCGAGAGTCGACCTCGGGACCGGTGAAGAAACGGCCCTCGGCCACGTCGTAGCTGTACATGGTGGCGAAATGTTCACTGGACCCGAAAGTCTGCACGAACTGGGTGCGCTCCTCCCGGTAACTCATGACGTCGCCGGCATGGGTCTGGATGAAGTAGTCCACGCGCTCGACGCCTTCGACGGCCTGCACGAAGGGAATCAATTCGGGATCGAGCTGACGGCGGCGCAGCTTGGCGTCGGTATCCTCGCCACCCATGCCGGTGTAGCGTGCCACGTAGAGGTATGGCTTGCTTGCCGAAACGATGTCCTGGCGAATGCGGCCGCTCAGACCCGAGACGATGGTCACGATGGCCAGCAGGGTGGCCACGCCGATGGCCACGCCGAGGATCAGGAGTCCGCTGCGCATCTTGTAGCCGCGCACGGTGAGCCAGGCCTGCTTGAAGGCTTCACGAATCGACAGATGCGGAAAGCTACTCATGGCGAAGTGCCTCCACGGGATCCAGTCCAGCCGCCTTCCAGGCCGGCCAGGCACCGAAGAACGCCCCGATCAGGAAGGTCGACCCGAGTCCCAGCCCGATGGACCACAGGGGAATGGCGAAGTTCAGGTCGCTGGCCAGACAGATTCCCCAGGTAATGCCCGCGCCGACCAGGACGCCCAGCACACCTCCGGTCAGGGACAAGGTGATGGCTTCGACCAGGAACTGCCAGGCGATGGATTTGCGTTGCGCCCCCAGGGCCTTGCGCACTCCCACTTCCTTGGTGCGCTCGGTGACCGAGACCAGCATGACGTTCATGAGCACGATGCCGCCGATCACCAGACTGATTCCCACCAGCGGCGTCATGGCGGCGTAGATGGCGCCGGTGACTCCTTTCCAGATGGACAGGAGCTGGTCGCTGGTCATGATGCCGAAGTCGTCGTCCTGCAGGGGTCGTAGGCGGTGGCGGACCCGCATCTGGAAAGCAGCCTCGTTCTTGGCCTCCTCAAAGCGCTCGAGGTCGCTCACCGCAACCTTGATCTCCACCGACTGCCGCGAGCCGAAGACCTTCTGCCAGGCCGTGATGGGCACGACGGCAAAGAGATTACGATTACTGCCCAGGACGGTGCCCATGTCCTCCACCACGCCGACCACCGTGAAATGTCGGCCACGGAGCCGGAACTCCTTGCCGATGGGATCCAGGGAACGGGGGAAGAGATCACGCGCCACATCCCAGCCAAGCACGGCCACGGGGCGACTGGCCTGGATGTCCGCCCGGGTCAGGTGTCTCCCTAGAGCCAGGGGCAACTCCTCGAGCATGGCGTAATCCTCGGTCTTGCCCCTGATCTGCAGACCGTTGTAGTTGGCGCGTCCGGCCCTCAGGTCACCGGTATTCTCGACAGATGCCCCCACGGCCCGGGCCAGCGTCAGGTTCTGGCCGAGCCACTCGCGGTCCTCCAGGGTGAGGTCGGGATTGTTGAGGGATTCGAGGAAGGCGTCGAAGTTGGTGAGGAAGCTGAGGGGATTGACGCGGGCGATGGTGAACACGTCGGTGCCCTCGTCCAGGACCTTGCGGCGTGCATACTGATCGGCGCCGTAGATCAAGGACACCACGGCGATCACCGACATGGTGCCCACGATGTTGCCCAGCAGGGTGAGGAACGTGCGCAGCTTGTGGCTGCGCAGATTCTCCAGAGCGATGCTGACACCAGAAAGGTGTTCGCGAGCCATGACGCTACCCGTCCTCATCCTCGGCGGCCTGACTGGCCTTCTTCTTGTCGACCTCGCGAGGCCGCACCTGCTGGCCGACCTTCAGTTCGCGCAGAACCCGGAACGGTCCGCCCACGATTTCCTGGCCCTCCTCCAGACCCTCGGTGATCTCGAAGTGATCCTTGCCGGCGATCCCGATCTGCACGGGGACGAACACCACATGACCATTGGCCACCACGAAGACGCCCTCAGTCTCCTTGCGCTCGACATCCTTGCCGGGCGCCTCGTCGTTGAAATCGAAACCCTCGAGGGCGCGGTCGCGGGCCGCCGCCTCCTTGCCCTTGAGCTCGGCGATGTCGTCCTGGCGCAGGGGCCAGTTACGGGCGGTCACGGCGCCCAGGGGCACGGCCAGCGAACCATCACGGTCGGCCACGGTGATGCGGGCCTTGGCAGTCAGGCCTGGGCGGATGGAAGACGGAGCCTGGTCCAGGGTCACCTTCACCTTGAAGTCCACGGCCTGCTGCCCGCCCCCTGAACGGATGGGACTGTTGCCGATCTCGGTCACCTTGCCGGTGAATTCCTGGTCCGGAAAAGCGTCGATCTCCACCACGGCCGTCTGGCCCAGTTCGACCTGCACGACCTCGGTCTCGTCCACCTCGACCTCGGCTTCCATGGTGCCCATGTCGGCAATGGTCAGGAGCACGGTCCCCGGATTGTTCAGGGTGCCCATGATGGCGTTCTCGCCCTCCTCCACGTTGAGGCGGGTGATCAGGCCGGTCATGGGAGCCAGGATGGTGACCTTCTCCAGGTCGTGGCGCGCCTTCTCGAGGTTGGCCCGGATCTGGCTCAGGCGATGCCGGGCCGACTCCACCGTGGCCACCTGCACGCGTTCGGTCGTACGGGCCGCCACAAGCTGCTCCTCGCTGCTCAAGCCCTCGTTGAACAGCTCCTGCTGACGATCATGGTCGGCGCGGGCCTGGTCCAGCGAGGCCTCGGCCAGCCGCAGGTCGGCCTCACCGGTGAGCACCGAAGCTTCGAGGGCCTGCACCGCGGAACGGTACTCGGTAGGGTCGATTTCCAGGAGAAGGTCGCCCTGGGAGACGTTCTGACCCTCGACGACCAGCAGCTGGGTGACCGTGCCCATGGCGTTGGCCGACACATCGACCTTCTTCTTGGGCTGGATGGTACCCGAGGCGCGGACCGTGGCCGTGAGCTGCCGGGACTCGACCTCGACGATGTCCACCCGCTGAGAGGTGTCCCGCCGACTCATGCTCACACCCACCAGGACACCCACCACGACCAGGAGTGCGATGATCAGGATCCACTTCTTCACGTTGCTACCTCCGGCAGGTCGCCTCGACGCCCACCTGCTGTTCTCAGCCCGTCAACTTGCCCATGAAAATCTGGATTACCAACGTCACACCGATCATGATCACCGAAAGCAGGATGTGCATGGCGAACACCACGGTGGCCGCCTTGCTCCGAGGCACGCCGTGGACCTTGGCCAGGCCGATGACGATCACCCAGAGCATCCAGTAGAAGAAGGGATCGCCCAGCAAACCGGCGGCCACGGCCAACGGTGAGAGAGGATTGAACTCGGACATGAAGACCACGCCGTTGAGGGTGGCGAACCTCATACTCTCGGTGAGCACGAGGATGATCCAGGACACTAGGCTCTTGAGTCCGAAGGCGATCAACCCGGCCCAGAAGACAACCGCCAGCGACTGACCATACTTACCCTTACCACCTGATAGCTTCATGAAAAGGAAGAGCAAGGAACCCGGGATGAGCAGGAATCCGATGAGGATATTCAGGCCGTTCTTGAAGCCTTCCCAGATCCGGCGGCCCATGGACGGGTCGCGATAAGCATCAATGCTGTCGCCAAATTCACCCTGCATCTCGGCAGGCATGTATTGCCCCATCGCCTCCATGGACTGGGGCATGGAGATGTGCATGCTGGCGCTCATGGAGATCGCCGCCAGGGCAAAGAGCAAGAGCATGGGAAACCAGATCGCTGGTTTCATGGCCACGGCGGCCATCGCCTGACTCGGGGCCGTGAAGACTGCGATCATGCGGTCCGTGAGTGAAGCCTGCTGGGGCTGGGGTTGAGGCACGGGGCTCACAGGATCGTGGCTGGTGAATTCGTCGGTCATTGCGGGTCTCCTTCTCGGGTCACCGAGTCGTTCGTTCTCTGGTCATTGCTCAGGGAAGCCAGCCGGGCCTGCAGCGCACGACCGGCTGCCGCCAAAGGTGTCGCAGCCTCATGGTCGGCCAGCGCCCTGGTCCCTGTATCGGGGTCGTCATGTCGCTCGAGAAATTCTCCAGCGAACCGGCCATCCTCGATCTCATCGAGCATTTCATGCATGCGATCACGGACACCGGCATCGATGAGGCGCGGCCCCCGCGAGAGGCCTCCATAAGCCGCCGTGGGACTGATTCTACGGCGCATGCCGTCGATACCAAAGCGGTGGAGCAGGTCCGTGATCAACTTCAACTCGTGGACACACTCGAAATAGGCGTTGGCCTGATCGTACCCCCGGGCGGTCAGGGTGTCGAATGCTGCTTGCAGAAGTTCGATGACCCCGCCGCAGAGTACGGTCTGCTCGCCGAACTGGTCGGCCACGCATTCGTCGCGGAAGGTGGTGCGCCAGCCGCCACCCTTGAGGCATCCCACGGCCCGGGCGTACGCAGCGGCGATGGCCCAGGTTCCCGCAGGGGACGAATCCGTCACCGCCAGCAACCCCGGGACACCACTGCCCTGGAGGTAGGCCTCGCGCAGCATGTCGCCCTGGCCCTTGGGAGCCGCCAGGAAGCAGGCCTGATCTCCGGGATCGATCTGATCGAACGCCACGGCGAAGCCATGGGCGAAACCCACGGTTGCGTGGGCCTGCAG
>Ga0070728_10005044_pt1 | contig 13294 bp, 9 predicted proteins | sample tdDd471_FD_66723 | JGI IMG/M metagenome (GOLD analysis project Ga0070728, IMG submission 66723) | Marine sediment microbial communities from the Atlantic coast under amendment with organic carbon and nitrate - tdDd47.1 | ecosystem: Environmental > Aquatic > Marine > Coastal > Sediment | place...
AGTATCCGGGCAAGGTCAGATTTCAATTGATGCAGTTCGTTTTGGGGGAGGAATGGGAAATGTAGCACGTCGTCCGGCAAATGAAATAATGCCTAATCAATGGTCGCTCAAAACATTTCAAACAACGCATAAGAAAGAGGAGGTTAATCCCGATGATTTCTCGTGGAAGACATCGCAACGCCCCCGTTATATGGAGGCTGCCCGTTATTGGTTGCAATATGCCGGGATGCCCGATACTTTGGTTTTTAATTTGAACGATGAGAAAAACGATTACAACGATGATTATCAGAGTAGGGGTGAATGGGTAAATTACCTGATAGGTGCACCCAACGGACCAATAAAAGATCGTAATGTGGTAGGATTAAATATACCAATCGATCTGGCTTTTGCCTTTCATACCGACGCCGGTGTTACACCTAATGATTCAGTAATTGGAACATTGGGTATTTATAGCGCTGAGCGCGAAGAGGGAGTGTTCCCTAATGGACAGACAAAATTAGCGAGTCGCGATCTTACTGATATGATTCAAACGCAACTAGTAAATGATATCCGGACTTTATACAATGAAAATTGGACCAGGCGAGGGCTTTGGGATAAACAATATTCAGAGGCCTGGCGACCAAATGTGCCAACCATGTTATTGGAGTTATTATCACATCAGAATGTGGCCGATATGAAGTTTGGCTTAGATCCACACTTTCGTTTTGATGTAAGTAGGGCTGTTTATAAAGGCATGCTTAAGTTTCTGGCTATTCAAGAGCGACGCGACTATGTGGTGCAGCCATTACCCGCAGATCATATGGCCATTAGTAAAGTTTCTGGAGGATACGAATTAAGCTGGCAACCGGTGTCAGATCCGCTTGAAGAAACAGCTGTGCCAACAAAATACAAAGTGTATCGCCGTATAGGTAATAATGGATTTGATAATGGGGTTGTGGTAACCGATATTAAGTATACACTTCCTAAGCAGCTCAATGGAGAATTGGTAAGCTATAAGGTAACAGCACTTAATGATGGTGGCGAGAGCATGCCAAGTGAGATTTTATCATTGGGCATAGTTAATGATAATGCAGAAACAATACTTGTTGTTAACGCTTTCGACCGTATTAGTGCGCCTGCTTTTATCGATGAGAATAACTTTGCTGGTGTGGCCTGGTGGTACGATCAGGGCGTACCCTATAAATATGAATATGCCTACACTGGTCATCAGTATGACTTTAATCGGCAATCGGAGTGGTTAGATGATGATAGTCCGGGTTGGGGAGCAAGTTACGGTGATCAAGAAGCCCGTATTATTAAAGGCAACAGCTTTGATAATGTTATAGTGCATGGTCAATCTATTATGAAGGCAGGGTACTCGTTTGTTTCGGTTAGTGATGAGGTGTTTGAAAATCCTGCGTATGATGCGTCTGCCTACAAAGCAATTGATGTGATTCTGGGAGAAGAGAAGACAACACTTTCATACAAAGGTAAAGGGCCGAGATACAAGATTTACACCACTGCTTTTATGGATAAAATAAGGGAAGTAACGGCTAATCATCAACATGTGTTTATGAGTGGTGCTTATGTTGGCTCCGACTTCATGTTGACCAATGATACGATTGCGGAGAAATTTGCCTCAGAGGTACTTCATTTTATCTGGCGCACCAACCATGCTGTTAAAAATGGAGGTGTTTATACAAGTGATTATGCGAAATCTATTGAGAGTAGAGAATTTGGTTTTAATACAGGTTATTTGCCGGAAATATACACTGTTGAAGCACCAGATGCCATTGAGCCTTCAGGCAAGAATGTAGTGACTGCTTTTCGCTATAAGGAGAATAATGCCAGTGCGGGTACAATGTATAATGAGGATTATAAAACTGTAATACTTGGTTTTCCTTTTGAAACCATTGAGACAGAAAGTGATCGGGATGTGTTAATGAAAGATATACTTGATTTTTTCATCAAAGAGTAACAAAAAGAAGTGATTAAATAGATAATACGATGGGTGATAGATTAACATGTATTCTACCTTATTCAAATAAGGAAGAGATGGTGTCAACGTTGAGGGCATTTCAAGAATCAGGCGATGTGGCTAATATTTTTGTAGTAGCCAAAGAAGCTATTGAATTGGAAGGTGCCAAAGTAATAGTTGCTGAAGGAGGATTGGATGCTACATCTACCTGGAAGTTATTATTAAAGGAGATAAGCGGTAATTATGTGGCGGTTTATGGCAAGGCCATGGAGTTACGTATTGGTTTAAATGCTTTGGAACGAATGCGCCGAACATGTTCTGATGCCGGCGCAGGCATGGTATATGCCGATTATTACGAGAAGAAAGATGGTGTGATGACAGCTCATCCGGTAATTGAATACCAGGAAGGGAGTTTACGTGATGATTTCAACTTTGGATCTTTATTGCTATTTAAAGCAGATGCATTGAAAGAGGCTGTTGAGGCCATGGATGCAGATTACCAATTTGCGGCTTTGTATGATTTACGTCTGCGTGTATCGCAAAAATATGATTTGATGCACCTGCCAGAGTTATTGTATACCGAGGTGGAGTTGGATACGCGTCAATCGGGTGAGAAGATGTTTGACTATGTTGATCCGCGTAATCGAGATCGTCAAATAGAGATGGAGCTGGCTTGTACAGCTCACTTGAAAAAGGTTGGAGCCTATCTTAAACCAGTGTTTAAAACCATTGAATTTACCGAAGGCAAGTATCCTGTTGAGGCCTCTGTAATTATTCCCGTTCGCAATCGTGAAAAAACCATTAGTGATGCCATTGAATCAATTTTAATCCAGGAGACAAGTGCTTCGTTTAACCTGATTATTGTCGATAATCACTCAACGGATAAGACCTCAGAAATTATTCGTTCGTTTGATGATGAGCGACTGATACACATTATTCCTGAGCGCGATGATTTAGGTATTGGAGGATGTTGGAATGTGGCCGTGGCTGATGAACGTTGTGGTAAATTTGCTATTCAGTTAGATAGTGATGATTTGTATATAGATAACCATGTGATAGAACGTGTGGTGAAGGCTTTCTATGAGCAGAATTGTGCCATGGTGGTGGGTAGCTATCAAATGGTGAATTTCAAACTGGAAGAGATTCCTCCGGGCTTAATCGATCATAAAGAATGGACACCGGATAATGGGCGTAACAATGCCCTTCGTATTAACGGACTGGGTGCTCCACGAGCTTTTTATACACCTGTACTGCGCGATATTAAAGTGCCTAATACCAGTTATGGCGAAGATTACGCATTAGGCCTGAATATTAGCCGCCAGTACCAGATTGGGCGGATTTACGATGCTTTGTATTTATGTCGTCGATGGGATGATAACTCTGATGCATCGCTTGATATTACTAAGATGAATGCACATAACTTCTATAAAGATAAGATTCGAACATTGGAGTTTAAGGCACGTCAGCAATACGTTAAAAATGGACAGAATGTATAGGATATTGAGCCACTTTAATGTTATTATCTTCTAATTAATGAGGAAACAAATGACCACTTCTCATAACGCGAAAGAATTGATAAAAAGTCAGATTAAGAATTGGAGTCTGGCTTCAAATAATTATACCGGATTACAAAAGGTGAAAACCAGAACTGTGCCATTGGATGGAGGGAGCGAGGTGAAGGTGCAGTTTAATCCTGAGCGGATGCGCTCATCAGCTGCTAAGGTTGATGCGAAATCGATTAAAGCACGACCTTGCTTTTTGTGCCATACAAATCGGCCGCAAGAGCAAGACGGGATTACCTTTGGTGATTTTACTATTCTGCTTAATCCTTTTCCGATTTTTCCTGAACACCTGACAATTCCAAGTAATGAGCATACGCTGCAGTTATTAGCTCCCCATTTTGCCTCCATGTTAAGTCTGGCTAAAGAGCTCAATGCCTTTACCGTGTTTTATAATGGGCCTAAGTGTGGTGCATCGGCCCCCGATCACTTTCACTATCAGGCCGGAATGAAGGGCTTTATGCCGATAGAAGCTGATTTTAAATCAGGTTTCTATGCAAAGCTCAAGGCAGAGCAAGCAGGTGTGAAAGTATTTAATTGGGAAGGCTATGGACGTGGTGTTATTTCTTTGGTAGGTGTCGATGAAAAGGCCATTATTGCTTTGTTTGAGTCTTTGCATGCTTTGTTGTGGGCTGCTCAAGACGAAGAGATAGAGCCTATGCTGAATGTATTGGCCTATTATGAGGATGAGCAATATGTGGTGCATGTATTTCCGCGTATTGAGCATCGTCCAACATGTTATTTTAAGGAGGGCGATGAGCAGATTCTTATTAGCCCGGCCTCTGTTGATATGGGAGGGGTATTTATTACGCCGCGTCCTGAAGATTATGAAAAGATAACAGCCGCTGATATTGAAGATATACTCAATCAGGTGTGTATGAGTGAAGAGGATTGTGCTAAAGTAATTACGAAATTGATGTAAATTTAAGTGGGGTGACTCGCTTGCAGCTATTGATAAAATATGAATTACTCTGTTACCATATTTAAACCGCAGGATTTACCCGATCTGCTTGCTTTCTTAAATGCGAATTGGACGTATGATCAAATTACAGAAGCCGTGCTCAGAGAAAAGCTTGAAGGTGATCCTGATTGGATGCCTGAAGGGGCTTTAATGTGTAGATATGGTAATGTGCTTATTGGTTTTATGCAAGGGGTAATGCGCCATATTAGTGGTACGCGCTACGCCTATATCAAACTAATGGCTGTTGACAAGGCTTATAGGCGAAAGGGTATAGCCACATTGTTATATGCTAAGTTAGAGGCTATTTTCATCAAGAATAAGGCGGATGTGGTGCGGATTTATGATGTGCCACTCAACTACTTTATGCCGGGTATCGACCCATGCTATACGCCTGCTTTATGTTGGGCCATGCGTAAGGGATTCGAGCGCTTTGGTGATACGTCTAACCTGGACGTTGATTTAAATCAGAATTGGAATACATTTGACGAAGAGCTGGCTTTAAAGCTCGATAATATAGATATAAGAAGAGCAAGGTTAGACGAAAAGGCAGCTGTTCTTAAATTTGTAGAAGATAAATGGGCTCTTTGGCGTAATGAAGTAGAAGAGGCTTTTAAAGACGAGCAGCCTTCCATACACATTGCTTTGTGCAATGGTGAGCTGAAGGCATTTTCAGCACATAATGGGAATAATAAAGGTATGGGGTGGTTTGGCCCTATGGGAACGGACCCCGATTTGCGAGGGAAAGGCATTGGTGCCATTTTACTTAAACGTTGCCTGAACGATATGAAGGAAATGGGCTTAGCTCATGCTATTATTCCTTGGGTTGGGCCAATTGATTTTTACGCATGGCACGCTAACGCCAGGGTTGATCGTGTGTTTTGGCGATATGAGAAGAGATTGCGCTAAAGAGAGAAGTGTATGCTTAACTGAAAATTGAGTATGTAAGGCCGTCAGTGTTAAATGTAACACCGACAGTACCATATGTATTGATGACAGAAGGCTATGTTGGACTGACAGTGTCGTATGTAAAGGCGACAGTGCTCTATGTAAGACTGTCAGAGAGGTATGTATTGCATACAGGCGCATATGTAACACCGACAGCGTCATATGTATTGATAACAGAAGGCTATGTTGGACTGACAGTGTCGTATGTAAAGGCGACAGTGCTCTATGTAAGGCTGTCAGAGAGATATGTATAGCATACAGGCGCATATGTAACACCGACAGCGTCATATGTATTGGTGACAGAAGGCTATGCAGGACTGACAGTGTCGTATGTAAAGGCAGCAGCTCTTTATGTATGCTTGTTAGCATTCATTAATAAAAAGAAAATATGAAATGCATTTCACCGTATTTTGTAGCTTAAAATATAAATCATGGAAAATATTCCCGTAATACAGGTAGGCATCCAGTTTAAAGAAACGATAGAGTTTACTCTGCATGGATCATATAAAACAAAGCAAGGATTGAAGCTTACAGGTAAGTTTAAGGCTTTGCGTAACGGTAAGGCATTTATTCTTTTGGATGGTAATGAAGAGATTATTATTCGTTCTGGGCTTTGTTTTTTACCCGAGGATGATGATGCTTATTTTACATTGCATGACGTTACAATTGGGATAAATTTTCATTGGCAGAGAGACGAAGACCAGTCATTTAAAGGAGGTTTAAAGCTTTTGCTTGAGAATGAAAAGATAACTGCGATCAATGTATTGCCAGTTGAGGATTACTTGATTAGTGTTATATCGTCGGAGATGAGTGCAACTTCATCAATGGAATTACTAAAGGCGCATGCGGTTATCTCGCGAAGCTGGTTGTTGGCGCAGATCGAAAAAAATCAATCTTTACAAAATATAACAGTGCAATACCAATCTCTTTATCAAACAGATAGTGAATTTATTAAATGGTACGACCGCGAAGATCACGTTAATTTTGATGTGTGTGCCGATGACCATTGTCAGCGTTATCAAGGTATTTCGCGCTCTACGACTTCCGAAGTTGAAGAAGCAGTGAAAGCCACATGGGGGCAGGTGCTTGTGAATGGTTCGGCCATTTGCGATGCCCGCTTTTCAAAGTGTTGTGGTGGCATGGTTGAGGTATTCGAAAATGTGTGGGAACCGGTTAAGCACCCTTACCTGCAGGCTTTTGTTGATAATGCAGCTGATCCTGCCGGTTATAGTCTTGATTTAAAAAATGAGGCTAATGCTGAAAAGTGGATGCTTGGCTCACCTGAGGCTTTTTGTAATACCAATGATAAAGCCATACTCAGCCAGGTGTTGAACGATTACGATCAGGAGACCAATGATTTCTATCGGTGGGAAGTGAAATATACCCAGCAGGAAGTGAGTGAACTGCTTAAAGAGTGTACAGGATTTGAATTTGGTAATATTCAGGATTTGATTCCGATAGAACGTGGTGACTCCGGGCGTTTGATTAAGCTTAAGATGGTGGGTGATAAAAAGACCCTGATTATTGGTAAAGAGTTGGAAATACGCAAGGCACTCTCAAAATCACATCTTTATAGTTCTGCTTTTATCATTGAAAAAAGCATGGAGAATGGCGAAGTAGTATTTACGCTAAAAGGTGCCGGATGGGGGCATGGCGTAGGTCTGTGTCAGATAGGTGCTGCTGTAATGAGTGCTAAAGGTTATGATTATAATGCTATCTTAAAGCATTATTTCAGGGGAGCAGAGTTAGAGAAAAGGTATTAAAGGCTAGAGGGCAGAGGATCATATATAGTTTATTGGTAGTTTTCAGTCACTCCCAATGTATTTCTTAAGCATCTTTGAGAAGCTAAGTAATTACAATTGCTCTGAACTAATAGCAATAAAATAAGCACTGTGCACCATGCACTAAGTACGAATTATAATGAAAAAAACGAAAACGCCATGGTCATGGATACCTTCATTGTATTTTACACAGGGTATTCCTTATGTAGTAGTGGCATTGCTAACAGCACCAATGTTTGTGAACCTTGGTTTGTCAAATGCGGAAATGGCTTATTATTCCAGTTTGTTGGGTTTTCCATGGATTCTTAAACCAATTTGGAGTCCCATTGTTGGGGCTATTAAGTCTAATCGATTTTGGGTGGTAGCAACACAGATTCTTATGGGATTTTTATTTGCTGTAACTGCATTTTTTATTGTGCAGGATGGTACTTTCACTACAAGTGAAAGTTTTGAATTCAGAGGTAATTTTGCATGGTTTTTTGCATTTTTAATGCTCTTGGCATTCAATTCAGCTACACATGATATTTCTGCAGATGGTTTATATATTGAAGTTTTACCTGAGGAAAAGCAATCCTTTTATGTAGGTATTCGATCTTCTTTTTATCGAGTTGCGATGATTATAGGACAAGGAGGTTTACTGGCTCTTGCCGGAATACTTTCAGAAGGAGGAACTTTTGGTATCGAAAAATGGGGTGTTCATTTTTTTAGTTTTAAAGGTTTCGGAGGAGATTTTTATAAGGCATGGAGTAGTATTTTTATAGGTGTTGGTGTTTACTTAGTAATTGTTAGTGTTTATCATGCGTTTATTTTGCCAAAAGCCAATATTGTTAACGATAAAATTGACCTTTCTCAGATAAAAAAAGATATCGTAGAAACATTTGTTACATTCTTTAGAATTAAAAATATCGGTATACATGTAAGTGTTTTGTTGTTATTCAGGTTGGGAGAAGCTCAATTGGTAAAGTTGGCACAACCTTTCCTGCTAGATGAAAGTTTAAATGGAGGATTAGGATTGTCTAATATCGACATAGGTTTGCTGTATGGGACTTTTGGCGTACTGTCGCTTACTATTGGTGGGATATTAGGAGGTGTGATTGTTTCAAAAGATGGACTTAAAAAATGGTTCTTACCTATGATTCTGGCAATAAATCTTCCGAACTCTATGTATTTATTGATGGCATATTTTAAGCCGGAGTCTAATGTTTCGATTGGAGCTGCAATTGCTATGGAACAATTTGGTTATGGCTTTGGATTTACAGCTTATATGATGTATATGATTTATATTACCAAGGATAGTGGCAAGTATAAGACAGCTCATTTTGCTTTTGCAACAGGATTAATGGCTTTGGGAATGACCCTTCCTGGAATGCCATCGGGTTGGTTGCAAGAACAATTAGGTTATGTGAACTTTTTCTGGTGGGTGTTGATTTCAATGGTTCCGATGCTAGCTATTTATAAATTTGTTAAGATTGATTCTGGTTTTGGGAAAAAGAAATAAGCATTTCGAATAACATCTTTATAGACAAGCCGAATATGATGATGCATCCAAATTACTAATGATCTGAAAAATTATGACGAAAACAAAACGTTATTTAGCGCTTGATGTACTCCGCGGGATCACTATTGCAGGAATGATTCTGGTGAATACTCCCGGGAGCTGGTCATATATTTATCCGCCATTGCGGCATGCCGAGTGGCATGGTTGTACGCCTACCGATCTGGTATTTCCTTTCTTTTTATTTGTGATGGGAGTTTCTATGTTTTTCTCATTTGCCAAATATAATGATGGACTCAATGCAAAATCATTACTTAAGGTTGGAAAGCGTACTGTGCTTATTTTTGCCATTGGCTTATTTCTCAATTCATTCCCTCAGTGGCAGGCAGACTTTTCTACGCTTCGGTTCATGGGTGTACTGCAACGTATTGCTGTTGTGTATGCCATTAGTTCGGTGTTAATACTAGTGTTTAATAAGCGTCAGCTCTTAGTTAGTGGTATACTTCTCTTGGTAACTCATTGGTTAGGACTCTATATTTTTGGCGGCGAAACTCCCTATGATCTAGAAGGGAATGCAACCATTGCTTTCGATCGTTTTATTCTGGGGGAGGCTCATCTGTATCGGGGCTTTGGTATTCCTTTTGATCCCGAAGGGTTGTTTAGTTCATTGTCTTCAGTAGTTACTGTGTTATTGGGCTATGCAGTTGGGATGATGATAAAAGAATGGGATAAAAAGCAGTTACCAGGCCTATTGGCATTAAGCGGTGCTATATTAGTTGTGGCTGGCTTAATATGGAATTTCGTATTACCGCTAAATAAGCCATTGTGGACTGGATCATATGTTCTCTATACTGCTGGTTTAGCAATGGTGCTGCTAAGTTTACTCGTTTGGTTAGTCGATATAAAAGGTTATAAAAAGTGGACTTCCTTCTTTGTTGTATTTGGAATGAATCCCTTGTTTATTTTTGCCTTTTCAATCTTATGGGTTAAGATATTGGCACATTTATTCACTGTAACCAATGCACAAGGTGAATTGATTAATGGGTATAATGGTTTGTATCAACTTGTTTTTGTTCCAATGGCAGGTCATATGAATGGTTCTTTGTTATTTGCACTTGCTCATATTGTTCTCTTTTGGCTTATTGGCTGGTTGCTTTATCGAAATAAGATATTTATTAAGGTTTAGTTCTCACTAAGGAAACCCTTGAAATATGCGGTGTGCTTGTTCATATGTTATTTTATTAAGTCTGCTTATTTTCAGTAGTTGTGAAAAGGATGCACCATTACCAACACCTGATCCAGATCCGGAGTGGCCTGCGTTATTTGTGGCAGGTTATATACCGCATTGGGGAATGGCTAATTTTGATGAAACAGCCTTAAAGCATTTAAATCGCGTTTATTACTTTTCATTGGCTCCTGATGTCGATGGACAGTTTATTGTACACGACCGTGATCATCAGAATTTGTCTAAATTAAATGAGTCCGTTAAATCAACCAATTGCGAATTATATATTGTGCTTGGCGGTTGGTATGAGTCAGAAAACATTCATGCAATGGCTTCAACAGCTGAAAAGCGACAAGCCTATATTACTGCACTGGTACAGCTGTGCAAGACTTATGATTTAGATGGTGTTGATCTGGATTGGGAAAACTATCCATTCCCTTTTGATATTAATGATTTTATTGATCTGGTAAATGAGCTGTCGCTTGCCTTAGCTGCTAATGGTTTAGGTTTTACGGTAGCGCTGGATGTATTGCATTACGACTTGGCAACTCAAATTATTAATCAGGTAGATGCGATTAACCTTATGCTTTATGGAATGCTTGATGACGCTGGTAACCATGCTACATTTAATCATATGGTAGATGGATTAACACCTTATTTGAATAATCAAATACCCAAAGATAAGTTGATTGTGGGGGTTCCTTTTTATGGGAAACGACCATGGGACGAGAACGACACTTCACCACGTGCCGTAACTTATCGCTATATCGTAGAACAGTCTTTTCCTTCACCAGATATGAATAAATATCAGAAATATGCCTTCAATGGCAGAGATCTGCTCAAAACAAAGGTTGAGTACTTACGAAAGAATGAGTTCTGCGGCATTATGTCGTGGGAGCTATCACAAGATGTTGAATATGTGTCGCAGTATTCTCTTCTTAGGAGTATTGTGAAAGCAAATGACTAGTGCTTAGTTTAGAATACGTCAACTCGTCTTATTAATCAATTGAAATCTATTAGTCGTAAAGAAAGTACTGACTTGCTTTGCTTTTAAAGTCTTTAATATCCTTATACCACATCGTTTTAATGTCTTCAACCATCCAGCGCTTCGTGAAAGCGAGCCTAATTTTATCACTGCCGCAGACTTTATCAAACATGCTAAGGCGTGATTTTGCGCATAATTCAAATGCATTCTGCTCTGGCCATAGTTTGTGTGATTCTTGAAGTACATAAAACTGTAATAATGAAAGAGGTGCTTTGTGGTAATCGGTAAAATGAACCTGCACACCATGAACCATCTTTCCTTTAGATACACTGTAATAGGGTTTGAAATGTACAGGGCGGAAAGTGACGCCTTTAATATTTAGGGCGTTGAGGTTGGTTGCAAGGCTATCGGCATTAATCCATTCTGCTGCAAAAAGCTGGAAGGGTAGAGTGTAACCTACGCCAATACTATAAACATATAGCTCACCCAAAATACCACTTACAGGATAAAAATATGAGGAGTGGGCATGCGGTATATGAGGGGATGACATAATCCATGGTAAGCCGGTTTCTTCAAAAGTCATAGAGCGCTTCCAGCCATTCATCGCTACAACTTCTAAATCACACATTAGACCACTCGTAAGAAGTTTTTCTTCATTCAAAAACTGTGCTAGCTCACCAACTGTTAATCCATGTACATAGGGTATTGGAAATTGACTGACAAAGGAGGTGAACTCAGGTTCGGTAATAAGACCTTCCATCTTTTCTCCACCAAGGGGATTAGGGCGATCAAGAACAAGCATCTTAATATTGTTTTCGGCAGCGGCTTCCATGGCTAAGCCTAAGGTGCTGATATAGGTATATGATCGCGAGCCAATATCTTGAATATCATAAACTAATACATCTATGCCTTTAAGCATCTCCGAATTGGGCTTTTTGTTTTTGCCATGCAGACTGTATACCGGTAGTTGAGTTTTAGGATCCGTAAAGAATTCTACATGTTCACCAGCTGAATAATCACCCCTAACGCCATGCTCTGGCCCATATAATGCAACTAACTCAAAATCTGACGCGTTAAATAGGATATCAATTGTTGAAATTAATTGGCTATTCACCCCTGTTGGATTAGTAATCAGTCCAACTCGCTTGCCTATTAGTGATTTATAATTGTTTTCCTGCAGTACTTCTATGCCTGTTTGTACAGATTGAGCACTGGCCAAGATGGAATAGAGGATGATTAACGCAATTAATAAAGTCGGTTTCATACGATATGCTGTTAACTATTAAAATATTAGGCTTTAGTCTTAATGCGATAGGCTTGACAAATATAACTGATTATTGTGAAGCTTGTAAATATTGTTTTTTAGGAATGCTGAATAGAAGGCAGTTGTCTTTGAATTTCTTAAAAACAAGTTCTAATTTTGATAGATATTCAGGCGCGATATTTAAAATTTATCCTTCTCATCAAATGTTATGATTAAGTTAAGCTATAAGCCATTTGACTTACAATTGAAGCATGCATTTACGATTGCTTCGAATTCACGCATTGCAACACCAGTCATGTTGGTTGAGCTTGAGTATGATGGGATTATTGGGTATGGCGAGGCGTCAATGCCACCCTATTTAGGAGAATCGCACAAAACTGCAACTGAATTTCTTTCAAAGGTAAATCTAGAACAATTTAGTAATCCTTTTTTGCTGGAAGATATACTTGTCTATATCGACCGTGTTGCGATTGGAAACTATGCTGCCAAAGCTTCAGTTGATATTGCCTTGCATGATTTACTTGGTAAAATGCTTAATCAGCCATTATATCGGTTGTGGGGATTGGATCCCTTAAAGACGCCAAATACCAGTTTTACCATAGGTATTGATTCCCTTGACGTTATTCGTGAAAAAGTTTTAGAAGCTGCCCCATATCGTTTATTAAAAGTAAAATTGGGCCAGGGAAATGATAAGGATATTATTACAACCATACGTTCTGTAACGGATAAGCCCTTGTGTGTGGATGTTAATCAATCTTGGACTGATAGAACTATGGCGCTTGATATGATTTATTGGCTAAAGGAGCAAGGCGTTATTTTTGTTGAGCAACCCATGTCGAAATCCATGGAAAGAATTGAAGATATGGCCTGGTTAACAGAGAATAGCCCTTTGCCGACCATTGCCGATGAAGCCATGCAAACCATTCATGATGTGACTTCACTTAAAGGCATTTATTCAGGCATTAATATTAAACTAATGAAGTGCGGTGGATTAAGAGCTGCAAACAAAATAATAACAATGGCACGAGCGATGGATATGAAGGTGATGATAGGGTGTATGACCGCAACATCGTGTGCCATATCTGCGGCCTCGCAACTATCACCTTTGGTTGATTGGGCAGA
>Ga0070728_10005045_pt1 | contig 13294 bp, 9 predicted proteins | sample tdDd471_FD_66723 | JGI IMG/M metagenome (GOLD analysis project Ga0070728, IMG submission 66723) | Marine sediment microbial communities from the Atlantic coast under amendment with organic carbon and nitrate - tdDd47.1 | ecosystem: Environmental > Aquatic > Marine > Coastal > Sediment | place...
GATTTAAATAGCTACCCCGCTGGCACACGTCTTTTACAGTTCAAAAAAAATATATTTGACTTTTTTTATATCTTCTTTGACATTTACCCGTGGCAATTTTAGGATACGTTTTCTGAAACCATTGCTAATAAAGGGATAGGAGAGAAGGTGAGATTTTGATGCATATTTCTCCCTCGATTAATCGAGGCCTTTTAGGGGCTTAATTTTTATTTTAAGGGAGCAAATTAGACATTATATTTGCTGGCTATCCTAAAATAGTTCAAGTAAAAGACGGTTTAATGATTTTTATTTATTTTTGAGCATCGTAAAATACATCTGAAAATAGCAATGTTTTTTCTCCATTTAATCCCGCTTTATAATAATCTGAACCTTCAATAATTAACATCTGACAGTCTGAATCATCATCCAGAATATCATCTTCAGGATATTCCTTATTTAATGCTATCACCCTATTGTCAAATGATCCTTTTATTTCTTTAACAATAGTGTGTCCAACTATAATATGGGCGGTGTTAAAGTGATTTGAAATTTTGTTAATCGATTGGCTTGACATAGCTGAAGATTGGCCTCGGTTAAAAATGTTTTTATTAAAATAGCCTCTATATTCCAATGGCCCAAAATAACTTGTCAATAACCTGATATTATCCCGGGTATTTTTTTCATATTTCATCAGATGGTCTGAATTGGCCCAAATATTGAAATGTTTGTTTACATCGGATAAAGAAAATTGTTCGTCAACCATTTTTTCTGAAATTCCACCATGTACAAATAAATTATTGTTTATTTTAACTATTATACTCTTCGTCCTCAACCATCTGCCTAAATATGTATCAGTCCCATATAATTTGTCGTAATTGATTAGTAATTTTTCGCAAATTGCCCGATATTTAATATCAACGTGCTCTGTAATCCCATCTAAAATTAACCTTTCATGATTACCCAATAAAAAATGTACTTTTCCACCCTGTATATTTGCCTGAGTTTCCAGCTTTTTTATCAACCATAAACATTCTGTAACATTGGGGCCTTTATCAAAAACATCCCCAACAATTACCAGGTGCCCGTTCCCCCAACTCCAATTTGTTGAATCGTCAATAATAGCATTAGATTGTAAAAGTGCCTTGAAGTGATTAAAAGAGCCGTGAATATCACTTACCGCAGCAATTTTTTTAGCATTGAATTGAACTTCCGAAGAAAATTGAAATGTATCTAATGGATTAAATCCTTCTTGCAGGTTTTTGGCCGCTTGAATTATTCCAATAGAATCGTTTAAGTCAATTTCACTTTCGTAAATCATAAAATTGTCGTTTTGATTGTCTTTAATTAAAACGGATTTGATAATTGTGTCATTTAGGTAAAAAAGGTATGGCCCGTCATTGTATGAAAATTCAGTGGATTCTGGATTTATTTTCTTTATATATATAAAAAACAATATTAATCCAATCAATGAGATCGTTGTGATCAGACCTATGATATAAACAATTTTTTTTAGGATTTTTTTAATATTTTTCATTTTTCACAAAATTAGGATGTTCAACTTGTTTATATGATAGCATTTTGTTGCCTTTAACATCCATATAGTTCGAATAAAAGACGGTTTAATGATTTTTATTTATTGTTATGTAATATAGTTATTACCCAATCATAAAATGCATTTACAGTCTCTTGTGCTGGAGCTTCATGTCCTTTATCATCTTCATAAACGAATTCTACTTTTGCCCCTGCAATTCTTAGTTTATCAATAATCTGTTCGGTAGTTTCAAATGAACAATTCCTGTCTTTTTTGCCATGAAAAATAAACATAGGTATACCATCAAATTTTTTCAGATACTTTTTTTGTGTAAAGTCTGGATAGGTATCTTCACCATTCGACCATTCGTTTGCAATATTAGGGTGTCCGCTAAATACAGCAAGTGCCTTAAATTTATCTGGTGTTTCAAAATAAGTTCGATAAACACCATAACCGCCCATGGAAAATCCTGATAGAAAAATGTTAACGGTATCAATCGAATAGCTTCCGATTACCGCATCAACTGCTTCCGAAATATCTGTTTGAGCATAATCCCAGGTATAGCAATTTGATGGTCCCCTTCCTTTAGGAGCAAGTGCAATAAATCCTTCGGGGATTAAATATTTAACTCCCAAAAGGTTTGTTTCGTCTGAGGCACTGCCATGCAGGTAAACCATTAAAGGATAAGTTTTACCAGGATCATAATCTTCAGGTATATAAACTATATATGGTTGTAGTGTTTGGTCAAGTATTGACTGATAAGCTTTGCGCACAAAACCTCTTTTTTCTGCAATATCATCATTACCATTATTACAGTTTTCTATCAATAATAGTAATCGTGAAATTGCCATTCTCTGTTCCCCACATGTTTCGTAGGACCTGACTTCGGTTAATTTTGTATTGATTTCAAACACCCGATGTTTTAAAGTATAGAAACTGGAAGGAGATATTTTTTCTCTTATTTTATCTATATCATCATTGAGCATTGCTTGACTGAATTCGGGCAGAGATGTAAAATAAGATTCTCCTTTGGATTTGTTTTTAATTGAATACCATTCAACTTTATACCCTCCCGATGCAACAGGATTCGTATTGATATCAGCTTGTTGAATTGTTATTCCTTTATTGCATGTGTAAGGCTGTCTTTGGTATTCCAGAAGGCTGTTTTCTCCGGTTATTATTTTTATTATCAGTTCTTCCTCATAATTGCCGGATGATATAGTTACTGCTGTACCCTGGAATATTTCATTATTATTAACATTATTTTTTTGTAACATAAAAACAGTTTGCGGATTGCCGGTATGCTCCGGATCCTGGAACTTAAGATTTATATATTCTCGCTCACTATTTTCAGCGCCAAGTTCAGCATCCAGCAGCTTATATTGATTTCTGTTCTGATCACCTATAGCTTTAACAAAACATAAGTTAAATCCTATACCTTCCGAAATCCATGGATGGTATGGATGTACATCTTTCCATGGTAGTATTAACTCAAAACTGATTTTTCCGTTTTCTTCAGCAAACATCAACCTAGTGTCTTTGCTTGTTCTCCTAAAAATATTATCAACATTATAATACCAAAAGATATTTCGTGACCATTCCATGCTTTTTCGGTCTACAGCAGAACAGGCAAGTACATAAAACTCATCTGATGGTTGATCCTGGGGCATGGGCCTGGCCAGAACCATATGAAAACCATCACCATTCTGGAATGCCCGGTCCCGATATATCAGTTTTTCTGCTTCTGCTTCGATATACACATAAAAAAATTCCGCACCATATGCAATACGATAACTTACAGGAATATCAGAATTTGAATCATCACTTTTATAAATAACGGGCAATTCCCTGGGTTGTAAAAAGAAGAGGTTAGTATCCAGCTTTCCATCAATTATTGGAGCCCCGGACAAATAGTTTACTTCCTTTTCAAGATATTTTTCTTGAGCATAAGAACAGAATGAAATACTAATACAAGCAAATAAAATACTAATCACTAATACTTTAGGAAGATTTTTTCTTTTCATGGTTTTCAGATTAATTCTTTTAGAATTTCGCCAGCGATTGCGCAGAGGGCCAGTAGCGAAGTTCGTAATCATTTCCTGTCAATTAGCTTGACGCAGTATTTTGGCAAGCATTGTTATAAAATATTCCCTATTTCAATAAATTCATAATACTGCGAATCTTCAATCAAATCTTTAAGGTATTTGGTATGCGCACTGCCAACAATGATTAGAAGTCGCTCATCCGTATTATTAAAATCAGTTATCCGGGTTATATTATGAAACATTTTGAGGTTTCTTTCTAACCAACTTAAATATAAATCAACTCCTGCATAATTATCACCTTTACCCAGTTTTAATGCCTCCATATAATACTTGTTATTGATATTCTCAATATAATATTCTGAGTTAAAAACTTTAAACATCTCAGACAATGAAATGGAATCTATCCTGGTGAACAAGTCTATTGCATGGCCCATTATTTCCTTTTGCACTTTATCATTAATATTTGAAAACAGGGTATCCTCTTTAAACAGTTCATTTAGCGAATTGTAGTTCAGTTTCATCTTATAATCAAATGGATATAGTTCATTATGTCCTAAAATAGCAGCCAGGCGAAAACCAATCTGATATATCTCATTCCTTCCTAAACTGTCAGGATTCTCATGGGATAAATACTTCTTATATTGATCATTCCATATTTCTTCTCCTATATGCTTTTCAATTAGTATTTTTGACGGATTATATTTTTCCAGACTTATAAGCACTTGATTCAACTCTTTTTGTCTTTGAGGCGATTTGATATCACTGTTCCCGGAAGCAAAATCAGCTATTGGTGGCGGATTGCTGAAATGATAAGTACCTAATATAGTAACCTTAACTTTCTTAAGTTTAGAGTTAATCTGGCTATATGAAAAATTACAAATAGTCAGGAAGAAAAGGATAAATGCTATTTTTTTCATTTTTTTATTGTTTTTAATCAATTAATACGTTTTGTGTTTGCCCCGAGGATAATCAATTTCAAAGATTATTTTATTCTCCCAGTGAAAATTATTTTTTAGTGATATTAGATTGAATATATGCTTGTTTAAATGCAGTTTATCTTATGTTGTGATTATATTTATCTGGTTTTTAAGGATTGTTCAAACCAATTCCCAATCTCCTGTCCTTCTCTTTCTTTCAAGAGATTTAGAAAGTCCGAGGTATTATTGATATTCTTACGAATCACTTCACGACATAATTCCAGAAATCTTTTGTTACCGATCTTATCATCCAGTTCATTCAATAATACAACACCTTTACTGTATAATACCAGTTGAGTTGAAGAACTATTTCTGTCTAATTCCCATATGGGCGGAGTGTTACTGCTCTCATCTCTTTTTTTGCTCAATCTTGAAATAAATTCCTCTGTGCCAACTAGTTCTTTTATCAGCATCAGAGCACTGTATTCTGCAAAACTTTCGTTTAGCCAGTCTTCCCAGTTATTCTCAGCACCGGTCCACCAAAAGTGGGCAATCTCGTGCCCCAAATATCTATTATATGCCAGCCTGTTGTCGATATAATCTGTGTGGTTTATTCCGCCAAGGAAAAGACCTCCCTTTCTTGCATACCCACCTCCTTTTTCACGTTTTGATATAACCAGGCACATGTCTTGCTCTTCTATTCTGCCAAACCATTCATTGTATAATTGGTAAAAATGTTTAATGTCGTTTTGGATCGAATCAATTGTAGCATCAGATAAGGTACAATTAACAATCTTAAATGAGTGGTTCATTAATTCAATTTTCCTGACATTTAAATCCTTCGAGGCACAAATAATAAGATCACCCACTGGAATATTGGTCTCAAAGATTCTCTTATTGTCTTTCACTGTAGCCTTTCCAATGGCAAAAACATTAAACCGTGGTTCAATGTCAATAGATACTCTGTAGGTGAATGGACCATAAAATGATGGATACCATGGGAGATACAATCCCATCTCAATCCACTCAGGGCCTATAACATTAGCACTCCATGGGGACCATCTGCTGATTATTCCTTCATATGAAAAATCAACATTCAAAATATCTCCTTTTTTGAAATTCTCCTTTGTTTGATAAATTATATTTATGGCGTTAGGTATCCATCTTATTTTGTTGCTGATCGTATCAATTTCATAAGTACTATCCCCGTTTACGCTAAATTTATTTATTATGAGTTGCTCGTGAAGCTTGAAGGAGAGCACATCCAGGCTATCTGTTTCAACCAGGTACTTTAAGTTGCCTTTTACTTTGATAAATTGATCATCAGGGTCAACATACAATTGAATATCGTAATGGGAATACTTAATATTGGTATTACCATTGTTGTTTTTATTTTCAACGCAAGAAACAAATAGTAATATAGCTGATAAATAATACAAGTTCTTTTTCATGAGATAGAATAATAAATTTTTATAACCTTGAATATAGCCCCATGTATATTTCAATTCAAGCCCAATAATTGAATCCAGTTTCCCGGATTAAAATCAAGTCCATTTCTTGCACTTCCGGAAATAAGTTCCCTGTCAATCATCCCATCAGAAAGGTCTTTCGGTAATTTTGCAATTCTTACTTGCGCCCTTGCTTGGTAAAAAACAATTGAAACATAAATATTGTCATTCTTTAACTCCGAAATAGGAATTTGATATTCTGTATCTGCAGGATTCCCCATCGTAACCAAGTTTGCAAACCAATTGAACTGATCAAAGTTTGATTTTCGATAATCTTGCCAGAAGCGATCAGTATCATGTGAATGTTCTCCTTGATTTGTTTTCGGACCTGCAAAATTATGTACTAATGTCCATACACCATTCTTATTCTCATATGCTGCAGTAATCAATGCTGTTGATGAATGTAATATTCTTAAGTTGGTTTGATTTCCTATTGCAAGTGAACAGAAGCCTCCCGACTTGCCTTTTACAGCTATATAAAGAGTGTCCTTGTATTTCTGAAAGTAAACTGACTCACCGCCATTTAAGGGTAGTTTTACTGAGTTCTCCCATTCCTTTGAACCAATGTTTCCATCAATAATGGGGTTGATACCAGCAGGAATAACTATATTCTTTTCCTGAGCAATTAAATGATTCAATATTATTAAATAAGCAAGGAATAGCATTATACTTACTCGCATGACTCACCTCCTTTCATTAGATTATGGTAATCCAATTATTTAGATAAAAACGATGTTTCCGTATTAAAATTTAAATTTATTATTACTCCTACAATTGGCTAAATCTATATGTATTGTGAAAATATTTAATGTAATTTCCGAAATATTATTAAGAAAGACTATTGTTTTTATTTATAGTTACATATGCCTAAACATATAAAAATTATTTGACTTCCTTTATATCTTCTTTGACATTTACCCCTGGCATTTTTAGGACACGTTTTCTGAAATCATTGCAAATCAAGGCATTTGGGAGGAGGTGAAATTTTGATGCATAATGCTGGCGATACGCTAACGAGGGGGCAAATTACTAATTTATTTGCTATAGTAATAGGTTGTGCGTACTAGAAACCGGCTCGGGGGACGTGGGACGGGGTCGAGCGGAGTCGAGGCCCCACCATTATTAAACAAATGTGTTGTCACCCTTAGCGGAAGTCGAAGGGCTGAATTTTCCACTGCCAATCTTCACTTGGATCTAATCATAAGGATTTCACCACTCAATAGGCACTATGAACTTAGCACTAGGCACTGGGAGTTATTTATTTTTTACTATATTTATAATGTAAAAACCAACTCGTATTAATTATGCTCAGAGTTCTTATCATTGATGATGAGGCAAAGATCCGTTCAATGATCGCAGAGATTGTAAAAGGGTATTGTAAAGGTGCTGAAGTAATTGGGCATGCCGGAGGTGTTAATGAAGGCTTGGTAAAGATAAATGGCCTGAAACCGGATCTTGTTCTTCTCGATATAAAAATGAATGATGGCACAGGCTTTGATCTGCTGGAAAAACGTGATAAAGTTGATTTCAGAGTTATTTTCATCACAGCATACCAGGAGTTTGCATTGAAAGCCATTAAATTCTCGGCTCTGGATTATATAATGAAACCCGTTGATCCTGAAGAATTGATCAAAGCGGTAAATCATGCGCAAAAACAAGTTGCAGATCATCAAACTGAACAACTGAACCATCTGAACGAAATTTTGAAGAACAATGATCAAACAGAAAAGAAGATTCTTCTTAAAACTGCTGAAAATATACATCTACTCAGAGTATCTGAAATACAATACTGTGAAGCAGATGGCGGATATACAAGATTTTATACTGAAAATAGGAAAAAGGTATTTGTCTCCAAACCTATGGTGGAATATGAGAACCTTCTGAGCGATTACGGCTTTTTCAGGGTGCATAAATCCTACCTGGTGAATCTTCAAAAGGTGTCAAGCTTTGAGAAAGAAGATGGAGGTTATCTTGTGTTAAGTAATGAGGTAAAAGTGCCTGTGGCCTCACGAAAGAAAGATCAGTTGCTGCAGTTATTGGAGAAACTTACTCAGTAACATACTTATTGATAAACAGGTTTCTGAGACGATGATAATTTTTAATAAAAATATTATAAAAACCAGAAAGCGAGGAGATATTTTTCGCTCAATGGTTTTAAGCCTGTTCATAATACTGTCACAGCCATCCCATCCCCAGACACTAATTACAGACGAAATCCTGGATAGCCTGAATTATATTGCTGATACTTCTCACGGAAAAGCTAAAGTGGATGCTATGCTAATGCTAGAATCAAGTGCTCAAAGTCTGGGTAGTAATACGTATTCACAGAACTCAATGCAAATATGTATTGATGCCCTTTCTTTATCGAAGAAGATTGCTTATGTTGAGGGAGAAGTTAGAGCAAATCTTCGATTAGCATATCTTAATAATGTTTCAGGCTTATTTATTAATTCTTTGAATCATTCTAAGCGATCAATGTATCTCTCATCGCAACATCCAGAATCCCGGGATTCCCTCTATATTATGCGGGCTTACAGCCAATTATCCTGTTCTTACAGAGGGCTTGAAATGTATGATTCCGCCTTTTACTACGGCATGGAATCATTGAAAATGGCAAAAAGAATAGGAAATTGTTCCCAGGTGGCAAACCGTAGCCTTTTAATGGCTAAGTTTTACTCCCAAATAGGCGATCATGACGCTGTGTTACAGGCATATTTAAATAGCTACCTGGCCCATAAGAACTGCCCTGATACAAATTTGAGAAAAGGCCAGGTAACATATTCCAGGTTATTGGGCTATTATTATATGACCCACGGAAATTTTAAGGAAGCATTGAAATATTTTAGTGAGGCAGATTCCATATATGGAGAAATGGATTTGAAAACCATGGTGGTAAAATCATATCATGCCCAGCAGGTCTCTAATATTGCTCGTGTATTCCAACACTGGGGGAAGCTTGATTCTGCCATGAAATACAGGCGATTGGCTTTGAAGCGCTTCAAGGATTATGGATTCCCTGAACAAAATATCAATATTCCCAATCAATACTGTTATATCGGGACCATCTATCGTGAGCAAGGGGATTTTGAATCCGCTAAGGAGTATATTAGTAAATCTTTAGAACTGCGCCAATGTAATGGCGATTCACTTGGTGTTGGTATATGCCTTGATGAAATGGCGGTATCTGCAATGCTACAGGGACAATACCAGGAGTCGATTCAATATTGCCTTGAAGCTTTGCAATGGAAAAGTTGTGTCCACGATTCCCGAATAAACCCATTAAGAAGAGCGCAACAAATTGAAAGCAAATCGGAGACATATATAATACTAGGGCAGGTTTTTGCAGATTGGAACAAATTTGATGATGCCATGCTATATTATGATACAGCAATAATGCTGAACCATCAGGTGGCTTACAAGCGAGGTGAAGCTAAGGTGGAGTATTATCGGGGTGAAGCATGGCAAAAAAAAGGGGAACAGGATACGGCTTTCAAATACCTGCGGAGATCCCTTGAGCTTTCAGAAAGCATGCAAAACGCCCCCCTAATGGCTAAAGTTTTAACGGGGATTGCGAGATTGTATGTGATGCAGGGAAGGATGAATGATGCTATTGAGCATTTTGAAACAGCTCTGAATATATATCTTGAAGAGGGATTTACACGTGAACTTCCTGAAATATATCTTGGTCTCGGACGTATAATGATTTTAAAGGACGAAAGAAGTGTCGCAATGGATGCACTACAAAATGCGTATGATGCTTCCTCTTCAATGGGTATGATCAATATTCAGGCAGATGCAGCATACATAATGGCAGAATTGTATGAGGATAAGGGAGATATTCATCAGGCAAATAGATACCTGAAGGATTATATAGTTTTCAATGATTCGGTTTTCTCAATTGAAACCCATAAGCAGTTTGCCGAAATGCAGGCCTTCCATGAATCACAACAGAAAGAGCTGGAAATATTGCAACTTGAGCAAACAAATAAACTCAGCAGTTTGCGCGCCGACCGCAACCAGTATATCATCATCAGCCTGGGCGGGATTGTAATCATTATCCTGCTATTTGCGGTGCTATTCATCCGCCAGATCCGGATCCACAATGATCAAAAGATTCTTATCAACCAGCAACAGCTGTTCCGTTCACAGATGAATCCGCACTTTATTTTTAACAGCCTCACCAATATTCAACATTATATATTCAGCAAGGATTCACTTTCAGCAGGTAAGTACCTGGCTGTTTTTGCAAAGCTTATGCGCAGCATCCTGAATAATTCACGCAAAGAAATCATTTCCCTGAGGGATGAGATCGCCACCATCGAACAGTACCTGAAACTCCAGCAACTTCGAATGGAAGATAAACTGGAGTATGATATTGAAGTGGACGAGCGACTGGATCCCGATCTCATCGAGATCCCGCCCATGCTGGCACAACCCTTTATCGAAAATTCTATTGAACATGGGATCCGCAATAAAGAAGGAAAAGGAACAGTCCGGATCAGGATAAAAAAAGACGAAGAATGCATCATCTATGAGGTAGAAGATAATGGTGTTGGCAGGAGCAAGGCTTCCGAACTTGAGGCTGATAAACAAAAAGATCACGAATCCATGGCCGTATCTCTTACACGCTCCCGTCTGCAAAGCCTCTGGGGAAGGAAAAAGCCGGAAAACGTTCTTCAGATCATTGACCTAGAGGGTACAACCGGAAATCCATGCGGAACCCTTGTTCGATTTAAAGTGCCTAATTGCTAATTCCATGTTCCAAGTGCCTATTTGAAGTAATTAATTTATATTACTAAAATCCATTTAACACTTAACACCTAGCACCTAGCACCTAGCACCTTTTCTGCGTTCAGCAGAAAAGGTCCGGCGTTCAGCGTCAAAATGAGCGCGCTCATACATCTCTCCCATACTTCACTTCTTCTTATTATATTTTTATTCTGGCATAGAGTATAAGATAATTCCAATAGCATTAGCAAGCAAGAAGTAATATTTAGAAAAGTGGATAACAAACATGCATATATCCTTTACGAGAGTTTTCTCCAGGAGGAGATCATTCTTGGGGTAGCTATCGGCGTAAGTATGTTGCTCATGGTTGTGAGTGAGGCATTCGGGTTGCTGATGGTCATGCTTGGAGTGATAGCGGTGGCAGGAATTTATATATGGAGGATCTACAGTTTAATAAGGAAAAGGGGAGAGGCCGTACAATGTTGTTTTGAATGGTTCAATAACGGAACTATGATCCTGGCAGTGACAGGTATTCTTTTGCTAATGCTTCTGAATGCCTTTCGTCGTCCTGTTTTTTATTCGGCGATGGCAATAATATCTATTGCTTTGCTGCTAAACGGTCTTTCCCTTACATATAACATACGCGGGATGGCACATATCACGGCTCAGATCCGTTTGGTGATAGCGATGGTTCTATTGGTGGTGTTCTTTTTGTTATAGGCGATAGACGATGAACTAGGGGCTTTGGGTGACGGTTGACCATAACAAGAGACCAGAAACTAGTAATCAGTAACAATAAAATATTTAATCCAAAAATACTACATCATGAAAAAACTTACACTAATCATTTTACTTGCTTCAGTATTTCAATTCTCCGCTTTTTCGCAAGGAGTCTCAGATCTTGACGAATTCATCCTTGAGCAAATGGACATCCATCATGTACCCGGTCTGTCGGCCTGCATCATCATCGAGGACTCCATCTATTGGAACAATAACTACGGATATATGATCCTTGAAGACAGTGTTCCAGTGCATGATTCTACTTTGTTTAGTGTATTTTCTATCGGAAAATCAATTACTACAGCGTGTATTATGCAATTATGGGATAATCAGCTGATTGGATTGGATCAGAATATAAATGATTTTATTCCTTTCCAGGTCTCCAATCCCCATAATGGTATCGACAGCATTACTGCAAGGATGATGATGACTCACACATCCACCATTGATGACTGGAATTTAAACTATTACATTACACTGGGAGATCCGACCGAGTCCCTGGGGTCTTTTATGGAAAACTATTTAGATTCCACTGGAAATTATTATGTGACCAATAATTATTACAATGAGATACCCGGAACCGATTTTAATTATGATAATTATGGAATGGCAATGTTAGGATATCTTGTTGAGCCACTCACAGGCCTGGACTTTAATCAATATGCCGGTGATTCATTGTTATCTCCGCTGGATATGACACATTCTTCATGGTTACTCGATTATTTGAATACCGATAACCTGGCAACCGGATATACATATTCCGGAGGCAATTTTACTGCTAATGGGCATTATGGTCATCCCGCATATCCGGGATTGTCATTGAGGTCAACGGCCCTTGATCTTGCAAATTTCAATATTATGTTGCTAAACCAGGGTGCTTTTAATGGTTTAAATATAATTTCTGAAGCTGCAATCGATTCCATGACCACTGTCCAGGATCCAACATGGACAAGTTCTTTTGGACCTACTGGTCTGGGCTTGTTTGTCAGAGAAGACCTTGGTGACAGGATCGTTTGGGGGCACAATGGGGGTAGCAGCACATTGGGCTATGCCGCACACCTTTATTTTTGCTCTGCTGAAAACAGCGGTGTGGTGATCACTACGAATTCAGGGCAATACGTGCCTGATCTTGTGGAATACCTGTTTGATTATGCATTATCAGTAACCACAAGCATTCCTAATGATGTGCCCCTTGAGAAAGTAAACCTGAAAGTATACCCGAATCCTGCCAGCGACAGAATCCAAATAGCTATTGATTATAAACAATCTATTGAGGAGATACGGATATTCAATCAGATCGGACAGCAAGTATACCGTCAGAAATATAGTGGAAACAACATTGATATCTCAGCCATCCAAGCTGGGATCTATATCCTCGAAGCCAGGATGGAGGAAGGGGTTGTAAGGCATAAGTTTGTTAAAAAATAAGCATGAATTATTAATGATTAAATCCTAATGATTAGTGTCCCACCTACGACAAAGCTTCAGAGGGTAAAAGATTGGTAAGGATGAAATTTGAATATTCTGAGTTCAGATTTCTTCAGTACCAATCTGTATTAATTATTAATCATTTGGATATCATCATTCAATTAGTTTTGCAAGCAAGATAAGGTATTTGCTTTTCTTTATATCTTCTTTGACATTTGGCCCCGGCATTTTTAGAGTACGTTTTCTGAAACCATTGAAAATAAAGGGATAGGAGAGGAGGTGAAATTTTGATGCATGAGGCTGGTGATACGCTAAGTGGGGTGCAAAATACTAATTTCCTTTTGAATGATTAATAATTATATCCCTATTATTATTAGA
>Ga0070728_10005048_pt1 | contig 13285 bp, 14 predicted proteins | sample tdDd471_FD_66723 | JGI IMG/M metagenome (GOLD analysis project Ga0070728, IMG submission 66723) | Marine sediment microbial communities from the Atlantic coast under amendment with organic carbon and nitrate - tdDd47.1 | ecosystem: Environmental > Aquatic > Marine > Coastal > Sediment | place...
CAACAGACCCGGGCAACCAAAGGCTCCGTTCTACGCTGAACGATGTCGACGATTTGCCTTTTCTGGCCATTGAAAGCGACGGATCGCCGTTTCCCCAGGTCATCAACGCAAAAATGGAAGCATTCTGTCTGCAGGCTCGACGCCTGCATGACCGGATGCTTGGGGCCAGAAACAAGGAGCGGTTGACGTCTATGGGAATTAAGAGAATCGGCGATTGGGGCGTTGATATCTCTCGTTGCTTTGGCGTAGAAAACCTGTGTACGACGCGATTGGCGTCTTCAGAAAAAACCTGAACAGAGAATAGGAGGATATTATGAGAGCCATTCGTTTGTATTTGCTGCTGTTTTTGATTCCAATTTTCTTTGCGGGCTGCATTCCCGCGACCCGACACCGGCAAGACGTCGCCAATGCTGATTCAGATCGTATTTCCGTTGGCAACGTTCAGCGTGAGATTCGTGTAGGCATGAGTAGCGCCGAAGTGGTGGAGGTGTTGGGCTCACCCAACATGGTGACCACGGATGAAAAACGGCGTGAAGTCTGGATTTATGACAAAATCGCCACCGATCGTGCGTATTCCGCGAGCTCAGGCGGTGTCTCCGCTCTGATTCTTGGGGGCGATGCAGGCGGAAGCGGGGCTTTGGGTGGTGCAATCGGGTCAGGCTTTTCCAAGCATTCCGGGGCGTCTTCCACAACACAGCGGACATTGACCGTCATAATAAAATTTGACGAACAATCCACAGTTCGAGATTTTGCCTATCGGCAATCGAGTTTTTAACCATGGTGAACCCTGTGAAGAACAATACATTCTTCCGCGTATTTATCGGTGTTGGCGTCTTTTGGCTTCTTTTTGCCGGTTGTGCGCAAACAATTCCCGAGCAGGCACTCCAATTGTCCAAAGAGAGCCTGGAACATCGGCAGCTTCAAACGCGACGTTTCCACACGGATGAAAAAACATTGCTGTCCGCTTCAGCTTCCGTATTGCAGGATCTGGGATTTAACATCAACGAAAGCGAGACTGAACTGGGTGTCATCGTCGGTTCCAAACAACGTGACGCCACAAGCCCAAGCCAGGTGGTCGGTGCCGTGGTCGTTGTTTTGCTGACGGGTGTGATGCCGCCCATTGACAAAGAGCAGTTGATTCGCGCATCGCTGGTCACTCGACCCATTCACATCCATGAAACAGACCCATCCAAATGCCGGACGGCGGTAAGGATCACCTTTCAGCGGATTGTGAGCAACTCCCAAGGGCAGATCACCCGGAGGGAAGGCATTTGCGAGGCAAAGATTTATCAAGCGTTCTTTGATAAACTTGCCCAATCACTATTTCTGGAGGCTCACGAGATATGAAAAGAAAACAACTGTTCACAACAGCACTTCTATTTGCGCTGATTTTCTTGGGTTCCTGTGCGCCTTCTTATCATCAGATACTGGCGACCAAGGAGTCCCAGGTCAAACTCCGGGCGATCCAGACCCGTGCTTTCGATGCAACGGACAAAGATAAAATGCTGCGCACAGTGATCGCCACCCTTCAGGACCTTGGATTTATCGTCGACAAGGCCGACCATGTCCTCGGTGCCGTCAGCGGCACCAAATTGAATCAATACACCCTTCGCATGACGGTGTCGGTCCGACCCCGAGGCGATACACAGCTCCTGGTCCGGGCCAACGCCCAATACAATATCACAGCGGTGGAAAACCCAGAGCCCTACCAGCAATTTTTTGATGCTCTTTCCAAGGCGGTGTTTTTGAGCGCCCATCCGGTGGATTGATATTATACACAACAAAATCGATGGGGTATACTATTGTTAAAGGTTTGCGTTTAATGAATCATAACAAATCATAATAAATCGTTAAGGATAAATGCACCTTATGTGCGCCCTAAAATTAAGGGTTCTATTTCAATTATGAAAGTAACTACCATTAATTTGGAACGATTGCCCGGATATTGTCGGCGGCCTTGTTAACCGTATGTGTTTTGCTGCAGGCCGGATGCACCGCAATTGGTCCCGGTGAGTTGTGATATGTAATGGAGATCACACGAAAACCACTCTATCCATTCAATACTTTTAAATCAAGACCGCTTCGATTAAAAATCCTAAACAACGTGTAAAGGCTTGAGCTTGCCGAGTTTATCCCCCTAGAGCGGGATGTACGTGCTGCGTCACTAAAGATTTTGAAATTGCCTTTTGGGAACATTTGTGCAGAAATCCCTTTACAGATCCAACCATGTTTGAAAAATTAAGAACGTTTACGAAAGAATTCCAAATAGGATGTAAAGAGGATCAAGTTATGGCGCTGATCGGAATTCGGGACCTGTGCTGGGGATTCGGTGATCCCCCGCTGCTCGAAAACATAACCCTTCAGATCGAAAAAGGAGAGCGTGTATGCCTGGTGGGACGCAACGGCGTGGGCAAGACCAGCCTGCTGAAGCTGTTGAGCGGTGAAATTCTTCCTGACAGCGGGGATATTTGGAGGAAGCAGGGAATCACTGTTTCCGTGCTGGAGCAGGATGTGCCCTCTGGATTCGACAAAACGGTTTTTGACACGGTTGCCGGAGGTTTCGGTGAAAAAGGCAGAGCCCTTGTGGAATACCACAGAATATGCAGGAAGCTCGAAACCGCCGGCGATGGGGGCTTTTCAAAATTTACGAAAATTCAGGATGCGTTACGACATCAGCTGGACGCCGACAATGGGTGGGAAATTTTAAGGCGAGTTGAAAGTATTTTGTCCCGAACCCGGCTCGATCCGGAAAAAAAATTCGCCGATCTTTCGGCGGGTCTGAAACGACGCACACTCTTTGCCCGGGCCCTTGCCCGGGAACCGGACCTTCTTCTGCTGGACGAACCCACCAACCATCTTGACATCGATTCCATCTTTTGGATGGAGGAATATATTCTGCGAAATGTAGCGACCCTTCTTTTTATCAGCCACGATCGTGTCTTTTTAAAAAAGATCGCCACCCGGATCATCGAATTGGATCGGGGGCGCCTTGTTTCCTACGAGGGCGATTATGAAACTTATTTATCACGGAGACAGGCAGCCGTTGAAGCTGAAGAAAGGCAAAACGGGGTGTTCGACAAAAAACTGGCCGAAGAGGAGGTCTGGATCAGACAGGGGGTAAAGGCGCGCAGAACCAGAAACGAGGGTCGGGTCCGGGCCCTGAAAGGCATGCGGGAAGCACGGCGATCCCGCCGAAAGAAAATCGGAAGTGCCCGTTTACAGGTACAGGAGGCGGACCGGACCGGAAAGCTCGTCATCGAAGCAAAGGATATAAGCTTTTCTCTTGGAGAAAAAATCATCGTCCGGAATTTTTCCACGGTCATCATGCGGGGGGACAAGGTGGGAATCATCGGTCCAATCGGCGTGGGAAAAACAACGTTGCTGGGAATACTTTTAAAAGAAATCACTCCCGACACAGGGCGGGTCCGCCATGGCACCCATCTTGAGATCGCCTATTTCGACCAGCTCCGGCACCAGCTCGATACCGAAAAAACCGTTCGGGAAAATATCGATGAGGGAAACGACTTTATCGTTTTTAACGGTAAAAAGCGCCATGTGATCAGCTATCTTCAGGATTTTCTCTTCTCTCCGGAGCGTTGCCGCACACCGATCCATGTTCTTTCCGGTGGAGAAAAAAACAGGCTGATGCTGGCAAAAATTTTTGCAAAACCTGCCAACGTTCTTGTGCTGGACGAGCCGACCAACGATCTTGATGTGGAAAGCCTCGAACTACTGGAGGAAGTTCTTTTTGAATATTCGGGGACCCTTTTGATTGTAAGCCACGATCGAGCCTTTTTGAACAATGTGGTTACCAGCACCCTTGCCTTCGATACCGAAGGACAGGTTGGCGAATACGCCGGGGGATACGATGATTGGCTGCTTCAAAGGCCGAAACCGGAAAAGTTGCCCGTTTCAGAAAAAAAAGCCGGAAAAAAGATAAAGCCAAAACCCAAATCCCCAAAAACACGAAAGCTGGGGTACAAGGAAAAGCGGGAACTAACGGATCTGCCCCAAAAGATCGACCTCCTTGAAGCCGATCAGAAATCACTTTATGAGATTATGTCCGATCCGAATTTTTACAAAAAGACAAAAGAGGAGATCGCACGGAAAAAGTCCCGTCTGGCTGAAGTGGAGCAAAAAATCGAAGCCGCATACCTTCGCTGGGAAGAGCTTGAACGTATTGCGGAGGACGCCTCAAGGTCAATCCCGGGTTAACTGGCGGTATTTGATCCTGTGGGGCCGGAGGGCCTCGGCGCCCATCCGTTTCTTGCGATCAGTTTCATATTCCGAATAATTCCCCTGGAACCATGTCACCTGACTGTCTCCTTCAAAGGCCAGGATATGTGTGGCAATACGGTCTAAAAACCACCGGTCGTGGCTGATTACCACCGCGCATCCAGCGAAATTTTCCAGAGCGTCCTCCAGGGCCCGAAGGGTGTTCACGTCCAGGTCGTTGGTCGGCTCGTCCAGCAGGATGACGTTGGCGCCCTGCTTGAGCATGCAGGCCAGGTGTACGCGGTTGCGCTCCCCGCCCGAGAGCATGCTGACGTTTTTTTGCTGGTCGGTCCCGGTAAAATTGAATCTGGCCACGTAGGCGCGGGATTTGACCGACACATTGCCGAGTTCGATGACATCAGCGCCATTGGAAATCACTTCCCAAATCGTTTTTTGCGGATCAAGACTCTCCCGGCTCTGATCCACGTAGGCCATTTGGACGGTTTCGCCGATACGGATGCTGCCCGTATCCGGAGTTTCCTGGCCGGTTACCATCTTAAACAGCGTCGTCTTTCCGGCGCCGTTGGCGCCAATCACGCCGACGATGCCACCCGGGGGCAGAAAGAACGACATGTCCTCCAACAGCAATCGATCGCCGTAGCCCTTAGATACATTCTCAGCCTGAACCACCAGGTTGCCCAGACGCGGCCCCGGCGGTATGTAGATTTCAAGGTCTCCTGCTCGGGAAGCGCTTTCCCGGGACAGGAGGTTTTCATAGGCGTTAATGCGGGCTTTGGCTTTGGTCTGTCGGGCCTTGGGGGTCATTTGGATCCACTCCAGCTCTCGCTGAAGGGTCTTTCGGCGATGGCTTTCCGTTTTTTCCTCCTGCTTGAGGCGTTGCTCCTTTTGTTTGAGCCAGGAAGAATAATTTCCCTTCCAGGGAATGCCGTGGCCCCGATCGAGCTCAAGAATCCAGCCGGCCACATTATCGAGAAAATACCGGTCATGGGTGACTGCGATCACGGTCCCTTCGAACTGCTGAAGATGGTGTTCCAACCAGGCCACGGTTTCGGCATCCAGATGGTTGGTGGGTTCGTCCAGAAGTAAAATGTCCGGTTTGCGAAGGAGAAGCCGACAAAGTGCCACCCGACGCTTTTCACCGCCGGACAACACTTTCACCGGAGTATCGCTGGCCGGACAGCGGAGCGCATCCATGGCCATCTCCAGGCGGGAGTCCAGATCCCACGCATCGGCCCCATCCAGTTTTTCCTGGATATCTCCCTGCTGCTGGATCAGACGGTCCATCTCTTCATCGGACATGGGCTCGGCGAATTTTTCGTTGATCCGATTGAACGCATTCATAAGGTCAACGATTTCCTTCACGCCTTCCTCAACGGTTTCCCGGACTGTTTTCGAGTCATCAAGGATCGGCTCCTGCTCAAGATATCCTATAGTGTATTCCGGTGCTAAAATGAACTGGCCGTTGAATTCCGTGTCTACCCCCGCCATAATGCGTAAAAGAGAGCTCTTTCCCGAGCCGTTCAGTCCCAGAACACCGATCTTGGCGCCGTAGAAATACGACAATGATATGTCCTTAATAACAGGTTTTTTATCGTAAAACTTGCTCACTTGATTCATCGAGCATATGATTTTGTTCGGCGGGTGACTCATAAAACATCCTCCCTGTGCAGTATCCGTACGGTCCAAATTCCGGGCCGGACCGCGGTTGAAGTATTTAAGTCGCTCATTAATTATTTGACATTGAGCAGACGCCCTTCATTGCCATGCACCCCATTGGCAACAGAAATAAACGTCCATATCCTAAATGATCCTATCCGAAATGACAATGAATATTAAAAAAATAGATTTACTTTTGGGGATTTATATTTTAATGAGGATAGCCAATTTTTCGGGGCGCTTGCCCCGGTGCTTTTTTGAAACCGGTGTGGATTCCCAGAAGAAATCCAGAGGGTGGAGGCCTGTGGGAAACTACTTTTAAGGGGAGAATTATGAACAACGAGACCTTAAACGTTCCTGTGGAGAATCGCTACTTCGAAGATTACCTTGCCGGTTCGGTGTACGAGCTCGGCTCCATCGCCGTCGAACAAGACGAGGTGATCGCCTTTGCCCGGCGCTTCGATCCCCAAACGTTCCACATCGATCCCGAATTCGCAAAAAAAACCATCTATGGCGGATTGATCGCAAGCGGATGGCACACTGCCGGTCTGATGATGCGGCTTTTCTCCGAACACTTCCTTTCAAAAGTGGCAAGCCTGGGCTCGCCAGGCGTCGACGAACTTCGCTGGCACAAACCCGTGCGGCCCGGAGACGAATTGTCCGTCCGCGTGACTGTTTTAGAAACGAAGCGTTCACGCTCCAAGCCGGATCGCGGTATCGTCCATTCCTTCATCGAAGTGATGAATCAAAACCTCGAGGTGGTGATGAGCATGAAACCCGTCAACTTCTTTTACTGCCGACCCGGGTCCCGGGAAACATCATAGCGGCAGTCTTATAATGTCCTAAATAATCGATAGGTTAGTTCGCATTGATTCCATACAGCCACGGGCGATTGTGCATTCGAACCTTCTGAGGTTTAAGGTGGTGTTTTCTCAACCTCGGTGTCGTCATGCGTTGGCAGTTAACCATTTTTTGCGTGGGAATTCCTTTCCTTCTTCGATTTAATTCGCTTTAGAAGCTCCCAGACCGGCAACGCTGTCAGCCCGCCGATAACACCCGCTATATAACTGGGTATGACCATATTAAAAGCCGATCGCCAAACAGCACCCACTAAAAAGCTGGTGGCCAACATCATTAAAACCGTTATAAGGAGTCGCTGCCAGAAAACCATGGTTACCTCCAGATGTTTATGGATTCAAACACGAACAAGGGATGCCTGAAACAGCACATGTCAAAACGTGCGGTGAAATTGAAATATTTACCGGATATGCTCACCATAGTACTCTCTGGACCCATATCACAAAATGGATGGGGAATACAAACGAAAGCCCTTAACTTTGGAATCAGTTCGGTTATAAAATAAAAAAGTTCAGAACAGACATGATCGTCAATGTCGTTTATTTTTTCCATACAAGCGAAGAACCGTCGTTGTTTAACTGGGGTCTATTGGTTCAATATTATTTCAGATTCCCGCTTATCTGATCGATTCAGCTGTTCAAGGATAACGGGTATTGCCGGGGGAACTCGCTGACTGCCTTGTCTGATGTTTCGTATCATCGATAGATGTGTTCCTTGGACGATTCGAAGGGGAACACCCGGAAGCTGTGCGGAATCCACAGAAACCAGGCCATCACCGACTTCGTTAGAGACGGAAAGAAGCACTTCTTCCATTTTTTTTACGGCAGGCCGGCTGCCTTCCGGCAGTTCGACCGCTATTTTCCGAGTGAACGCTTCAATTTCATTCCTTTGCCAGGGGCTCATTACTCCTGCAATGACCAGCATGTTCAAGTTGCGGGGATGGGATCGACGGTTTAACCTTAGCAGAAACTTGCTGCCGGGTATCAAATCGATACCCGCCTCTCCTGCACCGTCCAGGATTCCTTGGAGCCAGTGGTGATTTCCGTTGAATAGATTTGTCAACTGGTCACGGAATTCGGTAAAGATTCGAAATTGCGCCATTGCCGATCCATGATTCGGGGTGCCCAACATGATCAGCAGTTCAACGGCGGGAAGCGTTCCTGTATTTACCTTTCCAAAATAAGCCATCGCCGGATCGGTCAGCATCTCACGGGCGACCAGTCCCCCCATACTGTGTGCAACAATTGAAATGTTTCCTGTTCCTGATGGGTGGTGTGATTCAAGGTGTTCCAAAAAAAATTGGGCTGACGCCGTTATGGGTTGGTCGTTCGGATATGTCATGATCCAAACAGAAAAACCTTCCATGACCAGTGCCGGGGCCAGATTCATCCAAACCTTGCCGGGTTCGTCAAGTCCATGGACCAGGATGATCTCAGATGCTTGCGCATCACGTTTAACAGAAGGTTTAGGTTTTACAAAAGGTTTAAGGCCGTACATGGCCTTGAGTCGGGTGACGGCTTCGGGGTACTTATGTTTTACGGCCTCACGAATTTGAACCCTTGCCTGTCGCTCGTCTTCTCTGAAAAAGTGACGCACGCCCTGTATTACCACAATTAGTGTGATACAGAGAAGGATGAGCATTATCCATGGAATTTTTTTTCCTGCTTTCAAATAGCATCCTCAAATTTTATGTTCAATTATGTATTTTTAGAAAATATTGATTTCGAAACGTAATCGATATTGCAGTCCTAATCTTTATTCATACCAGATTATGTTGATATCTTCAATTCCAGGCAGAAAAGCGAATATGAGATCTTCACTATGTATTTCAGGTTGGAATTCCGAATTTGCTTCATGGTGAACGTCTCAAAATTACAGAAGATATTGCAGTTATCTGCAAGTGTGCCACGAGTGCACTTTACATAAAGAAACGTGCACTATAATTATGAAAAAATTCCACCGGTATCGCCCTCTCTTTTAAGTGGACGAAGGCTCAGGGAACTTTACCATTGCTCCGCAAACAAACAGCGCCCGTAATTTATCCCAGAAGTCACCGCCCAATACAAACAGGCTTGAAATAAACATCACATCGCCAATGAGGTTTACAATCAATCCCTGCAGATCATAATCAGGTACTATGGTTGGGACATACGGCGCCAGCCAGCCGAAAAAAATCGGAAGCAGAAACATGACCAACCCAATACGATAGCGCGTTCGGCTCACTCTATCTGCCGGGCCGTATTTCTTTAAGAAGCCGAAAAAGCGGTCTTTAATATAATTAAAGCCGGATTTTCCCATTATGGCAATGGCTGCGATACTGAACAGCTCGGGAATGCCGACGGCAAGACATCCAGAGATGACGGCTTTCCATTTTGTCGGCAGTTCGCTATCGGTAACCAGGGGGATTAACAGGGGGCTCAGAAAGCCGATAACAAAAACAATAAGGCCCAGGCGCAACCGCCAACGCGTTTGGCCCAGTTCCGTTTCGATTATTGTGCCCGCGGTCATGGGCTTACTCCTTTTCCAGAGAAATCTTCAGAAAGATCACCTGACGAGCCGACGTCTTTGGTATTTTTATCCAGCAGGTCACGGACCCCCACACCCCAATGGCTCAGGACCCGTGAAACATCGCCTAAATTTGCGGCCAGAATTTCAAGCCGATCCTGATTGACGACCTTGACAGACCCGGAAAAAGCCGTGGGCGCCCAGGGCTGAAACACGGTCAGATATCCGTTTCCGTGATCCTCGATGACGTAAACGATCTCACGCTCACCGGTAGGATAGTTAAGCACCGCCGTTTTAAAGGCGCCGTTCTTTCCTGCTTTTCCAAAGCCTGTTGTCAATTTTTTAAGAGCACTATAGACGGGCATGCGGCCCAGCAGGGTACGTTCGATCCAGTGACCCAAGCGCCTCCCATTTTCGGAGCGCAAGATAAGTCCGATCAGAAAAGATACACCCATAATCAGAATCAGCCCCACCGCCACGGGATGCTTGATCTCGTCAAACGTCCCTATTGGAAACAAATCCGCAATGGGTTCAGCCAATACTACGATCAATCCCAACGCTTCGGCCAACAGGAGATAAAGAAGCAGTACCGGCAGCAGTACGAAGAGGCCGCCCAGCGCGGTTGTCTTCAAAAAATCTATTGGTTGTTTCATTTTAAAAAACGCACCCCCTTTCACTTAATCCGAACAAAAAGAACGTCAAAATACTGTTTTGAAACCGCGTGATAATAGTATCCCAAAAGGGCATCTTTATCCGCTGCATAAATCAGGGTGTAGGCGGAGCCGGGATACCCGACGTCGCGCAGGGTCATTTCGACCTTGATAAGCTCCTTGTCCTTGGAGGCTTGGGCCTGTTCCACATTGATAGGGTGCGGGTTGAAATACCCGGCCTTTATTTTGCCGTCCGGCGCAATGCCGCGGATCTCGATGACATAACCGCCGTCGGTCCGCTGCCACCGGCCCATCAGCGGTTGAAAATCGTCGGCAGCGAAAACCATAGCAGGTACCGCTACCAAAAACAGGGTCAGCAACCCCATCCCTATCAATCGTGTGGTTCGCATTTTCATTTGTTTTCCTTTACCCCGTTTTCCGTTTATACAATATTAAGCTTTTATTTTAATAAAAGCGATTCTACCTTTTAATCCGTTGTTTCAATTTTTCATGTTTTGGTTGATCGGTCATCGGATCATCTTCCTATGCAAAAAAAGCTCATATGATTTGGATTCATTCTATCCTATGCATGAGTTTTTATGTCAAGCAGGGCCATTCCAGAATAGGCCTTATTCAGATCACGTTCGAAATACTTCCATTTGTCCCGTTGCAACCATTTTTTCATTACGTTTAAAATAGCATGCGTGAAAGCAAAACTTCAATTTTTTTTATTTATGGAAAGGGGATTTAGGGAATTGATCTGTTCCAGGACAGCGTCACGCTCATCTTCAAGGTCGAGCAGTGCCATCATCACCGGCGGTTTTATTGAGTGTGCCGGCAAGTGCAATTTGGCGTCCTCAATTTTCTTTTCAAGGTTTTTAAGTCTCTCCTCAAGTATCTCCAGCGAATCCATGGCAACATGACCCCTTTTAAACGTTACGTTGTCATTTCCCGATTTCGGCGATCATCGCTATTGCGGAAGCTTCTTTTAGTTTCGCCGGTTCGGGACGGGGAATATTTGAAATAATATCAACTTGTGTAATATTTTGCCAAGCGATATAATACATTTTAGCATAACCCAGGGTACAATAAAAGAGGTCTGATATTGTGTGTGATCAAGCAATGAGGAGGAAACAATGACCGCAAACATGTATGGATGGTGTGGAAAAATACTTAAAGTAGACCTTTCTGATATGCGAATCAGCGAACTGAAGACCATGGACTATGCAGACCGTTTTCTTGGCGGACGCGGAATTGCCACTCGAATTTATTGGGAGGAAGTCGGCCCTGAGGTGGGTGCGTTCGATCCGGAAAATCGCTTGATTCTAATGACAGGTCCTCTGGGTGCTACCGGTGTACAAGGTGCTTCCCGGTTTGAGGTGGTGGGGAAGTCTCCCATGCGGATGCCGGAAGGGTTCTGTTACGGGAACCTTGGCGGATTTTTCGGCCCCTACTTAAAAAGAGCCGGCTACGACGGTATTGTCATCTCAGGACGATCTGAAAAGCCGGTTTATATCTGGATCCATGATGGGAAAACCCAAATTTTAGATGCGTCTTTGCTTTGGGGAAAGGGTATTTATGATGTTCGGGATATCTTAAAACAGACCCATGGGAAAAATGTTCGATTTGTAACCACGGGGGTCGCCGGTGAAAATATGTGCCGGAACGCCAACCTGATGACAGATAATGAAGGGAGCGCCACCGGTGGCTTCGGTGGGGTAATGGGATCAAAAAACCTTAAGGCCGTTGCGGTATTGGGTACGGGACGTCCGTTGGCGGCCAAGCCCGAAGAATTAAAGGCGCTCAATCACCTGGCTGTCCATTTGAACAAGCGTGACCCGCTGTCAATCCCGTTTCCTGAAGAACAAGTTCGTCGAACCGGAAAATCGTCCTGTTATCAATGCGGACTTGATTGTAAATATAGAAATTCTTATCGAACGGCATCCGGGAAAGATGTTGTCAGAAAATGCCAATCCATGTTCGTTTATTTGCCTTGGGTTTTTAGACGTCCGGGAGAGTCGACGGTGACCGCTGTGGATGCCACCGGCATATGTAATGACCTGTCCATCTGTACCATGGAAATGCAGAATATCGTTCAATGGGTGGATGCGTGTTATCAGTCGGGATACCTTACAGAAAAAGAGACCGGGCTCGATATTTCAAAACTGGGTACCCATGAATTTTTTGAAACCTTCGCCAATATGATCGCGCGTCGAGAAGGATTCGGAGATATTCTGGCCGAAGGCCTTCTTCGGGCCGGGGAAAAGCTCGGCGATGAAGCCAAGGCTCATTTTTCAAATGAGGTGTCCGGCGTGGGGGACGGCGCCACATATTCTGCCCGGGAATATTTGATGAATGGTTTGTTGTACGCATTTGAACCCAGACAGCCGATAGCGATGCTTCACGAAATAAGCTGGATAACCGGATTGTGGGTCATGAATCGGTCCGACCCCAAATCTTCACCGGTGACATCCGAGGTTTTTCGGGCTGCTGCTTCAAAATTCTGGGGCCATGAGAAGGCGTGGGATTTAAATACACATGAAGGAAAAGCCACGGCAGCGGTTAAAATAATGGATCGTACCTATGTTAAAGACAGTCTGCTGCTGTGCGATTCCTGTTGGCCGATGATGGTTTCCTGGAATACGCCGGATCGCGTAGGAGATTCAGATCTGGAACGTCGAATGTTTTCGGCTGTCACCGGCGTTGAGACGGATGAAACCGGGCTGAATCGATATGGTGAACGAATATTCAATCTGCAGCGGGGGATTCTTTTGAGAGAAGGCCGGCATCCCAAACAGGATGATGTCCTCGAAGAATTCAATTATTCGGATCCGGTTGAAACGGTTTTTATGAATCCGGATGTGATTGTTCCCGGACCGGGTGAGGAAGTGATCAGCAGAAAAGGCCAAACCCTGGACCGGAAGGTATTCGAAGAGATGCGAACGGAATTTTATGAACTGCGAGGCTGGGATGCCGAGACAGGTCTGCAAAAGGCTGAAACGTTAGAGAGACTCGGTATGTCGGACCTTGTGCAAGATCTAGAAAAATTGGCTTGATTGAAGGGGGAAACAAATGGGGTGCGATAATCTCCAATGAAAGGGGACTGCTCAAGTTTTTAAAAAGTTGAAACCCTGCAAAAAATATGGCTGTTGACAAACAATTCCGATTTCAATTACTTAAAAGACCGTGGTTTCTACAAAATTTTAATTTATTCGCCTTACTTGCACTCTAGAAATGAATGCTTGTCAATAAGATTGTTCAGGAAACATCCGGGTTGGTACGTTTCCCCGGGCATACTGTTCAGCGGCATTTCTTTTTTTACGACAAGGACCATCGAGGCTGAGCGGGCGGATTGTAACCTTGACACACCTAAAAGGAGG
>Ga0070728_10005051_pt1 | contig 13274 bp, 10 predicted proteins | sample tdDd471_FD_66723 | JGI IMG/M metagenome (GOLD analysis project Ga0070728, IMG submission 66723) | Marine sediment microbial communities from the Atlantic coast under amendment with organic carbon and nitrate - tdDd47.1 | ecosystem: Environmental > Aquatic > Marine > Coastal > Sediment | place...
AAATTCGGTAATACTGTTAAAAAAGCTATTAACTCATTTAAAAAAGCTATTGATGAGAAGAAATATGAATATGTAATAATAGAGCTTGGAGGTAACGATTGCGATTTTAACTGGAAGGCTATAGCTGGAAATCCAGAAGGTGAACATGTGCCTAATACGGATTATACAGAGTACAAAGAAATTCTGAAAGAGATGATACAAACTGCCAGAGATAATGAAATAGTTCCAGTTCTTGCAACTCTACCCCCTATCGATGCACATAAATACTTTAATTGGATAAGTGGATTTAGCGAAGATGCGAAGCCAAATATATTGAGCTTTCTTGGTAATGTAAACCGTATATACTGGTGGCAGGAAAAGTACAATGCTGGAGTTTTACAGGTTGCCAACGAAACTCAATGCCCTGTAATAGATTTAAGAAGTGCAATGCTTGAAACAGATGATTACAGAGATTTTTATTGCATTGATGGAATTCATCCTAATGAAGAAGGTCATCAAATAATGACAAATGCCGTGATTAGTTCATTAAAGAACATGGATTTTTACTCATTACAGTAAGAGAAATATATCAACCTATGCAAAAATAAAAACACCAATCACTTTGTTTGATTGGTGTTTTCTAACTATCGTAATTATTGCTTACTATTTTCGTATACCGATAAAGCATTTGTTTGCATAGGATACGATTCTGCAATAGCATCTGTAAGAAAAACGACTTTATTTCCTACTTTAAAATCTCGGCTAACGTTCTTCATATCGCCTAATGATGAGTTTTCATCTACATCCTCAAAAAAGTACGTATCATCTGTAATAGTTACCCAAATCTCACCTTCAACTTGCTCATCAAGTTCCTTTTTTGCATCTACTAGAATGAGTTTACCTTCATTTTTAACTTCTAATACTGTGCCTACTACTGTAGGAGCCATTAAACAACCCTGTGCCACACTTGGCATGTCTTCTGGCAAAACATCCTCATCATTAGTTCTTACCAGCTCAGTTGGCGATGGGCTATCATCATCACTTTGTTTTTTAGCACAACCGCCAAACAGTCCTGCGAAAATTATCATTGCGCTTAAAATAAGTATCATATATTTTTTCATTATCTATTCCTCCTAGATATTGATACTCTTTAGACGTTGTTATTTTATAAAAAGTTCCATTTAACAAAAACTTCACTTTTCAAAGTGAAGCTTAAGTAATATTATTTATTATTTAGTTTATCAAGATTCTCATCCGTATTCTTTTTAGATATATCCGCTTTTTCTTTCCACACAATGTAAGATTCGTCCCATGCCTCATAACCCTCATACCCTTTTTTATCTTGAAGCTTATAATTATCTTTTAAATAATTCCCTAAATACTTTGAAAACTTTTCTGCTCCGTATACATTCATATGGTTAGTATTGTAAAAGTCTTTGCCAAAATCTATATCCATCTCTTCATATAGATCATTAAAATCTAAATAATCATATCCATGCTCTAAAACAAGATTCTCTATGTAGTTGTGCTCCATCTTATTGTCCTCTGATGCAATATATGGACATGTTATAAAAAGTAAACTAATATCTTTCTTCTCGCAATAATTCATCAACTCTACTAACACAGCCTCTGCACTTTCAGGCATTGGGTTTACTTCAGTAATATGCTCTACGCTTACTGGCTCAAATATATCTACTGCTTCAGTAAATAGATAACCTTTATAGATAGATTCATTCTTAAAATCAAAATACTTTATATCATCTGTATTTAACCCATTTTTTCCTAATATAGCAGAGTGATATTTGCTTATATCAAAATAATAATCGATTCTCTTATTTTTATCTTCTACCATGTCCTTAATAGCCTTTACTCTAGTTAAAGAATATTTCATGTTATCAACTACATTCCTTATTCTAGGCTCTGTTAAAAGCACATCTGTCTCAACCATAAACATAGTAGTGTCAACTATAAATAAGCTATCTTTTTGAGTTTTATGAGCATCTTCTATAATATATTTTACTGCTGCAACTGGCTGCGCATTAGTAGACAATGGATATGATGTTATTCCATATTCATTCCATATATACGGAGATGCTAGCAAAGGAGATATAGGACTTGCTCCTATTGCTATTACATCAATAGTATTCTTTGGTTCACTGTAGAATCCTGCAAATCTTTCTTTCATATCACTATCTGGCCTTGCAATATATGATATGCTTCCTAAAAGTATAAAGAAGATGCACAAGAAAACTATTAATTTTAGTATAAATTTAATTCTTTTCATCGCTTTTCCTAGTAAGTCTTTATTGTATTTTATATTGTCATTGTTTTTGCTAATAGTTATTTTGCTGCTACCCCATAGCACAGTACATTTTTAAAATCCCATGTAAATAAATTCTACCGGGTCATATCCTGGACCATAGTGACCAAATAAAATAACTGCAAATATAACAGTCAAATATATTACCCACATAATAGGTTGCTTTAGCTTTACAAATCCATCTAAAAACTTATCTGTCTTAAGCTCAATTAGATGTGATAGTATAGTAATCACAATTCCTAGTGACAATATAATGTAAAACTCTATGGTTAAACCTAAACTGCTTGTCCAAGTAGCAAAGTTTAAGATGTATTTTCCTATAATGTTAAATCCAACATTTGCTGTTGGCACTCTCATAAATATAAAAACTATTATATTTATAATCATTATTGTAATCAACGATATTGTATTAAACAATGCTTTTGACATTTTCTTTTTCAGTTTTTTACGCCTTTTTGCAATAAGAGCATCTATGGCAATAAGTATTCCCATTAAAACACCAAACATTAAGTATGAAGATGTTCCACCATGCCACACCCCTATCAATGTAAATGTAATTAAAGCTGGTATAATTGATGCCAATTTTCCAAGTGACCTTAACAAAAACTGTAGTGGCGTGAAAACATAATCTAGCAATAGACTTGATAATGATATATGCCATTTGCGCCAGAATTCAGGTATGCTGTATGAGAAGAATGGAGCTTTGAAGTTATGTTTAATATCATATCCTAGCATTCTAGATACACCCACAGATATGTCTGTGTATGCTGAAAAATCTAAATATAATTGCACGAGAAATCCAAATGCTATCAAAAACCAACCTAGTCCACTACCAGCTAATTCTATTTCGCTAAAATATGGAGCTATTAAAGATGCTAATCTATCTGCAAAAACAACTTTCTTTAAAAATCCCCATGCAACAAGCACAAGTCCCTTATTAAGCATTTCAACATTTATATTCTTTTCTTTTGAAATCTGTGGGACAAAGTCTATAGCTCTTGTTATAGGACCCATTGATACCTCTGGGAAATACACTACATAAAGCAAGAAATAATCAAATCTTTTTACTGGTTCCATTGTTTTGTTGTTTACATCTATTATATAGCTAATGCTTTTAAACATATAATAAGAAAAACCTAGTGGGAATAGTATGCTTATATCAATTCCATCAGGGTTTACAATAGCGTTAACTAAACCATCTAGAATATGATATCTAAATATAAAAAACAGCACTATGCTTAAACCTACTGTACTAAACAATATAGCTCTTCTTTTACATCCATCTTTATTGGCAATAACTTTTGCCATAAAGAAGTTAAGTAGAGCATAGAAAATTATAAATACAGGTGCCCACATTTTCCACCAAAAGTAAAAGGCTAGCGATGCTAATATTAAAAAATATGGCTTACCCTTCTGAGGTAGAATAATATAAATAGTGACTACTATTGTCACAAACAAAAGAAATGTTAGTGAAGTAAATGTCATATATCCCCCAATATCATTTATTCAAAATAAATTATGATATTTTATTTAGTATAGTATCTATCATGTTGCCAACGTTTTTGAAGCCTGAAACTTCATTCATTGCAAACTTGATCTTAAAATGCTTTTCAACCGAAGTTATGATATTTATATGCTCTAATGAATCCCAGTCCTCAATATCATCAGCTACAGTTTCATAACTTATAACAATATCCTCTTCATCAAATATATCTCTAAATATATCCTGTACTTGATTTAATAATTGGTCTCTTGTCATTTAATTTACCACCTTTATAACTTTGTTTTTATCCGTGTAGTCTTTTATGTTAAGCTCCCAAACAGAGTCTTCATTTTCTTCTAATACCTTTAGGAATCCAAACTTTCCATAGAATTCTTTTACCATATTATTTTTAGCTGTCTTATAATAATATCCTTTTACCTTTTCAATACCTCTATCACTTGCTCGCCTAACAACATCATCCATCATTGCAAATTCCATATCACGCTTTAGTACTCTACAGCTCATTAACCATAATTCCATATGTAAAGTTGTATCTTCCTGTTTACCAATTACCACAGATATTATTCCGTTATCGCCAAATTTATCTACAAGCTTACCGTACAGAGCAATATGATCTTTAGATTCCATAACCTCTTTGATTTTCTGCTCTTGATACCTTTTGGTAGTTAGGTTAAACTGATTTGATTTATTTGTAAGCTGCGTTATTCTAGGTAAATATATATTTTCAAACTCTTTTATTTCAGCTTTCATATCCAAAGATAGTAGATAGTCTTCATAGTTTTCAAAGCTCTTGTTTAATTTCGCCCTCTTTGCATTTGCAACGTACATATCATTGCGCTTAATGTCATCATCAGAAAAGTTAGTTACCTCAAAAAAGCCACTTTTATCAATTACTTTTATATAATTTTCTACACTATCTATGCTAGGAACTGCAATTCCTTCTATTTGAGCTTCAACAATACCTCTTTCTACAGGATTATCATCAACAAATACCAAACTCTCTGGTAAAATATTTAGCTCTTCTGCTATGGCTATTATATTATCATCTTTGTTTTCCCAGTTTGCTTTTATCACTATAAAATCATCTGGCTTTAAATGCCCTTCTGGATGATTTAACCCTATCAATGCATTTTCATGATCGTTCTTTGAGTTTACACACAGCAACACACCCAAATCCTTATGTTGCTTTGCATACTCCTGAAACTCATAGTACACCTGTCCCATAGAAGTCTCTTTTCCTATAGCAACACCTTCAGCACCATCATCGCCTATTACTCCACCCCATAAGGTATTATCCAAATCTAAAACAAATGCTTTTTTGTTCTTGCCAAAAATAGATTTTACTATATTAGATATGCTAAAAGACAAATATGGTATTGCCGGTACTGAAAGTGAGTATTTATACATATGCCAAAAGAAAGTATCAGCCCATTTCTCCAATCCATAAGATGCAGAAATGTAGTTAATATCATTTATAAAGAAGTTACTGTGGTTATTAGCATAATCATAAAATAAATTATTTAATCTATTTAAATAATTTGTTCTTCCATGAATATCAGAAACATCTTTATTACCTAATAATCTGTAAAAAGGCATTTCAAAGTTATTCTGTATAATAGTACAACTGAATTTATCATTTAAATTATCCCACATAGAAGAAAAATACTCAAACTGCTCATTAAGCATACTATCAATTTCCTTTTTTGCATCTTTTACTGTAGGATAATTTATTATATTTCTATTGCTTGTGTGTATATAAATTATATCTGGATTAAAACTATCTAATTCAGCATTTGAAAACATTGCATCCTGCCAGAACTGTCCATACTCAGATTGATAAAACTTTGGTTTAATACCATTGTTTAATAAAAACAGCTCTAATACATCAACTATATCATTGGTTGTAGAACCACCTAATACAGCGATATTCTTATCAATAAATTTTATATCTCTTGATAATAATTCTCTTTTTATGCGCTTTCTTTTTTGCAATATTTTATCCCCATCAAAGGGATATTTTAATAGTTCGTGCACTATATAACACCTCTCATTTATAAATGCATTTCTTTTAAAATTGCAATTGTATAGTAGCATATGCACTATTTTAAGTCAACTTTATAACCTTGCAATCATTACTAATTTCACTTTAGAATAAAAGGGCTGTTTTTAACAGCCCTTACTTATTGTTTATTTTCGACTATACAGTCTGGAAAATAGATACTTTCATTAAGAAGTATAAAATCTAACAGATATGTGGATCTGTAAAGCGTTTCATTCAATACTTGCTTTAAAACCGTCTATATATGATAGATTTTATTGTATTATCCCATTTGCACCAAAGTAACTAATACCAGATACAACACCGTCTGTCAATTCGAAATATAATTTTTGGCTTGTGGTATCTTCAATCGAGCCTGATACAACATAAACATAGCTGCTTCCTTGCTCAAATCCACCATCACCATATGTTGCTTTTACTTCCTCTAATGTAGAGCCCATACCTATACCTCTGCTAGTTTTGTATTCTCCGCCATAGATATATATTTCGTTTATCATGTCTACTGCTTCCATAGGATATGTATATACTTTTGCATAATCATATACAAACTGCTTGTCCTCTCCTACAAATGCACAGCTAGGTGCAGTTATCTCTTCATATTCTGATCCAAATAACTGAAGCAGTGGTGTAACATCTGTACTGATTGGATAAGTTACTCCGTTATGCACAAAAATCATATCCTTTTCATTGAAAGGACCTGTAGGAAATTCAAATTGCTCCTGTTGAACACTTGCTTCCTCGTTTGCAACCTCTGCATTGTTGTCGCATGCCATCATTCCAAATAGCAATACACCTATTATTAAAAACATTATTATCTTTTTCATTTCTTCATCCATTCCTTCCTTAACTATAAATAGATATTATTCAATCTCTGCGCTATTGCAGTTTTTTATAAACTGATTTCGCTACTGTAATCTCTTATTCCTTATTTACTAGGTCTGAAATTCTTTCAGACTTATCTCCTATTTACCTTAGTTTAGTTAAGATTTATTACCTGGCTTATTAGGGTCAGTAGGATCCCAATTTGTATAGTCAGGGTCTACCGCTGGTTTTCCTGGATATGTCAACAAATCGCTACTATCTACAATTTCTATTATAGTTCCTGCAGGGCAATTATAATATATCCATTCTGCACCTTCAACTGTTGTTCTAATACAACCACTAGTTGATTTTGTTCCTATCTTTTCATAAGATGTAGGTGACATTGTTGAAAATTGATCCTTTGCATACACTGCTCCATGAATATATAATCCTGCTGTAAATCTACAGTAATATGGTGAATACCATCCAGTACTCCACAATTTCCACGGTCCTTTGGAGCTAATCTCCCATACACCAACTGTTGTCATCCTGTCAGACTCACCTAATGCACATGGGAATGTGTAAAGCAACTTATTGTATTCGCCACTTTCATCGTAGGTGAATACCCCTATTGCAAAAGATTCTTTGTCAACCAATAAATAATATTTGTTTCTAGTTGGAGAAAAACTAATTTCTTCTCCATCAACAGGTAAAATCTCATGTGAATAAATATCGACTATCTTATCATCTTCTACACCATCTTCGCCTGCATCTTTATATACATAAAGTATAACTTTACCACTAGTAAAGCTAGGAACTTGCCACGTTGTTATATTTGACCAAAGAATATCCTTTTGAACTTCTTCATATTTGCTGTTATAGATAGCCAAAACGTAATAACTGGCATCTTTATACTCATCCCAGCTAACTACAGAAACCTCTGCTGTTATTTCAACATCTAACATATTCTCAGTAAGTCTAATCGTAGCTGGATCTGGCAACTCTTGCAATTCATTAATATCTGGAATGTATATTTTCTTTGTAGGTTCTGGTGTTTTTTCAGGTGTTATTTCAGGTTCCATAGTAAACAACTCTGCATTTTCTAAAGGAGCCGGAGTGCTCAATTTAGTTGACTGCCCAGATGAGTTATTTAACCAAGCAATATCAATTTTTCCTTCTCTGTTTAAAATATATAATCCAGCAACAACAATAAGCACTAAAACAGCAGCCATAACAATAGCTATTACTTTATGCCATTTACTGCTTCTGTTATGCTGTGTTTCGTTCCTACTATTCCTTCTACTATCAGTGGTTCTCACTAATTTACTTCCTCGCAAAAATTTCAATTTTATCTTTGGTATTATATCATACATAACCTTCATATGCAAAGTACATATATTTACTTAAATAGCTATAAAATCATAACTATAATTGCTTTCTCTTTTGTTTTATTATTTGACAATTGAATTTAATATAACAATAGATTATAATATTTTATTAGCTATTGATTTTTTCGGAGGACATTAATGAAAAAAATTACATATATTCTTATGATTCTTATACTTGTTACATTCGTCTTTGTAGGTTGTGATACTGTACCAGCTTCTAATAGTGTTGCTGCAACTGAAGTTTCACAGGCAACTGATGCACCTATTTCAGACAATGCTCAGCTTATAAATGAGCAAATAACTATTATTTCACCTGTTTTTTATTCAGGCACAGTAGATAATACTTTGGCGGATGAAAGTACTTTATACTTAGAAGAATTGTTCAAAGATAATGGTTTTGATGTTAAATTTGATAGAGTGTTTTACAATAGAGATAGTAGTACATGCTATGAAGAGTATTTTTCATATCTATCACAAAATTTAGCAAAAGATAACACACTAGCTTTTGTACCCGGTTATAAAATAGATCTATTATCCGACTATGTAAATTTGCAAAACTTGAGTAAACAAATTGAAGATAATGCACCTAATTATTTTAACTATACAGAACGTAATTTCTTAATATCAAATAGTAATGATGATGTGATTATTTCATCAATTTCAGATTTTGATAATATATCAGTTGCTCTAATCTCAAATAACATAAGAAGCTCATACGATAAATCAATAGAAAAATCACAGGAATACCTAAGCTTTGTTACTTGGACTCAAAAACAAAATGAGTCTATGAGACCATCAGTAATACTAACATTCCATGATGACATTACTACAACATCAAATATATTATACGATATATTCCTGCCTCAACTGGGCTATATCCCATTAGGTAACTACTTAGGTGAAACCTACAGTTTATGTGTAGAAGCAAAAAAACCAGAAAAAGTTTACGACACTACAAAGTTTAGCTTTTTTGATGATATGCTAGAAACCATAGAATTGACAGCCAACTATTCACAAATAGTTGTAAAGCATGAAAACAACAATAAGAAAAATTTCAGTGAGTACTCATCTGTAGTTATGCCTCTTGGAGATATATCTTATTATGGCAATATTTCTGATTACAATTTCTATCCTCCAAACTACACTATGGAAATACTAAACCCAAGTATGTTCTTAGAGCGCAAGCATGAAAACACGTATTTAGCAGCATCTGAAGACACTAATCAATCGGAAGCTTTACAACTATTGGATTGGATATACAGCGACATAAATAATTATATCGTTGTTAAGTACGGCGAAGCAGGAATTAATTATTCATTCAATGAAAACAACTACATATTCTTAACTGATACAGGGAAGCAATATACTAGTACTAGCCCAATATCAAGCATGATTAATAATCTTGAATTTGAAGCAACACTTAATAGCTTACCTTCTAATTACTTAAGCGAAGTAAATTCAATTGAGTATGTAAAGGGTGATAGCTTTGCAAGACATTATGAAAACTATCAAACTCTTATTACTACAAATAATAATACTTTCAAATCTGTTAACAGATTTACAAAGCGATGGGAAACAAGCGTAAGAGCATTGGAATTAACAACTGAAAGAAAAGTTAATTTTGATGCTGGTAAATTCAAGTTTGAAGAAATTGAAGATTTGATATTTGAGATAGTAAAGTAAATAGCAGTAAATACTAAAGACTCCCATTCATAGGGAGTCTTTTCATTTCTTGTTTATTATTTTTCCCATGCTTCAAACTGAATATCAAGAACTGGGTATTTAGCTACGTTCATATCATTATAGTGCCACCATTCTCCTTGATATGGGCTGAATCCTGCCTTACCTAATACTCGTTCCATATATTCCATGTTTTTTCTTTGCTCGTATGTCATATAAGTTGAATCCCTGCTAACTAAAGCCTTATCCATCTCCCTAACTTTAGTAGGCATGTCAACATACTCATTAGTATTAACATTATATAATGTAACATCTATAGCAGCACCTCTATTATGCTTTGATCCTGTTTCAGGGCCAGCAGCCAATTTAGTATCATCTATTACTTTAGAAACCTCAACAGTTACTGTATATGGACGGTATGCATCCCAAATAACTAAAGTATATCCATCCTCAATAAACATCTCTTGTGCTTTTTTCAGTTTCTGTGCAGTAGTTTCCTGCAACAAAACTAATTCAAATGGATACATTTGCTTATTTACATGATTGCTATGTGTAGCATATGGCATCTCTACCATAATGTCTGGAATAATTGATGTAACCTCAACTAGTTTTGAATAGCTTATTTCATTAGATATTACATCACAAAGCATATTATCCTCTGGCAATCCCTCAACTACATAGCTATTGTACACATATGCTATATCACCTCTATGGCGTATTTTATAATAATCTCCCTCTTTACCTAATATATATAATACTTCTCTATTATTAAGCTCACCCCTAACACCACTATTGCTATTTGCTTCTTGCCGCATTCTAACAATACCATCTTCATCTTCTGTAGATATATACCCTAATGTTCTTACAGGTTCTGGAGTTGGTGTTGGTACAGCCGTAGCTTCTGGTTTTGGTGTAGGAGTTGGAGTATGCTCTATATATTGTGTATAAGTTGGAGTAGGGCTTTCATTATGTGTTTGCTTGTTCTTGCCATCAAGTACCGATGTCTTAAAGATTAAAATATAGAGCCCTATCATCACTACAACTAGCAAACTCAATGAAACTAAGCATCCTGCTCTACCTTTACGTCTAGTGCTGGATCTATCGTCGTAATCCCTTTGCCTAGCACTTGGTACGTTTGATGTTTTTGATGCACTTTGAGAGCTATATCTTGCCTGACTCTCTCCTTTTCTTTGACTAGCATATCCTCTATTCGAGCTGTTTTTATTGCGGGTTTTATATCTTTCTTCTACTTTTTTTCCACTCATTCTTTAGTTTCCTTAATTATTGTTATATTTAACATAGTTTAATAAGTATATTAAATATAAATTATGTAAATTAAATGATATTATGCATTGTTTATTGTAATCATATGTCATTATAATACAAAGGTATTAAAATATCAATTGAATAAGTAAAGGAGCTGATAGTAATCAGCTCCTTGCATATTTTATATTAATCTCTTTTTTACTTACCTTTTCCCAACATCATATGGTGTACCTGCTGCTCTTGGTGATTGTGAATTTTTAGATGATAATGCAAGAACAACTAAAGTAATGATATAAGGTATCATCTTGTATATTCCACTTGATATATCTAAGTCTCTAAGTATAGGTATTCCAGAATATGCAGCTGATACTGTTTTCATAAATCCGAAGAAGAATGCAGCAAACAGAATCCTCTTAGGTTTCCATTGACCAAATATCAATACTGCCAATGCTAGGAATCCATATCCTGATACTGTAGCACTAAAGTTAGTAGATGTAGGTATAACAAATATCAATCCACCTAATCCTGCAAGTGCTCCTGATATCAATACACCTGCATAACGTATTCTGTATACGTTTACACCAACAGAGTCTGCTGCTTGCGGATGCTCACCACATGCACGTAATCGTAAGCCAAATTTAGTTTTGTACAATACAATAGCCGATATAACTAATATTGCTATTCCTATGTAAGTGGTTATATATGCATTTTGAAAGAATAGTGGACCGATTACTGGTATTTCACCTAATGCTGGTACACTTCCAATTCTAAATGTATTTGTAAAGTTAATGTCTTTTGTATGGGACTCTTGAACAGTTCTTGCAACAAATATTGCAAAAGCAGGAGCAAACATATTTAATGCAGTACCACTTATTACCTGATCTGCTTTCATGTTTACTGATGCATATGCATGCAATAACGAAAATACCATACCAGCTAAAGCTGCTACTACAAGAGCTATTAACAACAACCCTTGACCTTGCATAGTATCTTGCAATACACTAATTGTCATCATACTTACAAAGGCACCCATAATCATTATGCCTTCTAATGCAATGTTAACTACACCACTTCGCTCAGAAAACATTCCTCCTAAAGCTACTACAAGCAAAGGAATAGAGAAAAACATCGTTTGTTGTACTAAAAAATATAATGTATCCATTCTTACTTTGCCTCCTCTATCTTTTTAGTCTTTTTCTTCCTAGCTCTTTTTTTCTTTTTCTGGAAGTAGTTTATGATATTTTTAGCTATTAGAGCAAAAGCACTAAAGTATATTATTGCAGATATCATTATATCAATAATCTCTGGTACAAAATCAAATAGCTGCATGTAGAAACCACCAATAGTTATATATGCAATGAAAATAGCTGCAAAGAAAACTCCTATAGGATTAGATAGTCCTAATAATGCAATTGGAATACCCATAAATCCTTCTGCTGCTAGTACATCTACAACTCTAATATGTTTTCCTGCACCTGCTAAGTACATTAATCCACCTGCGGCTCCTGCTAGTGCTCCTGCTATAACCATTGCTAATACTATGTTTCTCTTTGACTTAATACCTGCATATTTACTAGCATCAGGGTTATGCCCACAAGCAATTAGCTCATATCCAAATACGGTTTTTTTAAGTATTATATAGATAATAATAACAAATACAATAGCTAATAAAAACCCAGAGTTTAAGCTAGACCCTTGTGTCAATTGGTCAAGACCTAATTTGGGTAATACTGCAGACTGTTTTATAATCATTGATTGATTTCTTAGTTTATCATAAACAAACTCTACAACAAGCATATTAACCAAATACATTCCTATATAGTTCATCATTATACTTGATATAACTTCATGCACATTAAAGAACGCTTTTAAAAGACCTGGTATAGAAGCCCATATTGCACCTGCTGCCATTGCTCCTAACAATGCTACTATCCAATGGAAAGATCCTAATGCCTCTCCCCTTACACCAATTAATATTGCAACAAATCCACCAACTATTAATTGTCCTGATGCACCTATATTAAATAAACCAGTTTTAAAAGCAAAGCCAACAGACAAACCTGTAAGTATTAAAGGTGTGGCTAAATATAAAACTTCTCCCATACCTTTTGCTCCACCTGTAAACCCACCAGCCAATATTGTTCTAAACGCAGGTAGTGCTTGTTCTGCATTAGTTATTAATAATACTATTAAGCCAAATAACAGACCAATAATAATAGCACCTACTGAAGCTGTCACATCAGAGAAGCTTTGTGAATTAAGCCATTGTTTTAATTT
>Ga0070728_10005052_pt1 | contig 13274 bp, 6 predicted proteins | sample tdDd471_FD_66723 | JGI IMG/M metagenome (GOLD analysis project Ga0070728, IMG submission 66723) | Marine sediment microbial communities from the Atlantic coast under amendment with organic carbon and nitrate - tdDd47.1 | ecosystem: Environmental > Aquatic > Marine > Coastal > Sediment | place...
CCATGCACGAATTAGGCGACAACGGTTCAAAACCGATTCGTGTGATTTTGCCGGGGATGGTCTATCGTCAAGAACAAGTCACAGCACGTAGCGAATTCCAATTTACACAGGTCGAAGGTTTGGCAATCGGACGTAATATTCGCATGAGTGACTTGAAGGGGACGATTACTGAATTTGCAAAACGGATGTATAACCCCAATGCGAAAGTGCGTTATCGTGCGTCTTATTTCCCATTCACCGAGCCAAGTATGGAAGTGGATGTTGAGTGCTTCTTGTGTGATGGTGAAGGATGTCGGGTCTGTAAATATACAGGTTGGCTAGAGATTGCAGGTAGTGGCATGGTGCATCCAACGGTATTGCGGAATGGTGGATATGATCCATCTGAATGGAGTGGTTTCGCATTTGGTATGGGTCCTGAACGCATCACGATGTTGAAACACGGCATTCAGGATATTCGTTACTTCTGGGGCAATGATCTACGTTTCTTGCAACAGTTCTAGTCAATCATTTACAGAGAGAATCGAGAGAAAATAAACAATGCTTGTACCAATTTCATGGATTAAAGATTACGTAGATATTGACATCCCAGTTGAATTACTGGCGGAACGGTTGACAGTTGCTGGCTTAGAAGTCGCGCATGTTAATTATATCGGTGTCGCGCAACAACATGTCGAAGGCGTTATCATGCCGACCTCAGATCATCTGGTTTGGGACAGAGAAAAATTATTGCACGGTAGAATCGTCGAAGTCAAAGCCCATCCTGATGCTCATTCGCTGGTATTGGCTTTGGTCGATTATGGTGGCGATGAATTAGAGCAATGTGTGACAGGTGCGCCGAACTTATTCGATTATAAAGACAAGGGCGAGATTAATCCGCCAATATGGACTGCGTTTGCGATGGAAGGCGCGACAGTCTGGGATGGTCACAGTGACGAACCCAAACTGATGACCTTACAAGGCAAAAAATTGCGTGGTATCTACAATAAAAGTATGGTCTGCTCGGAAAAAGAGTTGGGTATTTCGGGCGAACATGAGGGCATTATCCTCATGGATCATGATGAAAGTTATGTCGCAGGTACACCGATGGTTGATGTACTTGGTGATGTCATCCTTGATATTGAATTCACGCCAAATCTCGCCCGTTGCTTTAGTATGGTTGGGGTTGCGCGTGAAGTTGCGGCACTCTTGGGTAAAGAGATGACCTATCCTTCCTATGATTTCCTTGCAGAAGGGGATTCAATTGAAGGACAAGTTAGCATTGATATTCGAGAACCAGAATTAAATCCGCGCTTTACATTAACGCTCTTGAAGAACACGGAAATTAAGCCGTCACCATTCTGGATGCAACATCGCTTACGCCTGATTGGACAACGACCCCGCAACAATATCGTTGATGTCACCAATTACATCACATTTGAACTTGGTCAGCCCCTTCATGCGTTTGACTATGATAAGTTGGTGGAACGTGCTGGTGGTGTACCGACGATTATCACACGCTTGCCCGAAGCAGGGGAAACGTTGGAAACACTGGATGATGTTGTGCGTACTTTGGGTGATGAAACGATCCTCGTTGCCGATACAGCAGGCGCACTCAGTCTAGGTGGGGTCATCGGTGGTGGCGAAACAGAAATTAGCGATGCAACAACAACTGTTTTACTTGAATCGGCGGCATGGAATAACATCGGCATTCGTAAGACGCTTAAAGAACAAAAAGTTTATACTGAAGCCTCAACCCGTTTCAGTCGTGGGGTGCATCCCTCACAAGCTATTCTGGGATGTCAGCGCGGGATTGAACTCATGCGTCAATTAGGTGGTGGTACGGTTGCCAAAGGTGTCATTGACGCGTATCCAAATCAACCTGAAACAGTCAATGTGTCATTACCGATCAGCGAAGTAAAACGCTTATTGGGTATGGATATTGCGATTGAACGGGCTGTTGAAATCCTCAAGAGCTTAGAATTTGATGTTAAAGCAGAAGGGGATGTGATTCATGCTACTGCCCCCGATCATCGACTTGACATCAGTAATGATGCCGCTATCGGTCAAGCGGATCTCATCGAAGAAATTGCACGTATTTATGGCTATGACAATATCCCTGATACGATTATGGCGGATGAGATGCCACCCCAACGCGAAAATGTGGATGTTCAACTTGAAGATCGTATTCGTGATATTTTAGTAGGGTTGGGTTTATATGAAGTGATTAATTATCGCTTCACACATCGAGATATTGAAGCGACGCTTGTGCCAAAAGGTGAAAAATCATCGTTGCCTGATGCTGACTATGTGGAAATTGTGAATCCATCGGCAAGTGACCGCAACGTTTTGCGCCACACATTGATGATTAATATGCTCGATAATGCGATAAACAACTCTCGATACAATGAACGCCAACAAATTTTTGAGGTCGGTAAAGTGTACCTGCAAAAAGATGAGGTGTTGCCAGAAGAACCGTTACACCTTGGAATTTTGATGACAGGTATGCGTCATCAAGCAACATGGCAAGGGGATGATACACCAAACGCTGTTGATTTCTATGATCTTAAAGGTGTGATTGAATCGCTTTTACATGCTCTACATATCGAAGATTACAGCGTTGAACGGAGTACCCATACCAGCTTCCATCCCGGACGCTCAGCTAATCTGTTAATCCGGGGTAATTCTATCGGGACATTCGGTGAAATCCATCCTAAAGTGGCACAACGCTTCAAGTTGACGGATACACCTGTTGTTTATGCAGAACTCAAAGTCGCGCCATTGGTTCGCTATCATCAACGTTTACATAGCGTCAATGCTTTATCAACAACTCCAGCGGTTTTGGAAGACATTGCATTGATCGTAAATATGCAAGTTACCGCCGCAGAAGTAGAAGATGTGATCCGTAAAGCTGGCGGACGCTTGTTAAAAGATGTGCAATTGTTCGATGTTTATATGGGTGATCCGATTCCAGCAGGCAAGAAAAGCCTCGCTTATGCACTCACTTATCGGGATGATGAAAAGACATTAACTGATAAAAATGTGCTCAAAATCCGCAAGAAAATTATCGGTGCGGCGCAACATCGCCTCAGTGCCGAATTGAGATCATAAATTAGTTAAACATCAATAGTCACGCGTGATGAGGGGGACAGTGATTGTCCCTCTTTTGATTAATCATAGGGGAATCGCAGGGTGTGATTGCTTGATAAAACCCCTATCCAATGATAGAATCCGCACGTTAAACCATGAAAATCTTACAATAACTGTTAACTTGAAAAAGGGAAATTTTTATGAAGCGGTTTGGCACATTTTTGATTTTAATCCTTTTGACAATGACTGCTATCGTTCCTACATTCGCGCAGGTTGGGACAGTGGCATCCGTTCAACAAGACTTGTCTTTGCGTGTTGGACCGGGTGTGGAATGGCGTTTGTTGCGAATTTTACCTGTCGGATACAATGTGGCAGTTGATGGACGTGATTTTACTGGCGCATGGGTACGTGGCATTACGCAAGACGGTGAAATCGGCTGGATGGCGGCACGTTTCTTAAATATTGGTACAGATGGGGCATTCCCGTTGCCAATTATTGACCGCGAAGCCGCAATTACTGTATCTGCACCTCCTCCCGGTGTCGCATCTGTGACAGGTACAGCCGCTGTTGTTCCCGAAGTAGTAGAAGAAGCCCCTGTGGCGGTAGCTGCTCCGACTGGTAGCGTCACCACAACATCAAATACGACCTTAAATATTCGTAGTGGTCCAAGTGTTGATTATCGTATTCTTGGCAAATTATCACCCGGTGAAGCCTTTAATGTAGATGGTCGTGATGCAACAATTGGTTGGGTACGTGGTGTGAATACAGCTGGTGTAATTGGCTGGGTATCCGTTACTTATACTGGCTTAACCTATGATCAAGCCGCAGGACTCCCGATTGTGGATGTTAATACACCATTCGGATTAGCTGTTCCTAGTGCTGGTGGTGAAGCTGTGGTTGACGCAGCTCCTGTTGATATACAAGCGATTGTTAGTACTGCGCCTGTTTCGGGCTTTGCTGTCGGCGGACAAGTGGCAGGCTTTGGTGGTGGCGCAGAAAATGCGATGCGTTCCGCAGGTATGACATGGGTCAAACGACAAGTTGTTTATGATCGTGGTGCGAGTCCAAATTCCTTTGCAGGTTGGATTAATGATGCACATGCGCGTGGATTCCGTATTTTGCTGAGTGTCAAAGGGCATCCACAAGACATCAATGTTCCTAACTTCTTTAACGAGTACGCTGGTTTTGTTGGTGGTTTAGCAGGACTTGGTGCAGACGCGATTGAAGTTTGGAATGAAATGAATATTGATCGTGAATGGCCCGCTGGTCAAATTAATCCTGCCTCTTATGTTCAGATGTTAGCTCCAGCTTACAACGCGATCAAAAGCAATAATGGTAACACATTGGTTATCAGTGGTGCGCCTGCTCCAACGGGTTTCTTTGGTGGTTGTCATGGTAACGGGTGTGATGATGCACAATATATTGCAGGTATGGCGGCGGCTGGTGCAGGAAATTATATGGACTGCGTTGGTATCCACTATAACGAAGGTATTGTCCCACCAAGCCAACAAAGTGGCGATCCCCGTAGTGAACACTATACTCGTTATTTCTGGGGTATGGTCAATGCGTATCGAGCATCGTTTAGCAAACCTTTGTGCTTTACTGAAATCGGTTATGTATCGCCTGAAGGATTCCCACCATTACCCGGCGGATTCGCATGGGCAGGGGATACCAGCGTGGCGGAACAAGCGGCATGGTTGGGTCAAGCCGTTGATCTTGCACGCGGTAGTGGTGCAGTGCGGTTGTTGATTGTTTGGAACGTCGACTTCACACAATATGATAGTGATCCACAAGGTGGCTATGCGATTATTCGCCCTGATGGATCATGTCCTGCATGTAGTGCGATTGCGAACTAAGCGACTGTACAGATTTTGCTATCCCTTATAAAATATACTGCGCGGGGGCGTTCAAATTGGCGTACCCCGCGTGTTGTTCTAGTACGATACAGTAAGTTATCTGAAGGTAGACTATGAGTGCAACTTCAACCAATATACAACCGGTAAGACATCCCCAACAAAGTAGTGGAACAGGATGCTGGCTGACTGCATTTACATCCTTATTTGTAGCTATGATACTGGTGATGGTCGGGTTATTTTTGCCCCCATTGAACTTGTATGATCGCCTTTTCAGTGAACAATACAACATGCTGAATATCGATAATATGACCGTTGCGCTTGGTAATGAATTCTCAATCGGTATCGGAGAAGACAATACAGGTAAGGGCTTCGGTGTACAGCTATCACGAGTATCGCTCAATGACTTTGAGACATCGAACACCAGTGCGGGGGAATGGATTCCCTCAGCGAAGAATAACCTACCATTTTACCTTGCGTTACAAAGCCCGATATATACTGTTGAATCAACTGGCGATGCCCCCTCAGACCTCCTACTTTCGCTGACATTACCTGTAAATGTAACGCCACAAGTATTAGATATGTACGGTTGGGATGGTAACGACTGGCGTTTTATCCCATCGACAAAATCCAACGGTAGAGCGAATGGTACAGCGAGTTTCGTTCCGCAACAGGTTGCGGTTTTCCAGACGATTGCCGCACCGCCGATTGTACAGGTGACATATGATGTCTCTCAAAATTTCACAGAAGATGTTGCAAATTTAGCAACAATTATTAGCCCTGCTGGTTTGCGTCCGTCACGGCAAGGGACATTGATCGGTAGTCTAGCCCCCGGTGCAGATGCCAATTCGGGGTATCGTCTAATGCCAACAATAAGTAATTATGACGATCCACGTGCTACTGATCCCGAAACCGTTGAATTGATTATTAGTAACCCTGCTTTACGTAAAGAACATGTGTCACAAATTACATCGGTTGCGAGCCAAAACGGCTATGATGGCGTGTTTATTGACTACCGTGATATTGCGGACGGTCATCGTGATGAATTTTCGTTATTCATCAGTGAGTTAGCCGATAAGTTTTCCGATGTTGGATTATTGCTTGGCGTAGCAGTGCCACAAGCAACGAATTCTACAGGGGATTGGAAAACAGGCGCGTATGATTGGCGCGCGATTGGCGAGGTAGCCGATTATCTTAAAGTGCGTATGGGTATTGCACCATTAAATTTTGGACCTGAAGATACGCAAGTGGTCAATGCCATGATGCGCTGGGCGGTTGATGAAGTCAGTCGTTATAAAATCTTGCTTGGTTTGAGCGCACAATCTATTCGTGACATTGATGGTGTTTTGACACGTATTGGCTATGATGAAGCAATTGCAGGTATGGGTAATGTGGTTGTCGAAGCAACTGATATTAGCGAGACAGGCTCGATTGAACCCGGTTCAGAAATCCGAGCGTATTTGGATGGTTTAGATGCGATAGCCGGTGTTGATACGATCCTCAACGCACCTTTCCTCGATTATCTTGATAAAGACAACAATACTTTAGCGCGGATATGGTTAACGACTGGCTCTGCATTGAGTTATCGTATGGAACGTACAATTCAGTTTGCACTGGCGGGTGTCGCATTTGATGATTTGTTACGCGATGATCTTGTCGAAGGCTTGCCCGAAACAATTCTCAATTATAAAGCGCAGGTTGTAGCGGCATCGTCCCCAACGGATTTGGCGTTACGATGGTCAATTGAAGCAAGTGATGGGCTCTATGATGAAGTGATCACAGGTTTGAATGATGATCTTGTGGTGACCCTTGCTGCACCTGATGGAAATTATGCGATTAATATTGCCGTGATTGGCATTGGTGAAGAAGTGGAAAGTCAACGGGCGGGTGCGGCTGTCGCATTATTTGCACCAACTGCAACCCCAACACCGTTACCAACCGCAACAGCAACGCCAATTCCAACAGAAACCCCAACTCCAGTACCGATCACGTTAACAGCTGTACCGAGAGCACCTTCAACGAGTGCACCTGCAAATGATGGGTCGGGATTAGGATTTAGTGCGCCATCGGGAGGGGGATTCCAAGCGGTTGCACCACCACCGGGTAGTATTAGTATTGAAATTGGTGGACATGTCCTCGGTACAGGGAGTAGTCGTGCTATTGGTCCGATGCAAACAGCCGGCATGACATGGATGAAAGTTCAAGCGCGCTTTAATCAAACGTCTCCGCCAAATATGGCAAATGAAATTGCAACGGCGCATAATAACGGTTTCAAGATTCTGGTTGGAACAGTGGGTAATCCTGCTGAACTTGCTCAAGGTGGGCAGGGTTATATCAATTCTTATGTCGGTTGGTTAGCGCAAATTGCGTCACAAGGGGCAGATGCTATTGAAGTCTGGAATGAACCTAATCTTGATCGTGAATGGCCTCGTGGGCAAATCAGCGGCTCGGCATACGCGGCAATGTTGCAAGCGGCGTACCAATCGATTAAGTCATCGAATGGGAATACGATGGTGATTAGCGCGGCACCTGCTCCTACCGGGGCGGAGGCGGCATTCCCCGGACAAGTCATGAATGATGATAATTGGTTACGTCAGATGGTCAGTGCTGGTGGACTCAATTATCTGGATTGTGTGGGCGCACACTATAACGAAGGGATTGTGCCACCGAGTCAACAAAGTGGTGATCCGCGTGATGGTTATTATACGCGCTATTTTTATGGCATGTTAAACACATACTCTAGTATCACAGGTCGTCCGATTTGTTTTACGGAATTAGGGTATCTGACATCAGAAGGTTATCCTGCATTACCGGGATTTTTTAGTTGGGCACAGAATGTCACGCTTGCACAACAAGCGGCATGGATTGCTGAAGCGGCGGCATTGGCTTCGCAAAGTGGGCAAGTACGATTGTTGATTGTGTGGAATATCGACTTTACACATTATGGTGCAGACCCTCAAGGTGGATATGCGATTGTCCGCCCAGATGGATCATGCCCAGCTTGTTCGGCACTTGCAAACGCTAGATAAGGAGAAATTTGACTATGGCGACACATTCAACGGTTCGTAAGCAAATTCGAGGGTTTGTCATTATATGGACTGCCATTACTTTTATTATGGGATTGGCGACTTTTTTGGCGATCTACTTTACCTATAATCAGGAACTGAACCCATTGGTTGTGGATGATTCTAATCGCCCGATCACATTGGGTAATTCTACTAACGTAGCAAATAACGTAGATGCTGGATCGCTTGTTGTTGTATTGCCTAGTATTACACCTGTGGCAACTCATACACCTTCACCTGCACCACCGACAGCAACAACAGTAACATTAGCACAGCAGGTTGTAGAGGATGACCCAACTGACGCACCTTTACCGACAGCTACACCTACAGAAACACCACTTCCAACAGCAACTGTCACCCCCTTACCGGTGGATGAAAAACGCTTTCAGGTTGGTATTCAAGTCGAGCAGTCGCCTGATTTCAATCCTGAAAATCAAGGGAATTGGTTCAATTCCGTAAAAAATGACCTTGGTTTAAGTTGGGTCAAACAACAGGTACGTTGGGAACTCATGGAACCGGAACAAGGGAACATTGATTGGGCAATACTCGATTTAGTTGTTCCGAGTGCCGAGGAGTACGGGATTAAGCTGATGTTATCTATCGTGACTGCACCTGATTGGGCGCGTGAACCCGGTGTGTATGTCGAGCGTCATGGACCACCAGCTGACCCACAAGTATACGCAAATTTTGTGGCAGAAATCTTGAACCGCTACCCTGGTAGCATTCATGCCATTGAAGTTTGGAATGAGATGAACATTGACCGTGAATGGACATCGGTCTATGGGTTAAGTGCTCGGAATTATGTCACTCTGTTGCAAACAACATACGAAACGATCAAAGCGATTGACCCCGGTATTATTGTTATCAGTGGCGCATTATCACCAACAGGTTTAAATGATGGTATTGGCGCTTATGATGACTTCGTGTACATGGATCAGCTAATTGCCGCAGGTGTTCTGAATTATGCGGATTGTGTGGGTGCACATCATAATGGATATAACGTCAGCCCCGCCTACCGCTATAATGAAATCCCTAACGATCCATCTGCTATTTTCCGAGGTCCATTTGATAATCCGCATCACAGTTGGAGCTTCCGCAGTACATTGGAAGGATATGCGAATCGTATTCGTGCGGCAGGGTCAGATATGGATTTGTGTGTGACTGAGTTTGGCTGGCCCGTGACGGAAGACTTAGGTGGCTCTCCACGAGGATTTGAGTTTGCCCGTGACAATACACTCGCTGAACAAGAACAATGGATTCCACTTGCTATGAGTAATATGGAAGAGTGGGATTTTGTGTGGTTGGCGTTTGTTTGGAATTTCAATTATGGTCCACAAGCAGGTTGGTCAACTGATAATGATAATGTCCCGTATTCATTGATTGGTCCTGGATTTACTTTCCGCCCTGCATATGATGCGATTCGCGAATGGCAGACGGATTATCGATCACGCACGGGACAATAATATGCACCTAAAAATTTCAAAGAAGGTCATGATTGGGCTGATGAGCTTGATCGTGACCTTTATTGTTGTCATAGGGCTGTGGCTTGTCCTTCGTGCTAAACCTGACCCATTCAAGGGGGATGCAATAACCAATCGTGCTTTTCCGTCTTTAACGTATGGTATCCAAACGTTTTTATGGTGGGATGGTGGTGAAACAGGATTGCATCTCGATTGGGTGCGTTTGATGTCTTATAGTCATGTCAAGCAGACCTTTGCATGGAAAGACCTCGAACCACGTCAAGATGATTGGGATTGGGAACAAGCAGATCGCATCATGGAAGAACTAGAACGACGCGGTCTGCGGATGGTAGCGCGCTTGGGGCAAGTCCCGGAGTGGGCACAACCAGAATCAGACGATTTACTTAAAATCGATGAGTCGCATGATGTTCCACCTGCGGATATGGCGGATTGGCGCGATTTTTGTTTTACAATTGCAGATCGTTATAAAGGGCGGATTGTCGCTTATCAAATCTGGAACGAGCCGAATTTAACCCGTGAATGGGGTATGGAACTCCCTGATCCTGCGGGTTATGTGGCGTTGTTGGCGGAATGTAGTCAAGAAATCCGTCGCGCTGACCCTGATGCTGTGTTGATCTCGGCAGGGTTAGCACCGACAGGTAATAATGATGCAACTGCGACACCTGATGATGTCTATCTTGATCAGATGTATCGTAATAACTTCCAGCAATATATTGATGTTGTAGGGGTTCATGCAACAGGTTATGCACCACCAGAATTTGGTCCTGATGATGCCGAAAAAGAAGGGCGTGGACGATGGTTTACATTCCGACGTATCGAAGATTTGCGTAAAATCATGATTGCCTATGGCGATGAAGCCCGTCAAATGGCGATTATGGAATTTGGTTATACGACCGACCCTTTGAACCCCGATTATGCTTGGTTCGCAGTGACTGAAGAAGAACAAGCTGATATGCTCAAACGTGCCTATGAGTATGCCGTAGACAACTGGCGACCGTGGGTTGGGTTGATGACACTAATTTATATGCCTAGCCCCGGTTGGGTGCCTGAAGATGAAGAATATTGGTGGGCAATTACGACACCTGATAAAGGGCATCGTCCCGCATTTTTTACATTGGCAAATATGCCAAAAGTTTGTGACGACTTTGTCATTCCAACTCGTGAAAACGATAGTCCTGTCGCATTAGGCTTAGAACCTGCCCCTATTTGCCCATAAAATAAGAGTCAAGAAACTGATATTTGGTTTGAATGTCGGTATTGTGTGTGTTGTCATGCTGTAATACGTTACAATGGTTGAGTTTTAGAGAATTATTAGGAAAGGTCATTTGTATTGTCAAGTCGAACAGGGTATGCAATAGCAGTCTTGATACTCTTGCTATCTGCATTTTTACGAATGACTAACTTAGCGACCTTACCCCAAGGTATCAGCGATGATGAAATTACGAATGTACGTCTCGTTGGGAATGCCGAACAAGGCGATATTCGTGTGTTCTATCCGCATGAGGATGGTGGACGAGAAGGACTCTATCATGTTGTTGTTGCACTAATTACGACATTTACGGGTGAGGGAACGATTGGCTACCGTATTTTGTCGTTATGGTTGAGTATGCTTTCGATAGCGATTGTTTATACTTTAGCGCGTCATCTGTTTAATCCTATGACGGCAATACTTTCCATGGGATTACTTGCCCTCAACATGAATAGCAACTTATTAGCCCGCGAGATTTCAAGTGAGGCATTTACCGTTTTTGTGGCATCAGCAACAATGTTGGCATTGGCACGCTCATTGCCGATTTATCGCACGACTCGTATTGTGACAGCCAATACCCTTTCATTTGCAAGTCTTGGTCTGCTCTGGGGACTCAGTTTTTATGTCCATCCATCCAGCTTATTTATTGTGCTAGGAAGTATGGTCTTTGTTGTCTATTTGATATTTGTACCCCGTACCATGACACGTCAACGACGGAGTTACACAGGTTTTGCAATTCTAGTGATGTTGATTATGATGATGCCGTATTTGATTTCATCAATTCGATTGCCAGAGATAGCAGCAGGGCAACGTATTTTATTAGAATACACAGGTGGTTTGCTAAGGTCTATCATTCATGGTGTGACGGCGATTGTCGGTAGAGGTGATACCAATCCTTTACATAATTTACCCGGACGACCTCTTGTTGATGCGTTTAGTGGCTTATTCATCTTGGTTGGGTTCGTAACTAGTATCTATAAATGGCGTGATCCTCGCTATATGCTCATTTTCATCATGGCAATTTTTGCGTTACCTGCGGCTGTTATTGTGGAAAATAGCCCTAACTTCTTAAAATATGGGATTATTCTCCCTCAATTGATGATTTTCTTCGGAATTGGTGTTTATACGATTCTACAATTGCCTATTTTTAGTGATGTGGTTTTTCAACGGATGGCAGTGATTGGGATTATTGGCTTGTTTGCCTTTAACTTATTATGGACATGGCAAGATCTGTTTATTAATTATCGCAATCATCCTGATGTGATAGCGACTGTAAATGGAGAGTTGGGTCAAATTGCTCATTATTTGGATTTGACGGGTGGTGATATTCCTACTGTGATCTGTAATTCTGATTGGGATATGTCTGATCCGAATCAGAATTTGAATCGCACCGAAAAGATGTTGGTGATGATGAATCGTGCAATATTCCCGTATCGGGAAGCCGATTGCCAACACAGTTTTGTATTTTCTGATGGTGGTTCCAAAGAGCAGATCATAGTATTTGACCATGAAACGGAAGAGTCGATCTATCCGTATATGCGAAATTGGATGGTATCAGGAACATATGTGATGGATGGTGTTCCACGTAGGTCTGTCATACAAGTTGAGCTAAGTCAACAATTGGCAGATACTGCAGGTGCATTCATTACGACATCCCCTGTTGCTTATGCACCTGAGGCCGTTGGAGCAATTGCTCCTGTTTCACCTCCGATTCGATTTGGCGATAACTTGACATTTTTGGGTTATGAACCGAATGTAGAGCGTACCTATCTCCCCGGTGAAACGATAGATGTGATTACGTACTGGCGTGTGGAGGGACTTCTTCCGAGGAAACTGACATTATTTACGCATGTTTTGTCTGATCCTGTGACGTTGTTTGCCAATCGAGATGTTATTAGTGTCAATCCTGATCGGCTACAAGAGCGTGATGTATTCATACAAGTGACACAAATCCATTTACCAGAAACTGCATTGCCGATTGAGTACTTTATTTCGATAGGTGCATATGGGAAATCACTTGAAGAACGATTACCTACATTGCGTGATGATGTCCCCTTAGGCGATCGTCTCTTTTTATATTCGATTGATGTATTGCCTCTACCCGAAACAGCAAATGAAGAAGGCAACGATTAATGTTTGAATTGGTATTTTTAGGAACGTCGGCAGCCGCGCCATCTATTCATCGCGGATTATCGTCGGTTGCGGTGTTGGCTGGTGAGCAACGTTTTCTTGTCGATTGTGGTGAAGGTACACAACGTCAGATTTTACGCAGTGGTATCGGATTTAAGCGATTAAACCGTATATTTTTAACGCATTCCCATCTTGACCATCTGTTAGGGTTGGGTGGGTTACTATCGACATTCGGACGCTGGGAAGCCCTTGACGAAATATTTGTGTGGGGTGGCCGTCCTACTCTGGAACGGGTACAAGCACTTATTCATGAGGTTGTTTTCCGTAACGAAACACCACCTGTGCCGATTCATTTCATCCGTACCACAGCAGAAGATGTTTTGTTTCAAGGACGTAAATTTTCGGTAAGGGCGTTTCCTGTCACACATCG